>MDTB01102988.1_pt1 | contig 32753 bp, 33 predicted proteins | sample 811161 | NCBI WGS metagenome assembly MDTB01 (sample SAMN05326650, study PRJNA326480) | marine metagenome | isolation source: seawater | place: Mediterranean Sea | collected 2009 | reverse complement strand
TTAATAATCCAAATTCAGGATTAGCTAATAGTAAAATGGCCTCATATTTGGATCATGAACATTTCCAAAGTAGAATATCTATTGCGGAAGCTTTAAATGAAAATTTCTCTACTCAGTTTCCACAGAAAAAAGTAAGAGCTTATTCTGACTTATATAAAGATGCAATTAAATTAATGAACAGTAATGATTTAAACGCTTTTGATATCACAAAAGAGCCTGAGTCAACAAGTAATCTTTATGGGCAAACTAATTTTGCAAAAGGATGCTTATTAGCAAGAAGGCTTGTAGAGCATGGCGTAAGATATGTTGAAGTAACAAGAGGAGGATGGGATACGCACGATAATAACTTTGACAGAGTAGCAGCAAATTGCGCCGATATTGATCACGCATTAAGCGGGCTGTTGATCGATTTGAATCGAAGAGGCATGCTTTCCGATACCCTGGTAGTTTTAACTTCTGAATTTGGAAGAACTCCAAATATTAACGGAAGAGACGGAAGAGATCACTGGCCTTATTGTTTTACAGCTTTTTTGGCGGGAGGAGGAGTTAAAGGCGGAATGACTTATGGAGAAACCGACAAAACAGGTCGCACCCCTACAGAAGGTAAGCCCGTCAAGCCAGAAGACTTAAATGCAACGATTGCGCACACTTTAGGTTTACCACTAAATGACTACCAATACTCTCCCTCAGGAAGACCTTTTACTATAGCACACAAGGGAGAGCCTCTATTAGACATTTTAGGGTAATTTATTGAATTCATTTTAAATTCCCATAATATATTTTATGGGAATTTATATAAACTGCATAGAAACCTCAAACCCTGAACACAAAGGTAGTCAAGAAGAAATTTACAATTTCATCACTCAATTCCAAGATGACAGAAGATACAAGCTTTTAATTAAACAAGCAATCAAAAAATCTGGTATTAAAAATAGATACTCCGTAGTAAAAGACTTAAAGCTTTCAACTAGGGAAACAGAACTTTTTCATAGAAATGAAAACAAGACTTTGCATAACCCTTCTACCTCAGAAAGAAATAATATATATAAAAAAAATAGCGGACCTCTCGCCTTCAAGGCGATATCAAAAATTTCAAACAAAATAAACCTACAAGAAATTACCCACATTATAACCGTTTCATGTACAGGTTTTTATAATCCAGGTTTAGATATAGAGATAATAAATGAATTTAATTTAAATAAAAATATAGAAAGGGTGAATATTGGATTTATGGGATGTCAAGCTGCATTTCCCGCATTAAAAACCGCATCAGAATTTTGTAAGAGCAATAAAGATGCTAAGGTTTTAGTTGTTTGCATTGAGATGTGTACGCTTCACATGAAACTAACAGATGATCTCAACTATATTATAGGAAACTCTATTTTCTCTGATGGGTGTGCGGCCTGCATAGTTTCTTCTGATGAAAAATTAACAAAAACACAACCATTTCTAGAAGTTAAATCATTCAATTCTCATGTCATAAATGATGATGGAAAAAATTTAGCATGGAAAATCGGAGACAATGGTTTTGATTTAACCTTAAATTCAGATCTTCCAAGTTTTATATCCCAAAATATAAATCAAGCTCTCAAGCATATATTAGAAATAGAGAACTCTATAGATTGTTGGGCAATTCACCCTGGGGGAAGAGCAATACTTGATTCGTTTCAAAAATTTAAACCTGATGCAGATTTAAAACATTCTAGAAATATTCTTAAAGAATATGGAAACATGAGTAGCCCCACTATTTTATTTGTGCTAAAAGAGGTTTTGGAAAACCGCTCAAAAGGTGAGAAAAATATTTTTTCTGCAACTTTTGGTCCAGGAGTAACAGTTGAATCTTCTTTATTAGAAATCGTCTTCTAAAGACCCGCTTTGTTGATACTCTCTAACTCTTCTTTCAAAGAAATTCCCCATTGCTTGAACATCAACAACCTCACTAAGCCAAGGGAAAGGATTTTTATCACTAGGAAAGCGATAGTCTAAGCCAATACCCTCTAATCTACGATTTCCAATATAATACATATAATCAACAAACATGTCTGCATTTAGACCAAGTATTCCCGTAGGAAGGACATCGTGAGCATAAGCTATTTCAAGCTCTACAGCTTTTTTCATATGCTCCACAAATTCCTTTTGAATTTCTTTTGTCCATATTTCTGGATTTTGGTCAATCAAGGTGTTAATTAAATAAGTTCCGAACGCAATATGAGAGCTTTCGTCTCTTAAAGTATATTTAATTTGGTCAGATATTCCTTGAAGTTTATTTTGGCGACCTAAAGCTAATAACATTGCAAATCCGCTAAAAAAGAATGTTCCTTCACAAACAATCCAATAAGTTAAAAAATTACGTAAAATTTCTTGCTTACCTTCTGTAGTGTGAGCGTCGAAGTCTTGACGACTAATATCATTAGTAATACCCATCAAGAAGTCGTCTTTAGCTTTAATACTTGGAATTGTTTCATAAGCAGCGAAAACTTCTTCTATATCAAGGTCCAAGCTATCACAAATATAAACTACCGTAAGGTTATGAAGGCTTTCTTCAAAAGCTTGACGAAGTATATACTGACGGCATTCAGCATCAGTAATAAATCTAAAAGCCGAAAGAAGCAGGTTATTACCAACCAAAGACTCAGATCCCGCAAAGAACCCAAGGCAGCGTTTAACGAGTAATTTTTCGTCTTCTGTAATTTCATCATTTTTCCATTGTTTAATGTCATTTTGCATACTTATTTCAGTAGGCATCCAGTTATTTGCACAACTTTTTAGAAATAGATCCCATGCATATTTATGTTTGTGTGGTAAAATCCTATTTACCCCCGCTATATTTTCTGTTAGTAATTCTCCTGTTTTATCATTCATAGTTTTATTGTATTATAAATAACGCTCTAAGTCAAGATTAAGTTTAGATTAATTTATCCAAAATATGTTGATGTTTTTCTATATCAATTGCAACTCTTATAGATTCATCGGTTTCTGGGTTTAGAGAAAGATATTTTTTACCTCTATCTATTATTTCTTCTAGTGTTTGAATATAAGCTGTTTCAGCATAATCTCTATTTTTTCTATAATTTATAGAATCTATATCAGAATTAATTTTTCTTAGATCTTTTCTAATTAATTTACATCTAACAACAGCTTCTCTAAAAGCTTTTAAATGTTGATGTCGATTCACTATTGACAGCTCTCGCAAGTACCACCATTCTTCATCGCTTCTATACTACAAGCGGAGGATTCTTCTTTCTTGCTTTCGTCGTTATGAGCTTTTTCTACTTTAGATGCAGCGCGATTACGAAGATAATAAGTTGTTTTTAATCCAGCTTCCCAGCAAGACATATAAACATCATTTAAATATTTTAAGGAAGTAGATTTATTGTACAAATTAAAGCTCACGGCTTGGTCTATCCATTTTTGACGAACTGCATTACATTCAATTAGCTTGAACATATCGCGGTCAAATGCTGTTTTATACTTTTCTTTTAACTCAGATGGAATATCTCCATTTAATAAAGATAGGTCTCCGTCGACGCTTTTTACGAGCTTAGCTATTTCGCTATTCCATAAGCCAGCATTTTTCATATCATTAATGAAATGTTGATTAGTGATAAAGAAATTTCCACTTTTATTCTCATAAACAAATAATACAGAAAAATTAGGCTCTATACTTTGCTCGACTCCATTAATATAACCAATTGTAGCTGTTGGGGCGATAGCCATAACATTGCTATTTCTCATGCCAAACTTAGATATATGAGCCCTTAATTCAAGCCACTCATCCGTCATTGTTTCCCCAGATCCCCTTTCAGCTTCCTTAGCTTTAGATTTGTAATGCATTAAATTATTGTGCGAATCAATAGGTAAAATATTCTTACTCCACAAAGAGCCTTCAAATGTATCGTATTTACCTTTTTCTTTCGCTAATTTAGAGCTTGCCATAATTGCATGATAAGAATAAAACTCAAATAATTTATCGTTAAAATCTACAGCTTCATCGCTATCAATATTAATGTTCATACGATGGCAGACATCATGTAATGCCATCATACCTAAACCAATTGGTCTATGCTTTAAATTACTATTCTCTGCTTCTTTAGTTGGATAAAAATTAAGATCTACGACACTATCTAATGCTCTAATGGCAGTATGTATTGTATTTTTTAATTTATCATAATCTAGAGTATTATCATCATTTAAATGGTTTAGTAAATTGACCGAGCCAAGATTACATACAGCGGTTTCCCCAATACCAGTCTTTTCTCCCTTTTCGTATTTAGAAGACTTAGTATGTAAGGTAATTTCTGTACATAAATTACTGCTATGAACCACACCTTCGTGTTGATTTGTATATCTAATATTGCACGGATCCTTAAAAGTATTCCATGGATGAGAAGTTTCAAATAAAACCTTAAGCATTTTCTTCCATAATTCTTTTGCAGGAGTTACTCTGTAATTTTTAATTAAGCCCTCTTCTGCTTGATTACATAGTTCATTGTACTTTTTATCAAACTCCGTGCCATACAAGTCATGCAGTCCAGATTCTTTTGGATCAAAAAAGTACCAAGCATCTTCATTTTGAACTCTTCGCATGAATTCATCAGGAATCCAAGAAGCAGTATTCATGTCGTGACACCTCAATCTGTCATCTCCGGTGTTTCTTCTTAAATTCAAGAAGTCCTCAAAATCTAAATGCCAAGGTTCTAAGTAAGCGCATCCAGCTCCAGGCCTTTTACCTCCTTGATTTACTGCCACAAGAAGGTCGTTATAAATCTTAAGCCAAGGAACAAGTCCGCTCGAAACCCCATTAGTGCCCTGAATGTGCGAACCTGTTGATCTAAAGGGAGTTACGTCAAGACCTAGACCTCCAGCGTATTTACTTTTACGCGCTTCCTGCCAAGCTCCGTCAAAAATACCATCAATACTGTCATCAAAAGTATTTAAATAACATGAGCTTAATTGAGATCTAACTGTTCCGCTATTAAAAAGAGTCGGAGTAGACGAAGTGTACAGGAATTGACTAAACATATCATAGTACTTAATAGCCCAATGCTCTTTATCTTCTTCGTTTAACGCCAAACCCATAGCCACTCTCATCCAAAAAGATTGAGGGGCCTCCATAATTTTACCATCTTCTCGGATAAAATATCTGTCTGTTAAAATTTGTATACCTAAGTATTTAAAAGAGTTGTCTCTGCGAATACGAATAGCCTCAGAAAGCTTCCCCAAATCATATTCTAGCATTCTACTATTAAGCTTGCCGCTTTTAACAAGCTTTTTTATTCCTTGGATAAAGCTTTTCCTGTACTGAAGTTTAAATGCGTCGCTATCAACACCTTCTTTAAAGACTTCTTTATATACGGTATTCAGCAGCAGTCTACCCGCAGCGTAACTATAGTTGGGCTCTTTTTCGATTTTCTCTCGAGCGCTTAATATAAGAGCTGTATCAATCTCTTTGGTTGTTATCTTGTCGTATAATTGAAGCTGGGCATCCAACACGATTTCACTCACTGATACATCAGCGATATCGTCACATGCGCGCTCAACATTAGCATTAATTTTCTCGACATTAAAGTCTTGAAGTCGTCCGTTTCGTTTTTTTACTTTTATATCCATATTGTGTTTAAAATATTAACATTTGAGGGGGTAATTGTCAATAGGAATATATAGCTGTTAACAACTTTTCTTTCTTGACATGTAACTGTATTTTTCATAGAATAGAGACATGTTACCATTATTTAAAAGTCACTTTTCTATAGGCAAAAGTATATTAACGCTTGAAGACCCAATTACACATAAAGAAGGCAAGTCGGATAGTGTTTTTACAATTGCATCAGAAAATAATTTAAAAGAAGTAGTTCTTGTAGAAGATTCATTAACTGGATTTCTGCAAGCTAAAAAACAAGCAGATAATCTTGGGTTAAAATTAATTTTTGGTTTAAGAATAGACATGAAAGAGAATGCTAAAACAAATCCTAAAGAAGAAGCCCAGCAATGCTCTCATAAGATCATAATCTTTGCCAAAAACGCAAATGGATGTAAATTGTTAAATAGTATATCAAGTGAAGCCAATACAGAAAATTATAACTGCGTAGATCGCAAAACACTTAAAAAATACTGGAAAAATAAAGATTTATTGTTAGCCATACCATTTTATGATTCTTTTATATTTAATAATTTAATTAAATTTTGCAATTGCACACCAAACTTTGATTTTTGCGAGCCAACATTATTTATAGAGAATAACTCTCTTCCGTTTGATGATTTTGTAGCCAAGAAAGTTCAAGAATATGCAGATAGCAATAATTTAAAAACACAAAACACAAAAAGTATATACTATAAAAACAAAAAAGATGTGAAAGCCCTACAAACATATAAGTGCATAACCGGTAGAAGCTTCGGCAATAAAACATTATCAAAACCAAATTTAGATCACTTCGGTAGCAATGAATTTTGCTTCGAAAGCTGGAAGGAAAAAAATGAAAGAATCACTGCTTAGATTTCAAAAGAATAAAAAGTATTTACTGTTTGATTATGAAACATGTAATTTAAATCTTGTTTCAAACAATAAACCATGGCAATTAGCATTTCTTGTTATAGAGAATAATAAAATTGTAGAACAAAAAGATTATTGGCTTAAGTGGGATGAATTAAACGTTTCTCCTGATGCGGCTAAGATTACTGGCTTCACAGAAGCAAAGTATAATAAAAAAGCCACATGCCCCAAAGCAGCACTGGATCATTTTGAAAAATATTTGTACGATGACTCGTATCTTAAAGTTGGCCATAACTTACTAGGATTTGATATTTATATGCATAATATTCACCGCAAACTTATTAATAAAAATGCAGAAACCGATTTTAGTTATACAGAACATTTAGTAGACACCCTGTGTTTAGCAAAAGCTCTAAAAAAGAGAATAAGGTTAGATAAAGATGATAATTTTTTAGCCTGGCAATATCGACTTAACCATTTGATTGAAAGAGGTTTAAGTTGTAACCTAAAGCAATGCTGCAAAGATTTTGATGTTGACTTTGACGACAAAAAACTGCATGATGCTTTATATGACATTAAAGTTAACTACGAAGTATTTAAAAAAATGATATGGGAGATAGAAGTATAATGATTTTCACCGAACAATTCACAGATTACGAAGATTGTGCGCCTCCAGGCGTAAAGCTTCCTGAAATTAAAATCGAAAAGAAGTATTACGAAATGCTTGATGCGTCAGAAGATATTTCTAATTTCGATTTCCTTCGCAAGCTCTGCCACAAAGGGGTATATGATAGAGGCATAGATAAGTTCAAAAATAAGAAGGAATATTTTGAAAGAGCAAAATCAGAATTAAAGATATTAGATGAATTAGGGTTTATAGATTATATTCTGTTAAATTGGGATATAATAAACTATTGCCATGAAAATGATATACCGACAGGTCCAGGAAGAGGTTCTGCGGCAGGCTCTTTGGTTTTGTACCTAATTGGAGTTACAAATGTTGATCCTGTTAAATATAGTTTATTCTTTGAGCGTTTTGTTTCCAAGAGTAGAGCGAGAAAGATAGAAAAAAATGGAACAACGTATCTTGACGGTAGTCTTCTAGCTGATGTAGATAATGATATAGCTTACGAAAGAAGGGGTGAGGTTATAGAATATATTGAAAAAAAACACCCCGCTCGTACAGCTAAGATATTAACGTTAAACACCTTAAGCGGAAAGCTTTGCGTGAAAGAGTGCGGAAAAATTGTTGGAGAATTTTCCGAACAAGAAGTTAATGAAGTTAGTGATACTATCCCCAAAAAATTTGGGATTGTTATGCCAATTTATTCTGCGATAGAAGAAAGCGAAAAATTTGCAGATTGGGCGGCAAGCAATCCAGAAGTATTTGAGATCGCTCTTAAATTAGAAGGTTTAAACAAAAACACAGGAGTTCATCCCAGTGGTATTGCGATTTCTTTTCAAAAAATTACAGACATTTGTCCAATTCAAAAATCAAATGACGGAGCTCTAGTCACCGGATATGACATGAATTGGGTTGCAGAATTAATGGTTAAATTCGACATTTTAGGATTAAGAACTTTAAGTGTTATTTATGATGTTTGCAAAAACCTAGATATAGATATTTCTTCTGTAAATCTAAATGATGCAGACGTATATAAGCCATTACAAGCCCTTAGAGCCCCTCACGGGCTTTTTCAGCTTGAATCTGATACAAACTATAGGGTTTGCAAAAAGATCAAGCCAAAAGATTTAGAGCAGCTTAGTGCAGTCATAGCAATTGGCAGGCCTGGAGCTCTAGAATTTTTAGATAATTACACTACATATTCTGAGACAGAAGAAGCTCAGGTTATTCATGAATTCTTTAGTGATGTTCTGGATTATACAGGAGGAATACCTCTTTATCAAGAGCAATTGATGCAAATGGCAGTTAAAGTTGGATTCACGCTTGATGAAGCGGAACAGTTAAGAAGAATTGTAGGTAAGAAAAAGGTTGACCAAATGCCAGCCTGGAAAAAGAAAATCGAAGATAAGGTACAGGAAAACGATTTACCTAGAGAGATTTCGCATATCTTATGGAGCGTAGCAGAAGACAGCGCCAATTATTCTTTTAACAAATCCCACTCTCTAGCCTATGCAACCCTATCGGCATGGACAGCTTATTTAAAATTTAATCATCCACAGCAATTTTTCATATCTCTCCTTAAGATGACTAAGTACGAGCCATCCCCACAAGAGGAAATAGCTAAAGTTTGCCAAGAGCTTTCTAATTTTGGAATAAAATTACTTTCTCCAGACTTAGCGAAGTCTGGTATGGATTTTTCAATTGAAGGTAAAAATATACGATTTGGATTAAATAGTATCAAAGGAGTAAGTGAAAAGTCTTTGCATTCGCTCAAAAACTTTCGCTCAAGCGAAACTCCAACGAAATACGATATCTTTCTAGCAGCAAAGCAAGCTGGATTAAATATTGGTATATTGAGCGCATTAATTCAAGCTGGAGCCTTAGAAAGTAAAGGTAAAAATAGGTCCCTGATGGTTCTAGAGGCTCAAGCATTTAATTTACTAACAGATAGAGAGAAGCGCAACTTTATTGCTCTTGGAAAAAAATATGAATATAAACTTTTAAATTGCATAGCAGATGCTAAAAAAGGAGATCTAGTAGGAGACGATGGTAAACCTTTAATGAAAGAATCTAGATTCAAAACATTTAAGAAAAAATATGATTTATATAAAGAGATTTACGATAAAAATAAAATGTATCAAGGGTTTGCTAATTGGTATTTCGAGACAGAGCTCCTAGGATACAGTCATAGCTCTTCATTAAAATCATGCTTTATGGACTCTTATGAGTCGTTAAAAGACTCAAGAGACTTAAACCTTATGAATTCAGATGATAAGGGCAAATTTATTGGGGTTGTTGAAGACTGCATTAAAAGAACATCTAGAAATGGAAATAAATATATGAAATTATCAATTACAGATGAACATGGTAAATATGATGCTATGCTTTTAAATTCACGCAGAGGCAATTATTACGATAGATATTTTGAATCAAAGAAGAAAACTCCATCAAAAAAGAGTATAATAGTAGTATATGGAAGAAAAGGTGAAGATATTATTTTCCTCGATTCATTAAGTATAATGGATGAAAAGATATATATGAAAATGTCTGAAGTTAAATAGTTTAGCGTGTAATAATATGAAAATGACACCAAGACCTAACTTTACGCCGAGAGCGCAGCAGGCAATCAATAAAGCTAAATCTACTGCAGAAGTTTACTACCATAAAGAAGTGACATTAGAGCACCTATTTTATGGAATGATTCAATTAAATGCAGGGATTCTGAGTGAAATATTGTTCCTATTAAACATAGATCGTATACAAATTAAATCTCAACTAGAAGAAAATTTTATACAAATGCCGTCTGTAGATGAACTAGATACTCAACCAGAATATGACGAACATTTTCATTTAGTTTTAAAAGTTGCTGCATCAATTAGTGATAAGCTCGAACACGAATATGTTGGCATAGAGCATATATTACTTGCATTATTAAAATACGAAGAATCAAGCATACCTTTTTATTTTTCATTATTTAATGCTTCTCCCGATGATATAATAACAGAAGTCAGGGAGTATCTTCATTTATCAAAAGGGCACTCTTCTATACATAACCAAAAACCTTTACAACAACCAGCTCCAACAACAAAAACAAAAGAGTCATCCAATTCATTAGAGAAGCACGCTGTAAATTTTAATGTTTTAGCTTTAAAAGGTAAATTTGATAACATAATAGGAAAACAAGAAGAAATAGATATGGCCTGCGAAATTCTTTGCAGAAGAACGAAAAACAACCCTGTATTACTTGGAGAGCCTGGAGTGGGTAAAACGGCCATTGTCGAAGGTTTGGCCCAAAAAATTGTGACAAGCGAAGCTCCAGACTTTTTGCTTGGTAAAATAATTTACTCGCTAGACCTTGGATCTCTTATTGCGGGAACAAAGTATAGAGGTCAATTTGAAGAAAGATTAAAGGCTATAATTGATGAGGCAAAAAAGGATGCAAGCATAATTTTATTTATCGACGAAATCCACACCTTGGTTGGCGCAGGCAATGCAGAAGGCGGAATGGATGCGGCAAATTTACTCAAACCTCTTTTGGCGAGAGGAGAAATTAAATGCATAGGTGCCACCACTCAGACAGAATACAAAAAAACTATTCTTAAAGACGGCGCTTTAGATAGAAGATTTCAAGCTGTAAAAGTTAAAGAGCCCTCCGAAGAAGAAACTTTCGAAATAATCTCAGGAGTAAAAAAGAAATACGAAAGCTTTCACTCTATACATTACTCCGAAGAAGTTTTAAAATTAATTGTAGAATTAAGTGGAAGATATTTATTAGAAAAACATTTTCCAGATAAAGCTTTAGATATAATGGATCAAGCAGGATCAAAGGTAAAAATTAAAAATATTACTCGCCCCAAAAGAGCAAAAGAAATTGAAAAAGAATTAGAGCAAATTGCCGTAGATGAAACAAGAAATGATTTATTAAGCTCTAGAAGCATTAAAAACGGAGAAAAGCAATTAGATCTACTAGAAGAATACGATAAAATAATTGAAAAGTGGGCCAAGAAAACAATCAAAACAAGAATAGAGGTTACCGAAAAAGATATCTTTGAAGTGGTTTCCTCAAGAACTGGTGTGCCTGTTAGCGAGATATCTCAAAAAGACTCAGAAAAGATGTTGGGTCTATTTACTTCTTTAAAGAAAAGAATAATCGGACAAACAAAAGCTTTAGAAGAAATTTCAGAATGTATTTTGAGATCAAAATCTGGCTTAAGAGACTCAAGAAAACCTGTGGGTAGTTTTTTACTTGTCGGCGCAAGCGGCACTGGCAAGACTTATACAGCCAAATGCATTGCCGAATTTATTTACGGAGGACAAGACAAACTTATTCAACTAGATATGAGTGAGTTTTCTGAAAAAATTTCAGCAAGTAGATTAATTGGTGCATCACCAGGCTATATTGGCTACGAGGAAGGAGGAGAGCTTACGGAGAAAGTGCGCAGAAATCCTTACAGTGTTATATTATTTGACGAAGTAGAAAAAGCTCATCCAGATGTGCTAAATATACTTTTACAAATTTTAGAAGAAGGTTTTGTAACAGATAATTCTGGACGTAAAGTTAATTTTAATAATTGTATAATTATCTTAACAGGTAATGTAGGCAGCGAAAAAGTCTCTAAACCAATGATAGGGTTTAATCAATCAGAATCAGGAGACCAATTAAAACAAAAATTAATGTCAGAGCTTAAGGTATTTTTTAAGCCTGAATTCCTCAACAGATTAAATGAAATTATATTATTTCAAGATTTTAACACAGACCAATTGAAGAAGATAATTAAATTAGAAATAAATAAGATATCAGAAAAACTAAAACATAGAAATATATGTGTTGGCGCGACAGCCTCTTTCATGAGCTACATTGCAGACAAAGCAGTTAAGCAAAAAATGGGTGCAAGACCCGTAAAGAGACTGATCCAAAAGAACTTAGAAAATGAATTATCAAGACTCCTTCTTTCGAAAGAGCTGAATGACAACCAACAAATTAAATTCTCTTACCTAAAAGAAAAAGTATCTTTTAAAATTAAGGTAGTATAGGTTTAACAGGATCCTTTAAATCAGGATCTTTAGTTTCCATAGGATCTTCAAATTTTTCCCCAGGATTGTTATGCAAGTTCTCGCTTACATTATTTTTATTTTCATTAAACAATGTCATACACGCAGAAAATCTATCTCCTTGCACTGGATATCTTCTCTTCATATTTGCGTCCAATATGCATCTTGTAACAAATTGATCCCCACTTTCTTGCGCAGCTGGAGTAGGATATCTTTTATCCTCATTAGATAAGAAATTATTTTTGGCAGGTTCATCAATTTCTTCATCTTTTATTTCGGGAAACATATTATCATATTCGCTATACATTAAAGCTTTATCTAATAAGTCTCTTGCTTGCTGGATATTCTTTTTTTGCCAGTCCTGTAAATCACCATCATCCTTAATCATATCGTACATTATTCTAGACTTCTTCCAGAGATGGTATAGTTCGGATTTAATAATTTTATTATTGTAATTTATTTCTGCACTTGATTCGCTCATAATTTATTTATTTACACTAGATTATGAATAATATCCGTCAACACCTGGATATCTGCCTGTCGGAGGAGAATCCTTTCCGACAACTTGATTCGGTTTAGCTCCGTAGATATTATACCCAGCAACTAATTCCTTAACTCTTTCTCTGGAAGCTTCGTAGGCCTGTTGATAATTTTTTGCTGTAGCATTTTTATCTGATCTTTGAATGACAGAATCTCCTTCTTTTATCATTCTAAAGTCTGGACTACCATCACTACCATCAATACCTCTTAAAACACGTCTATGAGCTTTTCGGTTATACTCAGAGAGATACATTTCTCTAAGTATTCCTTGTTCTTCTAAATTAAAAGCTTCTGGATTTTGCCCACTAAAAGAAGTAAAAATTAAATTATTTAGTTCGCCAAGATGACCCTCAAGCCAACCAGATATTAAACCAATTTCTTTATTTCTAGATTCTCCATGTTCATGAAAACCAATCTCTTGGTCATATATATCTACTGCAAGTTTTCCTAAATTTGTATCTGGAAATAAATCGTGTGCCATTTTAATTATTTAAATAGTCAATAACTTCTTTATGTTTTGGGTTCTTCGGATCTAGCTTCATAGGCTCCCCCGTGATTTGAACGCTACCCTTTCCATACAAACTTGAATCAAATGCTCGTTTAATTTTGTTTTTTAGTACGGTTTTGTTTCCAGAAGGAAAAACGCCCACTTTTACTGCAAAGGCTTGTAGATCTGTCAAATTCATATCTTGAAGCATTTCTTGGAAAACTTTTCTGTCATTGGTTTTGAAAGGATTAATTTTAGGTATGCCTAGAAGTTCTTCAAGCTCTCGTGCGCGAGAAACTTGATCTTCATACACCTTGCCATTTGTTTGTTCTAAATCTGCTAATTTTTTCTTGGAAGATTTAGCTTTACTCGATTGTTTTTTATTTGCCATAGTAATAACCTTTTACCTTGATATATTTATACACATTATTATAAAGAATTTAAATAAAAAATCCACCCCAGTTGCCTGAGGTGGACCTTTTATAAAACGTTAATTCGTTTAGAATTAAACGATAAGACCCATCAACACGCGATCGTCGATGATCATACGACCCTCTTCAAGAGAACCGTAATAACCAATTTTTGATTGACGTGTTACGAATTGGTCATCTGCAACGAGAGAGAACTCGTCTCCAGACTCGGAATCAGTTGCTACTGCACGAATCATAGATTCACGGCTAAGATCAACTCCAACAAGGATTTGTTCGTTATCACCGTTAAATGCAGCTGCACTTCCGCCAGTTACATAATGCGCAGCAAACTGTTTATCTCCAGCAGCTGTATCGAAAACAGTATTCCATTTCTGACCATCACCCATTTCATTATACTCTTGGATAGATACGCCATAGAATTCAGGAATTCCAGCGCTATTGAAGATAGCGTCACGCATAGTGTCTGTACCAGCAATACCAGCACCATTTACGGCTGGTTTTTCTCCGTCAGCACCTTTAGTGTTGATCGGATTGTAAGCTAAGCCACGAATTTCTTCTACGATTTCTGGAGAAACAAGAAGATCTGTGATTCCGCGTCCGCGACGCTCAGCAGGAGTTCCTCCAGTCCAAGCTGCGTTAATTCTTTTTGCCTTAGTAAATAATTTATTAAGATCAGAAAGCAAGAAACGATTTGCTTGAGCAGAACGAATAACATGCTTTTCAGTATTTGTTTCAGCGTTAGCCAATGCGGTCATAATCATGGTCGCAGAAGTCTTTTCTTGCTTAAGAAGGATTTCTTGCGCCATGCGGGTAAATGTTTTACTTACAACGTCAAGTCTTGAACGAGAAGCGTAGCGCTTATCGAAGCTCAATGCACTGTCGAGAGTATAAGTTGTGAACTTAAGCTCGCTTTGTGAAGGAGCGACTTGGTTAGTTGGAAGACCTCCAGGAACAGATTGACTCCAAACCTGAATGTAGTCTTCATCAGTAATGTCATGATAGAGATCCAAAGGAATGCTTGGGCTCTCATCAGAATTAAACTGAAGAGAATTAAACATGTTGCTGACTGTAGGAGCAGCATTAACAACTTCTGCCAATACTGGACCAATAAACTCAGCAAGTGCAGTTTGAGCTTCGTAAGCAACATCTCTATTTTTCGAAGCCATAGCTTTAATAAGCTCGACTTGCTCGGGTGTTCTTTCTAAAGTAATTTTCATTATTTTTTAATTCCTTTCTTAGAAGCTGACTCTGCAGAGATATTTCTTTGCAGTCGAATCATCACTCTCTTCTCCAATAGCGATTATAGAACCGACTACTGCTCCAGAAGCTTGCGTTCCTAACTTTCCGCCAGCTTTAACCTCAAGATCATCTCCAATAGATGGAGTTCCACTGATTGCACCAGCAGCGAGAAGAACTAATCCGCGAGTCAAAACAGGAACTGTTTGACCAGGAAGCACTCCTTGAGCTTCATCAAGTTTTTGTTTATAATAGAGTAATTTTTCTCCATTCTCGTCGAAAGCCAAGGTCTCACGAAGCGTGATTCCAAGTCCACGACTGCCAGCAGCAGCAGGAGCAACGGTCATACCGTTAGCGGGGTATCCGTTGAATCCAATATGCGCGCCGCTAAAACTAGCGCCCAGATATTCACGAAGATTATCTGAGCTTGCAGCACGCAATTCGGAAACCTCACCAGGTAGGTCTCCCGCGCTTACAGAAACAACGACTCCTGCGTCGAACTTTCCACTGCCATTAGAAACGAATGTAGATAAATCGTCTCCGCTGCCAATTTCAAGCGCGAACAGATTAACAACGTCGTGCTCACTGTAGTCTCGGTATGGTAGTATTCTTTTTGCCATAATTTTTTTCTTTCTTTTTTAGTATGAAATTTTTACTGATTGTTTAAAAGTTTTCGCGAAACGATCTCTAAGAGAATCTCCTTCGGAAGAACCTTCGTTATTATTGATAACAGCCGCTTCTTCAACTTCAAGATTTTCTAAAGCCTCAGAAACCTCATCGGCTTCATCAGTTTCTTCAGAGCTTGATGCCTCAGATACCTCAACAACTTCTTGAGAAGCTTCTTCTGTGTTAGCTTGAGTTTCAGAAAGTCTTTTTTGAACCTCCTGAGCTACTCTATCTTCAAAAGCTTTTTGTTCAGCAGCGATAACTTCTTTATTTTTGTGCTTCCAAATCTTAGCTAATTTTTCTTGATAGGCCGCAAAGCTATCATCTGTTGAATCAAGTGTTGAAAGTTCAGATGCAACTATCTTAGAATCCTCTTCGTCAAGTTCGTAAACTTCGTTGAGAGCTTCCATTCTTGCGTTGAATCTTACTTCTGCTTCTCTAGCAGAGTTTTCTTCTTCAAGAACGGATAGTTTTTCTTTTGTCGCGTTAAGCTGCTCTTCTACTTCAGTCATTTTTTCTTGAAGAGAATTTTGAGCCTGAACAGCCTCTTCTTTTTCAGCTTTAGCTTTTTCAAGGTCGGCGACATATTGCTCGCCTTTCTCGCGGATAGCTTCGATAAACACTTTGGAAATGCTAGCGACGCTTTCTTCAGAGAAATCTTGCTTGCCAAGCTTTTCATCTAAAGCTGCTCGGAATTCATTAATTATTTGATCTTTATCCATAATAGTATTATGTGGTTCTTTGTTTAGTACATTTTCTTCAGAAGAATGGGAAGTTTTTTTGCTTTTAATAATAATCTTATCAATTGGTTCGTTTCTACTTGACTTTTCTTCTTGCCTATTATTTTGTTCAGCAATCAAACCTTTTACGTCAGCTGCAGGATTTGAAGTAAAGCCGATGCCTAGAGGATAAATATCTCCAACTATTAATCTATTCACTTTTCTTCCATCTTTTAGCGTTCCTTTTCCTCCTAAAGATTTTAAATATGGAGAGTATGCTTTGATTTCTTCTGGATCAGAAATAATTGATGATTCATAGAGATCATCTCCCCCCACAGAAATAACATAATCATTAAAACCGACCTCCCAACTTGCAGATACTGTTTGGTAATAATCACTGTCAGCACTAGTTGAGTTTTCGACCAACTCAGCAAACTCTTTACTTGCAGTTCTATAAATAACAGCTGCGAGAGCGATATTGTAAGCTTGATCTTCAATAAGAGCAGAATCATCATCCATAAGCTCAGACGAATTACCATATTTTGAGAATCCTGCAGAAACAATATGCCCCACAATTTTATCTCTATCATGCTCTATGTTTGTTGGTTTATGAACAAAATAGTTTTTAACTGCTACGGCAGTTTCACTATCAATTCCATCTCCATTTTTATTAAATTTGTTTACAACAGCAGCATTAAAAGCAACCGCTAGTAGATCTATGTTTTTTTCTAGATCAATATTTTTTGGAATAAGTGGCCTTAATGATTCTAATGACGCTGTGCTAATATCAGATTCCCCAACCTCACTTGAAGCAAGAACGATATTATCGAATGTTGTTTTATATTTATATGGTAATGACATTTGCAATGTGTTACACTCAGTTTATAAACATGGGAGTAAAGGTGTAGTTTACATTTTCTACTTTAACATTCATCATGTCATAATATAATTTAGCCATCCAATTTCCAAGCACTAATGCAGAATATGAATCTTTTCTTGCTTTTTCTGGACCAGTTTGCCTTTTTAAATTTGGAGGTAAATCGAAGGTCTGGGTTCCTCCTGCTGAAGTAGTTATCTGAATTAGAGCGCACTGAGCTTTAATTAAATTAATCATATCAAATTGATGCTCCACGAAATCAATCATTTTTGCAGCGTTAGTCTGCCTTTCTAAACTCTGTGAAGTTCTTAAAAATTTCAAATCCTGTATTGGTATTTTCTTTTTTCTTTGTTCGTTATATGAATCATCAATTGCGCGCGATGCAAAATATATCCTTTTATGATCAAAATTAGCTTGAAGTAACTCGTTAGCTAATCGTATCCACTGGCTTGTTGGTTTTCTTAAATAGCAAATGTGTCTTGTTTCAAGATTGTATTCTCTTTTTCCTTCTAGAAGCTTTTGTTGATAATGTTCAATATCATCAAAATTAGTATTTAAGCATCCAATATTAATTTTATTCTTTTTGAATAAACTACTTTCATTGCAAGCATTAATAAACTGAACCCCTCCATTATAATCTCCTACAATAGATACAATATTAAAATGAGTTAGTAAATAATAAAAATAAAATATATGTTGTTTTAAGTTTGTACCAGATAGTGCATAGCTATGAACGACAGTTCCAATTTTTTTATCGTCATTTAATTTTAACACCATCATCGCGAAGTCATCGCTACTTTCGCTTTCAGCCCAACTAGGATCAAATGCTAATATATACTTTTCTCCGACTTCTCCGCACACTTCAATATTTGGCCTCTCTCCGTCCTGCAAAGTGCATGCTGCCATTTTAGAAGTTTTAAAGTATCCGCTACTATCATCCGTAAATATAGACCCAAACTCTCTATCGAATTGACTTTGACTCATCGTAGACTTTGCTTGCTCTATCAAATTTTTATCATATAGCTGTTTTGGAGCGCAGTCATAACTGAATTGCATAATGATCCTATGCGCATCAGAATGCTTGTCCCCTCCCTTCATAATAAGCTCTTCAAATTGTTCGTATGCTTTATACATATATTCAAACTTGTAGCTTGCAGAAGATAATGCGATCAATTTATTATTTGGCCAAATATGCCTTTCATCTTCAGTCATTTCCCCCTTATCTATCAAATCTGTCTCTAAATTATATAACTCTTCTCTTTGTGTTGGATTCTCAACAACACTAAGGAAAGGTATAATAACCTCATTATAAATTCTTTCAGGCATAAGAGCAAACTCGTCGATAATGATTCTGTGAAAACGAAAGCCCCGCAGTTTTTCACCGTCACCAAGCGGCAAAGCTCTTATACGACTAGAACCGATTTCAAGCAACCATTCATCATTGCTTTTTGATTTATGAGTGATGCATTGAGATAAATATGCAGCGCCAGGCTTCGATGCAATATCCTCAATTTTCTTAAATATCATTTTTGCCTGACGAAAAGATTTAGAAAGTATACCGATCTCAACGCCTTGATTCAATATCGCGTCGAGATAAGCATATATTGCGGTAGTAAATGACTTACTCATTCCTCGAGACCATACGCCCATAAAATAATCAGTTTCAAACATAGCCTTGATTGCCATATGCTGAAAAGGGAATAGCTTGACTCCGCTAACTAAATCTGCAGTAAATGTAATGTTTTCTCTTAGGAATTGATAAAGTAAAAGTTTGGCTTCTTTCTCTTCTAAAAAACCTTCAATTTTTAACAACTTTTCATTAAAGTCTTCTTCGCTTTGTCTAGATAACTGCTTTCCTGTCTCCCAAGCCATTATACAATATCCTTATCTATATAATATTGCAAATCCACATTCCAAAGCTTTCTGCCTAAAACTAATAACTTAGGAATTATCTCTTGGCTATGTTCTCTATCTTTAGTAAATATAAATTGACAATGTCCAGAAAACTTATGACTTAGAACTCTCATATTATGATATATATAATTTAAATTAGACTTATGAGCGCCCCATCTATTGTTCTTTTTTATTTGCAAAATTGGACTTTCTGTGACGATAAATAAATAACTATCAAACTCTTTTGTTCTCTGCAATTCATATTCAAATCTTTCTAAATTATTTTTACTTAATGTTGATTTAAAGTCTTGTTCACCCTTACGGTCTACATAAGTATAGTCATAATGATCTTGACCTACAGCATAATCACCAAAGTCTAACTTTAAAGATTGTGATTTAGGAAACGCCAGAGGTTGTTGTTCACGCGTATCAATAAATATCTCTACATCGTCAATTTTATTTTTCCATATATCAGGAAGAGGCGATCCATACATAGGCTTAACCCCTGCCTCTTGACATGCAGCTGTATATGATCCAAAATGTTTTTTATAAATTTCTATAGTTGGCAGTTCATGCAATTTTAATTCTAAATATGATGGCCCAAATTTTAATTCTTTTTGTTCGATTCTTCTTTTTAATAATTCTAGAATGTATGGCTTTACAATATCAGCAGGTTCTCTTGCGCACCATTTTAATAATTGACTATGAGTAGAAAAATCTTTAGAGAAATATTCATCTTTCTTTTTAAAAGGCAAAGGATCGCCATTAAATAAATTATATCTTGGATAATATTTTGTATAATATTCAGCAAGCATAATTTTGTGAGTTTTCAAATGGGCATGCAAACTTCTTTCGGAAGTAAATTCTGCGCCACAAATCTTACATGTATTAGATGACATCCTCTTTTGATATACCTAAAACACGAGCCTTCCAGTCAGGCATTGACTCTAAATGGTCTGCTTCTTCTTTTGCCGCTTTCTTCTGCAACTGTGCAATTTTAACCATGACCTTCCTCTCCTCTTCCTCTTGAAATAATTGAACAAGAGCTAAAATGTTTGCGTTCTGCCTTTGATGGCTGGATATTCTTTTCGATCTATCTCCTTGAAGCTTTTGAATTAATGATTCCATCCTTTTTTCGCATTGATTGTATTCTTCGCTTTTTGTTTTTAAAAGTTCAGCTAATCTCACAGTTAAATCTTGCTGATCTTCTGCCTCATCGAACATTCTATTTAGTTTATTAATTGCGCTTTGAATATTTTTTAAATGTATATAATCCATACATACATTAATGTATAAATTAATTTCATCGCTAGTTAAATCTGGCTTATCCCATGTTGCGCGAACAAATTCCGCTTCAAATAAATCTCTATCTGCTTGGCTATCGTACGTATTAATAACCTGAACAAATCTAGGAGAACCAAGAAAAGATCCCAACGCTTCAACACCCTTTTTTTCTGTTACGCTAAGCTTATCTTCTTGAATTTCTTTTTGGCAATAATCATTGATTTTTTTAATTATTTTGCTTTGAGCTTTGGGTGGGGAATATCTTTTATTTATAGCATTTTCTGTAGCTGGTGTTTCAAGGTTTTGATTTTCGTCAACATATTCAAATACCGCGAGATATTCTTTCGTTGTATGAGTGACGCGCATGTTAGGAAACAAAACTGATGCGACTTGCATACAGGTCATTCCTTCGTTAATAGAATTATCAATAAATTGTTTTTGTTCTAAAGTTAAATCTATAGGAGGTTTAACTTCAGGATGCTTTGTTTCATATTCAATTTGTTGTTGAGCCAAGAAAGCCCTCACGGCCCTGCCCTGCTTGCTTCTCCCGTCAATTTTATCGCAATCAGGAAACGCAAGTCGAGTCAATTCGGTAAGATCTGAAATCTTTTTTGAATTTTCTATTATTAATTCTTTTTGGGAATTACTTAAATCCATGGCATAACACTTTTAACAGGAATAATATCTTCTTTATCAAGTATTTCTTGAGCTTTTTGTTTAAATATTTTTTTTAGATTTTTAATTTGTTTATAGCCTGCCTTTCTTCCTTTTTCTGATGTTTTATACCCCATTTTTTCAGCCACCTCTTCTTCGCTTTTATGCTCAATAAAAAGTAGTTTATATACTGTAAATTGTTTTTCTGATAAGTCTTTTTGCATATACTTATTTAATTTATCCTGACACTGCTGTATATCAAAGCTTGCATCTTGCATTTGCCCGACTTCATGGCTATGATTTTCTAAAGCCAGCGCCATTTTTATTCCATAAGCAGATTTTTTAGTGCGCTCCCATTTTGCGTATAGTGGACAAGTCGAGTCTTGTAATCCGCTTTTTGTAAAACCACATAAAGAATGACTGCAGCCATCTTGGGCAGGGCCTGATTGATTAAATGGGCAATTTAAACAAGGTCTAACAAAATTACTATAGTTATTACGCAAAATATTTTTCATTTGATTAGTAATAATCTTATTAATCCAAGGCTTCAAAGATCTCCTTTGATCCCATTGATGCCATTTTTTATAAATATGAGCTTTTATAATTTGCTCTACATCTTCAAAATCGAACCAGGCAAGGGAGTCCAAAAACCACTTACCCCTTCTCTTTTTAATTTCTATATCAATTTCTTCCGCTTTATCTTCGTAAGTAAAACTAGGACTTTTTTGGTCTTCCACGCTTTTTCGGTTTTTTTGTAGGTTTATCTTCTTCAAATTCCTCAAAAGCTTCTAATGGAATTAGATCTTTTAAATTAAATTTATTTCTATCATTTTCGATACTGTATGATAGTTTTGAAATACGAGGAACCTCATAAATATCCACTCCATCAGGATCGTCAATCATTTCTATTCTTCTTGGAATAGATTTGCGCTGAGCAGCTTTTGTTTTTGCTGCAGATAATATATTTAAACTCCCCCCACATCCACCACAAAATTTAGGTGCTTGCATAGAGTACATATTTTTAAACCCACAATGGGGACAATAAGAAAAAGCCATAGTATATTATTATAATCAAAAAAATAATTATATCAAATAGCCACTAATAATTCGAGTTTGCTTACTCAAAAATTCCTCAGCTTCTTGACTCCATCTGCGAGACTCTTTAACATATTCTAATATAATAACTCCGATTATTTTACCGTTTAAAGTTTTGACTGGTCGAGCAAACATGCTTTTTACCCCCTTACCCTGCAAAAAAGCTTTAAATGACATATCGTCCTTATATTCATCTACGTCCTTACAGGTAAAAGTTTCTCCTTGTGATATTGATTTTACTAAGCCATGAAAATTAGACACCCTTATATTCTGAATATTATGAGACTCAACAGATATACCTTCGCTAACCACTTCGTAAGTACAACTAAGTTTTTGTTGACTTCTTCCAGAAAAATAATGCTCTCCATTATGAAATTCTAATATATATGCCCTATCTGCATCTGTTTCATCTATAACAAAATCCAAAGCCGTAATAACATTACCATGAAGTTGCGGGTCATAATTAAGCTGCTTGTCTCTTTTTTCGTCATATTTTATTTTTAGCCAAACACCAAGGACTGCAGTAGCAGCAGAGACAACTCCAGTTAAAACACTAATAACATCTAAACCCGAAGTCATTTCTTGGATATAAAAGAAACAGTCGCAACTATTACGAAGACAGTGCCAAGTAATACAGCAATCCATATAGCTGGACCTAGATAATCATAACTTTGCGCTGCTATATCATTATACTCCTGCAAGCTTATTACAGAATCTTTGTTTTTATCTAAATTTTTAAATCCCTTCGCTGGAGGAGGGTTACCATTTTGTCTTATCGCGCACCCTGTGCATAAAAGGGTTAATAGTGTAAATAATTTATTCATCTTCTTTTACTTGGTATTGCATAAAAACCTACAACCATAAAACATAAATCCATAAACGAAGCAAGCATAAGTCCACCTGTCATTTTTACCAGCTCCCAATCTTTAGCTCCAAAAATCCAGCCAAAAAAACCGAATCTAGATCCTTCTCCTTTAGGAACAATTAGGTCGTAAGATATATGCGGGTTCATAGCATAATATATCATTAAAAAACACATCGTAAATGTAATACTCATAAATAGTATTCTTCTTGTTACTTTAACGAAAGGGTCTTTAGCGTTCTCGTTTTGACTATTAATTAGAGCTTGCATCATTTTTTCATCTCTTGCAGCTAATGCCAACTGGTCTTGCCTTTTTTGATCAAGCCAAGCATTAATTAAATTACATGCTAATTTGATTCCTGCGCCAATTATAGTATTCAATATAGGACCCATATTACTATATACACCAGTATTTCAGTGTATATTATATTACAATGAAAAATAAATTTTGCGTATCGTGCGTTGCGGTATTTTCTAGCGTGTTGCTATCTACTTGGCTATTAAGTTCTTGCATTGAAACAGATTTAAAGGAAATAAAATCAATTCCAACCATAGAAGAAAAAAGAAATTCTTTTCTAGACAACAGAGATTTTGCATATCATTTTGCATACGGAAGAGGGTTTAATAATGTAAAAATACATACCCCCAAAGACTTACAATTTCTAAGATTAGATTCAAGATATAGATATGTTGATTTTTTCTTATATAAAAAATTTAATAATTGGTTTGAAAAGTTGAAATTTGAAAACGGAATACTACCGATTGACCAAGGAGAAAGCCATGATTGTGATAATTTTGCAATGCTATACAAATCATTATTTTCGATATCAAGCTATAAAAGCAACGACAAAGTAGAGCCTGCGGTAGGCTTAGTTATCGTAGATCAAGTAAAAGAATTCGGGGGAATACCCGCAGGAGGTTTACATGCATTAAATATTGTATTCACGACACAAGGATGGTATATATTCGAACCTCAAACAGGTGAGCACATTTTATTGGAACAATATCCAAATCAAGAACATATAAAATACATTGTAATTTAATTTTATAAAAAATAGTGTAATATAATACATGTCACATAAGTCTATACTTGAAATATTAAGCAAAAATTTAAATTCTTATCAATCTACTAGGTGGTTAAAAACAGAGAACGATAGACTAAACGGCTCCACTCCTGCAGAATTAATGATGGGCAATCAGCCAGAAAAAGTGATCAAGATTTTGCCAGAAGAAATTAAAAGAATTAAGTCTCGAAAAACTCCTAATTAATATATAACCACTCTTGGTTTATTGATTCATAGATATAGGGATAAATACCCCTAGTAGTCCACACCCATCCGTGATCTTCCAAAAATAACCACATGCCAATATTAGCTTGGTATACATACGCCCATTTTAATTTTTCATGATAAATCCAGTTATTGGAAAATACTGCAAAATTACCGAACCAAAAAGATTTTTTCCAATTGGATACAGCTATAGGAATCAAAGCGTCCCATTTTTTATTAGAGTCGCCTACCTTATATTTATATATAATTTCTTGAACAAGCCTATTATCGACATCCCTTCTAACCCACCCGCCCCTATCTTCTGACTCATAATCTGTGTTTAAAGTAGAGTCCCAAGCAACAAGCGTTATATTTGCGTCTGATTTTAAATTTAGAGCAGATATGTCTAAGTAATTATCATTAGATACTGGTTCATCATTTACTAACCATAATACATCAATAACATTATCATCAATAACATTTACCTCGAGAACGTCATTATCGTTTATTGTCAAATTATTTTCAGAACAAGAATCAATTGGTTCACAGAAATCATATAATCTAATTATCATCTCCTCCCTTGATACTGCATCAAAATATGCCGCATTGTTTTTCATAATTGTTGCATGAGACGTGGGAGCCCAAAAGTTTGATATATAATGTAGAGCTCTTTCATCCTTATATGGCTCTTTGTGGTGCATGTAAGGGCCATCAATTACTATAGATGTAATTGGATCTACGTATCCATACCACCGACTCCATTTATCAAAACCTTTTTTTGGTTTAGGATCTAGGTGATCGTGTCCTTCAAATATTAAATTATCATCTGGAAGAATTATGTTTTCAGGATAATAACCGGTATAATTATGATGATTTTCATAAAGATCTGACAATGAAGCAATCATATGTCCCATTTCGTGAATCAACACTTGAAAATTAGCGTTAGAAATATATCCAATCCTGCCCTCTTTGCCTTGCCTTTGTACTGCCGCTCCTTTTATGTAATCTAGATTTCTGATAAGCAGCCCGAGATCTCTTTTTGAAAAGTTTTGATCTACTTTATCAAAATGATCTTTAAGCATATGACTCCTATTCCACCATTCATTGATATCTAAATCATTTCTATTAATAGTATGTATGTTAAAAAAGTTCTTGTATCTTTTAAACAAGGGATAATAATCGCAAGCTTGATTCCACATGTCCAACATTTTTTCTGAAAAATTTTCATGCTCGTTAGCGTGCTGCAAGAAAACTAAATCGCAACGATTTTTCGAATGACCGCTAATTAAAACAGCAGAATAATCATTTGCAAATAAACTAAGACTAATTAAAAATAACACCCAATACTTCATACTGGAATTATCTCAAATTTTATTTATAAAGTCAAGACTTTTTACTTTTACGAGTAATTTGCTGATAACAAACGGCAGCCCTTTGCTTCGCATTTTTAAATTCTTTTTTATCTGACAAATATGTCATACAGCGATTCATAAATTCGCTATTTTTTTCTTTAGGATTTGGAGACGGTATAGGCATTACATGTAAGCGTGAAGATAGACATGCCATGTATTGTTTGAGCTTATATGATAATAAATATTTTGATTAATTACAGGCACCCATAATGAATTATGGGTCGATTGCGATTTGTCGCTAGCATTGAATATAAAATTATGCTTAGCAGATGCATTCTCTGAGCCATTATGATTTGCGGTATAAAAGCTGAAATTCATACCTGGATGCGCACTACCTATATGTTGAATAGAAAGAAAAACACTATTCGCCGAGCTCGGAACTCCTGCGTTTGTAACATCATAATTAAGGAACCCACCTTGATTTGAGTTTATTGTTTGCGCGCTTTCTAAAAAAGCAATGCCAATTTGAGCACTATTATTTACTAAATTATTTGCGCTCATTTTGAAAGTGCCCGCATTAGGTTTTTGCACTATTAAGAAATCGCTGCTAGCATCTAAACTATTAGAAGCTAAAGGTTGAAGTTGATCTATTCTGAAATTTGCCATATCTTTTTCTAAGTTTTAGTATAAAGTATTGTATTATTTTGTAGCTGGTTGAGTTTATGTTGAACCTATTGTAAAATCTTTTGCGAAATAGTATCTATTCTGGAATTGCTTGCCTGCGACCACGTAGGGCGCGCTTGCAGTTATTGTATCGAAATTCGTACCGGTCATTGGGCTGTTGCTTGGATAATACCATTCACCAGATTGAAACTTTTTTACTGCTCCATCAATCCAGTGTTCACTGCGCCTAGAATATGCTGGGTTTTTAGTGACGGTTCTATTAGATCTTCTTTCTTTTAGAGCGTCCGCCACAGTTTTCAAGGTGTGGTCTGAATTCAATGGCTTTCTTGCTATATCATAAGTAAACCTTCTGTAGGTGGTACCATCATGCGAATCTCCCGCATATATTGCGTCGCCGATCGGAGCATCACTGGAAGTAGTTGTTGTCTGATTTCCCCTGTAATACATATAGCCATCAAACTCCAAGTGAGGATTATTTTCTAATTCTAAGCCTGCTGCTACCGCCAACGGAGTCTGACCTGATTCAACCGTATCATCATATACACCGTTTTTAGCAAAAGACCTTGAGTACCACAATTCGTAAGATTGTCCGAGCATGTAGTATTGCGCACCTCCTCCACTTTTATATCTAAAACCAGGAACCATAGTTGTTGAGAATTGCCATAAATCTGCATCAAAACCATCAAAAGTCATACTGTATTCGGCATCATCATATGCTGGCGGGTCGGAGACTTGACTAACAGTCGTAAATTGGCTATAATTTGGATCGGTGCCAGCGGTTCCATCATGATTATACACAGGAATTACACTATCCACATAATCAGAAATATTAGTTCCATGCCTATTTGTTAGGTCAACGCAGTCTTCCGGCCACGACTGGTTCGCGTATATAACTTTTTGTGCATTATCATTCATGGGTTTATATATTCCAAAAGGAAAAAATAAATCCATACCATTTTTATTTAGAAATCTTCTGTTAGAAAATAAGTTGCTAAGACCTTTTAAAGCGCTAGTACTGTCTTGCGGGCCCCATCCATCGCCGTATTCAAATTCTGGAACCCAAAAATAATATCTACCGTTACTGCTTTGCGTGGTTCCATAATCTCCCAATTCGCTTGACCCTCCTTCATATTTAATCAACATTTCTCTCCACATCAAATTGCTTGCTCCATACTCAGTGCTTACATCTAAAGACCTTGTCTGAATCCTCCATCTAGTACTACTATTTGCTGCTACAAATTCTTCTGGCTCAGGATCATCAGGTAAGTCAAGGTTTGTTGTAATAATATTAATATTTATATTCTTTATGTATTCTTGGGCGACTGCGCTAGAAGCATCAGTTACATTATATTTTATGGTATAAGATGCATTTTCTGTTGCGGTCGGAGGCAAGCTTATATTAGCGACTTCCCATGGATTAACGTGAGGGCTTGTAATTGTAGCCAATAACTCACTGCCTTTATATATTTCTTTTTTTATTGAACTTGTTAAATCTCCTTCATCTGCATCGTATGCAGTTGCGCCCAAATCAGTGAAAACGGTTTTAATAAAACTTATACTGCTTCCCATATTAGGATGGTTGCCGCAATAGTAGTAATAAATACCATCTGTTTCTGGAGTAAATTGAACTTTTGCGCCAGCAGAACCAGCGGTGCCAGTAACAACTACTCCAGTAGTATATTCACTTCCGCTTGCGTGTGTTCCATCTCTGGTAGTAGAAATTTTAATCGGATGACCAGTATTACTTGAATCACTTTGATCAAAAATTGCACTGCCCCCAGCAGGAATAAAAATAGCTAAAAAAGAACTATTCTCTATAACAAAACGCCCGTATTGAGCCTTGACTATATAAGTTGATGCAGACATATTAGTTGAGTTTATGTTGAACCTATTATAACATCTTTTGCGTAAAAATAGTTATTAAAACTTGCGTTATCAATTTTGCCCTCAACACCAAAAGGAGGGTCTGCTGTTACGCTATTAAAATCTACTCCGTTTCTTGGACTATTGGTCGGATAATAATATTCTCCAGATTGAAACTTTTTTATTGATCCATCCATTAAGTAATGGTGTAGTGGCGCAGCAGTAACTTTATTTGTTGTTCTATTAGACCTTCTTTCTTTTAGAGCGTCCGCTACAGTTTGCATGGTATGATCTGAGCTTAAAGGCTTTCTTGCTATGGTCCAATTAAATCCTCTGTTTGTCGCATTATAAGTAAAAAGTTCCGTGAATATATTATCACCCATAAGATTGGAATGATTAAAACTCTGAGACCTAACTGATGGATTAATCGTTGTTGCATCTTCGCGAGACATTTTTTCAGGACCTCTAAAATACATGTATCCATCCAGCTCTATATTAGGATTTTCATCATCATATCTAAAATCAGAAAAACCAAGATCGGATGCTGCATAGGACCCACTATCCCTGAAAGTTGTTGATCGCCAAAATTCTCGCGATAGACTAAAGTCATAACCTGAGCCTTTGAGTCTAAAGCCAGCAGCCATTGTTGTCCCATATTGCCATAAATCTGGATCAAAACCGTCCCAAGTCAAACTGTAAGTTGTTGATTGCGAGTTCGCTCCCTCGCTTTTATATCCTGCATATGAAGTCCCAGCAGTCCCGTTACTATTATAAATCGGAAGATTAACATCGAGATATTTCTCTATAGCGCCTTCCCTCATGGCTAAACTTTCATAGGAGTAATTTTTATTAAAATATACATCTGAAACTTGGTTGGGATTCATGGGTTTATATATGCCAAAAGGGAACATCAGATCAATTGCTTTCTGGTTAAGATATCTTCTATTTCCCTGGTAGCTGCTATCACCTTCCTCCGCAGCGAGATCATCCCCTTGATTAGTCTCTGGAAACCATGTGTACCACCTATAACGACTAGATTCATATGGTGATTCGTAATTTTCATCATCATCCGCCTTGTATTTTAAAAGCATGTATCTATAATCTGTAGGCCTTAAAGTCACTGACGATACGCTCGGACGATAATATACTCTCCACTCGTAATCTTGCGGACGACCATTTACTTCTGTTGGATCATTACCCAAGAACTCATCAAGTTCAGGCTCATTAGGCAAGTCAAGACTTGTTGTAATAATATTTATTAATCTAGTTTTTGACTCTGCTGCGACATTATTTATATCTTTTACATTGTATATAATTTTATATTTATCCCCTTCTTTATTACTGACATAAGGAACATCCCAAGGATTTGTATGAGGATCATTAATTTCCGCGATTGTATCCCAAGAGCTAGTGCCTGCATTATATTTTTGAACTATTTTAGTAATATATGAAGTAATATCATTACCTTGGCTATCTGCTGCAGTTGCTCCTTGATCTGAATAATAAGAAGATGTTGTGCCGTCACCGCCACCGCCACCGCCACCGCCACCGCACCAAGGAACTTTTTCACCAAACAAGACCTCATCATCATTATTAAAAAAATGCATGCCCCCCGGAGATAATGAGGTAGACGGATGATTATATGTATAGTTGGAACCAAAACCATATGCGGAAGGATGCAATTTTACTGGCCTTATTTTTGTAGGAGTCAGTATATAAGCGTATAAATATGGCTCAGGGTAGGGCCCTATATTAGTTGGGTCATAAAGATGCTGGGGTGTTACATTTTTTATAATCCACGTGACTTCTCCTTGGTCTTCGACAACTGGAAGACCCCAATATGTTTTATAAGTTATATCGTATTGCTCTATTTGCAACCTAGAGCGAATCCATGTTTCGGCATCAGTAGAAGCAGAAGGTTTATTTGGCGAACCATCAAGGGTCCAAGCTAAATTGAATATGTCGGTGGGCAGAGTAGTATTCGTCATCACCGTTGAAGCTGTTTCTGTATTAGGTCTATCTAAATACTTTCCAATATCATGTACATCAGTCAAATTGCTAGCGTCACAATGATATTTATATGGTGGGTAATCGTGGTCTAAATTATTATCAGGGCCAGCATATGCACCCATATTGTAAGGTAAGCCAAGTGTAGCATTACCCTGCTCATAAACGACAGCTGTTTCAAAACCAGGATATCCTGCGGGTAACGCAGTATTTGCAAGGCTATTAATTTCCGCATAGTATCCCCACGCATCAAAATCATTGATGTCAGAATTTTGAGCGGACTTCCATCTAAAAATATTATTGTAAAACCTGTCAAAGCCCCCCTGATTAGCTTTTGTTCCATTTCTGATATGCCATGCGCTTAGATACCTGTAACTAGTAAGATATCTGTTGTTTATCGTCCTCTCGGTTCCATGCTTAAACCTTCTATCCGTCAACAAAGTCTCAGGTTGACCAGTAAATTCTCCAGGAAAATCGCTGGGTATATCTACTAAGAAATGAAAACGACATTCGCCATCATTAATTACATTCACCCCGCCGTCTTGATATGTTTCGAGTACTTCCCAGCTCCAACCTAAAAAGCGCTCGTTTTCTAGTGCATCATATGTTTTTGTATTTGCCATTCTAGTATATTACTTTATTCAATATCACTACATTTATTATACACTTATAAGTTTATTTTTATAAAAAATGTGTTATTATAATTTAATGAATGATCATTTAACTATCGTGAGCCTATTATTGGCTTTGTTTTTTATTATGTGGTTTGCATGGGATCAGAATGAATTAGTAAAGCATCAAAATAAAGAAATCAATAGACTACAACAACAAGTATTATTTCATAATTTATTCACTAAACAAATTTATAGAAATAACAATCAAGAATTATATAATAATCAATTTAATCAACAATAATATATTATGACAACAGCAACAGCAGAAAAAACCGAACAAGCAAATACTAACGAACATTCTGAACAAGATACCGAAAAGGTAATTACATTTGTGGCAAATGACTTACTCAAAAATGCAACAGTTGTGGATTTACTATCTGGCGTTCCAGTAAATACATTAATTCAGTTACTTCAAAGTCAATCGATCAACAGAGCCAAGCAAGCGGTAGATGGTTTATCTGACGAAGAATTTAAAAATTTACTAGAAAGTGCAAATAATTCTCCTGAAGTTACCTCAGGGACTTCAGGCGCAGAATAATATCGTTAAAATTTCTGACGTCAATACGGTCAACGGTGATATTTGCATCGTTGGCCGTTTTTATTGTGTAACCTTGTTCAGTATCAGTATTTTTTATTAGGTAAGATATAAAGTCATGCGCGCCATAATTCTTCAACCAATTCCAATAAGCAGTGCGCGTCCCTGGTGGACATTCTAATAAAATATCATCAAAGACATATGTGCGAGCAAATAATGTAACATCGCGAAAACAAGATATTTCACTCGGAGGTTCGCTCAGGCAAGATTCTATTATTAGTTGCATTACTTATCATTTATTTTGTTTTACTCGGCACTCGAGCCACCGCCTTAGCCTATATTTATAGTAATATCATCTGGGCCTATACCATCAATATGAGGAGGTAGAGCACCACCAGGTTCAAGGTTTATTTCCGACTCTCCTAGAAGAGTGATAACTGGAGTTCCTGGCGGAGTTGTGGAATAATTCATTCCATAAAATTCGCTCATAGCATGTGGAGTAGAAGTATTTCCGCCAGGAGTTGTTATACCCTCACTTGCTACAGCGGCAAACAATGACGCTAAACTTACATTATAATCAGGCACAGTAGCCCCTTTTGTTCGCAAAAACGTTCGAACCTCACTCATAGTTATTGATCCTGAGCTTTTAAATGTTGCCATAAAAGATTTTACACCTTTTTTTAAGAATTAATTAAAATTAACTTACATGCAATAACATCGCCTAAGGCTTTTTTGATCAACAATAACTAAATCTTTAAGTTTTAAAATAATTTTTACCGATCAAAAATTTCATTATTATATATATTTCTAAATATAAAAATATTTATTTTTTATGAGATTGTATTTTATGTATTACGTATTTTAGTATTTCACTTCTTTTAATATCTTCTGCTCCAAAATAAAAAGTATGCACTCCTTGTTCACGACTATCTTCGTCATTAAATAATGCGTACATTTCCGCGAAACCACTCTTACCATTAATGTCGCTCTGCATGGGGTCGCCGCAAATCAATAATTTGCTACCTTCACCAAGCCTAGTCATCAACGTAGTCAGCTCCTTGAAGGTGAAATTTTGGGATTCATCCGCGATTACAATTTCGTTTTTCCAGCTAGCACCACGTAAGTAGTTGATTGGCATACCTTTAACAATTTCTTTATCTTTTAATGTACTCGCTTGACCAGGAATCAATAATTCATCGAGCTTTTCATTCATTGGCATCATGTACGGATTTATTTTTTCCGCCATTTCTCCAGGTAATGCGCCAAGACTCTTTTCGCCACTTTCTGCAATTGTGCGGACATATGTGATGCCGCGATCATTATTCATGTTATATAATTGTAATGCACCATATATTGCTATATATGTTTTACTTGTTCCTGCTGGGCCACTAATAAATATTATTTTACTATCTTTATCAAAGATAATCTTTAATAACTTTAACTGTTTTTCAGTTAAGCT
>MDTB01064450.1_pt1 | contig 32754 bp, 33 predicted proteins | sample 811161 | NCBI WGS metagenome assembly MDTB01 (sample SAMN05326650, study PRJNA326480) | marine metagenome | isolation source: seawater | place: Mediterranean Sea | collected 2009 | reverse complement strand
TTATCTTTACGTATATTTTTGTCTTGTCCTGCATGATAAGCAATAGATTTAAATCCTTTTTGATTTAAAAATTCTGCTACTTCTTCTGTATTTTTTCTAGAAAGACAATATACTATGCCAGACTGACCTTTTCTATCAGATAAAAACCTTAATAGTTGGTCTTTCCAATTAAACTTTTGATACACACTTAAACGTAAGTTTGGTCTTTTAAATCCTTGTAAAACTAATTCACAATTACTATTTGTAAGTTTTTTCATAATATCTTCACGGGTAGCTTCATCTGCTGTTGCCGTGAAGGCTGATATATTTGCACTAGGAAATAGTTTTTTAAGTTGAGAGAGTGCTTCATAATCTTTTCGAAACCCTGGCCCCCATTTAGAAATACAATGCGCTTCATCTATAACAAATAATCCAATATCTAATGTTTTAATTAATTCTAGTTTGCTATGGCTCATTAAAGCTTCCGGAGACATATAAAGTACTTTAATATTTCCCTCACAAAAGCTATCCCATATTTCTTTATTTTCTGCATCTGCCATATGGGAATGTATGCGTTCAGCTGATACTTTATTTTGTTTTAAGGCACTTACTTGATCATCCATTAGAGCTACAAGAGGAGATATTACAATAGTCTTATTTTTATTAATAATAGCTGGTATCTGATAACATAGAGACTTGCCAGCACCAGTGGGCATAATGGCCAATACATTTTTTTTATTTACTATTAAATTAATAATTTCATTCTGCCCTTGTCTAAATTCATCATAGCCAAAGGTTTGTTTTAAAACTTCTTTTGGATTTAAAGTCATAAAATGATATTACGAAAGTTGCATAATTATACTATTTAAATTTAAAACTGTAGATAAAATTTTAGAATAAATCTACAGTGATATAATTAAATTTGTTTTTAATAATGTGTTTGAGGAAGAAAAAGGCAGAGGCCCGTCTCACAGAAAATTCCTGATAAAGTAATTTGAATTAATATTTAAATTTATAAAATAAAAATAAAAAAATTACTATTAGTCACACTAGGGAGAAGTATAAAGAAAATAGTAATTTTTTTATTAATATTACTAAATTTTTAAAATTATAAAATACTACTCTTCTTTACATAATAGAAATTATTTTAAATAAAATAGATAACTGTAAACATTGATATAGCTACTCAATAATAAAAAAGAATATAAAAAAAAAAAGCTATTTTTAAATTAGTACATACTAGGTTGGTATATTATTTTTTCTGAATAGTAATAAAGTTTTCAGATAAGTTATTAAACAATTTTATAAATAAAGAGGAAAAAGATGCAAAAAATACTTAAAATACTTTTTATTACCATATTTTTTTTAAATTTTGGTAATTTGAAATCTGATACCATTAAGATTGGGGTTCTCCATTCTTTATCAGGAACTATGGCTATCTCAGAGACTACATTAAAAGATACAGTTTTAATGTTAGTAGAAAAACAAAATAAGAAAGGAGGGCTGTTAGGTAAAAAGCTTGAAGCAGTTGTTGTAGATCCAGCTTCAGACTGGCCTCTATTTGCAGAAAAAGCAAAAGAATTACTTACAGTACAAAAGGTAGATGTAGTTTTTGGCTGTTGGACATCTGTCTCGCGTAAATCTGTCTTACCTGTATTTGAAGAGTTAAATGGATTACTTTTCTATCCTGTACAATACGAAGGTGAAGAGTCTTCAAAAAATGTATTTTACACTGGGGCTGCTCCAAATCAGCAAGCGATACCTGCAGTGGATTATCTTGCCAATCAAGGAGTAAAAAAATGGGTTTTAGCTGGAACTGATTACGTTTATCCTAGAACAACAAATAAAATATTAGAGAGTTACCTTTTAAATGAACTAGGTGTTTCTAAAGATGATATAATGATTAACTATACACCTTTTGGACATTCTGACTGGCAAACAATAGTATCTGATATTAAAAAATTTGGCATGGCAGGTAAAAAAACTGCAGTAGTTTCCACTATTAATGGAGATGCTAATGTTCCTTTTTATAAGGAACTAGGAAATCAGGGAATAAAAGCAGAAGATATTCCAGTTGTTGCTTTTTCTGTGGGAGAAGAGGAATTATCAGGTTTTGACACATCTCCACTGGTAGGTCATTTAGCAGCCTGGAACTACTTTATGTCTGCAGAGAGTGACATTAATGATGCTTTTATAGAGGATTGGTTAAAATTTATTAAGGATGATAAAAGAGTAACTAATGATCCAATGGAAGCTCATGTTATTGGTTTTGATATGTGGGTAAAGGCCGTAGAAAAAGCTGGAACCACTAATGTTGATGTAGTTAGAGAGGCTATGTATGGTATAACAGTTCCCAATTTAACTGGGGGTACTGCTGTAATGAATACGAACCATCATTTAACTAAGCCCGTTCTTATTGGAGAAATTCAATCAGATGGTCAGTTTGACATTGTATGGTCTACATCAGGGGGAGTTATTGGAGATGCCTGGACGGATTATTTGCCTGACAGCGCCAGAATTGTAGCAGACTGGACTAACCCTGTTAAATGTGGAAATTATAACATTGATACAGGAAAATGTTCCGGACAGAACTACGAATAGTAATATTTAGATAGGCCTTAATTTAAAATTTATATTAAGGCCTTTTTTATCAAATAACATACTGACTAAATTGAAAATTATTATAAAAATCATTATTATTTTAATAAATTTTATTTATTTAAATCCTCTGTCAGCAGAAAATAAAAAACTTACAGAACTAATTTTATTATTAGATACAAAAGACTTTAAAAAAAAAATAAATATTATAGAAAGAATTGCTGAAGGTAATAGCGACTATTCTTTATTAACTCTTAAAAACATACTTGATGGAAAACTCTACATCAGAAAATCAGATAAAACTATACTTTTAGTAGAGATAAATAACAGAGAATATAATACTTTTAATTTTTTTAATAATACTAAATTAGGGATTATAAAAAAAAGGAAATTAAAAAAAATCAAAATAAATAATGAAATAAGGAATATTCTTTCTAATAAGATTGCTATATTACAAATTTCTAGAGGAACTAAAAAACAAAAAATCAAAGCTATTTTTGATATTATTAAAGAGGGTAATTTAGAAACATTAGAAATTATAAATGATAGAATAAAAAAAGAAAAAGATTCAGAAATATTACAAAATTTTTATTTAGCAAAAAGTTCAATTATCGCTAGATATGGAAATGATAATGAAAAAATATTAGCAATAAAAGATTTATATGGGAAAACCAATAATGATTTGGTTAATATTTTGAAAAGTATCTCAGAGGATGAATCCCAGCCACAATTTATAACCATTGAGGCTAACAAAGCTCTAGAAGCTTCATACAATAATATAAGACAAAATAATATTATTAAAACAATTTTTTTTGGTTTATCTTTAGGGTCTGTTTTATTGCTTGCGGCTATAGGGTTGGCAATTACCTTCGGTGTAGTAGGAGTAATTAATATGGCTCATGGCGAGCTTATTATGCTTGGAGCATACTGCACATATGTAATTCAACAAATTATACCTAATAATAATTCAATTTCTATTATTGTATCTATCCCCGTAGCATTTATATTTACTGGCATAGTAGGCATTCTAATAGAAAGATTAATTGTAAAAAATTTATATGGTAGACCTCTTGAAACTTTATTAGCTACATTTGGACTAAGCCTAATATTACAACAAGCAGTTAGAAGTATATTTTCACCTTTAAATAAAACAGTATACTCACCGGCATGGATGTCGGGTGTTTCTAGTATAAGAGGTCTTGAGCTGACTAATAATAGGTTAGTTATTATAATATTTAGTATTATAGTTTTTCTTATAGTTATATATATCGTAAAGAAAACAGCTTTTGGCTTGCAAATGAGAGCAGTTACCCAAAATAGGAAAATGGCATCAGCAATGGGAATTAATACAAAAAAAATAGATATGTTAACTTTTGCATTTGGTTCAGGAGTAGCTGGAGTAGCCGGAGTAGCACTCAGTCAAATTACAAATGTCGGTCCTAACTTAGGACAGAATTATATAATTGATAGTTTTATGGTCGTAGTTTTTGGAGGGGTAGGAAATTTAATAGGTACCTTGATAGGAGCATTTGGACTTGGAGTAGGTAATAAATTATTAGAACCATACACTGGGGCTATAGTAAGTAAGATTTTTATTTTATTATTTATAATTATTTTTATTCAATTTAGACCTAGGGGACTTTTTTCTATGAGAGGAAGAACAACTGATGAATAAGTTTGTAAATTCTAGTAAAGAAAAATTTAATATATTACAAAAAACTTTTATAGCAGACTCTGTAGGTAGATATATGATTTTTTCTCTATTACTAGCAATGATAATACTACCTATATTACACATTTATCCTAGCGAGGATAGTTTCTTTTATATAAATGGATACACAATAAGTTTATTAGGGAAGTATCTTTGCTTTGCATTACTAGCATTATCACTTGACTTAGTATGGGGATATACAGGAATTCTTTCACTAGGACATGGAGCTTTCTTTGGTCTGGGCGGATATATGATGGGTATGCATCTAATGAGAGAAATCGGTGATAGAGGGGTATATGGAAACCCGGATTTGCCAGATTTTATGGTATTTTTAAATTGGAAAGAGCTTCCTTGGTTTTGGAATGGCTTTGATACTTTTTATTTTGCATGCTTAATGGTGGTTTTTATACCTGGTATACTTGCTTTTATATTTGCTGCACTAGCCTTTGGAAGCAGAGTTAGTGGTGTATATTTTTCAATTATTACGCAAGCTTTAGTATTTACCTTGATGCTTGCTTTTTTCCAAAATGATTTTGGTTTTGGAGGTAATAATGGATTAACCGACTTTAAAGATATTTTAGGAAAAGACATAAGCTCAAAAGAAACCAGAGGATGGCTATTTGCATCTTCTGCTTTAATGCTAATACTAGGATATCTGATTTGCAGACTAATAATAACATCTAAAGTCGGAAATATTTTAGTAGGAATTAGAGACAAAGAAAATAGAATGAGGTTTTTAGGATACAATACAACCCAATATAAGGTTATAATATTTACAATCTCAGCAATCTTAGCTGGCGTTGCCGGCTCATTATATGTTCCTCAAGTGGGCATTATTAACCCTGGAGAATTTTCACCTATAAAGTCTATTGAAATAGTTGTATGGGTAGCTCTAGGGGGAAGAGGTTTTTTATATGGAGCTGTTATAGGTGCTATAGTAGTTAATGTTTTGAAGTCATTTTTAACTATTATGTCTCCAGAGATTTGGATATTTTTTTTAGGATTAATATTTATATTGGTTACAATATACCTACCTAATGGATTAACTGAGTTAAAAAGTTTAATAAAAAAGTTATATGCAAAAAAGTGAAAAAATTTTAGAAATTGAAAATGTAACAGTTAGTTTTGATGGATTCAAAGCCTTAGATTCAATTTCACTAGGAGTTAAAAAAAACCAAATGATTGCAATTATTGGACCTAATGGTGCAGGTAAAACTACATTACAAGATGTGATAACAGGAAAAACAAAAATAGACAATGGAAAAATATCTTTTAAAAACAATGATCTCACACAATTTACAGAACATGAAATTGCTAATCTTGGAATAGGAAGAAAATTTCAAAGGCCTACTATAATAGAAAATATTTCTGTATGGGATAATTTATGTATAGCATTAAAAACAAAAAAAAATTTTATGGCCTCTCTTTTTTATAAATTAAGTGAAAAGGACATAGAGAAAACTTTTGATACTATAAAAATTATCAATCTTGAAGAGAAAAAAAACCTGATTGCGAAGCAGTTATCTCACGGAGAAAAACAATGGCTTGAAATAGGAATGTTATTGATGCAACAACCGGACTTATTATTAATTGATGAACCGGTAGCTGGTATGACAGAAAAAGAAACTCAAAATACTTCAACACTCTTAAAAAATATATCTAAATCAAGAACTGTTTTAGTAGTAGAACATGATATGAAATTTGTAGAAAGTTTGGGGGTCGAAATAGTAGTTCTTCATGAGGGGAATGTATTAACTAGAGGATCAATGAATAAGATAAAAAAAAATAAGCTAGTTATTGACGTATATCTAGGAAGGTAAATTATGTTAAGTATTGAGAATATAAGCGTAAAAATATCTAATTCTGTTATTTTGAGAGATGTAACAATGTTTGCTAAGGAAGGACTTATTACATGTATAATGGGTAAGAATGGAATGGGAAAGACTACCTTATTAGAAACCATCATAGGCCATTACAAGAATTTTAAGGGTAAAATAAAATTACATGATAAAAATATTGAAAAATTATCTCCTTTTGAAAGAGCTCAACTTGGATTAGCATATGTACCTCAGGGAAGAGAAATCTTTCCGCGCTTGACAGTAAACGAAAACCTTTTAACTGGTTTATCTAGTGCTAGGAATATAAGTCTAGATTGTAATGAAGTATTATCTTTATTCCCTGTTTTAAAAGAGATGATGGATAGATATGGAGGCGACCTATCAGGTGGTCAACAACAACAACTTGCAATAGCAAGAGCATTATTGATGAATCCTAAAATTCTAATTTTAGATGAACCTACAGAAGGTATACAACCTTCAATAATTAAAAGTATTAAAGAAGTTATTCTTCACATAAAAAAGATTAAGAAAACTACTATTATATTAGTTGAGCAATATTTTGATTTTGCAGAGGAAATTGCAGATGAAGTAGTTATACTAGAGAGAGGTAGGGTTATGAAATTAGGAAAAGTTAAGATATTAAAAGATAAAAGAGTAAAAAATTTATTATCTGTTTAAGCAATATGAGTAAAATTACATTAGCTACAAGCAAAAATTCAAAATTTTTTGATTTAATAGTACGGAATATTTTTTTCTCAGAAAAAACCTTAAAAAAAAAAATAATTAGTACAGATCCTTTTTACTCTGATTATGAAAAAAATTTAAAAGAAAATATTAATAAAATAGATGATGAAAGGTGTTTGGGGTATATAAATGCTTATATCAAAAAAGATAAAAAAAATTTGCTTTATATGAAATTACATAGAGAACAAGGAAACCTTAAAGCTAGGTTAATAAGAAACTATAGTATAAATGATGATTTAATTATTATAAATACGGCCGGAGGCCTTACCAGCGGTGATGTAAACTTTAATTCTATCAAAATATCCAATGATGTAGTGTTAAATATAACAACACAGTCTATGGAAAAAGTATATAAATGTAAAAACTTATTAGCACATACCTATACTAATATTACAATAGGATCAGACTCTTACGTATCATGGATGCCTTTAGAAACAATTTTTTTTAACGGTGGCAAACTTAGAAGAAGAATTAATATTGATTTAGAACTTAGTTCAAACTTTCTAGGAATCGAGACTATTATATTTGGAAGAAAAGCTATGGGAGAAAAAGTTAAAAAAGGATTTCTTGATGATGCATGGCAAATAAATAAAAATGGTAAGTTACTTTACAGTGACTTTAATAGAATAGATGGAAATATAGATTATAAGCTTTCTAATAATTTAGTTATGCAAGGTAATAATATTTTATGTAACATAATTTATACTGGAAGAAAGATGAAAGTTTATAATAGAAAAATACTAAAGGTAATAAATAAATCAAAATACTTCGCTGGAGTATCAATAGTAAATGAAGTTATGTTATTGAAGGTTTTAGCAAAAGACATTAATGAAATAAGGGCTTTTCTTGATAAATTTATGGATATCTTAGATAATAATTTTAATCTACCTAAAATATGGAGTTTTTGATTTAAAATGAAACTAACGCCGAGAGAAAAAGATAAGTTACTAATCTCAGTAGCAGCAGATGTTGCTAGAAAAAGACTTGCCAGAGGGCTTAGGCTAAATTACCCCGAGGTTATTGCTATCATTAGTGATTTTGTACTTGAAGGAGCTAGAGATGGAAGGTCAGTTGCTGATTTAATGGAAAATGGTGGAGTGGTAATTAATAAGAAGCAAGTAATGGAAGGTATAAGTGAGATGATTAATGAAGTACAAGTAGAGGCAACATTTCCAGATGGTGTTAAATTAGTAACAATTCACAATCCAATTAGATAAGATGATACCTGGAGAGTATATTATAATAAATGAAAATTTAGAAATAAATTCTGACAATAATATTTTACATATAAAGGTAATAAATGAAGGAGATAGACCAATTCAGGTTGGAAGCCATTTTCATTTTGCTGAAGTAAATTCTTTTCTCAAGTTTAATAGAGATAGTGCAAGTGGAAGAAGACTTAATATACCTGCAGGAACATCTATTAGATTTGAACCAGGCCAGATTAAAACAGTAGAACTTATCGAGTTTAAAGGAAAAAAAAAAATAATAGGTTTTAATAAGTATTAATAATATGAAGAGAAAATAATATGATAAAAAAAATAAATAAAAATTCTTATGCTGATATGTATGGGCCAACAGTTGGTGATAAAATTAGGCTTGCTGATACTGATTTAATTATTGAAATAGAAAAAGATTTTGCTGCATACGGAGAGGAAGTTAAGTTTGGAGGAGGTAAAGTTATAAGAGATGGTATGGGACAATCTCAATTATCAAATGCTCAGGGCGCAGTTGATACTGTTATAACTAATGCAATTATCATTGATTATTGGGGAATCATAAAAGCAGATATAGGAATAGTGGAAGGCATAATATCTAAAATAGGGAAAGCAGGAAATCCTAACACTCAGGATAATATAGATATAATAATTGGTCCAGGAACTGAAGTAATTGCTGCAGAAGGAAAGATAGTAACGGCAGGAGGTATAGATGCTCATATACATTTTATATGTCCTCAACAAATAGATGAGGCTTTATCTAGTGGAATAACCACAATGTTGGGTGGAGGCACTGGACCTGCCCATGGGACTACAGCTACAACATGTACTCCAGGACCGTGGCATATTAAAAGAATGTTACAGGCTGCAGACGCATTTCCAATGAACTTAGGCTTTGCGGGAAAAGGAAACTCTTCCCTAGAAACACCTCTTATTGAACAAATTAATGCTGGTGCATGTTCACTTAAATTACATGAAGATTGGGGAACTACTCCAGCTACTATAAATAAAGCTCTTGAGGTTGCTGATGAATATGACATTCAAGTTATGATTCATACTGATACATTGAATGAGTCAGGGTATGTAGAAAATACAATTAAAGCTTTTAAAAATAGAACTATACATGCATATCATACAGAAGGAGCAGGAGGGGGTCATGCTCCAGATATAATAAAACTATGTGGATTAAAAAATGTTATACCTTCGTCTACTAATCCAACAATGCCTTACACAGTTAATACAATTGATGAACACTTAGATATGCTTATGGTATGTCATCATCTTGATAAAAATGTTCCAGAAGATATAGCTTTTGCAGAAAGTAGAATTAGAAAGGAAACAATTGCAGCTGAGGATATCCTTCACGACATGGGAGCATTCTCTATTATAGCTTCAGATAGTCAAGCTATGGGAAGAGTTGGTGAAGTTATTATAAGAACTTGGCAAACTGCACATAAAATGAAAGTTCAAAGAGGTGCCCTAAGTGAGGAAAAATCAAATAATGATAATTTTAGAGTAAAAAGATACATAGCCAAATATACAATAAATCCTGCAATAGCCCATGGTATTAGTGAATCTGTAGGTTCATTAGAAGAGGGAAAAAGAGCAGATCTATGTATTTGGGATCGTGCATTTTTTGGAGTAAAACCAGAAATGGTATGTATTGGAGGTATAATAAGTTCTGCTCTTATGGGAGATCCTAATGCATCTATTCCAACCCCTCAACCCATACATTTTAGACATATGTTTGGGGCCTATGGAGGATCTCTAGCAGAAAACTCAGTAACTTTTGTATCTGAAAGTTCTATTAAAAGCAGTATTAAGGAAAAACTTAATTTAAATAAAAAACTAATACCTGTTAAAAATACAAGAGATAGTATTTCAAAGGATTCTATGGTTAATAATAACTTTCAACCTAAAATAGAAGTAGATCCCGAAACTTATGAGGTAAAAGCAAACGGTGAAAAATTAACTTGTAAACCAGCGAAGAGCCTTCCATTAACTCAAAGATATTTCTTATATTAAATGATTAAAGTAAAAAAAATTATTAATAATACAAGTTGGAAGATAAGAGCAAATGACATAATCATTTTAGACCATCAAGACAGAAACAGGAGAAGAATTACTTTAGAAAGTAAAAAGAAAGTAAGTTTTTTATTAGATGAGAAAAAAACAGTCTTTTTAAATAATGGTGCATTATTAATATTGGCTAATAATTATAAAGTTAAAGTAAGAGCTAAACTAGAAGATGTTTTTAGGATAGAAACTAAAAAAAAAGATAATTTATTGGTTTTAGCTTGGCATATAGGGAATAGGCATATTCCAGCAGAAATTCATAAAGATCATATTTTAATCAAAAGGGACCAAGTAATAGAAAAAATGCTAAAACATTTAGGAGCAAAAGTATTAAGAAAAAAACTACCATTTACCCCTGTATCTGGAGCTTATCATAATCATTGAATATGAAAAAATTTAATAATATTTTAAAACTATTAACATGGAATAATCAGTCTTTTCCCATTGGCTCTTATAGCTTCTCAAGTGGTTTGGAATATGCAGTAGAAAGTAAAATAATTTCTTCTGGATATCAATTACAGGTATGGCTAAAAGATCTCCTTGTATGTGGCAACCTTCAATCTGATGCTATATTACTTATTGAGACTTGGAGATTAAAAAAAATAAATACTAATATTTCTCATTTAAATGATTTCGCAATTTCTTTGAATCAATCTTATGAAAAATATGTAGAAAGCTATGAGCAAGGTAAAGCTTTTATAAAAATTGCTACTGATTCATGGAATCATGATTTTAAAACTAAAAATTTAGTTTTTCCAATAGCATATGCTTCAGCGGCATTTCAAGAAAATATAAGTTTAGAAGATACTCTTCTTTCATATTTGCATTCAAATTTATGTAATCTTTTAGCAGCTGGCATCAAACTAATACCATTAGGACAAACAGAAGGACAAAAAATACAAGTCAAATTAAATACTTATATAGATGAGGAAACTAAAAATATACTGAAGCGCGATTTGAATTATATAGGAAATTGTGGATGGGTTAACGACATTATTTCAATGAGACATGAAAGTCAATATACAAGAATTTTTAGAACATGAAAAAAAAAAATGAATATAATGGACCACTAAAAGTAGGAATAGGAGGTCCTGTAGGATCGGGAAAAACAACTCTGTTAATAGAGTTATGCAGAGAGTTTAAAAAAAAATTTGAAATTTGTGCAATAACTAATGATATCTATACGAAAGAAGATGCTAAGATATTACAAGGCTCAGGAGTTTTAGATAAAAAAAGAATATTAGGTGTTGAAACAGGAGGGTGTCCTCATACTGCCATTAGAGAAGACGCATCTATAAATATATCGGCTATAGAAAAAATGAATAAGAGATTTCCGAATTTAGAGGTTTTATTTTTAGAGTCCGGTGGAGATAACTTAGCCGCAACCTTTAGTCCAGAACTAGTTGATATAACAATATATGTTATAGATGTTTCTGGCGGTGAAAAAATTCCTAGAAAAGGAGGCCCTGGAATTACTAAGTCAGATTTTTTAGTAATTAATAAAGCGGACTTAGCCACACAAGTAGGAGCTTCCCTAGAAATTATGAAAAAAGATACTATAAAAATGAGAAAAAAAAACCATGGTCTTTTACAGAAATGAATAAAAAAGAAGGGTTAGAGTCTATATGTAATTTTATATTAAAGACCGGAGGGTTAATAATTAAATAGATATTAAAGTAAAAAAAATATATTTATAGTATATTTATAAAATACACTTTATAAATATACTATAAATATGGAAGATAAATTTAGAAATTTTTTAATGTCAGAATATGCTGGTAGAATAGCTAGATCTGAAAGTATGGATTTTACAAAAGGTTATTATAAAAACAAAATAAAAGATTTATCTTGGTACAATAATGATAAAGAACTAATGAAAAAACATCAAAGGTTTTTGAATTACATATATTCTACATTTGAAAAATATATAATACATAGAAATATTATAATTTATTATTATGAAAAAATTACATGCTCTATATCAGTATTAAGTAATACTGTTGATATATCTAGAACTGGCTTAACAAGAATTATTAACGACTCTATTGCAGAAGGTTGGTTGTATTCTAAAGTCAACCCTAGAAACAAAAGACAGATATTAATTTATCCAACAGTTTTGAGAGTTGATTTTTGGTTATTATATTGTAAAAGCAAATATGAAAAAGGAAAGTCAGCAGGTTTAGCAGATGCGCATAAAGCTCTATACCATTACGATAAAAATTTAGAAAAATACTCGGCAAATAAAAAATTAAAATAATATATATAATTTGAGAGTAAAGGAAAACCAATTATAAATTTACAAGAACATACTTACTAATTCTTTTTAATCTTCCATATTAGTAACATTAAGAAATAGCGACAACAAGTATAATAAATTAGATAAGTAATTATCATTTTATTAATGACTTTGCGAGTTAGTTAGTAGGTTAATTCTTCAAATTCTATATCTTCTATTATTTCTGCTGTCATTTCATAAATACTGTTATACACCTCTTTTATAGGAGGAATATTCTTCAAAATACCCTCTATAGCTATTGGTTGATACATATATCTAACTCTTTCTGGTTTATTAAGTTTTATAAATATCATTTGATTAGGCGGAGGAGGTGGAACATGTATACACATACCTGCATCAGGAACCAAAACAAATTCTTCTACTGTTAAATCATCTCCATAGTCAAAATCTAAAGGAACCATGAAGCCATCAATTCTTATTTTCTTTCCTAGGATATTTTCATTTATTAGTAGACCTGCATTTTCAACTTTTTTTAAAAAATTTTCATCTTCCCACATTTCTTCAGTGACTCCAGTTTCAGGAACAAAATCGTAAGCAAACTTGGGGACGAGCTCTAACCATTTTATTTTTAAGGTATCATTACTAGGACTAAATGAAGTAAATAGAAAAAATAATAATATAAATAAAAAATCTTTCTTTGAGAGTAAAAAATTATATGAAGTATTAAATTTAGACGCCATAATTAATTGATTTTTTAAAAGCCTGAATACTAGGAAATATACTAACTATTAAAGAAGATAGCAAAACTAAAGTGAGAAAATATAAATCTCTAGTTGTTAAAAAAGTATGTTCTAAAAAAATACCATATTGGCTATCTAAGAGGGGAAAAAATATTAGGCTTAAGAATTGAGTTACAAAAAGGGCAATCAAAATACTGCTTAAAGAGATTATTAATGACTCTATCATCATTAAAGAAAAAATAGAATTAGGTGAGGCTCCAACTATTCTTAATAAGGCCATCTCTCTTCTTCTACCATTTAAAGATGAATATAAAATTGCTATCATACCAATAATAGAAGTAACAATTACCATTGTGGATATTGATAACATAATATTTTCTGTAATAGACACAATTTGCCACAATTTTGTTAGGACTATTCCTGGTATTATTGCTTGCAGAGGTTCTATTTCATAATTATTAATTTCTCTCTGCAGTTTAAATATTTTTATAGGTGATTTTAATTTAATAATTGCCGCAGTAATTTCATTAGGAGCAAGAATTTGTTTATTTATATTAGAAGAAATTTTTGAACCAGACTTCCAGTCCTTATGAATTACTTCTAAAGCTTCAAGGCTAACTAGAACAAGCCTATCTAAAGATGTACCAGTTTTTTTTAGTATTCCTTTAACTTTAAAAGGGAATTCATCATGTAATGATTGAGAAGCTATTCCGTGAGAAATTACTATGCTATCTTCTAATTTGTAATTTAATATTTTAGAAACGTCACTTCCTATTACTACATCAAAAGTATTTTGAAAATAAGTACCTGATTTAAATTTAATTTTTTTATTTCGCCTAAATGAAAATTTATTAAAATAGTCTACTGTAGTTCCCATTACTCTAAATTGTTTATGACTATCCCCTAAAGATATAGGAACTATCCAGTCTATTTCTGGCTTTTTAGATATTTCTTTATAACTTTCCCAACTAATATTATTTGTAGGACTGCCTATTTGAAAAAGTGAATAAAGCAACAATTGTATTTCACCAGATCTAGAACCTAAGATAAGGTCTCCAGACTTAACATTTCCAAAAAAACTTTTTTTTGCTCCTAGCCTTAGTGTATCTATAGATAAAAAAAGAATTATAGATAAAGATAATGAAACAATGGTAAGAAAGACTGTGGCTTTTCTACTTAACAGAGAATTAAAGGCAAGATTAAACAGAATTTGCATTTTTATTTATTAAATTTTCTATATTTAAGTTTTTATCAAAATACTTCTTTAAAGAAGTGTCGTGACTAACCATAAGTAAAGTAATTTTTTCTTTATCACATGTATTGATTAGTAGATCTAAAAATTTTCTTTTATTAGTATTGTCGAGGGCTGATGTAGGCTCGTCTGCTAGTATTAACCTAGGATGGTTTATAATTGCTCTCATAATAGCTACTCTTTGCTTTTGTCCCACTGACAATTCTTTTGAGTTTTTCTTTAATAGGATATTTTTTTTAATACCTAGTTTTTCAGATAAATTAAAAGTTCTTTCATAAAAATATTTTTTATTTTTTTTTTTAAATTTTGTAAAAAAGCAGGGTAATAAAATATTCATTAAGGGAGGCATATGATCTATTATATTAAATTGTTGAAAAATGACTCCAATATTATTAGCTCTAAATCTATCCTTCTCTTTTTGAGATAGTTTATTTATAGAGGTATTTTCTACAATAATATTGCCTGATACAGGATTTAGTATACCACTAATGAGGTTTAATAAAGTTGATTTTCCTGTACCACTTTCACCAAACATTAAAACCTTGGTCTTTTCTTTAATACAGAAGCTTTTTACTAAAAGTCTAAAGCTATCTTTTTTTTTCCACTCAAATAAAAGATTATTTATTTCTAAAATTTTATTCATAAAGTAATTTTTCTTTATTAAAAATAACCGCTGACATTAATGGTAGAATTATCTCTATCAGTAAAATGAGATATATTTTTATTCTTACTAACTATATTTATGCTTAGATTTTTACTATATTTAAAACTGGAAAAATACATAACTTTTAGCTTTTTTAATTGAGATATATTCTTGCATTTTACTAAATATTGACTTAAAAATTCAGAATGTGTTCCTTCATTAATTACTTTGGAAGAACCTTTTTTTTGCTTACACTCTGCAACATCTGATAGCACAATCATATTTTTGTAATCTGATAGAATATTTAAAGCATTTCTAATTCTTTTTATATCTTCTTTTTTTTTTGCTTTATACTCAAAACCTACTACATCAAAGCCAGGCATTTCAAATTCAAATAATAAAGCATCTCCATCTTGTGCAATATTTAAAATGCTTACCCCATGTTCATGAGCTTTCAGAGACTTTTGATTTTTTTTAGGCTCATTATGATGATGGTCATGATTGTTATCTTCAGAATTTATATTTAATGAAATAAATATAATTAAAAATAGTAGATGTTTCATTTAATATTCCTCTAATTATTTATTAATGGTTTCGTAAGTCTTTTTCAATATCTTCATGATCACCAGTAACAATATGATTTTTGCTTTTAACAACAAACTTTTCTAAAAAAGGTATGAAGAAAAGTGGTACAATCCCACCTAATACAATACCTAGTACCATTTTTCTAATATGAGGATCTAAAAAACTTGCAATAATGTCAGCAACTACATGAGATAATGCTGCTCCAAAAATTCCTGCAACATAACCATTAGAGATTATTTTTAATAGTCTGTTTATACTCCAACCGGAATAGTAGCCCATAATCATTATTGCAGCATGAAAAAATCCAAATACAAAACCTCTTAGGTTTGCTGAATAGCCAAAAAGGTAATGTTCTAAAATATGTTCCATTAACTACAGTTAGCGCAAATAACTGGAACTTCTATACTTTGTGCATCATTAAAATATAAATTTAACTCTGCTGTACTTTTTATAAAGTTTAAGCTCATTTTTTTATTACAGGTTTCTATTACTTTTTCACACCTAGTACAAAAATTCAGCATATGGGTATGCTTCTCATGTGGACTTACACACAACAAATACTTATTTATAGAGGGAAGTTTGTGAACTAATCCAAGTTTTATCCAAAACTCTAATACTCTATATATAGTAGAAATGTTAAGTTTATTATCTTTAATGTTGTTTATTTCTTTTTGAAGGTCATAAGCAGATTTTGGCTTGATGTGTTTAGACAAAGTTTTAAAAACTATGGCTCTTGTAGGTGTTAAGGATTTTTTATGCTTCAAGCAATATTCTAAAAGCTCAGTAGTTTTTAATTTAACCATACTATTAAATTAAATTAAAAAAAAAAAATTGGCAATAGAATATTTTTTTTATTGCAATAATATTGCATTTAATATATTTATAGTATTTTTTTAATTAACTACCAGGAAATATAAATATGAAAAGCTTTTTACTCGCATTATTTTTAATTATTACTACTATTAACATTAGTAAAGCTGATATAAATCAAGATGTATCTGACTTAAAAAAAGAATTTGAACAAATTAAAGAAATTTATGAAACTAAGATAGAAGCTTTAGAAGCAAAGATTGAAAAACTAGAAACTGAATCATCTCATGATGATAAGCACGCAAATAATAAAACTAATTCTCACAAAGATCATGAAGATTACGGAGATGAAAAAAAATTTAATATTGAAGCTGTTTTAAATGCAAAATATTCCTCTTACAGTCTTAGTGGTGAGGCAGCCATTAAAGGCTTTGGTGTTGCTCATGAAGGAGAGAGAGGAAAAGAAGGTTTAGCAATAGGCGAAACAGAATTAATTATAAACTCAGATATTGGCGATAAATTTAGTGGATCTATTACTGCTGCTATTGTTAGAGAAGATGGAGCAGATAAAATTGAATTAGAAGAAGCTTATATAGAGAGCTTAGAAGGAGCCAGTTTTATAGATAATACATTCTTTAAATTAGGAAGAGCTTTCTGGAATGTGGCTGCTTTAAACATACAACATGCTCATGCAGATGATTTTGCTGACAGACCATTACCATATAGAGTTTTTTTGAATAAGGCCTATAATGATGATGGATTTGAAGCATCTTATTTGATAGGTTCTGCAGAAGTAGGTTTTGGAATTTTTAGAGGGGAAGATTTTCCATTTGGAAACACTGCTGCAACTGAAGGGCAAGGAAGTGATGCTTGGTCTACTTATTATAAATCAACTCTTAATTTGTCCAGTCAGGAAGAATTAGGGTTTAATTTTTATCACTTATCAGGAAAATCAAAAGGACTAAATGCTAGGATAAGCACAGAGGATAACGTAACTTTTAAAGGGGACAGTGATTTATCAGTAATCAATATAGATTATGCAAATACATATGGTTCTGATAGCAAATTTAAAATTAGTACAGAGTATTTTTACAGAAACCAAGACGGTACCTTCGAAGATGCTGAAGAGTCTACTGGTGAAGTAAGCTTTGATGATAATGATAGTGGTTATTATGTAGCTTTAGTTAACCAATTTAACGATAACTTAAGTATGGGGTTTAGATATAGTGAAATGTTAGCCGCAGACACTCCAACTGGTTTAGTGGGAAGTGCTTTGGACTCAGGTAATAATGATCCAGAAGCATATTCAATTATGTCAGAATGGAAGTTTAATTCTGCTTCAGTGATGAGGGTTCAACTTAATCATGAAAAACCTCAAGCTAACACAGTAGATAATCAATTTATGCTACAGTACATTATGTATCTAGGATCAGGCGGACATGACGGGCATGATCATTAATAAACAGAAAGGAATAAATAATTATGAACAACAGCTATGCAAAAAAACAATTCAGTGACAAACTATCAATATGTTTATCAATTTGCTGTATACTACATTGTATAGCGTTGCCTGCTTTAATACTAATCCTACCTAGCCTTGCATCATTTTAGATCAATGATGAAAATGTACATGTTGTTTTAGTATTAGTAGCTATTCCAATAAGTTTATTTGCCATGGGTAGGTCCTTAAGAAAACATCATAATTATAAATGAACCCTTGCAGCTATAGGGTTATTTTTGCTAGTAGCTGCAATTTTTATGCATGATATTGGTTTTAATGTTGAGCATGAACACATAGAGGTAGGGCAGGGTGAAAATAGTGATCATGGTCACGATGAGCATGGTGGTCTTGGAGAAAAATTAGAAAAAATTTTTACTGTATTAGGAGGATTAATTTTATTAAGTGCACATTATCTTAATATTAAATATACCAATAAACCTGCTTAATTTAATAAGAAAATAATGCTAATTTAAGGAAATGAAAGAATTTTTCATTGTCTTAGTTTTTTTTCTCAGTTGAAGTCTTGCTAACAAAGTACGATAGAAGGCACTTTAAATATAATCTTTATCAAAGTAATAACAATACTGGATTCTATACTGGAAAAAAATTTAAGACTAGTATAGATCGTGCAGTTTCTTTAAAAGATGCTTATGAAAGTAGAGCTAATAAATAAAAAAAAATTGCTAATGATAAGAGTAAGCATGTTACAAAGTTAATAGGTCAAAAGGATCATCTACTACAAAAAATTTTTTAGGAAGAACTAATGATAAAAAAGGATTAGAGTATAAATTAATTACTTTTTGCGAATATCTTAAAATTTATTATAATACTAAGAGAAAATATGTTTTGTCATTTAAAAACAATTATCCTAATTTATTTTACCAGTGTAGTATAGAAATTAATTAGTTATATATTTAGATAATTATTATTATGATAAAAAAAGTTATTTCCTCTTATAAAAGAATAACTAGGCATTGGGTAGGTGATGGTTTTTACGTTTTAGGTCTCTTAAGGACTTCTGGTGAGTTAAACTCTATAATTAGTCCCTTTATTATGATAGATTACGCAAGTCCTAGAAATTTCCCTCCTTCTAAGAGTCTTAAGGGTGTAGGAAAACACCCTCACAGAGGCTTTGATACAGTAACTTTCGCATATCAAGGAGAAGTGCAACATAGAGACTCTTCGGGTGGTGGTGGAATTATAAAACCAGGTGATGTTCAATGGATGACTGCTGGAAAAGGAATAGTACATGATGAATTCCATTCAGAAGATTTTTCTAAAAAGGGAGGTGTCTTTGAGATGGTCCAGCTTTGGATTAATTTACCAAAAAAATATAAAATGACTTCACCTAGTTATCAAAGTATAAAAAAAGAACAAATACCGAATATTCAACTAAATAAAGAGGTAAATATCAGATTGATAGCAGGGAATTTTTTAAACCTAAAGGGTCCAGCCAAAACTTTTACTAAAATCAATATTATGGATATTTATAGTATCAGTAAGTCTAAAATATCTATTAATTTAGAAAAAAAAACTAGTACAATTCTACTTATATTGAGTGGAAAAATTAAATATAATAATCAATTATATACTGATAGAACTGTCATAATCTTTGATCAAGAAGGAACTAATTTAAGCTTTAAAACTTTGGGGAATTTTAAAGGACTGTTATTAAATGGTGAGCCAATCCACGAAACTGTAGTATCCCATGGACCATTTGTAATGAATACTAAGGAAGAGATTGATGAGGCCATTAATGACTATCAGGCTGGCAAGATGGGAAATTTTTTTTGATAAAGAATTTATATATGATATTATTTTTTTATGAGTGAGAAATGCCCTAATTGTGGATTTGATTTAACATCTACATTTACTAAAACTATAGAAGATAAAGTAAGACAAGGGTATATAATAAAACAAGAAGAAATCTCAAGCAAACTTGAGGAAACAAGAATTCAAAACCTAGATTTAAAAAATAAACTAAATAAAAAAGAATTTTTATTAAAACAAGAATTAAAGCAAGAATTACAAGCTGAATATTCAACAAAAGAACTAATTCTAGAAGAAAAAAAAATAGATCTTGAGGGAAAAATAAAATCCTTAGAAAAAAACAAGGATCATGAAATTAAATTAGCTTTAATGAGAGCTCTTCAGAAAAAAGAAGAGGAGTTAGATGCTACCTACTCCTTAGAAAGAACTGAAAAAAATGAAGAAATTACAAGGCTACAAAATTTAATTCAAGAGCTAAAAAGTAAATCAATACAAGGCTCTCAACAAGCTCAAGGAGAAGTAGGAGAATTACTATTAGAAAAGAAATTATCGTTTGAGTTTCCACTTGATAAAACAATAGAAGTTCCAAAAGGTATAAATGGGGCAGATATTAGTCATTATATAAGAGATGCTAATGAAAAAGTGTTAGGCTTAATCTGTATCGAATCTAAAAATGCAAAAAAATTTTCAAATAATTGGATATCTAAACTAAAGGAAGACATGAAAAGAAATAAAGCAAACTATGGTCTTTTAGTGACATTAGATTCTCCAAAAAATTATAAAGAATTAGAAAGTGATGATTTATTTATTTGTGGCTTTCACAACTATTTGATTGTGATAAAGCTCCTAAGAAACAACATATTAGAATTAAGTAAAGTAAAATCTCAAGTATCTTTCAGAAATGATAAAAAGAGTATTATTTATGATTATGTAACAGGAAAAGAGTTTGCACATTGGATAAGATCTATTTTAGATTACCTTAAAGATCAAAAAAGCCAATTAGAAACAGATAAAAGAAATGCTCAAAAAGCTTTTGCTACTAGAGAAAAACAAATAGAAAAAGTAATTGAATCACAACAGAGATTAATTGGACATTTTAAGGGTTTGGGTACAGGAGAAGACTTTAAAGTTTTAGAAGATACCAATAAAGAAGAAGATCTTAATAGATGAAAAAAATAAGTAGATTTGCTGTAGAGTTATTTATTAATTGTAAAAGGTGTTTTGTTCTATCCTATAAATATAAAGTTAAGTTAAGGACATTACCTTTTACTTTAAATTCTGCTGTAGATAATTTATGTAAAAATGAGTTTGATTTTTACAGGAAACTAGAGAAACCTCATCCTTTATTTTTAGAACATAAAATAAACGCAGTCCCCTATAAACATGAAAACATGGATAAATGGAGAAATAATTGGATAGGTATTGAATATCAAAATAAACAAAGAGGTTATCATTTTCATGGAGCAGTAGATGATGTTTGGGTTAAACCAGATGGAGAATTAATTATTTCAGACGTTAAATCAACAGCAAAAAATAGTTTTAATTGGGAAGAGACCTGGAATAATTGGGAGTACCCTAAAGCGTATAGAAGACAACTAGAAATGTATCAATGGTTATTTAGAAAAAATGGGTATAAAGTATCGAATACTGGATATCTTTTATACTATAATGGATTAAAAAATCAGCCTATGTTTAATCAAGAGCTTAAATTTGAAAAGCATCTTATTAGTCTAGAGTGTGATGACTCATGGGTAGAAGAAAAAATCATTGAGGCTGTAGAAGCTTTAAATAGTGATAACATGCCTAATGGTTCAAAAAATTGTGATACTTGTCAATATTTAAAAAAAAGGTGGTATATAAATCAGTCACTTATTACCAATTAGATTAAAGCTCCAGCACAGGAACTTCCACTTCCTGCAGTACAACCAAAGCAGTGATTTTTTGTAATAATTTGTTGACTAACTTCATTTATATTTGAGATTTTAAAAATATTATTATACTTATTTTTAACTGGTATATCTAACATTTGATTAAAATCACAATCATATATTAGGCCATCCCAAGATATTGATATTAAGTTTTTACACATAACATTTAGAGCAGCATTTGAATTAAAGTTAGATGATAAAAGGTTCATATATTTTTTCATTTCTCCTTTTAATTCTAAATAATGTGCAAACCTTTTTATTGGCATATTAGTAATAGTAAGCAAACTATCAAACTCTATTTGGAATTCTTTTTTTAAAAAAATCTTATATTCTTTCTCTAATTTACTTTGATCTGGAGGTAAAAAGGCACCTAAAGGATTATAAACAAGGTTTAATTTCAAATTATTATCACTTTTTCCATAGCCAAGCTTATTTAATTTTTTTAATGAGGCTATACTTTTTATAAAGACACCTTTACCTCTTTGTTTTTCAACATTTTGTTGAGTATAGCATGGTAAAGAAGCTACTATTTCTACTTCGTTATCAGCTAAAAATTCAGCAGTTTTTTCTTGCCCTTTTTCATGCAACACGGTTAAATTGCAACGATCTATAACCTTTAACTTTAATAACCTCAGTTGATTTACAAAATACTTGAAATTTTGATTAAGTTCAGGAGCTCCGCCGGTAATATCTACTACTTTTATACTATTTTTTTTTTTTAATAACTTAAGTATTTGTGAAATAGTTTTAATTTCCATCACTTCTTTTCTTTTCGGGCCAGCCTCTACATGGCAATGAGTGCAGGCTTGATTGCATAGTTTTCCCATATTTACTTGCAAAGTAGTTATGCTTTTTCTTTTCAATTCTATTTGGTGGTTTTTTAATAAAATATTGAAACTATTCATATATCATATTGGCATTAAGTTGCATTTTAATTTATTTATTCTAAATTATGTATTATTTACTATATTTATATATAGCTTAATTAAAAATAAATAATAAGTATAATTTTATATGTTTAAAGTCAACGAAGCTTACGAATTAAACCTAAATAACTCTCCTTTAATAGTAATGACACCTCATAGTGGTAGAAATTATGACAAAAAATTTTTAAAATATGCTAATCTAAAAATTAATGAACTCAGAAATACAGAAGATTTTTATGTAGATAATCTTTTTTTTCCTAAAAAAGAAGAGTTCAGCTTTTTAAAGGCTACTTTTCCAAGAGTTTTTATAGATGCTAATAGATCACCACTAGAGATAGATCAGACAATGTGGGAAGAAAGTAACTTACAAAATATATTTGATCAAGACTCCTTTAAAGTACTAAATGGAATAGGAGTTTTTGCAAAATTTAATTTATTTGGAAAATATATATATTCTAGAAAAATACCTTTTAAAGACGCAAAATGGAGACTTTTTAATTTCTATTTTCCATATCATAGAAGTATTAAGGAAATAGTTGCAAAAGCAAAAAAAAATCATAAAAAAATAGTAGCATTAGATTGTCATTCAATGTCCTCTGGGTTAGTAAGTAAAAATGTTGATATTGTTATTAGTAACAGAGATAATAAGAGTAGTAGTAAAGAGATTTTATATTTAATTAAAAAATCTTTTATTAATCAGAATTACCGTATTGGTATCAACGATCCATTTAAAGGCGGTTTTATAACTTCTTACTATGGTAAACCTGAAAAAAATGTACATTTCTTACAAATAGAGATCAATAAAGGACTATATATGTGTGAAAAAACTTTATCATTAAAAAAAAAAAAGTTTTTTAAAATTAAAACATTGTTTTGACAATTTAATAAATGATATTTTACTCTACTTACATGCGTAATTGAAAATTAAATAGGATTCATTTGTATAAAACGTTCATATATATTTTTTTGGTATTAATTTTAAGTACTTTCCTTTTTTTGACATTATCTATACTAGGAATAATAAAATATACAAAAGATTTACCTGATTATAAACAATTAAGAGAGTATTCACCTTCAGTAATAAGTAGGCTTTATACTGGAGATGGGTCACTCTTAGCAGAATTCTCAATACAAAAAAGAATTTTTGTTCCTGTTGAAAACATGCCTGATTTAGTAATTGCTGCATTTGTATCAGCAGAAGATAAAAACTTTTTTAATCATAAGGGTATTGATCTGAATAGTATTTTTAAGGCATCTATCATAAATATAAAACACATATATCAAGGTAGAAGATTGGTTGGAGCATCTACTATAACACAGCAAGTAGCAAAAAATTTTTTACTTAGTAGTGAGGTATCATTAAATAGAAAAATCAAAGAAGCACTTTTAGCATTAAGAATTGAAAGGATTTTAACTAAGAATGAAATTTTAGAGTTATACTTAAATGAAATATTTCTAGGACAGAGGTCTTATGGTGTAGCTGCAGCTTCCCTAAATTACTTTAACAAGTCTTTAGATGAATTAGACTTAGCAGAAATAGCTTATTTAGCAGGTTTACCTAAAGGTCCCAATAATTATCATCCAGTGAGAAATAAAAGTGCAGCAATTATTAGAAGAAACTATGTTCTTAATAGAATGTTAGAAGATAAAATAGTATCTCAAGAAGAGGCAATAAAAACTTCCATGAAACCTATAGTCTCGAAAAAATATAAAAAAAATAATAAAATTTATGCTCCTTATTTTATTGAAGAGGTAAGAAGAAAGGTTATAGATAAGTATGAAGAGAATGCGCTTTACAAAGAAGGACTCCATGTCATCACAACTATTGATCCTGTTTTGCAAGAGTTTGCTATTAAAGCTTTAAGGAGGGGATTAGAAGCTTATGATAAACGTCATGGATGGAGAGGACCAATAGAAAATACAGTTATCAAAAACTCTGAGAAAGATTTTTTGAAAGCTAAAAATAAGTTTTTAAACTTTCCAGGACTCCATGATAAAAACCTAGGAATAGTTAAAAAGTAACAAGTAATCAAATACAATTATTACTTTTAAGTAACGGAAAAGAAGTATTTATTTCAAAAGAAAAGATTAATACTACAAAATGGATAAATAATGGTGAAAAAAAATATGATTTAGAAAATTTAAAGTCATTATTTAAAGAAAACGATATCATAGTAGTAAAAGCAATTAATAGTGTAACCAATGATTTTAATTTAGATCAAATACCAAAAGTAAATGGTGCGATTGTAGTAATTGATCCAAGAAATGGTAGAGTATTAGCAATGTCTGGTGGTTACGACTTTGATAATAGTGAGTTTAATAGGGCAACTCAAGCAAAAAGACAACCAGGTTCAGCTTTTAAGCCATTTGTATATTTAGCAGCATTAGAGAAAGGATACAGACCTAATACTAAAGTATTAGATGCACCATTAGTTATAGATCAGGGACCAGGATTAGAAAAATGGAAACCAAAAAATTATTCGGGTACCTTTTACGGGCCTTCAACTTTAAGAGTAGGATTAGAGCAATCTAGAAATGTGATGACAGTAAGGTTAGCAAATCAAATAGGTATGAAGAATATAACTGAATTATCTAAACGCTTTAAGCTAGGAGACTTTCCTCCCCTTTTAGCTACTTCATTAGGAGCTGAGGAAACTACTCTAACTAAATTAGTTGCAGCGTATTCTGCTTTAGTAAACGGGGCTATTTATAATACCCCAGAGATTATAGAGAAAATACAAAATAGAAAAGGAAAAGTAATCTTTAAAAGAGACAATAGACCATGTAACAAATGTAATTCAATTCAAGATAAAAACTATATTAAACCTATTCTACCTCCGGAAGGAATAAAAGTTGCAGATCCCAATAATGCCTTTCAAATTACATGGATGTTAAAAGGCGTAACAAAAAGAGGAACAGCAAAGTCTTTAAAAAACTTTAATCATGAAATAGCTGGAAAAACAGGGACGACAAATGATAATATGGATGCCTGGTTTTTGGGAGTATCTCCAGAATTAGCAGTAGGTGTATATGTAGGGTTTGATACTCCTAAAAATTTAGGAAATGGAGAGACAGGAGGAAGAGTTGCAGTACCAATTTTCTCTGAATTTATGCAAAATGCTCTAAAGAAGAAGGAACGAAGACCTTTTTTAGTACCAGAAGGAATAGAAATGGTAAGAATTGATTATAAGTCTGGTAGTATAATCAATTCAGAAAGTAAAAATACTATTTATGAGGCTTTTATTAAAGGCTATAGTAAATCAAATAAGGTAGATCCTGAAATAAAGAAATCATTGAAGGGATTAGAAGAAGGTTTATATTAATTTAATAGAGAAAAATGCTTGATATTGAAAGAGATATAGAAGAAATTTCTAATATGATAGGTTTTATTAGGAGGTATCTTTGACCCTGAAAAAATTACAGAAAGAATAGAAAAACTTAGAATTACATCAGAAAAAAAAGATTTTTGGGAAAACTCTGAAACTGCAAAAACTACTTTATCAAAAAAAAGTAAATTAGAAAGTATATTAAAAAAATTTATTACTTTAGATAAAGAGCTAGTTGAACTTAGAGAACTTAATCACAATTTTAAAAATGAAGAAGATAAAAAAATTCATCTAGAAATTTTAGATATAGTAAATAATCTGAAGACAAATACTAAAGAATTGAGAATATTAACACTATTATCCGGTGAAGCAGATAATAATGATTGTTATTTAGAAATAAATGCAGGTGCGGGTGGAACAGAAAGCCAAGATTGGGCAGAAATGCTATCTAGAATGTATACTAGATGGATAGAAAAAAAAACTTTTAATGGAAGAATTATAGATATATCTAATGGAGATGAAGCAGGTATTAAGTCTATAACTATTAAAGTCTCAGGAGAAAATGCATATGGTCTACTAAAAAATGAAAGTGGTATTCATAGATTAGTAAGAATTTCTCCCTTTGACTCACAAAAGAGAAGGCATACTAGCTTTGCTAGTGTTTGGGTATATCCGGAAGTAACAAATGCCATAAATATCAAAATTGAACAGAAAGATATTAGAATTGATACCTATAGAGCTTCAGGTGCAGGGGGCCAGCATGTTAACAAGACTGATAGCGCAATTAGAATTACTCATTTACCTTCATCAATAGTTGTTCAATGTCAAACTCAAAGGTCTCAGCACCAAAATAAAGCAACTGCGTATAAAATGTTAGAATCTCGGTTATACGAACTAGAATTAAGAAAACAAGATGAGAAAAATAATAAAATCCAAAGCCTTAAAAAAGATATTGGTTGGGGGCATCAGATAAGGTCATATGTTATGCAACCATATCGAATGGTAAAGGACTTAAGAACTAATGAAGAAACATCTGATGTTAATAAAGTATTAGATGGGGAAATTGATAGTTTTATATTTTCAGCCTTATCGGATCCAAAATTAACATGATTAACTACTTTTTATAAACTCTAAAACCTCTTCTACATGATCAGTAACTTTTACTTTAGGCCAAATATTAATTATTTTCTTTTTAGAGTCTATTAAAAATGTAGTTCTTTCTATGCCCATATATTTTCTTCCGTACATACTTTTTTCTACCCAAACTTCATAGTTTTCACAGGCCTTATCACTCTCATCTGATAATAGATCCACCGAAAGACTTTGTTTCTTTATGAAATTTTGGTGTTTTGTTATACTATCTTTTGAAATACCGAATATCAGATAATCTAACTTATTAAAATCAGCAATATATTTTGTAAAACTTATGGCTTCCTTAGTGCAACCTGGTGTGTTATCTTTCGGGTAGAAAAATAAAACAATGTTTTTTTTTATTTTATTTAATTCAACTATTTCATTAGCCTGATTAGGAAGCTTGAAATTAGGAGCTTTGCTGTGTATCTTTAATGTCATAGTTATATCTTTTAATTAATATTAACTAATGCTTTTAAATTGATCAAACATAAAATTTTTAAATTTTTTTTATTAGGACTATCTTTATTTTTTCTATTGCTAGGATTTTTAATATTTAGATTTTCTTTCAAGCCAACCGATATAACCTTTATAACTCAATTTATTGATGTACAAAAATTAAGCGAAGCTCTACCTATCAAAAATATAGGAAGACCTAAACTACAACTAAAGTTATTTAAGAATACAGTTTTACTAAGTTTAAACAATATAGAAGATTTCAAAATAAATACTAAAGAATTAGATATAGATATTGCAGTATCTTCGGCTAAAAATATTGATATAGGACTTAAGGCTAGCAGTCTTTTTAGAAGAAAATCAATTATAAAGTATATAGATTTAAAAGAAGCTAAAATAACAATTACAACAGATATAACTAATACACCCATTTATAAAGCAGATAATAGAAGCTTTTTAAATAAAGTACCAGAATCTCTTAATTACCTAACAATTAATAATTCTGAAATAAATGTTATAACTAAGTTACAAAAAAAAATACTTAATATTAAAGGTTTCGACGGGAGTATTTCAAACAAAAATAGAATTTTAAAATTTTCAAAGATTACTGCTAAAAAAATAAAATTTATAGATGAAGATAAAAACTATTCAATAAGCTTAGATTATCCTGAGGTATTTTTTAAAAATAACAGAATTACAGGGACCTTAAAAAAGTTCTCTTTACTTTTTTCTTCTAATAATAAATTTGATAATTTAAAAATTATAGATCTAAATAATAAAGAACTAAAGTTTTTAGACTCTAGCTTTGAATATAACTTCAATAAAAACTTTAATTTTAATACTAGATTAAGTTATTTTCAGTCAAAAGTACCTATAGAAATTAATGGAAGTTTAACAAAAGATAATTTGATTAATGCTAGAGTAAAGTTAGTCTATGACAATATTAGAATTTTAAAGATCTTAAAACAATCTAACTATATAAGTAAAAATATTAAAATAAATAATCTTGATAAGATAGCTATAAGTGGTACTACAATTTTAGAAGTTTTTAAAAACAAAATATTATCTAGTAATCATGACATTTTATCCGTAGATAACAAAAAAAATAATTTTTTTATAGAGTATAATGATATTAAATTACCCTCGGACCAGATTTCCTTTAAGGGAAATATTATTGAGGATGCACTAAAAATCGAAGACCTTTTACTCATAGAAAATAAAGAAAAAATTCAAATTAATGGAAACCTAGATAATATTTATAATTCAATAACAGCTAATATAAATATTAATATTAATAAATTTTCAGCAACTCAGGCAGAAAGATTGTTAAAATACAACCTTAATAATAATATTAAAGAAATAAAAGAGGGTTATGCCAAGAATATAAATATAAAATTAAATTACCTTAATAATAAATATAAAATTTCTAATTTAAGTGCAGACTTATTAAATTTTAAGCTACTGTTACATAATAATGCTTTAATAGCTTTCAGTAATTCTAAAATATCATTAGAAAAAGATAACACTTTCTTATTTAAAATACCTAAAATAATTGCTTCAAGCAATTCCACTAGTATAGCTTTAGTAAATAATAAAATTAAATATAGTATGAAAGAAACAGAAAATGATAAAGATAGTCTAGTTTATAAAGGAAAATTTAATGATAATTATGCAAACATTTCTAAATTTCTTTTTAGCATTGATATATCAAAGAAAATATATAATTTTTTACCCAAGAATATAGAAGGATTCATTGATATTGAATTGGTTTTAAATTGTATTGATATAGAAAAAAATATTTTTGAATATAATGTAGTTGGTAAAATCAATAATTTTAACTTTGGTAATAATGACAATAATGAGTTTCCCGTTTATGTAGAAAATTTTAACGGAGATATTCTTTTTCAAGAAGGTAATCTTGAAATAATAGGTGATGCAAAAATAAATCAGTCTACTTCTACAATTAAAGTAAAGTTAAACAAAGAATATAAGTTATTAGTAGATATTTCTTCCCAAGCCTTATTTAGTTCTTTTGACTTTTTAGAGGAGTATAATTTTTTGAAAGAAGGAATTACTAACCTTAGTATTAAAATTATTAAGGAGAATATATTTAATTCAAGATGGAAAGCATTGTTTGATGGTGATGTTTACAATAATAAAATTGAAATCAATGAATTACTTTATAATAAAAAAACTGGTGATAGAGGTAAGTTTTATGGTGAGTATATATTCGATAATCTTGAACTAATAGATATAAAAGATTTAACTCTAATAACGGATGATATTTTAGTTAGAGGTGATATAGGAATAGATGAGTATGGGTATGTGAATAAAATAGAGATTAATGAGTTCCTCAGAGGTTTAGATAATTTTGCAGCAAAAATAGAATTTAAGGAAAATAAAAAATTTAAATTAAATATAAATGGCCAGAGTATAAATATGAATAACTACTTTAGTGAAGAAAGTAACAACAAGTCATCTGGAACTATTAATATAAGTGTAAAAAATTTTTATTTTAATGAGTATAATTTCGGTGATTTAAGATTGTCTTCAGAAGTTTTTAATAGTGAAATAAAAAACTTAAGTGGAGGAATATACAATAAAAATAATAAATATTCTAATTTTAAATTTGAAAACCACAATGATAAAACATTTAGCAAGTTAATTCTAACTTTTGATGATTTTGGTCTTTTTTTATCCACTTTAGGGGTATCCAAAAAGTTTATTTCTGGTTCAGGAGATATTATTATTAAAGTAGATAATATAAGCAAACAAATTTTATCAGGAAAATATTTGATTAGTAATTTTAGTATAAAAGATGCTTCTTTTCTTGCAAGATTGCTTCAACTGGCATCTTTTACTGGGTTATTAGAAATTCTTGCTAGTGAGGGTATACCATTTACAAATCTAGAAGGTTCCTTTGTAAAAACAAAGTCAAAAGTATTAATTGAGAATACAAGGTTTGAAGGTTTGTCTTTAGGAGCAACTATAAAAGGAAATGTAGATTTAGATACGAAAAATATTAAATTAAAAGGCGTCTTAATTCCAGCATATGCTATTAATTCTATAATTAATAAAATTCCTTTATTAGGCCAAATTATTACAGGAGTGGAAGGGGAAGGAATAATAGGTTTTGATTATAAAGCTGAGGGCTCTTATGAAAATCCAGAATATTTTCTAAATCCTTTTTCTGTACTTACACCAGGTATAATTAGAAGTATTTTTAAAGGTCTTTCTGAAGATAATAATTTAGAAGAAGAAACTACTAAATAACTTTGACTATCGCATGTCTTTTTGTACCAGCAGAAAGGTATATTAAGTTATTGTCTTTAAGATCTTTTTTTGTAATTAAATAATTATAATCATATATTTTTTTACCATTGAGTTTAGCTCCACCTTGCTGTATCAACCTGCGAGCATCACTATTTGATTTGCATAAAATAGTATTTAATGAAAAAATTTTATACACTGGTAATCCATTTTCTATTAAATCAACCTTTATGCTTACTTTTGGAAGGCTAATATTGTCTTTTAAATCATTTCTTAACATAGAGTTTGAGGATTTTTCTGCTATTTTTGATTTTTCTATGCCATGCACTATACTAGTAACTGAATTTGCAAGTAATACTTTTGCCTGATTAAGTTCCTCTCCTTGTAGTTTTTCTAATTTTTTAATTTCTTCTAGTTCAATGTCAGTAAATAGTTTTATAAATTTAATGACATCATTGTCATTTGTATTCCTCCAAAACTGCCAAAAGTCAAATACTGAAGAATAATTTTCTGATAACCACATTGCGCCCTTTGAAGTTTTACCCATTTTGTTACCATTAGCTGTTGTAATTAATGGTGATGTTATAGCATGAACACTTTTAGTTTCTTTTTGAGATGCTGATACTCTTTTAATTAGCTCTGTACCATTAATTATATTTCCCCATTGATCTGAGCCTCCGAACTGGACATTACAATTATAAGCTTTATTTAAGTAATAATAATCATAAGCTTGCGTTATCATATAATTAAACTCAAGAAAACTTAAGTTTTGTTCTCTATCTAACCTAGTTTTTACTGAGTCAAAAGTAAGCATCCTGTTAACAGAGAAATGCTTGCCATAATTTCTTAAAAAATCTATATATTTGATATTATCTAACCAATCAGCATTATTAACTAAAACTCCTCCATTTTGATCCGATGTGAAGCTAATAAACTTTAAAATAACATTCGTTATACCTGCAACATTATTTTTAATAGTACTCTCATCAAGGATTTTTCTTGTTTCATCTTTTCCAGAGGGATCTCCAATTTTTGTGGTGCCACCTCCTATCAAAACAATTGGTTTATTATTTGTTTTCTGCAACCACCTTAAAAGCATTAACTGCAATAAGCTTCCTACATGTAATGAGTCAGCGGTACAATCAAAACCTGTATAACCAATTATTTTAGAAAAATTTTTTTTTAATTCTTCTAGGTTAGTAGTCTGGTGAACAAAGCCTCTGGAAATTATTACTTCTAAAAAGTCCTTAATATTATTTTTCATATTTACATAGTAAAAGTTTCAATTTTACATTTCAAGAAGTGTATTTTATTTTCATTTGAAATTGTGATCTGATTATTTTCTTTATTAATATTAAGGATAAATTCTTTTATTGATAATACTGCTTCTTTTTCATCATTATTTAAAATTTTTAGCGGTACTTCATCATTATTTATAACTACATAAGCTTTCTCGATAGAGTTAGATTTAATTATATCAATCTGACTCACAAAAAACTTGTTTTCAGAGCATAAATACTTTTCTTGTCCAAACCTTTTAAATTTATCACAACCATTTATTAAAAATAATAAAGTTAGAAAAAAAGTAATTTTTTTTAAATAAAATAGTATCATTTTTTTACTTTACCCATTTCTAAGGACTCTAGATCAACTTCTTCTTCTATTTCAGTGGGCTCTGCTGCTTTTTTCTTTTTTTCATTAAGTCCCAGTGCTTCAGCTACAGCTTTAGGATCTGTTAATTCAATAGTCTCCTCGGTAATCTTTGTTGATTTCTTTTTTATAATCTTTTTATCAGTGGTAGGATCTAAATTGATTGAAGGTTGTTTTTTAGTAGTTTTATTATTATTTTTTAATTCTTCTATTACTTGATCAGCAGGTTCTTCTTTACTTTCTTCTAAAGGTTTAGCAGTTGTTGATTCTGAAGTCATAGGCTCTTCTTTACTTTCTTCTACAGGTTTAACAGCTGTTGACTCTGAAGTTATAGGCTCTTCTTTACTTTCTTCTACAGGTTTAGCAG
>MDTB01136752.1_pt1 | contig 32755 bp, 20 predicted proteins | sample 811161 | NCBI WGS metagenome assembly MDTB01 (sample SAMN05326650, study PRJNA326480) | marine metagenome | isolation source: seawater | place: Mediterranean Sea | collected 2009 | reverse complement strand
TATTAAAAATAAATTATTATTTTATGAATTTAAATATAAGTTTGATGGTAATTATAAATCTATAAGATTAAAAGAAATAAAGGATACAACAGTAATACAAACATTTAAACAAAATGCAAATGAAAATGACAATATTGTATCTTTAATGTTTGAACATTTCAAAATAGGTGATTATAATGACCCATATAAAGATTTACCAAGCATAAATGAGTTGGACGCCAAAAATTTTGATAATACATTTTTTCATATAAACGAATTAATTATAAGAGATAATATGATTGAAGAACAAATTATAGAAATGTTTGATAATGAAGATAAGAGCCCATCCTTTAACTCATTAAACAAACATATTCATGATGAACTTTTACAGATAATTCAGAGTGATAATAGATATTATAGAAAAAATGAATGGGATAAAAAGAATGATCTTTTTTTGAAATTAGGTAATTCTGGTAGTTGGCAAAAAGATAAAGTTGAAAAATTGATAAATGATATTAAAAAAATCTTTCAAGAAGGAGAAAATGATAAACCTGAATCTGGCGCTGCTATTATTACACAAATTTTTGCTCAATTCAAATCCAATAAATTAAATTATCAACAAAAATTTGGTAGTACTGTTAATATATTTGAAAATGAAATTTTATCACAAAATACAAAAGTAGCAATCTCACGATTTGTTTCGAATAATACTCAGGATCATAAACGATTAGAGTTTGAAAATAATATAATAGAAACATCAAAAATATATAATAAATCACTACCAGATAGAGGTAAAAAAGGATGGAAAAAAGGTCAACTGATTTCAATAATTGAAAATTTAAAAAGTGAAATAGAACAGTATAATGATAAAGTTAAAAAATTAGCAAGGGATTCTGGATTATTAGAATATAAAAATATATGTGAAAATTTAATGAAATTATTTATATTAGATACTAGAATAAATACAAATGATGAAAACCAAAATAATGATAAAGTTCCATATGTTATTGATTTTATAAGAAAAAGAAAATTAATAGATGAAAAAACAAATGAATTCATTGGAGAGAAAAAAATATTGACATTGAGAAAAAATTCAATTGTATATTGGGCGCTAGAATATGAAATACCTATTATAGAAGGATTTAATGGAATTCAATCAATAAAAATAAAAGACGAGGGAGAGGATTATACTATTACAATGAAATCATTAAGCGTTTCAGAATGTAGTTATAAATTTAAATGGTTATTGGTTTTGTTTAATTATATATTTTTTGGAATACCAATTAACGATGACGTTAAACAAAAAATAGGACAAAAAAAAGGAACAAGAACAAATAAAGCAGATCAAGAAAATGCACAATATTTTTTTGATATTATTAATAAAATTTCAAAAGAAAGAGCCGAACTTTCCCCATTAGATAAAGTTGAAAATGATGAACAACGAGATTTAACTGGTACATTGAAAGGGCTTGGTGATTTTTTGGATGAGGATGTAATAAACATATGTACAAATTTAATAAAGCCAGATACACAAGTTCCACCCAAAACTTTATTGAAAATATTATATTTACCATTATTTTCAAAAACAATGGCAGATTTTTTTCAAATGTTATATGTGAAACATTTAATGCAAAAAAATAGGGAAAATAATATTGGATATAATAATAATTTTTGGTTAATGACATTTGATATAATGGCAGCTTTAATAGGATTAGAAATTGAATGTCCTATTTTATTTGAAAAAGAAATAAAGGGTATTAGAACAGCGTTAATTGGTTATGCGATAAATAAAGATAGTAGCATCATGACTAGTGTAGAGACTGATACTCTCTCCCCTCTTGAGAACCAATCAATCGAAGTAAATAATTATATTAAAAATAAATTCATTGATGATACATCTTATTTTTTTAAAAAAGATGAATGGATGAGGTTGAAAGGAGAATATGATGGCGATACTGCATTAAATATTAATTATTGTTATGATAAAAAATATAAAATAGAGAATAAATTAAAAAAAATTAAATTAACAGAAGTCGGTGAAATGAACGTTGATACAGTGATTTCAAATATATTTGATGTAATAAAAAATGCCGAAATACAAATATTAAAAACTAAATTAAAAATTTTATCTAAAAAACATACAAATTCAAAATTATATAAAGAGTTAAAAGAGTGTATAGAATATATATTTAAATATGAGGAAATGATAAAAAATGAGCTTACACACTTACAAAAATCACAAACAACTAATTTCCCCATAAATGTTTATAATAATATGATAGATTACAATACCAAATATATAAGCAGTTATACCAATCATTTATTATACATTATGGATAATTTTGAAAAAATAGAAAATTACGTTTCATATAAAAATATTATAATGCAATTAGAATCAAGATTGAAATATTTTCAGGAGAGGAGTGGAAATCTTCCATCGTCTTATTTATTTGGAAATGGAAGCGGTAAAGTTCCGGAGAGTACCAAATCGGTCAGTTTAAAAGAAAAAGAAAGATACATGATGAAACAAATACAAATAGTAAAGGAAAAAGCACAGGAAATATTGGCTGATCCTGAAATACAAAAAGTTTCACTAAAACGAATAAATACTCATAAACTTGGATTTCCAACTACACCAGATCAACCAATCAATCAAGAATTAATCACCAGTCAGCACAATATCGCTCCGGATGATAGGTGGGCAGTAAACACAACACCAGGAGTAGGGAGCTCCGACTTAAAACAGAAGGGAAAAATAATGATGGTAGACGATGAGACGATAGTAGAAGAGTTGGATGGTAACATGACTAGTATGTATCAATTTATAGGTGACGGAAGCAATAAGAAATCTTCTTCTTCCTCCTCATCTAGCAATCGTAGCCGCAGAAGAAAAAATTTGGGAAAGAAGAAGCTCGTGAATCGACGACTTAATACTAATGACGAAGACACCGCAATGCGTATGGTAAATCCAAAAGACCAAACAATGTCTCAAAGCAACCAACCTGGCAAAAAAGCAAAAATATCTATCGTTTTTCCCCCTCGCAACGGGACAGTTGTTCAAGCTAATGATGGTATTAAATGGAAATATGAACAACACCTAGACACAAAGGACGACGACACGATACGTTTATGGAAGGAGGATTCACTCGAAAGCGATGTGGTAACCGAAGATATATTTTTTAGCAGTTATACAATACCACCAACAGAGGGTGGTGCAAAATTAAAAATAGGTGATAATAAAAATTCAAGGAAGATAAAAAGACGAAAGCATAATACACGTAAATTAAAGATAGGAACGAAAATAAATAAAAGTATAAAAAATAGGAGAAAAAAGAACGACACGCGTAGAAAAAAAATAAAAGTTAATACTATATGATTAAACGAATAAACGAAAAAAGACATAAAAAACTTAGTAGGAATTTTTGTGAAACCTATTTATGTTGTTATAGAGAAAAGTCAGTAGTATTACCAAAATCACCATCACCAGATAAAAAAGAGATAAAAGAAAATGAAGTGATATATAAAGAGATAGAAACCAGTGTTCCAACAGAAAAATAAATGTAAATTACATAAAGAATCATTATGTAATTTAGATAATGAGTAATAAATATTGGGGGGAATATGATTCGTCAATTATATTTTGTGAAGACAAATACGTAGAATCAGAGTATATAGCGGAATATTGGAATACAATAAGTGGATTGTTATATGTAGTTGTAGGGATATATTTTATGAATACATTAGTAAAAAATATAGGTATAAGTCTAGTGATAATGGGAGTTGGGACGATGGGATTACATGGAACATTAAGATGGTATGGTCAGTGGATGGATGAGATGGGTATGTTATCATTGATGTTTGTTTATATAAAAGGTGTATATTATGATGTATCAAATAATATTTTGTATTTATTATTAGGAACATATATGACATTTAATAAAAATCATAATGTATTTTTATTAATGTTTGTGAGTTTATTGTATTATCAATATAATGCGGTAAAAAAAATAATAAATACAGAAAAAACAATACGTTATAAGGAATATTATTTTATTACGATGGGTTTAGGAGGTATATGTTGGATATTGGATAGAATTTGTTTTACAAAAGTAATAAATTTTCATATGTATTGGCATATATTTTCAGCATTTGGTTGTATATTAGGGTCATTAGTATATTATGAACATAGTAAATCATTACATAATGGAGGTAAAAAAATAAAAGATTGGTATAAAAAAATAAAAAAATGTAAGTAATCTTTATATGTGGCAATTTATGATGGGATTTTCATTAGGAGTATATGTAGGAACATTATATGATTGTAAACCGACGGTTATATATATAAAGAATTTTCTGGATAAAACGATACCAGAAGAAGCGAAACCGAAGAAAAAATAATTTTTTAAATTAAATAATTATTTTTTATTGAACAAGGATGGAATATTGTAGACACCATTTTCTTTAGTGTATTTAGCGATAATTTTGGGGTCTTTTCGATTATTAACAATATCGTGATGGTCATAAACATTATCAAATTTATCAATATAATAAGAAATACCGTGAATTTCTTGTATCCAAACTTGAACAGTTTTATGAGTTTTTTTAGGTGGTTTTGAGGATATTCTACCGTGTGGAATACCTTTAATATGTGTTCCACAATATTCAGAACCTTCTCTTTTTCTTCTACTACATTGTTCACCATTTGCACGTTTAGCACAACATTTATCACATAATGGGACAATATTTTTTACCCGTTTTCTTTTTTGTAGATCAGTTTTATTGATAGCACAACATTTATAATCAATAATATAATTTTGAATCATATTAGAATCGTTATTAGTATTAAGAAATTCAAGTAAATCATTTTTGAATTTATGGAAGTGGTTTTGAACCTTTTTATTAATTCGTCTCTCCATTTAATATAATAAATTGGATTATATTTGAATCGATTTTATAAATATATAAAAAATCGATATAAAGGATTATTTAAGGAAGATGGTTCCAACTTTAGCAGGTAATATGAGACAGAATATAGCAATACCAGCTAACCAACATTGATAAGGAATAAAGTCTTGAAATTTGAATTTAGTTGGGAACATTCTAGATAAAGCATAAGTAATACCAATAATAACAATACACAATACAATAATACCAATTTTTAATAACTTAACATTCATTATATATATAGTTATTTTATATTATAATTGGTAAATAACGGATCATAAATATCAGGAAGATTATTAGTATCAATTTCATGACATGAAAGAGGTATTTGTTGATAGAAATTTTTGACTATAAATTCAGTATGAATATTAAAATAACCAGAAATGTTTTTATATTTAATAGAAGAAATAACTAAACTATCATATTCATTAGCCCATAATTTATTTTTATCTATATTTTTTTGTTCAGGAGTTTTATTACCAACATTATCTAAAAGTTTAATAATCCAATTGAAAGGTTCAGAAGGTCGATATAAAACACTTCTAGAATTATTTAAAAAAACAGCGTACCTAATAATACCACCATTGAAATATTTTCCTCTATCTGTGCTAATATTTTTACCTAAAATGTTTCTAGTTTTATAATTAGAAGTCCAAGTAGCTAATTTTAAAGCATTAAAAATGGAACCCAAATAATAAAAAGAGCCGAACCATTTGTTGTGATTAGAACGAATACCTAAAGATACAATGTATGGAATAAATTGTAATGGTCCACCGTGATAACAAACGACAGGACTTTCGATTTGTTTATTTGAACTATCTTTTAAGAATAATAAAGTAGGGTTGTTATAAAAGATGGAATAAGTAGCGGGATGAATATCATAAAATAGAATTTTACGGTGATTACAAATTTCATCAATGATAGCCCACCAAAGTTGTTGATTACGATAGATATAATTGATATCGATAGTTTTGGTGTTATCTTTATAAAAATAATAAATGTCATTATGATGGATAATAAAGCCTTTTTTATCTAATTTAACGTTAGTAATATTTTTAATTAATGAATCGGCGATAGTATTGGGATTTTGTTTATTTTTTAGATATTTGAATGGGAAAATATATTGTTCTTTTTTGTTATTATATTTGAATAATAAATAGGATAGGAAAGGTTTGTAAACATTATTAAATTTAGTAGGTGAAATAACACGGAAAATACAAATGAAAACTCTATTTAAATCGTGTTTTAAAGGTAATTTATTTTTTAAAACAGATAAATTATATTTATAATAAGATTGGTCCATTTATATAAATAGATAAATATTTATATAAATTAATTTTTTTTGCGTTTTATATTCTCGTGAATTTTTTCAGGTCTAGATTCCATAATATAATTACTTAATTCTTTAATAATATTTGGGTCATTTTTGAAGTAAGTAGTTAATGATGCAAGTAAATGTTTTTTACTAAGAGGTGATTTAACTTTTCTGGATGTTCGAATTAATTGACCATCGGATGTGCTCATAACTTCAATATCATTTGTTTTCATAATATCGACTAAAGATTCAGTAATGTCTTTTTTCAATTTTCTTCTAACTTTGATTTCTTTTTGTAAAGCTTTTATTTGATTATCAATTTCTAACCATTGTTTTACATTATCAATGAGTTGTTTATTTTCCATATATAAAGAAAATGTTAATTTTTTTAAGTGTATTTTAAAATTAAATAGTAACAGGTTGACATATAGAAGTTGTATTAGTACCTGGAATTTTTTTTTTATTTTTTAATAATTTTGAATGTTGTAAGCAGAAGGGTTGAAGCGAAGAAAAGCTTTTTCTACTACATTGATTACCTTTTCTGGTTAAAGCTGTACATTTTATAATATTTTTATTTTCTTTTTTAACATTACGTTTTTCAAGTAGATTTAAATGTTGCTTACAATATTCGAAGCAACAAAATTTATTACAAGGTTGATTTTTTCTTTTACCGGATTTAAATTGATAAGGACATTTATTTAATTTTAAAGCTTGTTTTTGTGGCCAATTAACATATCGTATTTTAGGATGAGTTTTAATATATGGTAAAATACCATTTTGTATGGTTCTACAATATGGACATTTCATTTGATATTTAGTAAGTTTTTGTATTTCTAAATTATTACTATATTTTTTTCCACGAATTAAATTTATTTTTTGTTTACAAACTTCATTTAATAGAGGTTTATAATTGAAGGAATGAGTACAAGTTAATTTTATATGAGATTTTTCTAATGGTTCGTTAGTAATTAAACAATTATTTTCATAGGATTCTTCTTTATCCATTTCTAACATTAATAGTGTATTAAAATCAGAAACATTTTGCATTTAATAATAATAAAATATTCTCTTTATATGAATTATATATAATATGTCTCATACAAGAAAAAGATGGTCAGTACCTACGTGGATGTTATTTCATGGAATGGCTGAAAAAATAGATGATAAATTTTATAAAGAAAATAAAGACCAAGTATTAGAAATAATAAAAATAATATGTGATAATTTACCCTGTCCATATTGTAGAAAAAATGCATCAAAATATATAAAGAATAATATGAAAAATATAAATACAAAAGAAAAATTTAAACATTTTTTGTATGTATTTCATAATGATGTAAATAAAAAATTAAAAAAGAAACATTTTGAAAAATCAATATTAAATAAATATAAAACAATAAATATATTAACAGCATATAAATGGTTTAATGATAAATTTTATGGTGAATACATAGTATCACATGATTTTAATAAATGGCGAAGAAATATGGTAAAAGATAAGGTAACAAATTTTTTTAAGGATAATTGGAAGAAAATGTTTAAATAATATTATAGAGTTAATATTATTTAATGAAGTGATTAGCCCACAGGAGTTTGTGTGCATTTATATGTTTTATTAGATAAACTATTAATTTTACATTTTGAGACGGAAGGATCTATACCAAAGAAAACTAATTGTCTACCATCATTAAAAATATTAATAACTGCCAAAAACCATAAAAATCCAAAAATTGCTCCTATTAAAATTCCTGGAAGTACACCATATATAAAATCAGTGCAATTTTTAAGGGTTCTGTATATCATATCAATAATAATAAGAACAGCATAAATAATTAGAAAAGCACCCCCAGGACTTAAAGTATTTAAACTATTACCAAACATTAAATAAGCAAATGTGAAACCATGAAATAATGCGTGACTATCAATTAATCTAGTTATGTTACTGGAGGGAAACATAGGTTCAAATATTTCACAAAAATCATGTGTAGGTATTTCATCCGTTTTAGCAGCTCTTCCTTCTTTAATCCAAGGATGTAATGCAATGTTTGCTAATCCGGTTTTTTGTATAAGCATACTAATACCTGCTGTAACTAATAAACCAAGTAACCATATAATACCTTTAAAATCATAATTAAAAAAAGAATTTATTATAAAGAATGAACCAAGTAAAATAGGTAATAATGATGTCATAAAAATCATAATATTGTCAAAACTTATTTTTATTGCCATATATATAATTTATTAGATAATTATTCTTCAAATACGATGTCTAAAACTTCTTGAATAGTTTCAACATTGATAAAAGAAATATTTTCAAAAATGGATTTATCTTTTTGTTCTTCCATAAATTTATTAAAATCATCTGAATTGGATTTTGGATAAATGAAAGTATCAATACCAGCTCGTATACCTCCTAATATTTTTAAGTCTAATCCACCTATTTCAGTAACTCTACCTTGTAAATTAATTTCACCAGTTATTGCAATATTGTTTTTAATTTTTTTAGAGTTTAATAAACTATATATACAAATTGTAATAGCAGTTCCAGCAGAAGGACCATCTTTTGGAACAGCGCCTTCAGGACAATGAATATGTATTCCTTGCATTTTTGTATCTTCAAATTGTTTAGTTAATTTTTTTTGTGTTTCAGTATTAGTTAAACTCCAAGATAATGTTTTTGAAACATTCATACTTTCTTTCATTACATCACCTTGTAATCCAGTTAATTTAAATTCTAAAAAAGTAGATGAAGGATAAAAGGAAGCTTCAATAGGAATAATACCACCCATACCTAAAGAATTAGCCCATAATCCACTAATAATACCAACACTCGATTCAGTATGTTTTTTCTTATATCGAACTTCTTTACGTTTTTTAAGATATTTATTTTTAATTAAATCAATAGTTACATGAAAAGGGATAGGTAATTCCGTTTCCTGTTTTAATATTTCTAAATTAATTTCACTAATTATTTCAAATATAAGTTCTTTTAGTTTTCTAACACCTGATTCTAATGTATATTTTTCAATAATATATTTTATAACTTCATCTGACAATTTGACATTGGATATATTAAATTTTTCAAAATATTCTGGTAAAATATATTTATTAACAATTTCTAATTTATCGTTTAATGTTAAATTATCAAATTTAATACGATGAATTCTATCTAATAAAATTCTATCAATACTTGATACGTCATTATAAGAAAAAATAAATAAAGCTTTGCTTAAATCTAAATCAATACCACTAAAATATTTATCTTGAAATTGTTCATTTTGAGTAGTATCAATAAGATGTGTCAAAATACCAATAATTTCTTTACCATTTTCTGTTTTACTTATTTTATCTAATTCATCAATAAATATAATAGGATTCATGCATTTTGATTCTATCAATATATCAACAATTTTACCCCAAGTAGAACCAACATAAGTATAATTATGACCAGCTATAGTAGAACCATTACTAGCACCCCCAACAGCAATAAATGAAAAGGGTCGAGATTCACCATTAGTATCTTTCAAACAATATGCTAATCCTTTCCTTGCTAAACTAGTTTTACCAACGCCCGGTGGCCCTTCAAATCCAAAACAATAACCAGTTTGTTTACCAGTAATCCATTGACCAATAATTCGTTCAATTTGTCTTTTTGCATTTTTATGACCGTGAACTGACTCATCTAATGTTTTTGAAATAGAATCAACAGCTATATTTATTTTTTTCCATTCATTATCAATAGAGGTTAAATTATCTCTGAATGATGTTGAAATATTTATTTTAGTATTATTGTATTTATTCTGGATGTGATGATATATTTCTTTATTATTTTCAAATTCAATTATTGTTTTTTTTATATTTTTTTTCATATACTCAACCTTTTTTCCAGAATGACATAATTTATGTTTTTTAATACCATATTTTTTTAATATACTATTTATGTAACATATATTAGATACTAAAATATCACGTTTATTCTCTATGTAACAAGAAATTAAATTAGTTCTTTCTTTATTTTTTATATTATCTAATAATTCATTTTTGAAATACTTTGAATAATTAAATATTTCTAGATTTGTATATTTTTCCTTTATTTGAATGGAATTAGTTTGATCTAGTAATTTTACATCATCAATTATTTTATGAAATAACACTGAAATATTATCCATATAAGTTAATAGTTTTTCTTTACGAAATATTCCAAAAGGAATTTTTAATAATCCTTCTAAGTATTGTCGAGCTTTTGAACCAGAATCTTCTGATTTTGCTTTTACTTCTTTTAATTTAATCATTGCTTTTTCTTTAACAGTGTTATTTGCTTTTAATAAACATATTTGTTGTTCTAGTGGTATTTTATTTGTTTCAAAATCTGAAATTTCTTTCGTATAATTCATCGTGTTTTTCATAGCTTCTTTAAAAAATCGTTTTATATTCCAAGGTAAACTATCAAATAATATAGTTTGTTCTTGTGTATCTATAACACCATTATTTTCATTAGATAATAAATCATATAATAAATAAGCTAAATATTGATATTCAGGATTTTTATATTTTATTAATAATTGTATTAATGTATAACGTTGTTTATACAAATCATAGGATAAAAATTCTTTAACAATGTCTGATATAGGTTTTTGTTTTATTAATAAATTTTGATTTATAAATCCATTAAATTTATGATATATTTCAGTATTATTATAAATCATCAATTCTTTTAATGATAATGATGATAGAAATGTATTAAAGTCATTGGTTTGAAAAAAATCATCATTTGGTTTTTTTGAATATAAATCGTCTAATATTTTTTTTATGTATTCATTATTTGTACATTGAATTACTATATCATCCGTAATACAAGACATTATAATTGTTTTTTTTTGTTCTTTATTTTGAAAGCAAATTTTAATACCCGATACTTTTATTTGAAATACATTACTAGATCTAGCTAAATCAAAACAATCTAATGTTTTACCAGTATCTACTATCATAAAATCTTCTACAATTTTATTTTTTGGTAATTTTTGTTTATTTATTTTATCTGATTTCCAATTTAAAACTTTAAAATGAATAGGATGTGTATATTTCTTTAATATATCAAATTTTTTAGATGATTGTAAAGTATCATAATAAGAAACTCCAAATTGAATTTTTAATATATCCGATATATCATATGTTCCATGATTTCTAAATAAAATACATAATTCATTATTAATAATTTGGAGTTTATCGGTTATTTCATCATAATTCACATTTTTTGATTTACTATTAAAAATATCCAATATACACATTAAATCATTATAAATTTCTTCCAATTTTTGAATACTATTATTTAATTGTCCAGATGTTAATATATCTAACGTTTTATATCGTTGTATTATATTAGTGGTTCTTTCAATTAAAATAAAATAATAGGAAATTTTATTTCTTATTGAAATTTCGTGTTTATTTTTCTTTTTGGAAGAATTTTTTTTGGAATTTTTTTTATTTTTATTCATTATTACTATTATATATAGCGATTTTAATATAAAATAGAAAAATACACACTAAATATTTATTTATTTTTTTAACTCATAAATATAAAAATTATCGATTTAAAAAGATTCTTATATAAATAAATAATATTATGGGGATTCCTAGCTATTTTTCATACATTGTTAAAAATCATAGAGAAATTATTAAAAAATTATTAGATATAAATTATCCTATAAATAATTTATATATTGACAGCAACTCAATTGTTTATGACTGTTTACGTAAAATTAGTTATAATGACAATGATGAGTTATTTGAAGATAAACTTATTAAAGAAGTTTGTTACAAATTAGAAGAATATATTAAACATATTCAACCTAACAATAGAGTATTTATTGCACTAGATGGTGTAGCACCTGTCGCTAAATTAGAACAACAACGAAATAGAAGATATAAATCTACTATGGAAAAGAAAATAATGAAATCAATTGATCCTACGCTTCAAAATTCTTGGAGTTCAACTGCTATAACACCAGGAACTGATTTTATGTATAAATTAAATAAAGGTATTGAAGAGTTTTTTCATAATAAAGAAATTACTTATAATTTAAAAAAAATAATATTTTCTGGTTCCAATGAAGTAGGCGAAGGTGAACACAAATTATTTTCTTATATAAGAAAAAATGAAAAATCTCATAAAAATGAAACTAGTATTATATATGGATTAGATGCAGATTTAATAATGTTAGCATTAAATCATCTACCTGTATCAAAGCGTTTATATTTATATAGAGAAACACCTGAATTTATAAAAAGTATAGATAGAGATTTAAATCCTAATGAAAGTTATTTAATGGATATACCTGAATTATCTAGAGTTATTATTAAAACAATGAATAATGGTCGTAGTGTTAATAATAAACAACAAGTGAATAGATTATATGATTATATATTTATGTGTTTCTTATTAGGTAATGATTTTCTACCACATTTTCCTTCTATTAATATAAGAACAAAAGGTATATATAAATTATTAGCTGCTTATAGAAATGTATTGGGGAAAAGTAATAAAAATTTAACCAATGGTAAAAAAATATATTGGGATAATTTTTATAAATTTATTGATTATCTAGCAAAAGAAGAACTTAGTAATTTGGAAGATGAATATAATATTAGAGATAAAATGGAAAAAAGACAATTCCCTTCTGAGACGATTGATGATAAAAAAATGAGATATTTAAATGCACCAATATTAAATAGATGTAAAGAAAGATACATCGACCCTTTTTCTTATGGATGGGAGAACAGATATTATGATGTATTATTTGAATCATATAATAGTAAAGATTATGTTAGAGAAGTGTCTTTGAATTATATGGAAGGTTTAGAATGGGTTATGAAATATTATACAACGGGTTGTGCTGATTGGAGATGGAAATATAATTATAATTATCCACCATTATTATCAGATTTATTAAGATATATACCAAGATGGGATATGGAATTAATTAAAAAAAATGATAATAAACCAGTAACAGAATTAGTTCAATTATCATATGTATTACCAAATGAGAGTTTAGTATTGTTACCTCAGAAAATACATATAAGATTATTGAAAAATATGAGAGAATGTTATCCTACTGATAGTAGATTAGAATGGTCATTTTGCAAATATATATGGGAATCACATGTTCATTTACCTTCTATAGATATAGACAAATTGGAAGAAATTTTGAGTAAATAAGTTATAATTTGATAAATAAAATTTGTTGTTTTAGTATAATGCCAGGAAAAGTTCTTCATATGAAAGATAGAGGCGAATTAGCTACTTTTGTAAAATCAAATGATTATGTGATAGTGAAAATAGGAGCAGAATGGTGTGGACCTTGTAAAAGAATAGAGCCAAAATTGATGGAATTATTTAATCAAATGCCTGATAATATTCATTTAGTTATGGTGGATGCTGATGAGGGAGATATAGCAGCAGCATTAAGGGTGAAAGTATTACCAACTTTTTTGAATTATATTAAAGGAGATTTACAAGACGTATATGCGTCTGGTGATGCTGATAATTTAGTTAAATTTTTTGAGAGTACAGTAAAATGGATGATGCAATAATTATTTATATGAAGTTATAATTTCATATAAATTTATTTACGTTTTTTTAAGGTGTTACGATTTCTTCTAGCTTTGGATTGTATTTTAAGATTTTTTAATTTGAAACTGGTTTTTCGTTTTTTCTTTTTGAGTGTTTTTCGAATTCTTTTTTTTAGTTTAGGTTTTTTACCACCTTTTAATGAAATATTTCTTTTTAGTTTCATTCGTTTTAAGGATTTGTTTTTTCTTTTATTTGTATATTTCGCATTTTTTCCCCCGCCGATTTGGTATGCACCTGGTCGATTCAAGTTTTTCTCGTCAAAGGAAATATTTAATAATTCTATCATTTTTTTAACCCAAATTTTATTACCCGGCTTATCAGCTTCTAATTCAATAAATTTTAAATTATTTTGATCTCTCGTCCAAAATATTTTTTTATTTTTATCTTGATTATCATTCGCTTCTATGTTTATCATATATAAATCTTCATTTCCGTTAACAGTAAATAGACCTTTATTCCTTTCGAAAGCATCATCATCATCTTCTTCATATCCATCCAGTTTTTGTTTATTAAATGGTTCATCATATGGAACCGAATTATAATCTTCAGTCCCATCCATTTTCATATAGTTTAATAAATGCATAATTATAATTTTTTGCCAGTCTATTTTTTTATATTCATTACTATCTCTTTTAGCATAAACAGCTGCTGTTTTATAATAAGTTTCAAAATTTCGTAATAATTTATAAAAGTTTTTTTTCGTTTTGCAGAAATCAGAAGTTGGATTATCATCAGTATAAGATTTATAAATTGTTTTTACGAAACTATCATCATCCAAATTTGATTTATCAATTTCTTTTTGGATTGATATACCACGTTCATTATCGCCTTCACCAAATCCCTTACCGGTCATAAAAGAGCCACCACCTGTGTAATCTAAAAAATCTTTATCCTCGTCGAGCAATTTGTATGAGTCCTCATCAATGATTTCATCAAATATCACTATAATAGAATTTGAAAAATTCAATTCTTCTTGAAGGTTTACATAATTTTCCAATTCATCATCCAAATCTTCCCAATGTGTTTGATCTCTATCTCTCTGTATTATGTTTTGTTCAATAAAAAATTCTAAACTTTTTATATTTTTACTGCTTTTTTTTTGGTTTTCTTGTTTTATAATTTTCTCTAATTTTGTTTGATACTCATCTAATTCGACATCTTTATTATTATGATTTAATTTTACTCTATTTTTAATACGCTTTTCCATCTTATTCGCTTCATTTTTATCAAAATCATCAGTTTTTTTATATCGCTCTAGCTGTTTTTTTAAATCAAAAATAAAATCTTTTTCAGTATTTAAAATAATTTTATCCATTGGAATACTTGCGTATAAAAAATTAATAAGGGTTTTATTATCTAATTTTCCATTATTTTTCACATCATTCCAAACACCATCCCTTTCAAACAATCTCGATAATTCATCTATTTTCTTCTCTATTAACCGATTTAATGTGTTTTGTGATTTTTCCCATTCTTTTAACACCATTAACATATATTCGGTCTTTTTCATATTACTTTTATCATTGTCATCATTCAATTTTTCGAACATCATTTGTTGATCATCATAAGTAACATCCACCCACATTTTCTTCCAGCTTTCCATCAACTTTGAATGTTTTGTATTACTTATTTTATCTTTTTCATTATCAATTGCGTCTTTCTTCTTTCTCTCCAAACTCTTTTGATTTTGGAGGTCACGAAGGCGTTCTTCTTCATCTTTTTTTTCCCTGGCCTGCTTTTTCCTCTCTAAATCTTTCTTCACTTTCTGTTCCCTTGTCTCCTGTGCTTCTCTATCTTCCTTTTCTTTTTTCGCTCTCTCTGCTTCTTCTCTTGCTGTTTTCTCTGCAGCCTCTCTTTGCAGTCTGTTCTTCTCTTTCAAGTCTTCTCTTATTTTTTTCTCTCTATCAGCTCGTTCTCGTTGTGCTGTTTTGTTGTCTTCTTCTGTTTCTTCTCTACTATAATCACATTCCATTGATGTATATTTAGATTCTTTATCGTATTTCAGGCAAGTATCCTGTTGTCCTAAGGTTAACTTAAAAGTATTTTTATTATAATCCAATAATATTTCATTCTGGTTGGGAGTAGTTGCTAATAAATCATAATAAGGTGAACGATATAATACATTTATATCATTAGTATCTAATTTACGACATATATTTTTATAATCATCAACATAGTTAAATTTAATATTTTGAAGAGGATTTAAATTATTATATACTTCTGGTAGGAGTTTCATATTTTCCATCGTTTTTGAATTCATAAGTAATAAGTCATTTGATTCAATATCTAATAAAGATAATTTATTTACAAATTTTAATGTTGATAATGTAGATTCTGTTTTATATCTGGCAAATTCCAAATCATCTTCTTCTTCTTCTTCTCCTTCTCCTTCTTCGTTGTGCACTATGTCTTGTATACTTTCTATATCACCATCTAATGACCTTTCGTTTAAATTAATAGTTAATAATATATAATTAGTGGTTGGTATATTAGAATTTAATTTAATATTACCAATACACAAAGATAATCTATCTTTTACTTTAAACCAATCACTCATCCTTACAGTGCCATTATTTGGAATTTCAATTTCTAATTGATTATATTCTCTTTTTGCAATATCTGTATTTGATTTATATTGTTCTGATATATTTTTAGTATCATTTATATTAACAGGTGTGAATGTGATTTTTGGTGCTTTCACATTTTTTAAAATATCAAATGAATTATATTTATAATAATCATAAAAATCAGTCATATATTTACTATCTGTTGATTTATTAATAATAATATCCTTTAAATTTTCTAATGTTGCGTTAATCATTCTTCCTTCACTTAATAAATCTAATAAATATTTATTTTGTGTTTCACCTTTATCTTTCCCTTGATCAAAACAAGTTTTAAATTCATCCTTTTCATTTTTATAAAATAATAAATTATAATCCGTTTTTGCTTCTTCATCAGTCACTATGAAAATTTCGTTATCCACTCGATATTTATTTCCTCCCTTCTTATTTTGATATATTCTATTTAAATTATTTAAAAAATTCATATTATTTGGCTGTTCGGGGTTTTTTACACTTTTATTATATTCTTCATTGACATATGCAGATAATTTTTTCGCATCAATCATATCTTCTTTTCCAGCTAAATCACAAATAATTAATTTATTTCCTATATTTTCATCTTCATGGCCTTCTTGTGATATTAATATTTCATATATCATATGTGACCTTGAACTTTCATCATTATTATATGTTGCTTTTTTTTGTTTATATTCATCTATAAAATCCATATGAAATTTTAATATCTTTTCCCAAATAGCTTCTTTATTGTCACCCCATATTTCATCTCTGTCTTTTGTATAAATTGTAATATATTGTGGAACGGTTTCTTTTTCAGATTCAAGAAGTTTATCGTTTTGTTTTTCCCAATAAAATTCTGGATCATCCGCATCATCTATTTTTTCTAAAAATTCTTTAGTTAAATCCACACCCTCTTCCTCTGTAGTAGTCTTAACTTTTAATTTATATAATACATTATTATTAGTACTATTATCTTTTCCAATATTACCAGTAATCCGGGCTTTCCAATTTTTAAATAAATCGTCTTCGTCCTCTTTATCACTATATTTTTGCAAACAATCAATTAATTCGCTTTTTTTTGGCGAGAAGTTATTTTCAGTTTTCAATAAAAGATAAAATATTTTTTTTAAAAATGTAATTTTTGTCTTGTCTATTGAACTGAACCAAAATTCTTTTTCATTAGCACTTGTGATCCTTGTTACATCTTCTTTAAATGTTTGCCCCTTGAACACTTCGCTTTTGATATAATTTAAACCTGCCACCCATTCCTTTACATTTATACCTTCATTATTATTCTTTTTTGCTTCCTCCTCTTCCTCGAGAATTGTATTATATAATTTCCATCTATTAGGAGTTTTTTTATGATATTCAGGGTCATCAGCAGCGTCCTCCTCATTAAAATTTCCCTTCCAACTATTAACAAAATTATTTGGTATCCAATTTTCAAATCCATTTACATTACAAATCATATTTAAATTAATTTTGCTTGTTTTTTGATTAATACCAATACTACTATTACTATACCCAGACCATTGGTCCAATTTAAACTTAGCTAAAAATAATGGTTTATATTCTACAACGTTCTTTCCAGTATTATAATAATTATTGACTTCTCTTTGTCTAATATATTTAAAAATTCTTTTATAAATATTTGCAACATTATTGTTAATAGCATCCCTACTTTTTGCAATTTTCTCCAAACCAAACCATTCTATTGTCATATAACCTAATTCCTTAGATAATGTTGTTGCTTCCGCGTCATTTGATTTCATAACGAATATAGATGATACCCCTTCTTTGCTACTTGTCTCCCATAAATTATTATCACAAAAAGCTTTTACATCATCTCCAGTCAATGTCTGATTATGAAGATTAGTTATTGTATTTTTACCAACATTTCCCTCCCAAGTGGTTAATGTAAGACCATTTAAAAGTAATTTCCATATATTTTCTTCATTTCCTTTTTCATTTAAATAATCTTGCATTTTCTTCACAATATCAGAACTAATATAATATTTTATAGGCTGATTAAAATCAGTATATCTACTTTGAGATATTGTTTGCATATCGCCTAATATTTTTTCTTTTGACATCATAATTTTAGGATTACCCAAATCGTCAAATATATCTGTTAATTTAGCTTGCTGTAATTTTTTATACAATTTAGTGATAACATTTTCCCTGCTGCTTGCCGCTTTATACATTGGTGCAACACTAAAAGTTAAACTAGATGGGAATTTATATTTATTTCCTTTGATTTCATCAGTTAAGCGTTGTTGTATTCCAATTCCAGCAGTTGTTGATAAATATTTATATACATAAGGATAATATTTAAACTTATCGTTGTATATTCCCCCTTTTAATCCTTTATTATTAACAATTGTACTCAGCATGGTATTGTTATCTAATTCCAAACCTTGACATCGCCCTGAGTCTTGTAAAAAACAGCTTGTTGTTGTTCCTGTGAACAAATGGAATTTTTTAATCCCACCATATCCATCTTTTTTTTGTTTTATGTTAATACCCCCACCCCTCACCGGCACGAGGTCGTATAAATCAGGCATAATTAATGCTTTATCTCCATAATATGGATTAAATCGTGTAACAAATTTTGTTCGTCCTCCACCAGTTGCTTTAACATTCATAAATAATTCATAATAATATTCAGCATTAATATATTGACTGGTGTCTTGCATATTTTTAATAAAACTACCTAGGAAATAATTTTTAAATGTTTTTGTTGTTTGCTCATGTAAATTAGTATCCCCATTCTTTAAAAATATAATTCTAGGTCCAAATAAGTAAGGTTTTTGTATCTTATGGAGATGATCTTTAAATCCTTCCCTATCAGTACGTTGGGTAATTTGCAAAAAATAATCTTTCACCTGTTGAAATCTACCGTTTAATTTTGATATATTAGGAACTATATAATCATTGCTTTTCTTTATTGTTATTTTACCGGTTTCCATTTTCAAATTTGATGTTGGTACGACTGAAACTTTAATGTCATACGAAGCATTAAAAATTTTTTTAAAATGTTTTAAATTATTTTTTTTATTTCCATCCTTATTAGTTATATAAATATCTTCTCCCCAAAAATTTCTTTTATAATATATCCACGCACTTTGATCTATGTTCCACTTTTTCATTCTTTGAAGTTCTGGTCCGCCTGTATCAGATATACTGTGTTTTAATATAAAAGCCATTTCATTTTCAAAAAAATTTCTCGAATCATCTAATTTCGTATATTCATCCTTCAAAATCCAATATGTTTGATTATTAAATGTTTCCGTTTTTTTTACTTGTGTAGATGTTGTTTTCTTTACCATATTATCTATTAAATCCTCAAATCTCTTTATAAATATTCGTTTTAAATAATTATACCAGTTGCTACTTTTTACACATCGATCATCTAACTTAAAAGTATATCCTCTTTGTTCACACGAATCTGATAAACTTGACTTTGTATATTTCATTAAACCATAAATAGTTGGTGTAACATACACATCCTTGTTATTAAGTTGAATTTTTTTCATCTTCTCATTTGATTTAGTATTTTTTACCATTACGTTTGAAAATAATAAATTAGTATCATTTTTCAAACTTGCTTCCAATTTATTTGTTTCGGTTATTTTAAAAAAATCTCTACACCAATATGTGGAATGAATTGTATCATTAAAAATAAGTTCAATAGTATTCCATTTATATTCTTTTTTTCCCCCTTTCCTATTTTTTTCTATATAATAAGGTAATTTTAAACAAGGATTTGTCTCTTTTTTGTTTTCCCAATCCTCTTGTGTATAAATTGATTCAAATAAATCATCATTTGTTATACCATAACAATTTTTAAAATTAATATATTTTTTTTCATTATTATTAGTATCAAGTTCAGATGCATTTATACAAGGAGGTATTTTATATATAGGTTTTTCTATATGTTTGAACGTATTTTCATTAAAATCCAACCACTCCATAATCCGGAAATGTGGAGACGTTGCGTCCACCTTCTGGAAAAAAGCAGTGTTAAAATCGCTATTTTTATGATTTAACGGCAATAGTCTACCACTACATAATATATCTTTTTTTTTTATAACACAAGATGCAACTTCAGTATATTTAATTTTAATTTTATTTATATTATTTGTTAATGTTCTATCATTATTGGATGTTTTTATAATATATTTTAATATATTATTTAATAATTCTTTTGTTGTATATGTTTTACCTGAACCAGAAAATCCATATGTAAAATATAACATATTTTTTAAATTACGTTTGTTTGGATTAATAGGAAAAATGTTATATATATCTTTATTTAATTTTACAGACATGGATTTTGGATCATCCCAAGGACCAAATATATAATCCATATAATCAAACATAAAAAAATGTTTGTATTTATTGTTTTCATTTTTGATTGAAGTGTACGCAGCCAAATCCTTTCCTTTGTAAGCATATAATAATTTTTTTCCATCATTAGAAATAAAATAATCATGATAATTTCTTTTTTGCATTTCATTGTTCTTTATACATTGAACATCTGTTAATTTTGTAATGACTTTAATAGGTATCATAGATTCTTTGTATAATGATGTTAATGTATTAAATAAAAAAGGATGTTCTTTTAGTATATTCATCCACTCCTTCTTCTCATTATTCCTCTGCGCATTATTAGGTATCGGATTTAATATATACATAATAGAATTAATACAATTATTTATATTTGTTTGAATAACTGGATCGATAAAACGTTCTAAGTGATTCCATATATATTTTTGTTGTTTTATAAATCTAGCGTTTTTTTCTTCATTATCCTCTCGTTGCTCTTCTGTGGTTAAAGTAGTAAATTCTACTCTGAAAAAAAAATCTAAAATATTTGAACCAAATATCTTTGTTTTATAGCTTTCTTTTTTCATCTTCTCTATTTTTTTTTTAATTTTTTCAATCAACGAGTCAGTATTTATATTATTAAATTCATTTTTATAGTTGTTAATATCACTAATTTTACTTTTATATAATAAAGAAATGAGAATAAGAAATATTTGTACATTTATTTTTTGGGTAAAATTAAATTTGTCATTAGTTGGAATATCATATATATATGTATTTAACAATTTTATTAATAAATTTAAAATAAGATTTGAAAAGATTTTTATACGCGATTCTTCATTATTAGCATCAGTATTCCAATTATAATATTTGTGCTGATCTAAAATATTAACAATATCTTTATATGGACTATTATCTATAGTTCTTCTTTCATCTTTATTTATTAAAAACTTATCAGCAAATCCATGAACACAAAAATTTTCTAACATTAAATGATTGTTATTTAATATATAATATGATTTTGTATAATCAATATAAAAATCACTAAGCCAATTTAAATCATCAGTCTCATTCAGTACCTTACCTTTTTGAAATAAATCATTAAAATGTAGATAGACATTTTTATCTACAAGATTAATATAATTTTTCCATTTATTATTCCAGAACTCTTTGGTTTCGGTGCTATCACGATTTTCTGGCATATTTACATCTGTTTTTGCTGGGGGATTCTTCCAATTTAACCAATTTGTTTTTGCTTCAGTATTGTCGTTATTGATTGCATAATTTAGAGCTAAATTATACGGTTTTGATAAAAAAATGTTATCTTTCATTGTTGCAGCAACCGTTTCTGTATTATCCTCATTAAATACAAATTCTTTTATATATGATGCTTTTTCTAATATTGTAATATTTCTCCAGGTTTCATCATCCATTCGGATTTTCGATTCATCTTCAATTTCCTTAAACTCTAAAAACGCTTTCTCTTTTCTAACCCTTTCTAATAGTTCTTTTCTTTTTATAACTTCTGTTATGAAATTAATCCAATAGTCTAGTATGGAACTTGCACATAAATCAGAAAATGAATTAAGACAATCGTTATTTGTCAAATTATCTTCAAAAACATTTATTATAGAGTCTATTTCTGTTGGTGTATGAGTTTGTTTTCCAAAGTCTTCAACCAACTTATTAAAAAACTGCCGATATATTTCTATTTTTAACTCTATATTATGTTCTGAACTTTTCATTTTTTGTAAATCTATATCCTTTTCACGTAAATATTTGCCAATAATTAAAAATTGATGGAATATATTTGCTTCATATTCTTTAAAATCATCATCCGAACTATCTTCCTTATATTTTTTGTAATAAATTTTTTCGTATGCACGTTTATTGGTTTTAGGTTGCCATTCAACATAATCATTTTGATTATTCAATTTTTTATATGCTTCTTCTCCAAAAATTAAAAACTTTTTGTCAAGTTTTTTATCTACTTTTACATCTAAATCCTTATCATTTTGTGGAAAATTTTCTATATAGGTATTTATATTTTTCCAAAAATTTTCTTTACGTTTATCTGTTGATTTTTCACCACCAACACCACCAATCTGTTCTTTAGAACTACCTTTTTCGTCAGAACGTTTTTTTAATGTAGTATCCCATAAATCTAATAATTTGTCTATACTAAAATCAGCATAAGATTTTTTATCCTGTTCATGTTTCTCTTTATATAATTTACTTTTTTCAGTAATTTCTTTCCCTAATTTATTTATTATTTGTTGTCTATCATCATCATCCTGTTTGTACTGGTTAATTTTGTTTTCCATATCATCAATAGCATTACTTAATAGAGTTTTATCTTTATTATATATTTCGTGTAATTCACCATTATTGATTTTTTTTATAATACCTCCAAAATATTCTTGTATAGCTTTTAATTTTTCAACCGAATGAATATTGTTGTTGTTTAAATAGGTATATTCAATAATTTTATCAAAATATTCTTGTCTTTCAATTAATTCAGGAATCATTCTTTCCTCCAAATTTGAACTAATTAAATCTTTTTTTATTTCCTTATCGTGTTTGCCTTTTAACATTCCTCTCGATGTTTCTTTTTCTTCTGCTTTTTCTTGAAATGCAATATACAATTTATATAAAAAAACGTGGTAAATAAAATTACCACTTATATTTTTTATGGCTGTATTATCATCAATAGGTTTGCCGTTTTTCAGTTGATTATTTAAATTAAATACAGTTGTTTCAGCATTTATATTCAAAATAAAATCTATTTCCTTTTCATCCTCTGTATTTTCATCCTCTGTTTCCTTCGTTTTCTTCTTTGTTGATTTTTGTTTAGCCAGTCTCCTCGTCAACGCCTCTTTCCTTTCTTCTTTCCGATTCATAGATCTACGTTCTACACCAACAAGTTCCTTTGCATATTGCGTCTTAATTTTGTTCACTTCATCATCATCTCCAACACCGCCTTGTTGATTATTTTTTTTATCAAAAATCTCTACTTTCTCTTGAGTTGCCCTTTTCACTTTTTGATGTTGTTCTTGTTTTTCCTTCCATTGTGTTTTTTCTTTCTCATTAATTTGATATATTTTTAATGGATTGTACTCAATGCTTGCTATATCAGCATATGTTTTAAAATATTGTTCAAATAAAAATTTTAATTCTGAAAAACTTTTAATAGAGTCTATATTTTGTAAATATAAATCATTACTAAATTTTTCTTTTAAAGGATTTTCTGTTTCCTTTCTAATAGTAAGTTTATTGTTTTTTTTCTTTGATGCTTGAGTGATAAATTCAGATAAATATTTAATTGCATCTATATTACTATTATGTAAGAATACAGTTCCATAATTTATTGGATTTACCGTTTCTATAGTATTATATATCATACTAGCATCATTTAAATCAAGAACATTTGGATGGAAATTTAATTCAATCCAAGTTTTTTTATTATTACTATCCTTAAAACCTTCTATGAACTTATTAATTTCATTTAATTTTTTTATAATATTTTCAAAAATTTTTGGTTTTGTGAATATTTTTTTCTTATCAGAAACTTCCCAAGCATATTCAATAATTTCTTCTTCTAAATTTAAAATCATTTTTAATAACGCATCACGTTGTGTATATTTCACAAGTTGTATATCATCATTATTTAATTTTAGACTTATTGTATCTTTTCCTTTGGAATAAATGTAATTATTATTTGTAACATTATTTGTAATTACTTGTTTTTGTAATTCTTTGTATTTTTTGTTGTGCTCTTCCAAAGTTATTAGCGCTTGTGCATCTTTTACAGATTGATTTTTTTCGATATCAGACATCATTTGTTTTACTTTTTCTTTTTCAGCTTTCAATTCATTTTCTTTAACTTCTAATTCTTTTTCTAGTGTTCTAACTTTCTTTTCTTTATCATCCATATTAGTAGTAGCTTCCTCAAGCTGCACCTTCAGATCCGTAACTTCTTTTTCTGAAGCTATTAACTTATTATTGACAAGAGTTAACTCTTCTTTTGAAATTTTTAACTTATCTTGCAAATCCTTCTCAAAAACACTTAATTTATCTAATTTCTCCTTTTGTTCCAGTATCATCTTATCATATTTTGTCTTAAATTCATTTAAAGCGTTTTTATCGAATTCCCCTTTTTTTTCCAAATTTTGTATTAATATTGTTGTTTCTGCTGACTTTTCCTCCTTTTCTTTTAATATTATTTTTAATTCATTTATTTCCTCAGTAAAAGTTTCAATTTTACTAGCATCTTCAAATGATTGTGCATTTTCAGAGCCTATCTTTCGTTTGGATTGATTTAATTTCGTAGTTGCATCATCTAATTTATTTTGCAATTCTTTAATTTTATTTGTATACTGTGTTACATCTTGTGAAACTATTTTGATCTGTTCCCTTTTTTCAATTCTCACTTCTTGTTTCTTCTTTAAAGCCTCATTTAATTTTAATTTTGTCATATATTCGTTTAAATCCACCAAAATCTCTAACTGGTCTGTTAATTTTTCTTGTTGTTTTAATTGATTTTGTAGAACTACTCTTTTTGATTTTTCTTCTTCCATTAAATCTTTTACTTTTTGATCATTTAGTATATTCTCATTAGTTCCAACATCAGTATTGGTAGTAGCATCAGTTTTATTAGGAACATTAGTGGTCGAAGTGGCGATATCTGTTCCAATAGTATCAACGGATGAAGCAGAACCAATATTTTTATCTTGTTCCAATCTTTTAATTCTATCGTTTAATTCTTTAATTCTTTCGGCATTTTTCGTTCTTTCAAGTTGAATTTTTGCATTAGTTTCATTTACAATTTTACGTTTTTCATCCTTTTCTCTTTCGATACGTTGTAATAATAAATTTTCAGGTTTTTCGTTTGATTCTTTCATTTGATCTTCAATTTCTTTCATTTCTTGTTTCATTTCATCACTAGGTTCATCCTCTAAATCAAATTGTAAACTATATTTTTTATTATCCTCATTTTCATCATCTTTTTTATGTTTCATAAGTTCAATGTATTTTTTTTGAGCAGAAGTAACATTAGAATAGAAACAATTTTTTTCTTCACTACTGACATGTATTAAATCACTAGCATCTCCGACATTATTTGGTAATATAGAACTAACAAAATTTAAACAAAAGTCGTCTTTTTTCTTTGTTTCTTCTTCATTTTTATCTTTTATATGATATTTTTCAGCCAATTTTGGTAAATCGAAATAATCGAAACAAATAAATTTTATTTTGTCGTCTTTACCTGGGTCATCATATGCACCTTTAATATTATCTTTAAAATCTTTATACCAAGGTTTTTCTTTATCAATATTAATACCAAACATTTCAATATTATTTGGTTCAGTAATAATTTGACGATATTTAAGTTCCTTGAGTGTTCTAGGATTAAAATATAATCCAGAAGGTTTTGAACCAACTTTTCTATAAGTTGGTATATCAGTTATATAATATGTCCCACCTTTATTAGTGAAAGGTTTTGGATAAGTTAAATCTTTCATAATAAAATTAGCAATTTCATCAATATTATCCCAACCTTCTTCAATATATTCAATAAATTTATATAATTTTTCTAAAATAATTGTGAAATTAAGTTGGTCAGATTTTTGTTCAGAAGATTTTGCTTTTAATTTTGTAATTTCAAAAAATTGCTCATAATCGGTTTTAAGTTTAGTTTTATAATCTTCATTTAAATTACCGTCAATATTTAATTTTTCAAAATCAGGTTCTTTGGGAATAATGAAATTTAAACTACTATTTTCAATTTTTATAATGTACTCAGAAATAATGATAGCGGAAACCATAAATAGTATAGTAGGTCCTTTACGTATATATAATTCGATAAATCGATGGAAACTATCAAAATGACAAATTTTATTATCATCATTAAAGAAACTTTCAAATAGAGAAGAAACAATAGTTTGGAAAAAAACAGATAAAATAGTTGAAATTTTTCCCCATGAAGTAGCATAATTAATATTATTCATTAAATCTACTAAGTTACTTTTCCATTCTTTGCCATTAATTTTTGATTTTTCTTTTTCAATTCTGTCTTTTTCTTCCTCAGAGCATTGTTTTGTAGCAATTTTGAAAAATAAATCATTTTCTGTTTTATGTGCAGTAGTAACAGCTTTATATTCTTGTGTTTTGGTGATATGCATTAATGTTCCACCCCCACCATCTCTCCATCTTGCAATTTCATTTACAGAAATAGGGAATAAGTTAACATATTTTTGCATAATATATTTCGTATATAAATCAGAGGTGCCGTTTGATTTAGCGTATAATTTATTGTAAGTATAAAGAATAGCATTAATTTTATTTTTAATTCTATTGCTAGTATTATAACCATCAATTAAGAATTTATGTTTATGTTTGACTTGTATATGATAAAAAAGTGAGAAGACTTTATTTCTAAATTGTTTATTTTTTAAAATGGATTTGATTTTTTTGATAGAATTTTTTTTGATTTCAGGATCGAGATAATATAAAATACAAGATTTTAAACATAATTTTAATAATATAAAGTCATTTTTATTATAAGTAGAATGACAAATAGAATTAGTTCCAGTTCTTCTAAAACGATAATAAGAATGTTTTTCATTAAATAAATATACGTAAGCAAATAAAATATTTTTCAAAATGATGATAGAATCTTTTTGTAGATGTTGTTTAAACTTTTGTTTTTCCCAAATTTTAAAAATAGCCCATTCATTATTGACATCCTTTAATATTTTATCAATGTTATTTTTATAAGAAAGTTTGATATGTTCATCATCAACAAAGGATGCTGTTAAACTAGTATCTTCAACATTATTAAAAAAATTACATTCTAATTTAGGTTTAGTAGAAATATATTGTGCCATTTGTGTGATAGCGTTATTAATACATTTACCATTTTCTGCCAATTTTTTATGAGTTAAATTAATATGGTTTAGTATAGAAGGTTCTACTACATATTTTTTTGAACGGAATTCTAATTTTGTTCCGATAGAAACACCATAATGTTTATCTTTTTTTTTGGTTGGATGTAAGAATATCCAAAGTGGATCATTTTCCATTATATATTGAATAGATAAATTATATAAAAATTTATACTAATTAATTTATATGGAAGATTTAGATTTACAAATAGAAAATTACAATTTAAAAGATTTGTTAAATCTTTTTCATTTGAAGCATAATTTTGATAAAAAAGATTTAAAAAAGGCGAAAGAAATGGCATTAAAAACTCATCCAGACAAATCGAGGTTGGATAAAGAAGTATTTTTATTTTTTTTAAAGGCTTATAAAAGAATAGAGAATATATATAATTTTAGAATAAAGAAAGAACAGGATATATATAATGCAGAATATACGTCTGATTTGGGGAATATAACAAGTGAAAGTGATAAATTGTTATTAAAGAAATTACATGGAAAAAGTGTGAGGGATTTTAATAAATGGTTTAATGAAATGTTTGAAAAGACGAAAATAAGAGATAAAGAAAATGAAACAGGTTATGGAGAATGGTTCAAAGAGGAAATGGAAGATGTAGGTACGGTGAAATCGTTAAATGATTTTGGTAAATTTTTTAATAAAAAAAAGACACAACAAAAAGCATTGATAAAACATAGTGATGTGAATGGTTTAAATGGTGATTCAGGAGGATATAATTTAAATAGAGAAAATACGGTTGAACAATATAGTTCGCATATATTTAGTAAATTACAATATGAAGATTTAAAAAAGGCTCATACGGAAACAGTAGTTCCTGTAACGGAGGAAGATTTTATAAATAAAGAAAAATATAGAAATATAGATGAATTAAATAGGGCAAGGGAGAATCAGGATGTGAGTGCAATGTCATTAAAATCTTCGAAAAAAATCTTGGAAAATAGGAAAATAAAAGACGATGAATTAGCCGCGATAACAGCATTTAATTTATTAAAACAACAAGAGGAAGTAGAAAAAAGTAATAAAGAATGGTGGATGCATTTAAAACAATTAAATAATTAATAAAAAAAAATTATAATATATATATAAACGATGTTGAAAATGAAAATGAAATACATTATGGTTGTGGTGTTTATAATGATTATTAGTTTGATATATAACAGATATAAAAAGAAATATATACCAGATGAAGAATTGAGTAATTTTCCATTAGTAAAAAAATATTTATTGGATGAAGATAAGAAGCTATCGGGGAAACCAATACTTTGGATTCATACAAATTATGATGTGAATGCAAGAAATTGGTTAGATTTTAAATCGAGAAATACAAAGAAATTAAATCAAATGTATTTGGAAATGTGTGTGGAGAGTATAGTAAAATTTTGTTCAAAAAGTTTTAATGTTTGTTTGATAAACGATGATTCATTTGGTAATTTAATACCGGGTTGGACGATAAATGTGAATGGGTTAGCGAATCCAATACGTTCTCATATGAGAGATTTAGCTTTAGCTAAAACATTATATTATTATGGTGGTTTTCTATTACCAAATAGTATGATAGTATTAAAAGATTTAAAAGATTTATGGTATGAAAGAATAGGTAAAAAAAATATGTTTGTAGGTGATATGGTAGCGAGAAATGTATCATCGTCAAAAACGAGATTTTTTCCTAGTAGGAAGATAATGGGATGTAAAAAGAATTCAAAGGAGATGCATAATTATGTAAATAAATTGGAGGTATTATTATCAAATGATAATACTAAAATGCAGGATTTTTCAGGAGAAGCAGATAGTTATTTATTTGATTTAATAGATAAGGGTAAATGTGGTTTGTTATCGGGTAAGAGATTTGGTATAAGAACGAAATGTGATAAAGTGGTGGTGGTGGATGATTTGATGAATGCTACATATATAGATTTTGATAAAGATTTGTATGGACTATATTTACCAAAAGAAGAAATATTGAAAAGAACTAAATATAATTGGTTTACAAGATTAAGTAGACAACAAATATATAATGCGAATACAGTGGTTTCTAAATATTTTGTTATAAGTCATGGTAGATAAAATATTTGATTTCATAAGTAGATTTAAGATATATAATTTTTGAAGTATAAGCCATATGATTAAATTTGCAAATTTGTCGGATAATAGTTATAATATTCTTATAATTCTTATCTCTTTCTAAATAAAATTGTTTGGATTTAAAATAATAAGGTTTAATAATTTCATAAAATTTATCAAAATTTTCAGGTTTTAATTTCATTTTTTTGAAAGCAGTTTTTGAGAATATGAAATATTCTTTATTTTTTTCGCAGTAACTGTTTAATAAGTCTAATAATATTTTTTTAGGAATAGGTTTTTGAAATATTTGACTCATGTATAATTACATTATACTAATATTTTTATTAAATCATTTGTAAATAAAACAAGTTCTAGTTCATTTTCATGAATGGTATGAAAAATAGAAATATAGCGACAAATTATTTTAATAATATCGTATTTTTGGTTTTCAGAAATGAAATCAGTCATTTTTATGAAAATGAAATAATTATCTAAAATATCCATTACAGAATAACCTTTATTAAATACAGAAAAAATGATATTAACAGATTTGGTGATATTTTTTTCTTTAAACCAAGCATTAGTATATTGTTCAAATTCATAAAAACTGATATTGGTGCAAATTTCTTTAACTTTTTTACAAGTTATTTTAGCATTTAATAATTTAAATTTTTCTAAATAATTGATGAGTTGTCTAATAGAATTATTACAAATATTAAGAATTAATTCTTGTGCTTTTTTATCAATATTTATTTTTTCATTTTGTTTAATTTTATTAAAAATTTTATTTAAAAAAGCTTTTTTCATAGGTTTAATTTTAATGATACTACATCTGGATTGAACAGCATCAATAACTTTTTGGATGTTTGTGCAACTAGATAAAAAATGAACATTATGGCTATATTTATCAATACAATTTCTAAAAACTTGTTGACTTTGTTCATTAATTAAATCGATATCATCCAATATAATAAATTTTTTTTTATTAGGGATGTTACTTCTAGATTGACTAAACGTTCTAACTTCGTTTCGATAATATTGTATACCTTGTTCTTTTAAATTATTAATAACTAAAACATTATTTTGCGGTATAGTTTCGGAGTTGTAATATTCTCTAATAGTTGCTTCAATTAATGAAGTTTTACCGGAACCATTATTTCCAATTAATAGTATATTAAGGTTATCCATATCTAATAGTGTTTTTAATAAATCGATATAATCTTTATCAATTATAAAATCTTTGTAAAAAAGTGGTTGATATTTTTTTAAAAATGGGGTATTCATAATTTAATTCGTAAAATAATATTTAAGTTAATCTTTATATAATTATACAAATGGATTATTATAAAGTATTGGGCGTAGATTCGAACGCATCAGAAAGTGAAATAAAAAAGGCTTATCGTAGATTATCATTACAATATCACCCGGATAAACAGACAGGTAGTGCAGAAAAATTTAAACAAATAAATGAAGCGTATCAAACGTTGGGAACTTCAGAAAAAAGACAAATGTATGATTTACAACAGAAAATGGGGGGAGGAGAAGGCAGGATGCCATTTCCTGGTGGATTTCCAATGCCATTTCCATTTGGTGAGATGCGTTCAGGAGGAATGCCATTTCCAGGTGGAAGAGTGCATATAGGTGTAATGCCAATGAATAAAGGTAATCAAATGCCACAAAATGGTGGAATGGATGATATTTTTAAAATGTTTTTTGGTATGGGGGAAGCGATGGATGAATCATTAAATGGAATGCCAATAAATAGAAAAAAAATTTTTAAAAGAAAACCTTCTCCAATTATAAAGGAAATAACAATAAATATAAATGAAGCATATATGGGTATGAATTATCCATTAGAAATAGAAAGATGGATATGTTCAGATGGAGTAAAACGAATGGAACATGAAATGATATATGTTCCAATACCGAAAGGAATAGATAATAATGAATTGATAATATTGGAAAATAAAGGGAATTGTTCAGAAGAGGGTGAAAAAGGAGATATAAAATTATTTATAAAAATAGAAAATACTAGTAAATTTATAAGAAATGGATTAAATTTACATTATAAATATACAATAACATTGAAAGAAGCATTGATGGGATTTTCATTTCAATTGGAGCATTTAAATGGTAAAACATATACAATAAATTCTAGTAATGAGTCGATTGTTAGACCGGGTACAGAAACGACAATAAGAGATATGGGATTTGAAAGAAATAATAATAAAGGCGATATAATAATAAAATTTGAAATAATATTTCCAAAGTCATTATCAGAAGAACAAAAAAAGAAATTAAATGAAATATTGTAATATCATAAATTATTAATAATTAATTTATGATACACGTTTAGTAGGTATATCAGCAGAAACAACATATATAGAATTTTCTGTAATAATAATGTATTCTGTTTCAACTTTATAAATTTTACTAATAGGACTGGTGTATTCTTCTTCACTTTTAACTAATAATTTTTCTTCATTTTCTCTTACACCGATTAAAACATCTTTGTCACATGAGGATGTCCAATAATCAAACATAATTGGTTTATCTTCAACGATTGCTAGTTTGGTAGCATGTTGTAGGGTAGTTCCACTAGGTAATTTATAATTAGTGGAAGATGTGGTTTGAGCAGCTTCTTCAGAAGACATTATATGTATTCATTTTATTTAAATCTTTAAATATTTATTTAATAAAAAAATATATTATGTTAAATATACAATGGATCAAATAAAAACAAAAAATATATTTAATACAATAAATTATTTAGATTATTCGTTTGATACTACTAAATATTTGAATATAATGTCTAAATATAATGAATTAATAATTGATTATTTAAAATATATTTATTCAACTATAAAAATAAACAATCAAGATTATTTTATATTTATCATTAATAGAGGATTACATACAGTAAATCATGTGTTTAATATACTATTATTATATACT
>MDTB01172105.1_pt1 | contig 32764 bp, 37 predicted proteins | sample 811161 | NCBI WGS metagenome assembly MDTB01 (sample SAMN05326650, study PRJNA326480) | marine metagenome | isolation source: seawater | place: Mediterranean Sea | collected 2009 | reverse complement strand
TTAAATATATCAATTTTCATCTATTTCTACTTTCACTCTCTTGTTATATTTTTTTATAAAAATAGATAAAATTGAAATAGCTGCTGGTGTAACACCAGAAAAAACAACATAGAGTTAACACAAGAAACAAATATTTCGATTTGTAAATATTTGTTTTTATTAAATAAATGGAACAAAATTCACAATCTTACTGCGCACTCTAATGAGGATCTTTTAGTTAGGCATCATGTCATTGATTCTTTCAAGTCTTTAATACCTTTAAAAAAAAAATTAAAATCAACAAGCCAAAAAAAATTGTCGTAGCGGATATTGGAACAGGGAACGGTGTACCCGGAATAATTTGGGCAATTTTAGAACCAAACTTAGATGTTGTACTAATTGAAAAGATTTTGAAAAAAATAGCATTTCTCAATCATGCAATAGGGTCACTTGATTTAGGAGAGAGAGTTATTACAATTCACAATGATGTTAGAAATATTAGACAGCAAAATTTTGATGTTATTGTTAGTAGGGCTTTTAGTGATTGTTTAAAATTTTTATCTTTTACAGAGGAAATTACATCTAAAAATGCATTATGGATGATAATGACTACTGTTTCCAAAAGTTTAAATGTAAATCAAAATTCATTAGATAAAATAAATTTTGAGGTTATTGATAAAAAACCAATATTTATTGACAAAAATGTCTCGAGTAAAGAAATCGTTTTTTTTAAAAAATTATTGCGAAAACATATAAAAAAATGACAATAGTTCTTTCAATTGCAAACCAAAAGGGAGGAGTTGGTAAAACTACAACTGCTGTAAATTTGTCAGCAGCTTTGTCAAACCTTGGAAAAAAAGTATTATTAATCGACTTAGATCCGCAAGCTAATGCAACTATGGGCAGTGGCGTTGACAAATCAAATTTAGAAACTACAGTTTACCAAATTCTTTTGGGTATCAGTGTTCCCGAAAAAGCTTTAAAAAAAACTAATTCTAAATTTGACCTTCTACCATCTAACAGAGACTTAATTGGTGCTGAAATTGAATTAGCAGATGAAAATAGGAGAGAATTTAAACTACTAGATTCAATCAATAGATTAACTACAAATTATGATTATGTGTTCATAGATTGTCCTCCATCACTTTCATTGTTAACCCTAAACGGTCTTTGTGCATCAAGTGGTGTAATAATCCCAATGCAATGTGAATACTATGCATTAGAAGGGCTTTCAGATTTAATAAATTCAATTAAAAGAGTTCATTCATATTTAAATCCAAACCTCAGCAAAATAGGAATACTTAGAGTGATGTTTGATCCAAGGATGACACTATCTCAACAAGTTAGCGATCAATTAATTACCCACTTCGGTGATAAAGTTTACAGGACTGTGATTCCGAGAAATGTTAGGCTTGCAGAAGCTCCGAGTCACGGACTTCCAATTATGTATTATGATTCCACTTCAAAAGGTTCTAAAGCATATAGCGAATTTGGTAAAGAATTGCTGAATAAAAGCAACAAAATTAAACATTCCTCAAGGGAGTTAGTTTGAATTTAAGAAGAAAAGGACTTGGAAGGGGACTTGATGTTTTGCTAGGTCAAAATCAAGTTGACAACAAATCAGGTCTTAAACTTTTACCCATAAACAAAATTAGACCTGGCTCATCCCAACCAAGGGGAGAAATAGAAAAACAAACCATAAAAGGACTTGCTCAAGCTATAAAATCTCAAGGAGTTCTTCAGCCCATACTTGTAAGAAAAATTGATGGGGAATATTATGAAATAATCGCAGGTGAGAGAAGGTGGAGGGCATCACAAATAGCAGGTTTGAAAGAAATCCCTGTGAATATTAAAGATGTTGACGACAAAGCCGCTTTAGAAATGGCCCTTGTAGAAAATTTGCAAAGAAAAGATTTAAACCCTATTGAAGAGGCTAAAGGCATTGATAAATTAGTAAAAGATTTTGAACTTACCCATGCAAAAGTCGCTGAATCTCTTGGAAAGTCGCGAGTTGCTGTTAGCAATTTGTTAAGATTGTTAAATTCTGAAAAGGAAGTTCAAAATATGTTATTAAGAGGTTTAATTGAGCAAGGTCACGTTCGAGCATTGCTCTCCTTACAAAAAAGTAGACAGATTTTGCTTGCTCAACAAATCATTGACTCAAATTTATCAGTGCGCCAAACAGAAAAAAAAGTAAAAGAACTTTTGTCAAATAGAAACAAGTTGTTTGTAAAAGAAAAAAATGACATCCGAAATCAAGACACGAAAAAATTAGAACAAGAGTTATCAGATTTTTTAAACCTTGAAGTTTCTATCAAATTAAAAAATCCAAAACAAGGGGTAGTTTCAGTTGCCTTCTCCTCTAATGACGAATTTGAAGGCTTTCTAAAAAAAATTAGTTTTGTCACAGAAAAGTAATTATGGTTCAGTATTTAGTTGTTCAATTAATTTTTTTAGTGTTGGGACTTTTTACGTGTTTTTTTTTCTCAACATTACAGAAACAATTAGCTTTATACTAGGTTATCTAGTAAACTGCGTGCCCAATTTATTGTTTGCAATAAATCTTAGGTTATTAACACATTTCAACATAGATAACAGTATAAGACTAATTTTGTTTTTCTTATTTGAAGGTATAAAAGTGATTCTTATAATTTCGCTTATATTCTTAATATCTAAATTAATAGCAAACGTAAGTTGGATAGTACTTTTAGTGGGTCTTTTTAGCAGTCTAAAGGCTATTTATCTAATTCCTTTATTCTCAAGAGTTAAATAAATTAATCAATCGCATGGTTGCAAAGCAAAGTTTTATATAGCAAAATGGAGAGTTGAATAAGTGTAGCAAATTTTAGTTACATTAACTTTTAATTACAATTTCTACATGTTGGGATAATTAGTTTTCGATTGTAAATAACTTTTATAAAACTCTATGGCATCTAGCGAATTGAATTCGTCCGAATACGTCGGTCATCATCTTCTTCACCTTAATAATCAAGGTGAAATGCAAACTAAATTGTTTGATCCAACATTCATAAATATTGACACAGTATTTTGGGGTTTATTTACAGGCCTCTTATCAATATTTTTGTTATGGCTTGCAGCAAGAAAAGCCACATCGGGGACTCCAGGAAGATTTCAAGCAGCAATTGAGATTATAGTCGAAATGGTCGAAGAACAGTCAAAATCCATAGTACATGGTAATCGAAAATTTATAGCTCCATTAGCATTAACAGTTTTTTTGTGGGTGTTCTTTATGAATGCACTTGACTTACTACCTGTAGATTTACCGCATTTCGTTTTTCAAGCAATTGGCTTAGGGGATGTAATTCACTATCACAGAATAGTACCTACAGCTGATTTGAACGGAACGATGGGATTAGCCCTGGGTGTATTCATACTTATGATGTATTACAATTTAAAAATTAAAGGTGTATCGGGATTTATTAAAGAATTATTATTTGCTCCTTTTGGTTCTAACCCTCTTTTGTGGGTATTTAACCTGGGATTAAATATCATTGAGTTTGTCGCCAAAACATTTTCCATAGGTATGAGGTTGTTTGGCAACATGTATGCAGGTGAGTTGATATTTGTTCTTATTGCTCTTTTGGGTGGAAGTGCCACCCTTTTTGGATTTGTTGGCCACGTTATTGCAGGAACTGTCTGGGCACTATTTCATATCTTAATAATCACACTTCAAGCTTTTATTTTCATGATGCTTACGCTGGTTTATATTGGTCAGGCACATGAATCTCATTAAAATGCTTCGAAAGAAGCCCTTCCTAAAGGAGATGTTATGGATTCTGTAGTTGGTTTAGTAGCTATTGCAGCTGGTTTAATAATTGGTTTAGGCGCCGCAGGTGCTTGTATTGGTATTGGCATTATGGGCAGCAGATTTTTGGAAGCTTCCGCAAGGCAACCTGAATTGATGAATACTCTTCAAACAAAAATGTTTTTACTGGTTGGATTAATAGATGCTGCTTTCATTATTGGCACTGGTATAGCTCTATGGTATACAACAGCTAATCCTTTCCTTGCTCAACTATAATTCGAAAATATTAGTAAGGAGTTTCTCATATGAATTTGAACGCAACTCTTATAGCCCAACTGGTTGTTTTTTTCATCCTAGCTTGGTTCACCATGCGTTTTGTTTGGCCGCCAATTATGCAAGCAATTGACGAAAGAACTCGCAAAATTGCTGAGGGTCTTGAAGCTTCTGAAAAGAGTAAAGAACAACTTTTACTAACTGAAAACAAGGTAAAGCAAGAGATGAAGTTACTCAATGATAAAGTACAAAATAGAATATCAGATGCAGAAAAAAGAGCATCAATAATAATTGATGAAGCGAAGTTAAAAGCAGACATAGAAGCTCAAACCATTATCGACAATGCGAGAAAGGAGGCTGCTAATGAAGCTCTTAAAATCCGCGATCAATTAAGAAGTGAGGTTTCTAAATTGGCCTTGATTGGTGCTGAAAAAATATTAAAAAATCAAATAGATAAAAAACTACACGCAACTATTTTAAAAGATATTGAGGCCGAACTCTGACATGCCCGAATTTGCCACATTAGCTAGACCCTATGCAAATGCGCTGCTTGATATTTCACTAGAAAAGTCTTTAGATTTTACAAAACTTTTAGAGACTGTTGATAAAATCATTTCGAACAGTAATTTTCAAAGATACATAAGTGACCCATTAAAAAATAAAAATTTACATGCTAAGTTTATTATGGAAATTCTAGGTGATAATCAAAGTAAAGAATTTGAAAAATTTATTTATGAAATTTCTATCAATTCGCGTTTAAATGTTTTGAATGAAATTTATGTCCAATATAAGAAAATGATGAACTCACACAATGGAATTACAAATGTCAAAATAATTACGGCTTTCGATTTGGAACATGAAGAGCTTGATAACTTGCTAAACAAACTTGAATCAAAATACAAAAAAAAATTAGAAGCAGAAGTAATAGTTGACCAGAGTCTTCTAGGTGGAGTTAGGATTGAAATAGGAGATAAGGTACTTGATGGTTCAATAAGATCTAGAATAAATAGACTCAAGTCTTCATTGCTATCTTGACATTGATAAACAAGAATAATAAGTAATTTAGGAGTAATAATGCAGCTTAATTCAGCAGAAATCAGTGAACTGATCAAAAACAAAATAAAGGGTCTTGAAGAAAAGACAGAGACTAGTACCCAAGGAACAGTCATTTCTGTAACTGACGGCATTTGTAAAGTTCATGGCTTGTCTGAAGCAATGCAAGGTGAAATGCTAGAATTTACGGGTGGAACTTTTGGGCTTGCTTTAAACTTGGAGAGGGACTCAGTAGGAGCTGTGATTCTGGGGGAATATGAACATATTTCTGAAGGTGATACAGTTAAATGTACTGGTAGGATTTTAGAAGTTCCTGTTGGCCCTGATTTGATGGGTAGGGTTGTTAACTCCCTTGGTCAGCCAATTGATGGCAAGGGCGAAATACCAAATGAAGAGACCGCCCCAATTGAAAGAATTGCACCGGGTGTTATAGCCCGTAAATCTGTTTCACAACCCCTGCAAACAGGTCTTAAAGCTATTGATTCTATGGTCCCAATTGGCAGGGGACAAAGGGAATTGATTATCGGTGATAGGCAAACTGGTAAAACGGCAATAGCTATTGACACGATAATTAACCAAAAAGGAAAAGATGTTATTTGTATATATGTTGCAATTGGTCAAAAGGCTTCATCTATAAAAAATGTTGTTAGATCACTTGAGCAGAACGGAGCATTGGAATACTCAATAGTTATTGCTGCAGCTGCATCCGATTCTGCTGCAATGCAGTACATTGCGCCCTATTCAGGATGTGCTATGGGAGAGTATTTTAGAGACAAAGGTGAAGATGCATTAATAATCTATGATGATTTATCCAAACAAGCAGTTGCTTATAGACAAGTTTCACTTCTTTTAAGAAGGCCACCAGGTAGAGAAGCTTTCCCTGGTGACGTGTTCTATTTACATTCACGATTGCTTGAAAGAGCAGCTAGAGTTAATGAAGATTATGTAGAAAAATTAACTGATGGAAAAGTCAAAGGTAAAACTGGGTCGTTAACAGCCTTGCCAATAATTGAAACTCAGGCTGGAGATGTATCTGCTTTTGTTCCTACTAATGTCATTTCAATTACAGATGGTCAAATTTTTTTGGAAACAAATCTTTTTAATTCTGGCATTAGACCTGCAATTAATGCAGGTATTTCTGTATCCAGAGTTGGTGGTGCTGCACAAACAAAATTGATTAAAAGCTTGTCTGGTGGAATAAGAACTGACTTAGCGCAATATAGGGAGCTAGCAGCATTTGCCCAGTTTGCATCTGATTTGGACGATGCAACTAGAAAACAACTTGACAGAGGCGCAAGAGTAACTGAATTACTTAAGCAACCTCAATACTCTCCACTCCCAATTTCTATAATGGCGGTATCTCTATACGCAGTTAATGAAGGTTTTTTTGATGATGTTGAATTAGCTGATGTACTTAAATTTGAGTCAAATTTGCACAATTATCTCAAAAATTCAGAAACTTACTCAAAGTTATTGGCAGATATTGAGAAAGATCAAAAGTTAACAGAAATAACTGAGAAAAAACTTAATGACGCAATTTCAGATTTTAAAAATCAATTTAAATAATATATTTCAAGGTTGAAAATATGGCAGCCGGAAAAGAAATCCGAGATAAAATTAAAAGTGTTGAAAATACAAAAAAAATAACCAAAGCGATGGAAATGGTTGCTGCCTCCAAAATGCGTAAAGCACAGAGTCGCATGCATTCTGCTAGACCTTATTCCAACAAAATCCGAGCTATTGCTAGTCATCTTTCACAAGCCAATTCAGAATATGTTCATCCATTTATTAGAACTAATGACAAGTCAAATAAAGTTGGTTTAATAGTTGTTTCAACTGATAAAGGATTATGTGGAGGACTTAATACAAACTTGTTTCGACAAGTTTTAAATAAAATTAAGGAGGTTGAGTCAGAAGGGAAAGAAATTGTTTCAGTTGCACTTGGTAACAAAGCATTCGGGTTTTTAAATCGTATAGGTGTAAATGTAGTTGCCAGCTCGACAAACCTTGGAGATTCACCAAATTTAGAGAAATTTATTGGATCTACTAAAGCTCTTTTTGAACTCTTCGAGAATGACCAAATAGGAAAATTATTTGTTTGCTCGAATAAGTTTGTTAACACCATGAAACAAGACCCTTGCATTGAACAATTGTTGCCGTTAACATCAAAAAATTTTCAAATTTCAAGTAAATATACTTGGGATTATTTGTATGAACCTGACTCAAAAACAGTTATTGACGAACTTCTCAAAAGATATGTTGAGTCGATAGTTTTTCAGTCAGTTGTTGAGAACATTGCATCAGAACAATCGGCTAGAATGGTTGCAATGAAGGCAGCAACAGATAACGCTGGTAATGTTATTGATGAATTAAAACTTGTTTACAATAAAACAAGACAGGCTGGAATAACTAAAGAATTGTCAGAAATAGTTGCAGGTGCATCTGCCGTATAAATTTAAGTTTAGCTTTACATTTCAAATGTGAGAGGAATTATGATTGAAGGAAAAATTGTTCAATGTATTGGAGCTGTAGTTGATGTTGAGTTTCCAAGAGATAAATTACCAAAAGTACATGACGCTTTAAAAATGGATAATTCTGACTTGACACTTGAAGTTCAGCAACAATTAGGTGATGGAGTTGTCAGAACCATAGCTTTAGGTTCATCTGATGGTCTTAGAAGAGGTATGATAATCAAAAATACAGGTGCGCCCATAAGTGTTCCCGTAGGAACTGCAACTTTAGGAAGAATCATGGATGTGTTAGGAAATCCTATTGATGAGGTTGGTCCAGTTAACACAAATCAATTGGCAGCTATCCACAGAGAGGCACCTCCATATGACGAATTATCTCCTTCTCAAGAACTTTTGGAAACAGGTATAAAAGTAATTGATCTTGTGTGCCCTTTTGCAAAAGGTGGAAAAGTTGGACTATTCGGTGGTGCTGGCGTTGGTAAAACAGTAAATATGATGGAACTAATCAACAACATTGCAAAAGCCCACTCAGGTTTGTCAGTTTTTGCAGGAGTCGGTGAAAGAACGAGAGAAGGGAATGACTTTTACCACGAAATGATAGAGGCAGGAGTAGTAAACCCTGAAGAGTTTTCTTCATCTAAAGTTTCCATGGTTTATGGACAAATGAATGAACCTCCAGGCAATAGGTTAAGAGTTGCTTTAACAGGTTTAACTATTGCTGAGTCATTTAGGGACGAAGGTAAAGACGTACTGTTTTTTGTTGATAACATATACAGATATACACTTGCTGGAACTGAAGTGTCCGCACTCCTTGGTAGGATGCCTTCTGCAGTTGGATATCAACCAACTCTTGCTGAAGAAATGGGCAAACTTCAAGAAAGAATTACATCAACTAAAACTGGTTCAATTACATCAATTCAAGCTGTATATGTTCCTGCTGACGATCTGACTGATCCTTCTCCTGCCACAACTTTTGCACACTTGGATTCAACGGTTGTATTGTCAAGGGATATTGCTGCGTTGGGGATTTATCCTGCTGTTGACCCTTTAGACTCCACATCCAGACAACTTGACCCTAATGTTGTGGGTTCAGAGCATTATGAAACTGCAAGGTCTGTTCAAGGAACTCTGCAAAAATACAAGGAATTAAGAGACATCATAGCAATTCTCGGTATGGATGAGTTAGCACCAGAGGACAAGCTAATAGTAGCTCGAGCTAGAAAAATGCAAAGGTTTTTGTCTCAACCATTTCATGTGGCAGAAGTTTTTACCGGATCTCCTGGAAAATATGTTTCATTAAAGGATACGATTCAGGGATTCAAAATGATTAATTCTGGAGAGCTGGATCATCTTCCCGAGCAAGCTTTTTATATGGTCGGAACCATTGACGAAGCGATAGAAAAAGGCAAGAAAATTCAATAAGTATTTTTGATGAATAATAACTTAAAACTAGAAGTTGTTTCAGCTCATGATAGTATTTTTTCAGGACAAGTCTTGTTTGTTGTCGTTCCTGGCGAAGATGGTGAGCTAGGAATTTACCCAAAACATACTCCCTTAATTACCAGGATTAAACCAGGCACTTTAAAGTATAAAGATATAGAAGGAAATGAAAAATTTCTAGTTGTTGCGGGCGGAGTATTAGAGGTGCAGCCTGATTTAGTCACGGTTCTTGCTGACACAGTTATCAGAGCAGAAGGGATTGACAAGGAAAGGTCTTTAGAAGCAAAAAGAAACGCTGAAAACTTGATTCAAAAAGGTAGTATTGGAGATATAGATTTGGCAAAAGCTCATGCTGAGCTGGCATTTGCTATAGCTGAATTGTCAGCAATTGAAAAATACAGGGGAAAAAAATAAAATCCATTAAAAGGGATCTGATTTTAAGGGCAATAAAAAAAGAGCCTGTTGAAAGAACACCCGTTTGGTTAATGCGACAAGCTGGAAGATACCTTCCAGAATATAATGCAATTAGGAAAAAAGCTGGCTCTTTCATGAACTTGTGTAAATCTGCTGAGTATGCTTGTGAAGTCACCATACAACCAATAGAAAGATTTAACCTTGATGCTGCTATTTTGTTTTCAGACATTTTGACTATTCCTGATGCAATGGGATTAGGTTTAAATTTTGTAGAAGGACATGGGCCAAAATTTTCAAAGGTGATTGATAATGAAAAAGCAATTTTTGAACTTCCTGCGATTGATCCCAACCTTGAACTAGCCTATGTTGAAGATGCAGTTTCAACCATTAAAAGAAATTTAGATTGTCAAATACCATTAATTGGTTTTTCTGGTAGTCCTTGGACGCTTGCATGCTATATGACATCTGGAGGTTCCAGCAAAGATGATTTTATGACTACGAGAAGTTGGATGTATAAAAATCCTCAAGCGCTAGAGGTTTTACTTAAAAAATTAGAAAAAATAATTTTAGATTATTGTGTGATGCAACATAAAGCAGGTGCCGATATCATAATGATTTTTGACACTTGGGGGGGGCTTCTTAATGACCAGCAGTATAAAAAATTTTCATTGAATTATTTAAATCAAATTGTCAAAAATTTGCATGCTAATTTTCCACTTTTGCCAGTTATCTTATTCTCAAAAGGCAAATCTAATTCAGCTTTAGAAATAGCCAACTCAGGATGTAATGTTGTTGGCTTAGATTGGACTGCAAATATTCCAAGAGTAATCAAAGAAATAGGAGAAAGATGTTCACTTCAGGGCAATTTAGACCCATCAGTTTTGCTTGGGGATACAAATTATATAGAGAAAGAAGTTAAATCTACGATAGATAAATTTCTTGTAAATGGGTTTTCTACTGGACATATATTCAATCTAGGCCACGGAATCTCTCAATTTACTCCACCTGAAAATGTTTCATGCCTTGTAGATGCTGTTAGAAAATTTAGTTCGAGAAATTTATGATTGTTCAGGTGGCTGTTGATCTGCCTCAGATCGGACCACTAGATTATGAATTAGAAACTGACAACAAATTTGAGGAGGTAAAAGGAAGGTGGGTCTTGATTCCACTCAGAAACAAATTACAAATAGGTTTAATACTTGGGAAAAAAGTAAAAATTAGTTCTCATGTAAAGTTAAAAAAAGTACATTCAATAGTTACTCAACTTCCTAAAATGAACGATCGATGGTTATCATTTGCGATTTTTGCTTCCAATTACTATCACAAGTCTATCGGACAAACGGTTTTTAGCTCAATGCCAAGAACACTAAAAGATCATAAAACTCATTTATTAGGCCAAAAAAAAAAACAAAGAAATACGTGCTGATCAACTAGTTAGTAACACTAAGGAAAAAAATAGAAATCATCCGCAGTTTGAAAAATTACATTTGAATCAAGAGCAAAAAAAAGCAGTCAAGGAAATTAATGCTTCCGAAAAACCTGTACTTTTGCATGGGGTAACTGGCTCAGGTAAAACAAGGGTTTATGCCGAAATTATTCAACAAACTATAAAAAAATATCCAACCTCACAAATACTTCTCTTAGTCCCTGAAATTGGGTTGACTCCGCAATTAGAAAAAAATATGAGAGAAATGCTTAAAGGGGTTGAGATTAATTTGTTTCATAGCGAACAAACAGCCCTAAGTAGAAGCAAGGTTTGGATTTCTTCTTCAATGGGATTTCCATCACTAATTATTGGTACTAGACTATCTGTTTTTTTACCACTTCCAAAATTAAATCTAGTAATAGTTGATGAGGAACACGATACATCATTTAAACAACAAGAGGGTTTAAGGTATTCCGCAAAAAACTTAGCATTGTGGAGAGTTCAATCGGTCTCGGGAAAAATTATTCTTGGTTCTGCGACACCTAGTATCGAATCATGGTTCTTAGTCAAAAAAGAAAAATATCAGAAAATTGTATTGTCTAAACAAGCTACAAAAAGTCCTAAGGCATTAGTTAAGACAATTGAATTAGACTCTCAAGGTGAAAGATCTGGTGTGAGCAAATATTCAGAAGAGAGAATACGGCTTACCCTTGATAATAACCTTCAAGTTCTCGTTTATATAAATAGAAAAGGATGGGCTCCAATTTTAGGATGTAGAGAATGCGGGTGGGCAGCAAGTTGTATTTATTGTGAAGCACACATGGTGCTTCATAAGAAAAATAATATATGGACATTAATTTGTCATCATTGTGGCTCAAAAAATAGGGTGTCTAAAATATGTCCAGAATGTTCAAATATGGATATACAGGCAATTGGTAAGGGTACAGAAAAGATTGAAGTAACATTGGAAAGAATGTTTCCAAAAGCAAGAATTGTAAGGATGGACAGACAAAGAATTAAAGGACGTAAACTTCTTGCAAAAAATTTAAGTCAGATACTTAATGGTGGCTTTGATATTATTGTTGGAACACAAATGATGGCCAAAGGTCATGATTTTCCTAAATTAGGCTTAGTTTTGGCAATAGACGTAGACTCTCAGTTAAAAAATACAGATTTTAGAGCCCCGGAAAGACTATTTGCTTCACTAATTCAAGTTGCTGGAAGAGCTGGTCGGCACTTTGGCCAGTGTGAAAAAGAAGCTGAAGTTGTTTTAGAAACAAGAAATCCAAAAAACAAATTTTTTGAATATTTGATAAATTCTGATTTAGAAGGATTTTATAAAAAAGTTATGGAAGAAAGAAGAAAACATTGTTTACCTCCATTTACAAATATAGCTTCTATAAGAATGTCACATAAGGAAGAGAAAATTCTTAACTTTGGTTTATCAACCTTATTAAATATGATTTGTGAGTTTATTGAAAAAGTTTTACCAACAAAAAAAAATACTATTTCAGTAAACGGACCATTGCCTGTTTATCCTTTAAAAGTATCAGAACGATACAGAGGACAATTGATAATTGAATCAGAAAAAAGAAAAGATCTACACATGTTATTAAAAAGTATAGAGGAATGGAAAACACTTAAAACAAAATTTAACGGATATATCGATGTAGACCCAATTGAGTTTTGATTAGGTTTTTTTTGAAAAATAAATCATAATTTTAGCACCGTTACCCATTAGGCTTTTTAAAATATTGGGAAGCTCCTTGAAACTTCCTGAATTTTTAGCCCAATTCGCATGCGCTGTCTCATCTTCAAGCATGGATTCAATAACTAAGATTGAAGACTTATCTTTTAATGGAATTATAGATAAATGTCCCCTGAGGTGTTCGGCGACTTGGTTCTCAGTCTCAGCTAAGAAGCTTGTAGAGTATCTTTTACCAGATACGCTTGCAAAAACACCCAAAAAAAAAGCTCCGAAATACCAAAGAGAATTAAAATAACTTTCATGAGAACTAAGTTTTTTCAGTTGAGAGCTTGTCCAAATAAGATGATCAGCTTCTTCATTAGCTGCATTGGAAAGATATTCTACCAGTTGTGAATCTTTTTCAAAAAACAGTTGTCCTTGATATAAAGCCTGAGCGGCAACCTCTCCTGAATGATTTACTCTCATAAGTTTTGCGGAATATTGAGATTCAGAAGGAGTCAAGGGTGAATTTTTTACTGAATCACCAGGATTAGCTCTTCCAGTTCCAGTAAGGCCTCCCGAAACAGTTTTGACGAAATTATCTATCAAACCAATTAAATGATCTGAGTTATTTTCTTCTCTCAATGTCTTATTTGAAATTAGCGCCAGAGTTATTGGAGAGATAAATGACAGCACCTTTTATTTCATCGTCGCTATGAATTCCTCCGCCTTGAGCAGCCATACTCCCCTTGCCATTGAGTGCTGAGTATACTAATTTGTCTAAACCCTGAGAAAGTCTAGATTTCCATGCGACGTTGTCTCCAAATTTTGGAGCTTGCAATAAGCCAGCTGCATGGCATGCAGCGCATCGAGCGTTATATACCTCTTCTCCAGAAAGCGAAACTTTTTTTAAAGTAGATTCTGTCGCTTGAGAATTAGCTAAATTTACGTCAATCTCAACAGGTTCTGTTGAAAGAGATCCTAAAGGTTGAATTCTATATGATACTGCCTCATCAGAGTATGCATCTTCCCCTTCAGTTGGAGCAGACAAGTTAGCAACATATTGGGTGAGTAGGACGATTACAAAAATAGGAATTATGAAAGATGCAATGATAATAATTATCAATTGCTTAGGTGTTTTGATTGGATTCTCACTCATAATAAAACCTTATTTAACCTATAAATATTTTTATATGATTTATTATATCTAAGTTAGTTTCAAAGCACCTTAAAAATAACTTATTCTCGTGTTATGGTAAGCGTCTGTAGCTCAGTGGATAGAGTTCTGGCCTCCGAAGCCAGTGGTCGCAGGTTCGATTCCTGCCAGACGCACCAAATTTAATTAAAATGTAAAAAAACTTAATGAAAGTTAAACTACAAGTGTATTTGAATCAACTAAAATTAAAATAAACTACTGATGCTACCGAATTGGAAAGAACGTCTCTCCAGCTTAGTTTCCGAAGCTGTATTACAAAGCTTTGAGATTGAAGACTTTAAAAAAAATAACATTTTACCAAAAGAAAAAATCATAGCATCTATTTCGCGCCCAAGAAATTCTGGAAATGGAGATGCTTCATCAAATATTGCTTTTTTACTTTCAAAAATTTTTAACTCAAATCCAATGGAAATATCATCAAAAATTCTACAATTTATAGAAGATAGTAAAGTTGTCACCGAAAAAAATTTATGTAAAAAAATTGAAATCGCACGCCCAGGTTTTATAAATTTTTGGTTTTCAGATCGAACAAAATTTGATGTTATCAGGGAAATATTTACAAATAAAGAATTTGGTTATAATAAAAAAAAATGTTCAGGCCAGAAAATTATTATTGAATATGTCTCTGCCAACCCTACTGGCCCATTACATGTTGGTCATGCAAGACAAGCTGTCTTAGGTGATTCGATCGCCAATATACTCATAGCTCATGGTGCTGAAGTTTTTAGAGAGTTTTATTACAACGATGCTGGTAATCAAATAGACAATTTAACTAATTCTGTCAAAGCAAGAATGAATGGCATAACTCCTAGTGACCCCTTATTTCCAGTTGATGGGTATCAAGGAGATTACATAAAAGAAATTGCAAAAGATTTTATAAAAGGAAAAATTTCATCAATTAAAAAAAACAAGATGGACGATGAAATTAAAAAGTTTGCAGTTAGTTATATCAGAAGCGAGCAGAAAAATGATTTAGCAGCTTTGGGAGTTTCATTTGACGGTTACTGTTTAGAATCTTCTTTTTACGAAAATGGTGAGATAGAAAAAGTAATAGATAAGATTACTAAAAACAAAAAAACTTTTGAAAAAGATTCTGCATTATGGTTTAAATCTTCAATCTATGGAGATGACAAAGACAGAGTAATGAGAAAATCTGATGGAGCTTACACGTACTTTGTTCCAGACTTGGCCTACCACTTTCAAAAATGGAACAGAGGTTTTAAAAAAGCGATAAACATTCAAGGTTTTGATCACCATGGAACTATCAAAAGAGTATCCTCTGGTCTTCAAGCTCTAGATGAAGGCATAAATAAAGATTTCCCTAAAACAATTCTTCATAAAATGGTTAAAGTTGTTAAAGACCACAAAGAAGTTAAAATATCTAAGCGAAGCGGTTCTTATGTAACGTTAAGAGATTTAATTTGTTGGGCAGGTAATATAGAAAATTATAATGATTATGTAAATTTTCCAGAAAATCCTGAAACAAACAAAAAAATTAGAAAAGGAAAAGACGTTGTTCGGTTCTTCTTAATATCCAAAAAAGCTGAAACTGAGTTCACGTTCGATGTGGACATAGCCAAAAAGCAAAATGAGGAAAATCCAGTTTTTTATATTCAATACGCCTATGCAAGAGCATATAACTTGATTAAGGGATCTGGTTCATGTAATGAAGATTTACTTGAGTTTTTCTATTCATTAACATCAAAAGATACTGATAAAATTGTAAGTTTATTGGATTCCGAAAAAGAAACCAGGTTGTTTCTTCGATTAGCTGAATTTCCAACAATTATTGATAATGCTGTAACTGAATTGTCTCCTCATGTGATAACCTTTTATTTGATGGATTTAGCTGGAGACTTTCATAGTTATTACAACGAAACTAAAATAAATGTTGAGAACGAAATTCAAAAAAATTCAAGGTTGCTTCTTGTTTTGGCTTTTTCTATTGTATTAAAAAGATGTCTTAGCTTGTTGGGAATTTCGGCTCCAAAAAAAATGTAAAAATTTTTACAGAACGGACTTTTTAAACATAAATCATGATGCAAAAACCATATGGACTTAGTTTGGTCAGTTTTTTTCTTGGTTTGACAATAGGATTGATCATTGCAGCTTACATAGCATTTTATGTTACTAAAACTCCTGTTCCATTTGTTGATAGGCTTAATGATACAAATTTAATTGATCCTAAGAAGCTAAATAACTCAAACTCAGAAGCAGATGGAGTCATTGTGAAAGTTTTACCTGAGAAAGAGGTCATCTTTCCACCGGACGAGATGGAGTCACTAATCAACAAGGTAGAATCCAGAATAAGTGATTCTGAAAAAAATAAAAAAAACATCGCTACTATGGATAAGAAAAAAAAGGATACAGCTCCTGTAGAAGTAATAACCCAAAAGAAAAGTGTAGTTGATTCAAAGAAAAAAATTAAAACATATTACCTACAGGTGGGTGCATTTAGATCAATGGAAGAAGCAGAGAGAATGAGGGCAAAATTAGCCTTTCTGGGCTTTGAGGCTTCGCTATATAAAAAAACCAAACCAGGAAGTATTTTTTATAGAGTAAGATTGGGAGCATTCAACAGTGAGGAAGAACTTAACAGAGTTAAAAAGCGTCTCAGTGATGGTAAAATAAAATCTCACACAGTTGTTGGAGAAAAAAATTGATTGTAAATTTAACGAATTATTCTGATTCACGACAATTCTTAGCGAATCTGAGAATATTCTTGACATATCTTTTTGTCTTTCTTTTGACTCAATTTAACAATGTTGCACATTCTTTTGATTTTGACGAGGGTATTGACTACAAAGTTATTAATACTTCCGGTTCAAAGTCTTCAAACAAGCTTGAAGTGATAGAGTTTTTTGGGTATTTTTGTCCTCATTGTAAAAGTTTTTCTCCTGCAATTAAAAAATGGGAAAAATCACTCCCTAGTAATGTTAAGTTTTCTCAACTTCATGTTCCTTTCAGAGACATCAATCATCAACGATTGTTTTTTGCTCTAGAAAATATTAATTCTGAAGAAAAATTACACTACAAAATCTTTAACGCTGTTCAAGTTCAAAGGCTTCCATTAAATAACTTTCTAGATATTCTTTCTTGGGTTGAAGATCAAGGAATTGATGAAAAAATTTTTGAAGAATCATGGAATTCTACCAAAGTAAAATCGGATATGAATAAAGCATCAAAATTGATGAAACTTTACAAGATTGACGGTGTTCCGCAAATTGTTGTTAACGGTTCTTATATAACTTCTCCAGCAATGGTCGGTGGTAGTCATAAAAGAGTTCTTAAGTTAGTTAATTACTTATTGAAAAAAAAACAATGATTATTTTTTTGATATTTGATTATAAATCTCATTTTTAGAAACTTTAAAAAATTTGGAAACTATTGCTGCAGTTTCCGACTTCTTAAGATGTGATTTTAAGAGATTTACCAAATTTTGGATCTCTTCATAATTTTGGTTCTTTTTTTCATTAATAATTGTTTCAACTGCTATCACATACTCTCCAGATAAGGAGTTTGAATTACTTAAACTTTTTTCTTGCCTGTAATTTATATATTCAATAATTTTTCCCCACCAAAGAGTTTCAAACTTTTTTGTCAGTTCTCTACCAACAAAAATCATACAATTTCGACCTAACACACTCAAACAAACCTGAAGTAAGGAGTCAATTCTGTGTGGCGTTTCAAAAAAAAGAGAAACACCTGATGTACTTTTGATCCTGTTAAAGAATAATAATCTTGAATTTTTTTTTATAGGTGCAAAACCCCAAAAAACCACAGGATTATTTTGGTCAAATTTAAATCCGCAAACCGAAATTGCAGTAGTTAGTGCACTTGCACCTGGAATTGGAGTAATTGAAAATCTAGATCTTCTAAATTCATTTACTATGAAAGTTCCAGGATCTGAAATTGATGGCGTTCCAGCGTCGCTAACATAGCCGACTATGGACGAATGGCTTATTTGAGGTAAGAATTTGGAGATAACTTTTTTTTCATTGTATTGATTTAACGAATGAATTCCATTTTTTGGAAATTTAATTTCAAAAAAACTATAAATCTGTTTTGCTTTCCTAGTATCCTCAGCAAAAAGTAGATCCAGCCTTTCTAATATTTTAACTGCTCTATAACTCATGTCGTCCAAGTTCCCGATTGGCGTTGATATTAAATAGAGTCCAGGTTTTAAATTCTTATACTGTTCATTTTTTGATTTCATAACTTTAACTTAACAGGTAAATACGATTGTTATCTAAGTATTCACTCTTTTTTTTTGCTGGACTATACTAGAAGTATGAAAAATATTTTAGAAATAAGTAAGGTTATTAATTTCAGGTTCTCTAGAACATTAATAATTATTATTTTGTGTTCTACTATTGTTTCTGGATGTTTCCCAGTAGTGGCAACAAGCATTGTTGCAGGTGCTGTAGCAGTCTCTGATAGAAGGACAGCTGGAATAATCCTTGAAGACGAAACTATTGAAATAAAATTTATCAAAGAAAAAATAAATAGGTACTCCTCAAATAAAAGCATTTCCATATCGGCAACGAGTTTTAACAGAACTGTTCTCCTAACAGGATGGGTTCCAAGCGAAAATTTTAAACAAGAAGTTGCTAAATTAACAGCTAAGATCGAAAATGTCAGACACATCATTAATGAAATTAATATTGGTCCACCAGCAACCTCGGCTACATTTGGTAAAGACGTTATTCTCACTGCTAAAGTCAAAGCAAGTTATATTGATGAAAAGAATCTCAGTGGAATAGTTGTAAAAGTGAAAACAGAATCTTCTGTGGTTTACTTGATGGGAATAGTTAGCGAAAAAGAAGCATCTCTTGCCGCAGACATAGCTTCAAGAATAGTCGGAACAAAAAGAGTTGTTAAAGCATTTGAAATTGTCACTGATGAGGAAATAAGAAGGCTGGAGAGCAATGTTCAATCTGAAAAAAATAATTAGCCTTCCAAATTAATTTGCTTGTTTATCAATTTGTCATATTCTGATTGTATTTTTTTGAAAACTGGTCCAATTTTTTTTTCTATAATCTTGTTTTCCTTATTTAAAGTTTTTATCTCGGTGATCGCTATAACTTCTCTTGTAGCGGATGACATAAATATTTCTTCTGCATTGATAAAGTTTTCATAGCTAATATTGCAACGCTTGAACCCAATCTTGACTTTTTTACATATCTTTTTAATTAACTTTATTCTTATACCTTCCAATATATTTGGACTTTTTTCTGGTATTAAAACTACATCATTTTTTACTATCCAAATAGTAGATGCAGCTCCTTCGGTCAATAGACTATTTTTAAAAAGAACTGCTTCCGCACAACCATCTTTGTAAGCTTCTTCTCTTGCCAAAACATTAGCTAGCAAAGAAATAGATTTTATATTACAACTATTCCATCTGTTATCGTTAAGTATTGTTACTTTTACACCTCTTTCTCTTTCGTATATTGTTGGTCTAACCAACTCAGAGGACATAGCAAAAATAGTTGGTAAGCACCAGTTCTTGGGAAAAGCATGATTTCTTTTTGAGACTCCTCTAGTAATTTGAATATAAATTATCTGATGATTCCCTTTGTTTCTTTTGACAAGTTCATTGACTATATTTAATAACTTTATCTTTGATAAGTTTGTATTTATTTGAATAGAGTTTAAGCTTTTAAATAATCTTGAAAGATGCTCATCAAAGCAGAAAAGAGTTTTATCGTATACTGGAACAACTTCATAAACTCCATCAGCAAAAAGAAATCCTCTATCTAATGGTGAAATTTTCACTTTTGCCAAAGGCATAAACTTATCATTGAAATAAGCGATAGTACTATGATCTATTTCTTCTTTAGAAAGCATTTTTTTCATATCAATAATCGTGTAACCACTTCATTCCCAACAATATGTTTTTCAATTATTTCATCAATATCCGAGCGATCAATGTATTGATACCAAACTCCCTCAGGGTAAATAACCATCACAGGGCCTTCATCACATCTAGAAAGACATCCTGCTCTGTTTATTCTAATTGATGATGTTACATAGGGTCCTAGTTCCCTCAAGCGATCCTTCGCATATTTTTGAAGTTCAGTTGCACCATAATTATTACAGCAAGTTTCATCTTTACCTCTATCGTTTAAGCAAAAGAAGATATGTTTACTAAAATATGACATAAAGTAGCTAGTTCAATCAGTATTAATCAATTACATTATATGAGATGTGGAAAAAAAATTATTTAGGTAGAATCGATTCTACTCAAAAAGAAGCAATTAGTAGAATTAAAAGAGGCAAAATTTCCATTCCGGAGGTTTTTTTTAGTTTCATTCAGTTTGCTGGGTATGGAAGACATGGCAGAAAATGGAGGAGTTCAAAACATTCCTTGGCAATTAGTTACGCATGGCCTGAAGCAATTTCAAAAAATTTAAATATTTCTTTAATTCCTATTATTGCAAGTACTCTAATTGTTGATGGATTAGAAAATTTTGCAAGTTTACGTCCTTTTACTCTAGGTTTAAAATGGCCGAATGATTTGATGAGAAAAGAGAAGAAAATAGGGGGCGTACTTGTTCAAATGATTAATCACGATAACAATATTTGGATTGTTGTTGGGATTGGAGTCAATTTACTTTGGGACTCTCTTGAAAACAGTAAAAACTTTGGAAGCTTGTTTGATGGTGATTACAATGCTGACCTAAATGATGAATTGGTGGAAATTATTTCAAAAAAAATGTTAGCTTTCACTAATCCCGTAGATGATAAAAAGGTTATTCAAATTTTTAATAAACGAGATATTTACTTTGAAAAAAAAGTGAAAATATTACACAACCGTCAAGAGTTTTTTGGTAGAAATTGTGGTGTTAAAAAAAATGGAGGTATTTGTTTAAAAGATTCTGAAGGAAAAAAGAAAATCTTTCTGCTTGGAAGCTTGAGGCCATTATGAAATTACTACTTGAAATAGGAAATACAAGGTTGAAATGGGTTCTACTGCAGAATTTTTCAGTTTCTAATAAAACATTAGCAAGAAAGGGGTCACTTTACATAAAAGATCTTAATAGTTCCTTCAAAGATATTAAAGACAATCTACTTTTTAAAGAAATAACTGATAGTAGAGATCAGATTCTTAAAAGTCATTTATATTTTAAAAAAGATATAAAAAAATCGCGAATAGAAGTTACTTGGTTAAGTGTTGGACCAGAAGAAGTTGAAAAAAAGGTTATTCAAATTCTCACTACAATAATTGGTAAAACGCCACCTAAGAAACTATTGACCCCATACACTGGGTCTTTGACTCTTAATTTAAATTACGCTGAAATTGAAGTCAGATGTAGTTACGATGATCCGAAAGCATTTGGGGCTGACCGTTGGGCAGCATTAGTTGGTTTAGCAGCCCTAGGTCCACCACCTGTTAAAAGTGAAAAAGATGGCTATCAAATTACGCTTGTATCATCTGGAACAGCTACGGTAGTTGATCACATTACATGGAAGATTATGAAAGATAAAACATGGAAATGTGAATTAACTGACGGAATGATTTATCCAGGATTTGAAAAGATGTACTCAGCTATATCTTTTGTTAAGAACATAAATCCTAAGAAAAATAGAAATATAAAATTTAATCCACGAAATACAAATGACGCAATCAATAGCGGTATAGCAAAGTGTCAAGTTTCAACAGTAAGCAATCGAAATTCAAATATTGTTTTAGTTCATGGAGGTTGTTCAAAAGAGTGGATTAGAGCTTTTTCACTATTCAAAGCAAAAGATGTAAAAGCAATTGAACGTCCTTGGTTGGTGTTTGAAGGAATTCACACCTTGAGTACAATTATTTGAATCTAAATTTATAAAAAGTTATTTTTGGTTATCTTTAATTTGTTTGTTAAGGTTTTTACGAAAGAGATTTAACTCTTTAACATTTTCAAAAGATTGATCGAACAAAAGTGATAAATTATGAAGAATTCTATCAGTCACTTTCTTCTCCCAATTTGTATCAAATTTAATTTGTTTGTCTAGCCAATGTTCAAGCCACCCTGGTTCAGGCAGTTTACTTTGAACTGTATCATTGGGAAATAATTTCTGATTAACGTGAATATTGGTTGGGTGGAGTGCCTGAGCTGTTCTATGGGCAGAAGCCATAAGAACACCTATTTTTGAAAAAGCAGCCTGTGCTTTATCTCCAATTTGACTAACTGCTTTTTTCATATACCTTAAGTAAGCCCCACCGTGTCTAGCTTCATCTTTTGCAATGGTTTCATATATAGATTTTATGACAGGCTCTGTATGCCAATTAGCAGCACATCTATACCAGTGGTTAAGCCTTATTTCACCACAAAAGTGAAGCATTAAAGTTTCTAAAGCTGGAGCTGGGTCGAATTCAAATCTTACAGCGTGTAACTCGGCTTCAGAGGGAATATATTTTGGGCAAAACCTTTTCAAATATTCAATTAAAACCAAACTATGTTTCTGCTCTTCATAAAACCAAACAGACATAAAAGCTGAAAAATCACTATCGTGTTGATTATCTCTTAAAAACATTTCGGTGGCTGGAAGTGCAGCCCACTCAGTAATAGCATTCATTTTTATAGTTAATGCTTGATCTTCAGAGAGTTTGTAAGGATCAAAACTCTTCCAAGGAATATCATCTTCTAGACTCCATCTTACCCTCTCAAAAGCTCTGAAAAGATCTGGATATAACATTGAATTAGAAGATATTGTTTTCATAGTAGCATTGTAAACTTTAACTTAGAGTTACGTGACAAAAAATTATATATTTTTTTTAATTATAGATTTGGCCCAGTTAATCGAAAAGTTTAATGGGAAAAATTGAACCAACAAAAGGCTGGAATCCCAAAAATCTTCATGATTTTCGATTAATGAGTGGTGATTTAATATTAAATAAGATACACCTGGAATTTGAACATCTTTTCGATGACTTTTAGTTTTAAATGATAGTCTCCATCTTAAAATAAGTTCATTATCTGAAAAAACAGATTTTATCTCAGTGAATTTAGCGTCATATAAGTTTGTAAGCATTGATTGGTATATTTTCTTCACTTTGCCTTTACCTTTAACTGAGTGAAACGGGTCTGTGAAAATGCAGTTTTCTGAATAAAGAAGCATAAATTCGTCTAGATTATCCTCTGAAAGAATACTGGCTTTATTAATAAAATTTTTCAAAAAAATATCTCTTGTCATTTATTTCTCAGTTGATTTTTTTTACAATTTTAAAATACATCCAATAGGGAAGAAATTTTAAAAATTTTAAAATATAAGTAAACATTTTAGGAAAATGTATTTCAAACTTCCCTTTATGTAAACCGTTCAATATTTCTTTAGCAGCCTTTTGTGGAGTAATTAGAAAGGGCATATTAAAGTTATTTTTTTTTGTTAGTCTAGACTCAACAAATCCTGGACAGACAAGAGAAATATTAATTCCTTTTGGTTTGAGTTCTATATAATTTGCTTCAGCCAGATTATTCATCGCTGCCTTACTTGGGCCATAGGCGACTGAACCCGGCAAACCACTATAACCGGCAACGCTTGAAACCCAGATCCAATGTAAACTTGTTTGAGGATAAAGATCTTTGTTTTGTAACCAATATCTAACAATTAATGAGAAAAGTCTATAAACAGATGTAATGTTAGTAGTTAGTATCTGTTCTGCCTCTTCAGTATTAAAATCATTTGATTTCATAGGGGTGTATATTCCAGGACACCAAAACACGGTGTCCAACCTAATTTTTTTTTCTTCAATTTCAAAAAACAAATTTTGTACTTCATTATATTTAGTAATGTCAGCCGGAAAAATATTTGACTTAGAAAAGGTTTTTTCCAATAAATCTCTTCTTCGAGCAGTAACAAAAACTTCAGCTCCTTTTTTCATCAATTCGACTCCAATTGCATGTCCAATTCCACTAGATGCACCAACAATGAGTATTTTTCTAGTCTTTATATTGATAAAACGATCATTAAGATTAAACATGTGGCTTCGTGTCTCTGTAACGATTAGGATTCATCTGATTTTAAAAAAGTCAAAGTTACTTCTCCTAAAAGGATGCCAAATTTGAAAAATTTGGCATTGTTCATCAATACTTTATCATCAACAAGATACATCCAATCATCAAAATTCACATTAACAGATCCGTCATCAAGGTCTAATTTTAAAGTGTATTTCCATCGCAAAGTATTTCCTACAATTTCCCCAGAAGCACTTCCAATTACATCATCGGCAAAACCAATCCATTTATTTGAATCAGTCTTTTCCAACTTCCAAATTCTTTGATCTTTTTTTCCATCTGACCAATTAAATTGCTCATCGAGAATTCCTTTTTTTCCTTCGAACTTTCCGACAATCTTCACCACAAATCTTTTAATTACTTGTCCTGAACGATCCTGTACTATTCCCCAACCAGTAGTGTTTCCCTGAAAGTAATTTTTAAGGTCAAAATTAGGTTTTTCTGTTGAATAGCTTTCCAAATTTTGAACTGCACAACCACTCAACATCGATGAAAGAAAGATTAAAAACAAAAAATTAAGAAGTAATTTCATAAAAATCCTCTATAGAGTTTATCTAAAAAAATTCAAATTTTTCTTATCTCAAACCAACAAAACGCCTTTAATATACAAGGAAAACCTGCATAAAAAAACTGAAGAAGAGTCAAAGAAAATTCAGAAGAGTTTCCACTGGAGGTATATCCATAATATGACAATATTGGTAAGATCATTCCAGAGGCCAATGCCAAGGATAGTTTAATAAATAAATTTAAAATACCAAAGTAACTTCCCTCAAGAGCACCATTATGGCCTAATTGAGTAATTTTGGTAGCTAGAATCATAGGAGGGCAGATCAATTCAGCTCCTAGTGCAAAACCAGTAAAGATACATATAATTAAAAAATATTTAAAATTGTCAGTTCCGACAAATAATGCCCATATGAAGCCAAAAATAGAAAGACTGATTGCAAATCTCCATGTTGATTTTGGGCTAAATGAATTAATAACCCTAGTCCAGAATGGCATACTTAATATTGCAAATATAAAATAAACAATCAAAAGTAAACCAGCCTTATTGTTACTTAATTGTAAAATATCTTGTACAAAAAAGATAAATAAAATCGCAGGTATAGAATTTGCAAAAGCATTAAGGCCAAAAATCAAAAACATTCTGCGAGTTTTCTTAGAAAAAACACTTAGGAAACGTACATTAATATTTTTTTTCTTTTTTACCAACTTATTTTTTGATAATGTTTTTAAAGCTATTACTGAAAAAAAAGAATACAGTAATACTATTATTGACATTTCAAAAAACATTCTTTGAGTTGCAAAATAAGAAGCTACAATAACTCCCAAAAGAGTAAACATTTCCCTACTTGTCACTAAATTAATTTGACTCTCAGACGAGGTTGTCCAACTAACAACCCAACTTTGATAAGCGAGCGTTGCCGCACCATTTGAGATTGAAACCACCGTTAGAAAAAAGTAAAACCAAATAATTACAACATAAATATTTGAAAATAAATTAGGAGGGTTTATAAGAAAAAAAAAAACTAACACTGAGTATCAACATTGATGGCAATAACCATCTAATAAACCTGTGTTTAGAAGTCTTATCTAGCATCTTTCCTACTATGGGATCTGTAATTGCATCGGAAAAACGAACAATCATCAAAATAATTCCAATGGTAGCTAGTGAGAGATTGGAAATACCCTCATAGATTATTGGAGTAGATAAATACAAGGGTAAAGCAGTGAATGCAAATAAAAAACCTGGTAAACCGTATTTTAAAACTTCACTCTTGGAGGGTTTCATTAGTTTGAAATATTTAAAATTTTTCTTCTAAGTTTTGGTTCACTAGTTTTTTCATGAAGCCAAATAGAGAAAAAAGCCTTTGCAAAACTAATGCTTTCATTTTCTGCAAATAAAGTCCTATTGTAGTATATTTGAATTCCATCTTTTGGAGAATAAATTCCAGTAAGAGTATCACCTGAGGTGATATCGGGAAAATTTTGTAACATCCATTTATGCCATATTTTTATTTCATCTGAGCTAGCAATTTTTAACTTATTAATTTCTTTTTTGCTTATATTTGCAATTCTTTCTTTATTAAAACTTTTCGAATACTTTAGCGTCAATGCAAAACTATAATCAAAATAGTTTTTTGAGGATATTTCCTTGGGTCCAATTAAAGCAATCTCATACAATTTGAAACCGAAAAAAAATAAATTACCACTTCCAATTAACTTCGATGATTCACCTAAAAATGTAATCCAAGTTTGTCTTGCAAAGTTATGGGGAAAAGTCTTTTCATTACACTGTGAAATTCCAATTTGGAAAAAAAATAAGGCAATTAGAAAATTTAAAATTAATTTCATAACTAATTTTTTAAGGTAAATTGCACGACTTTTAGATCACCAGTTCTGAAGCCAGCCTCGCAGTATGCTAGATAAAATCTCCACATGTTACAAAACTTGAAATCAAACCCAAGCCTTTCTATTTTATTTATGTTTTTTTCAAATAAATTCTGCCACTCATGTAAAGTTTTTGCGTAGTCCTTATTAAACCAGAGCTCTTTTGAAATATTAAAATTAGCCTCAGTGGCAAGGGACTTAAATATTTTTTCGGTAGCTAACATGCCACCGGGGAAGATATAAGTTTTGATAAAATCAACTCCATTGCAGTATTCCTTATATTTCGATTCATCAATAAGTATAGTTTGAATTAATGCTTTACCATTTGGTTTTAAATGTTTTTTCAAAGTTGAAAAATATTTTTTCCAATATGCTTGACCTACTGCTTCAAACATTTCTATTGAAACAATTGCATCGAACTTTCCTACTAAATTTCGATAATCTAATATTTCTAATTTTGCTCTCTTGTTGGAAACCTCTCTAGAAAGAAATGACTTAGCAAATTCATGTTGATTGGTAGATAGTGTAATTCCGTAATAATTTGAATATGTGTTCTCAAGAAGTTGTTTAGCGAAACCCCCCCAGCCAAAACCAATTTCAAGAACCGATAGTTCTTTTTTATTTGCTTCTATTGACAGAAAAGCCTCTGTCATTTTCTTAATTTGAGCTTCTTCTAAACTTAACCGCTTTGTGTCACCGTAATAAGCACTCGAATATGTCATGGTGGAGTCTAAAAAAAGTTTATAAAATTCATTGCTCAAATCATAGTGAGCCTTTATATTTGACCTTGCGTTTCTTTGAGAATTAAACCTTAGTTTGTGCGTTATCCATTCATATATTAAAAATAATTTATTACCACCAATTACCTTACTTAAAGAATTTCTATTTAGTGAAACGAATTCAAATAAATTAGCTAAATTTTTCGTTGACCATTGGTTTTCCATAAAAGCCTCAGCAAACCCAACATCCCCTTTTAAAAGTGCTACATTTAAAGCATTCCAGGTATATAAATTTAATTCGGCATGCACAACCTCGGGATTTTTCTTTCCTGAAAATTTAATTAAGTTTCCTTCAGGTGTTAACAAAACAAGTTGACCATAATCAACACCTTTAAGAAGCTTTAGAACCAACTGTATTTTCAAATTATTTATAATGGATTTTAGAGAAAAAAGTTTTTTTAAAAAAGTAAAAAAGTATTTTGTCATAGTTAGTTAAATTTTCCTGGGCACTAATTTAAGACCTTTAAGCCATAGTTTTGCCGCTTGCCAGTGAATCCTTAGCAAAGTAAGTAGAGGTAAAAAAAAGAGGTATATTAGTGAGATTTGAAAAAATAAAGAGTCACGTTGCATAGTTTTTGCAGAAATTGAAGTAACTATTAGAGTTTTATTGTTGTTAACAAGTTCAATTCTTGATGTTTCTTTATTAGAATGGTTACTCCTGTAAAATCGAAAGTTGTATTTACCTTTTATTTCAATAAACGGAGAAACATAAAATTTCTTTTTTGAAGATAGAGTTTCTCCATTTTTTATATTGTTATTCGATTTAGAAGCAGGTAAAACATAAACATCTCTTTGTCCAAATGTATTGTTAACTTCAACAATTATTGCAACAGTTTTCTCTCTAACATTTTCACAAAACCAAAAACTAACGGGCTCAAACCCAAAACCTAAAATTCGAGGGAAAGTTGATAACCAAATCTCTCCATTTGCATTATTTATATTATTTTTTTTTAAAATATCTTCTATCCATTTAAGCATTGATTCACCATTGCCGTGATGAACATTACTGACTGAAATTAATGAATATCTATTTAATCCAATAAAAAAATTACCATTTTTTTTATTATTAAAATATGTTCGAATTGGAATCGAAATGTAAAGGTTGTTATACCTGAACTCATGTATTTTTGGATTTAGCCTTTTGTGAAAAATCTTAGAAAAAAAAACTTTTATTTGGTTTTTTTGTAATTTTTCCATTAGCCAGTAACAAATTTATTATTAACTTCTACTGCAGCACTCTTGCCGGAAATAAATCCATCCTCATGAAACCCATGTCCTAACCATGCTCCAGCAAACCATATATTCTTAATTCCCTGAACATTTTTAAAATTCGATTGCGCAATTTTTGAATCAATGTCAAATAAAGGGTGTTCATATTTCATTGATTTGATTACTAGATCTTTTCTAATGTTATTTTCAGAATTGAGAGTCACAAAAATATTTTGGGATGTTTGTAAATCTTGCAAAGTATTCATCCAATAGCTAACGACTGGTAAGTCCGAACACGACTCAAAGTTATGTAAAGAATTGTAATTCCAAGCTGACCAAACATTTTTAATTTTTGGCATTAAGGAAGTATCTAAATGTAAAGTAGCAACATTTTCTTGAAAATTTATTTTTTTTAATAATTTTTGACTAGGGTGTTCTTCGAAAATTATTTTAGAAGAATCATTTGAATGACAAGCAAGAATTACTCCGTCAACAGTCGTTTCAAAAGTAGTGTCTTCATCTTTTTTTAAACCTGCAATATTTATTTGATAATTATTTTTTCCATTTTGTGCAAAGTTAATCTTTTTAACTTCGTGATTTAGTTTTAAATTAAAATTTCGTTTTTTTTGCAACATAGACTCAAGAAATTTATCAATATATTTATTGCTTCCTCCTTTGATAGAGTACCAATCAAAATGATTTGTTAGCCTTAACAAACCATGATTATAAAAAAAAGTTATCAAACTAACTGCAGGAAAGTTTGTAATTTTCTTTTGAGGTGAAGACCAAATTGAAGAAGCCATAGGATACAAATAACGCTCTATAAAATAATCTCCAAATTTGTTAGTTTTTAAAAATTGCTCAATAGTTAAATTTTTTATTGCAGATGGGTTATGGAAAAGTTGTATACCAAGCTTATTAAATTTGTTGATTTCGAACAGCATGTTATAGAACTTCAGAGAAAAGAAATTTGATTTTTGAGCAAATACAGAACTTAGACTTTTACCTGACCATTCAAAACTACCATTGTCCAATGAAAATGAAAATGACATGTTTGACCTAGCCCACTCGACTTTCAAAATTTCTAGCCATTTAATAAAGTTTGGATAATTTGGCTTGTTAAAAACAATAAATCCACTATCGACAGAAATTTTTTCATCTTCTATTTCTATTGTGTGTGTATGTGTGTGACCACCTAAACGAGAATTAATCTCATAAAATATTACTTTTATACTAGGGTCTAAGTGCCATACAGCAGAAATTCCAGCAACGCCGCTACCAATAACAGCTATTGTTTTTGCTCGACTCATCGATCTGAATTTAAGGTAATCTTTTCCTCTTGTCTATTCGTGCAAAAGCTGAATGGTTGTGAATGGATTCAAAGTTTTCAGATTCAACAGAATATCCAGAAATCTGACCTTGACCCTTGAGTTTTTCCAAAGATATAGCAACATCCCTAACGAGATCCTCTACAAATTTAGGATTATTGTATGCGGTTTCCGTAACATATTTCTCGTCAGGTCTTTTTAGAAGCCCCCATAATTCACATGAGGCAGCATTTTCAGCGAGAAATATTAGTTTATTGATCGATAGTGATAAATCAACTATGTCAGTAGTTATTGAAATATGAGAGCGTTGATTGTGAGCACCGTATTCAGAAATATTTTTAGAACATGGACAGAGACTGGTGACAGGAACAATAACCGTTAGTGACGGGATTTTGTATCCATTCTTTTTAATTTCCAATTCCCAAGTCACAGCGTAATCCATTAGGCTTTTAACTTCAGATACAGGAGCAGTTTTGTTAATGAAATAAGGAAAACTTATTTTTATCCATCCTGCCTTAGCTTCTAGCTTATCAAGCATTTTTTCTCCGAGTGATACTAATGAAACGGCAGAAGTAGCAATGTTATGATCTTGAAAAATTTCAACAAACCTTGACATGTGTGTACCTTTTATTGAGGCTTCTAAACTTACTGTCATGTCAATAGTTGCTATCGAATTCTGATTATCACCAGTCGTAGATATTACTACAGGGTACTTCAGTCCTCGAATGCCAACTCTCTGGATCTCTATAGCTCTGCCATCAGACTCAGATTGCACATCTGGAAGAGTAACTGTGGAAAATTGCTCGGGAGCGTTCATTAATAGTCCTTTATTGATTTTTTCTATCAAGATTTAGCTAGTAACTTTTCTATATCTAGAATTAATTTTCTGCTGTTAGGTGATGTAAAACTGCTGTAACTTCTTACAAACTCACCATTTTTATTTATCAAGTATTTATGAAAATTCCATCGAGGTTCTTCAGACAAAGACGCTAATTTAAAAAATAAAACATTTGCTTCTGAACCTCTAACAATTGATTTAGCGAACATTGGGAACTTTACTCCGTATGTATTTTCACAAAAATCTGCAATTTCTTTATTTGATCCAGGTTCTTGTTTACCAAAATCGTTCGATGGAAATCCAAGTACAACCAAACCTGAATCCTTATACTTTTTATATAATTTTTCGAGACCTCTATATTGTTTTGTGAATCCACAAAAACTCGCAGTATTTACAACTAGTATAACTTTACCTTGAAAATCACATAGATTAGTAATTTTTTCATCTTGTAGTCTCGGAAAGTTAACATTCAACAAATTTGTACATGAAATAGATTGACTATTTGGAGAATCAACAATTTCTTGAGCAAACAATGGTTTTCCATAAAAGAGCGAAAATATCAAAATAAATAATAAAAAATAATCTTTTAAAATGTACGTATTATTAATTTTGCGCAAGCAATAAAGCTTTTTAAAATTCATTGAGTATTGGTCCTTTCAAAGCAAAGATTTTTAGCATAACTTTGTTATTTAATGATTCAGTTTCAAAGATTTTAAGTTTGAGCCCCTCTTTTTTTCCTATTTGTTTTCTTTTTATTTTGAACTTTGCTAGAAGCATTATCTTGAGAAGCAACATTAACAAAACTCTGCATTTGATTCTCAACATTTTCCCACCATTTTGACGTAGCATCATCAAAAGCCTTAGAGATATTATTAGTTGACTTATCTAAATCACTCATAGTTTCATCAACCCCACTTTTTTCACTGCTTTTATTATTAAATGTTTCCATGGCCTTTTTGTTGATTTCTAAACCATTAATAGTTGTTTGGAGGATTGATAAATTCATTTTCAACCATTTTTCTACAGATCTGAGTTCCTCGATCTTTTGATCAAAATCTTCAAATGACTGACTATCAGCCTTATTTTCATTTACAAAATTATTTATAAAATTTGTCCAAGGTGGAAATAAAAAATCAAAATCGTTTTGTGGTTTTTTTTGTGACATATTAATTGAAAAAATATACTGTTACGTTAATACCAAATTATATGATTATATTTATATAGTGAACAAAAAATTTTTAAGTTATTCTTTAATATCAGCAATCTTCTTACATTTTTTTCTTGTAAGCCTATTAAATCTGCAATTTGATGTTGATTACGTGCCTGAACAGGAACAATTAGACAGAATATATCTAACATTTAACAATTCAAAAGATCAAATAACTAAAATTGATAGTGGTTCGAAAAAAAATATACAAGAAAAACATACAAAAAAACCAATATCTAAAAAAAACCAATACATTAATCAAAATTTAGTTAGAGAAAACACGGAAAATTTTAATGCGAATAAGAGTGAACAGCCTGAATTACTCGAATCAAATCGGGAAGAAAAAATTCAAGGGAAAAAAAATACAACTCAAAAAACAGACTCTTTAGCGCCTAGAGACTACCTTCCAAATCCAGGGAAATTATCAATTCTGGTTTATTTTGGTGATTATCAGCTAACTTCAACTCCTATAGGAAAGGGGTTTTTAGAAGTTAGATATCCTTCAAAGGAAAATTACGAATTATTTTTGAAGGCAGAAATCATTGGTTGGGCCTCAATTTTTGTAAGCAAACCGTTGTTTTATTTCAGTAAAGGAAAAATTAATAGTGAAGGTTTGACACCAGAATTTTATAGAGAAAATACCCCAAGAAGAGGTGAAAGTTACGTCGAAGTGAATCAATCAAAAACCAATTTATACTTTTCTTCTTTAAACGAGACCAAAACTTTCGACGGTGAAAATCTTCAAGATCCTTTAAGTTTAGTCTTTCAGCTATCTTGGTTGTCACAAAAAAATTTATACATAGATTATGGAAAATTATCCTCTTTTTTTGTTTTTAATAGAAAAAAAATCAAAGAAATTTCATTAACATCAGATTTACCAGAGGAAATAGTATTGCCTGGAGGATTGGTAGTTGAGGCAATTAAAATAAAAAGCACGACCATCGAAAGCAGAAGACCAGGTGTGATTTCGTTTTGGCTTGATCCTTCTGATAATTATCTTCCTGTTAGAATTTCATATAAAGATGAAAAAACCAACAAATCAGTAGATTTTTTAGTGATCAGAGAGGAATTTAGTTCTTTATCAATTAAAGAAAAAAACAACATCAAATTCCAAAAGGATAGTAAATATAAAAGAAACACCCACCCTTACTTATCTAATTATTGACATAATTAGTAGATTGAATGACAATTTAGGGTTCGGTCGGAGGGGTGTCCGAGTGGTTAAAGGAGGCAGACTGTAAATCTGTTAGCTTAGCTTACGTTGGTTCGAATCCAACCCTCTC
>MDTB01132127.1_pt1 | contig 32788 bp, 23 predicted proteins | sample 811161 | NCBI WGS metagenome assembly MDTB01 (sample SAMN05326650, study PRJNA326480) | marine metagenome | isolation source: seawater | place: Mediterranean Sea | collected 2009 | reverse complement strand
TTGTCCAAGACCATATTCGCCGCCATCATTGTTTATCTCAATAATACGATCAATCATGAGCATGTTGGGCGCAGGCAACTTAGCGTTCTCTGGGCCAAAAAGTTCGCCGCGACCTGAAGCTAGCAGCTCCTCTTTGCTGAAGGAAGATTTTGGTTTAATTTGCATATAAGCATGATATTTCTATAAAGCTTTTCGCATCCTAACCAGTTATAAACAATGCAGCAACTATTTACGTGGATTACAAAGCCAACTCAAAAATGCAACACCCTCGTATTTTCGCGAACGCTGGTCACATTTATGTTGACAGATCAGCGGCCTCTGCCTAGCATAATCAAAACGCAACTAAAGACTGTGCCATCTTTGAGCAGCTCTCTATACAAGCCCGTTAAAGCTGATTTTGCTTCTGTCAATCGACTGATTATTGAAAGACTCAGTTCGGATGTCGAATTGGTAGAAAATATCGGAAACTACATCGTCGACTCAGGCGGAAAACGACTTCGTCCACTGGTTGTTCTCCTTTCTGCATTAGCAAATGGATACGCAGGCCAGGATCATATCAAGGCCGCAGTCATAATAGAATTTATTCATACGGCAACGTTATTGCACGATGACGTAGTAGACGTTTCGGCATTGAGACGTGGTCGACAGACCGCCAACAGTCATTGGGGGAATGCTCCAAGCGTCTTAGTAGGGGATTTTCTATATTCTAGAGCATTTCAGATGTTAGTAGAGATTGCTGATTTGTCTATTATGTCTATCATTGCAGACGCCAGCAATTTAATCTCTGAAGGAGAGGTCCAGCAGTTGGCTAATGCCGGTAATCCCGATATTAGTCAAGAGATCTACACTGAAGTGATCTTTAAGAAGACTGCTGTTTTGTTTGAGGCTGCAGCTCGCACCGGCGGCGTTCTTGCGGGTGTTGGCGAGAAGACAATGGCTCGGTATGGCAGGCACCTAGGAATGGCATTTCAAATTAGCGATGATATTTTGGATTATAAAGGCTCCTCAAGAAGCACTGGCAAGCAAATTGGAGCAGATCTCGCTGAGGGTAAAATGACCCTTCCCTTAATCTTTACTCGAGACCAAATAGACTCCTGTCAAGCCGAGGTTCTGAGAGAATTGGTGAGAGGAGAAAAGTCTCAGGATTTTTCTGAAATCCTTGACTTAGTAAAAAGATCAGGAGGGCTAGATTACGCTCTTGATGTCGCAAAAAATGAAGTCCATCAGGCCTGTGAAGCACTTGGGGAACTCCCATCGAATGAATTTACGCGCGCTCTGAGGAGTATCGCTGAGTTTGCGGTCTTAAGGGCCGTCTGACTGGCACCGAAATTTTAATTTATTAAAAGATAAAAGACTAGAAGCTAGAATGAGTAGTGTTTTGATTCTGTTACTCAAAATTGATTTGGAATTCGCGCTAATGCCAGCCTTTTCGCAGACTTGAGGTTTTGCTAAGATGGTAGTGATAAACGTAATTGTTGTTCCGCGATTTTGAGTTAATTTTTTAGGAGAAATGTGTGATTATTGGAATACCCTCTGAAACAAAACCCCGAGAAAATCGTGTGGCTATGGTTCCAGACAATGTGCTCGCAATGATTAAAAAGGGTGCTAAAGTTTTATTGGAATCAGGGGCTGGCATGAGAGCGGGTTATAGGGACGGGGACTATGAGATTGCCGGTGCAGAGCTAGTAAATAATAGAAGGGACGTTTTTGACAGATCCGACATTATTCTTCAGGTTCAGAGCTTCGGAGCTAACCAAGAAAGTGGTGCTATAGACCTAGAGCGATTGAAAGGAGATCACTTGGTTATCGGCATGATGGATCCGCTGGCGAATCCGTCTGCAATTCAAACTTTTTCTGCTTCGGGAGCATCCGCATTAGCCTTAGAACTCGTGCCTCGGATCAGTCGTGCCCAAAGTATGGACGTTCTCTCGTCTATGGCAACGTTGGCCGGTTATAAATCGGTCCTGTTGGCTGCTGCTGCTGCGCCCAGAATGTTTCCTTTGCTGATGACTGCTGCAGGCACCTTGTCCCCGGCCCGAGTTTTGGTAATGGGCGCAGGGGTGGCTGGGCTTCAGGCATGTGCTACTGCTAAGCGGCTGGGAGGAATAGTTGAGGCTTATGATGTGCGTCCAGCGGCCCAAGAACAAATTATATCAGTCGGCGCAAAACCAATAGATTTAGACCTCGATACGGGAACTTCTGAGGGTTCTGGGGGTTATGCAAAGGATCAAAGCGAGGAGTTTTTAGAGAGACAAAGAGATTTGATGACTGCAGTCATTGCGGAGCAAGACGTCATAATAACAACAGCCGCAGTGCCGGGTGCCAAGTCTCCAATTTTGGTCACGAAGGAGATGGTAAAGGCTATGAAAGCCGGTTCCGTAATCGTCGATCTCGCAGTGGAGAGAGGTGGAAATTGTGAGCTTACCCAGTCTGGAAAAACTATCAATACAAATGACATCACTATTATTGGCCCGGAGAATATTCCTTCTTCGCTTGCATTTCATGCGAGTCAGATGTACGGAAAAAACATAGAGACTCTGTTAAGCCTTATTCTTGATGATGAGGGAAACCTTGCTATGGATCGCAGTGATGAGATTATTTCTGAGACATTGGTGGCTGAAGATGGAGAGATCTGTCATGCCGCTATTCGAAATTTGCTTGGTCTTGAAAGTCCTGAAAAATAGATTAAATCGGAGTCAATTGGGCTTCATGAGCCCAAGCAAAACCAACTAGAGGAACCTGATTAATGGAAATTTTGATTTTACTGTTGGCACTTTTTGTTCTAGCACTTTTTCTAGGTGTGGAGCTGATTACAAAAGTGCCACCGACCTTGCACACACCGCTGATGTCTGGAACAAATGCTATATCTGGGATAACGCTTGTCGGTGCCATACTTGCTGCGGGATCGGATACTTCCCCGATGCTGGTTAATGTTCTTGGGTTTATAGCGGTGACCCTGGCTACGCTTAATGTAGTCGGCGGATACCTCGTTACTAACCGAATGCTCTCAATGTTCAAAAGGAAATAAGCCATGGATCCACATTTAGTCAATCTGGTTTATTTGCTAGCCGGCATTCTGTTCATACTTGGCATTAAAGGTTTAACGAAGCCCAAAACCGCAGTTCGTGGAAACCTCTTGTCGTCGATGGGCATGCTGCTCGCGGTTCTGGTGACCTTGCTGGACAGCAGTATTGTGAATTTCTCATATATAGTGGCGGGAGTTGGCATAGGCGCTATTCTTGGCTCGGTCATCGCATTGCGAATTCAGATGACTTCCATGCCTGAGATGGTTGCTCTTTTGAATGGCTTTGGGGGCGGTGCCTCTTTGAGCATTGCGTTGGCCGAATACTTTGCTCGACTGAACTTGGATATTGCATCTTTCTCTGATTTATTTGCCAAGCCATCAGCCGAATTTGGTGCTTTCGGAGTGGGCGTGGAGGGTTATGTCGCTATTCTATCAATAGGATTGACTGTCTTGATTGGTGCCCTGACTTTGACAGGCAGCGTCGTAGCTTTCACCAAGCTCAGCGAAATCATGAAGAATGATTATTCGTTGCCCGGTGGGCCAATCGGGAATGGGATCATGTTAGCAGCCTCATTAATAACCGTAAATATGCTTATTATTGAGCCAGGGAACACCTCAGCCATGATTGCTTTAATTTGTTTGGCTTTGTTCATGGGTGTTTTTTTGGTAGCGCCAATTGGTGGAGCTGACATGCCAGTTGTTATTGCACTCTTAAATTCTTATTCGGGAATTGCTGCGGCCTTGGCTGGATTTATACTGGGGAATACTGTTCTCATCGTCGCGGGTTCTCTTGTGGGCACATCTGGCCTCATATTAACGAACATTATGTGTGTGGCGATGAATCGCTCTCTGGCAAATGTGCTTTTTGGGAAGATGGCAGAAGGCGGAGAGGCCATTGATGCCGATGAGATCTATGCTGGAAAGGTTACAAGCGCCCAAGCGGATGAAGTGGCGATGATACTGGAGACTGCCGGCCGAGTGGTAATTGTTCCGGGTTATGGGATGGCGATGGCTCAGGCACAGCATGCAGTTCGAGAGCTTGCCGATGCGATGGAGGCGCGAGGAACGGTTGTCGAATATGGAATTCATCCCGTGGCGGGCCGAATGCCTGGTCACATGAATGTTCTTTTAGCCGAAGCTGAAGTTCCGTATGATAATCTAGTAGAAATGGATAGGATAAACCCAACATTTGATGATACGGATGTCGCAATCATTATTGGCGCAAATGATGTTGTAAATCCGATGGCTCGAGATGAAGAAGGTAGCCCTATTTATGGGATGCCAATTCTTAACGTAGATTATGCCAAGACAGTGGTGGTGATAAAGCGATCCTTGAGTCCCGGTTTTGCGGGCCTACCAAATCCGCTATTTGCCTTCGACAACACCCTAATGGTTTTTGGAGATGGTAAAAAAGCAGTAATCGATATGACTACCGCGCTGAACCAAGCTTAGTTATAGCTTGGAATATTAGGGCTTCCTTTGCGTTTAGATTCTAAATAAGCTTGTCGATACATCTAGATCAATACAGTTCCGGGACTTCAGCGCGGCATGATTAAATACTCATGCGGGAGCCTTTCCCAATCAAATGGGTCGACTTTCTATAATCTAATTTAGCAATCAATGTATTCGATGGTTGCTGAGGATAGAGGTAATTCGCGCCCTCGCCTCCTGATAACTCAATATGGATAGGCGCTGAGAAACCATGTTTTTGGGTTCTCTATCAGTTGCCTCCTCTGTAATTATAATGTCTGCCAAGTTGAAATTTATTTTCTCAACCCCACCTTTAAGTTGAGTTAGTTAGATTAGGGAGATAAACGATGCGAATGGACAAGTTAACCAATCAATTACAGAACGCATTGGGAGATGCACAATCGATAGCTGTGGGCCGAGACCATGCTTCGGTCGAGCCGGCACACCTCATGCTAGCCCTACTCAATCAACCTGAAGGTAGCGCGAAATCCATACTTAATCGGGCGGGATATGATGTCCATGGAATGCTCGCAGAACTGAATGGGAAGCTTGAGTCGTTTCCCAGGATTGCCAAACCTACAGGTGAGATCACGTTTTCACCCGAGGCGTTGAAAGTCATTAATCTGAGTGATCGCCATGCTCAGAAAAAAGGTGATCAATTCATATCCACTGAGGTATTGTTAGAGGCATTGCTGGACGATCGCAACCCTATCGGGGCGATGCTTGCAAGCTATGGTGATAGAGAAAAAGCCCTAAAGGCAATTGAATCGGTTCGGGACGGGAAAAACGTCATGGATATCGATGCAGAGCAAAAAAGAGATGCGTTAGAAAAGTTTACTGTGGACCTTACAGCCCGAGCGGAAAGCGGTAATTTGGACCCAGTGATTGGCAGAGATGACGAAATTCGTCGCACCATACAAGTCCTCCAACGACGCACCAAGAATAATCCAGTGCTAATAGGTGAGCCTGGTGTGGGTAAGACTGCAATCGTTGAGGGACTGGCGCAAAGAATTATTAACGGAGAGGTTCCGGATGGCATAAAGCATAAAAGAGTATTGAGTCTCGATTTTGGCGGACTGTTGGCTGGAGCCAAGTTGCGCGGTGAATTCGAGGAGCGATTGAAATCTGTGCTCAACGAACTTTCTAAGCAAGACGGCCAAGTGATTTTGTTTATTGATGAGTTACATACCATGGTGGGTGCTGGAAAGGCAGAGGGTGCCATGGATGCGGGAAACATGCTAAAACCGGCGCTTTCGCGCGGAGAACTTCATTGTGTCGGTGCCACCACTCTGAACGAATATCGCCAGTATATTGAGAAAGATGCAGCATTGGAGCGACGATTTCAGAAGGTTGTGGTTGATGAACCCGACACAGAAGATACGATCGCAATTTTGCGCGGATTGAAGGAAAGATATGAACTTCATCATGGAGTTGAAATTACTGACTCGGCCATTGTCTCAGCCACTCGTTTGTCGCAACGTTACATCACTGACAGGCAGTTGCCTGATAAGGCGATTGACCTAGTTGATGAGGCCGGGAGTCGCATCCGAATGGAAATCGATTCTAAACCGGAAGTGATGGATCGACTGGATCGGCGCATTATCCAGCTAAAGATAGAGCGAGAAGTTCTATCTAAGGAGACTGATGGAGCGTCTAAAAAACGATTGAAGAGGCTTAATGATGAACTTTCAAGGCACGACGCGGAGTATGCGGATCTGAGCGAAGTATGGAAAGCTGAGAAAGCATCTGTTCAGGGGGCTACGCATATTAAAAGTCAGTTGGAGCAGAGTCGGCTGGATCTTGATATGGCCAGAAGAGAGGGCAACTTGGAGAAAATGGCGCAAATTCAATATAGCATTGTCCCGAACCTTGAGAAGAAACTGGCAAGTGCTAGAGAGATGGAAACCTGTGAAAACAAATTATTGAGAACGCGCGTTACAGAAGAGGAGGTTGCCGAAGTCGTTTCAAAGTGGACTGGAATACCTATCGCCAAAATGCTTGAAGGGGAACGTGAAAAATTAATTGATATGGAGAGCGCTCTTGGTGAGAGAGTCATTGCGCAAGATAGGGCAGTCGCGGCTGTTTCCAATGCTGTCCGACGCTCTAGGGCTGGATTATCTGATCCTGACCGGCCCAACGGTTCCTTCCTTTTTTTAGGGCCTACAGGTGTAGGTAAGACCGAATTATGTAAAGCTCTAGCGGAATTTTTGTTTGATACTGAAGAGTCGATGATACGGATTGATATGTCAGAATTTATGGAAAAGCATTCAGTATCGCGCCTCATTGGTGCTCCGCCGGGTTATGTCGGATATGAGGAGGGAGGATATTTGACTGAGGCCGTGCGGCGTCGGCCCTACTCAGTACTGTTATTGGACGAAGTTGAAAAGGCACACCAAGATGTTTTTAACTTACTTTTACAGGTGCTTGATGATGGAAGATTGACAGACGGGCAGGGAAGAACGGTCGATTTTAAAAATACAGTGATTGTAATGACGTCGAATCTCGGTACAGACATGGTCGAGATGCTGTCTGAGGAGGGCGACTATGACGTCATGAGTTCTGCTGTTCTGGATGTTGTTGCTCAGCATTTTCGACCAGAATTTATTAATCGAATAGACGAATCAATTGTTTTTGGGCCTCTGTCGCGCTCCGCACTTGCAGACATCGCAAACATACAATTGAAGGTCTTGTCGAACCGATTGTATGAGCAAGATATGGCTCTGGAAATCAATGAAGACCTTTTAAAGCAAATATTAGAGGCTGGTTATGATCCGGTTTATGGGGCAAGGCCATTGAAAAGAGCAATTCAGAAGATTGTCGAAGATCCTTTAGCGGCACTAATCCTTGGCGGAGATTACGGTCCGGGCTCAACTTTGGTGGCAATGCTTCAGGACAACAAGACAACATTTTCTGAGATTCCCAAAGGCGATTCGGACTAGCCTGAGTGCTCTTTGAATTGCTCGGGATTCAGAAACAGCAAACGCACTATCAGATGATCCGGCGCAGGTAGAACTGAGACCATAATAACATTTAATGTGTCTTTCATTCTTATCCCAGCAGGTATGTTGAAAACGATTTCGCCATTGTCTGAGTTGGTCAAAGTATGGCGCTCACAAATCTGGGAGTTTTTTTTAACTTCGCTAGAGAACTTTTGCAATAGAACGTCTATGCACGACAAAAAGGTTTGCAAGGTTAATTCCCCCACGAACTCACTATGATCCAATTCTAGATAGACTGCCACCGAATTTGCACTGTCTTGCGCTTTTAAGTGTCCGGTCTCTAACCTTCTTCCATCTGACAGTTTTTTAAAAAGCTCTTCGATCTCGCTCGCACTTTGCCGTTGAAAACTTGCGATTAGCAAATTTGCGCAAAGATTAAATAATTTGGAAAGACTGAGTTCCAGTGCTGGAGCCTCTTCACTCATGGCTTTTACCCATAACTCGCTTGGGTAGTATCAAGCTAAAAGTGAAAAGAGGTCCTGCTTTCTTTACCTTTCGCATTTCGATTAGATGAGAGAGTATTCTGAGGAGAGAATTTCAATAATTTCTTCTCGAGGGTTTGCTGATAATTTGACTGGGCTGCCAGTTATCTTTTCTGCTAAAGCTGTATATGTCTCAGAAACCTTTTGCATCATCGTCTGAGGAATAGCGTTGTCCCGCGCCAATGCGGATCTTTCGACCATGCGGTCTTTGTTTAGGAGTATTTCTGGTTGAGGAAAATGATTTAACAGTAATTGCCGAAACACCTCCTTAGAATTCTCAACAACATTGCCTTTCCTGTAACTCGCGCCATCCCATATTCTTGAAGAATCAGGTGTGCCAACCTCGTCAATATAGATAAGTTCATCGTCACCATCGATATTTTTTACGTAACCAAATTCGAATTTTGTATCAACGAACAACTGATCAAGTACGCCCAGTTTTTTTTCAATTAGGCTAAAACCCTCTCGAAGCAGTTTTTCATATAGATCAATATCGCTCATAGAGTTAAATTTGAATTTTTTGTAATTATTTTCCAGAATAAGACGATCAACATTTGTATCATCAGCCTCGGGTACTCCAGGCACGTTTGTCATGATCCCTTTTGTTGAAGGAGTGATAAGCAAATCATCAAGCAACTGATCTCTCTGCATCCCGTCTGGCAAAGCGATCCCACAGAAGTTTCTTTCGCCTTTCTCATAAGCTCGCCACATCGAACCTGTAATATACCGACGGCTGATGGCCTCAATCATTATTGGTCTAGCGGTTTGAACAATCCATACAAGTGGGTGGGGGTTATCCAAGATATGGTTGTTTGCCAACCCGGATTCCCGAAAAAGATCAAACCAGTGGTTGGAAATGGCATTCAGGCTTGCACCCTTACCCGGCACGCCTCGAATGTTGCCCTCAGCATGCCAGATGCATTCGAAAGCTGAGATTCGATCACTAATAACCATTATGGCTAACTGCGAATCCATGGAGACTGAATAGTTTTTTTGCTGAATCAAGCGATGGCTGTCAGCGCCTGACAACCAATACACCGAGCGAACCTTTCCACTGTGGACCGGTTTTTCTGTCCGAATCGGGAGATCGTTATTCACTGACAAAACGCAGTCGGCATTTTTCATAATTATTCCCATGTTGCTTTTGCTATGTTTTGAAGGAGTTCCGACGAGATCAGTCTTATTATTTAAATATTCTAGTCGCAACACCCACATCGTTATTTTATCAATTCGAACTTGCTCAGCATAGTAAAAAGTGGGCTATGTTATAATGGCAATTTAGATTTTACTGAAGATGCTTGCATGAACGATAAATCTATTTTGGTGACAGGCGGCAGTGGCTTTATTGGCAGAAATTTATCTGCCTTCGCCCTGACTCAAGGTGCTAGCGTCACTATCTTGTCAAGAAGACCGGAGTTTGCTCGTAGGTTGCTGCCTGCCCGAGTGTGCATAGTTGGGAAACTCAGTCAGATTGACTCCCGGGCAAAGTTTGACACTGTCGTGAACCTAGCGGGAGAACCGCTTGCCGCACGCCGCTGGACCTCGGCTCGTAAACGTTTATTTATCGACAGCAGAATTAACACCACTAAATCATTAGTCGAGTTTTTCCGACATCAGGACCACAAGCCAGACTTGGTCATAAGTGGTTCTGCTGTGGGTTATTATGGCCATAGTGACCGTTGCGTTGACGAGGGTTCCCCATCGATTGATTGTTTCTCCAGCCGTCTATGCAAGAACTGGGAGGATAGCGCATTTGATTTTGAGTCGATGGGATGCAGAGTATGTTACCTGCGAATCGGAATCGTTCTTGGGGAGGAGGGCGCTCTCGCACGTATGCTACCAGCGTTCCGCCTTGGAATGGGCGGACCACTTGGGAGCGGTCAGCAATACATGTCATGGATACACCGGGATGATTTGATCTCCCTCATCTATCACTGCATGAAAGATATCAAACTAAAAGGACCGATTAACGCGACGGCGCCAAACCCCGTGACTAATCGTGAATTTAGCCAAGCTCTCGGAATAGCTCTATCACGGCCGGCCAAGTTAAGTATGCCCCCAATGATTGTAAAAGCTTTATTCGGAGAGATGGGTGATGAACTATTGCTTGGAGGGCAGCATGTCTCTCCCAAAGTTGCTCTTGAGAGTAATTTTGTTTTCCAGTATCCAGAACTCAGTTACGCTCTGAGCAACCTGTTATCATCATTCAACTGATCGATTTAATCGTCATAAAATGAGTGAAAAGATCATGGAAAAGTTTTCAGGCAAAACTGTTATAATCACTGGAGACTCAGCGGGTATTGGCGAAGCATGTGCTAGAGCGTTCGCTAATGCTGGCGCTAAACTGATGCTAGCTGCCCGTGGACGCGAAAAACTCAAGCTCGTCGCAGACCAATTGAGAGAAATTACCGAAGTGCGCGAATTTCAGATGGACGTGGGCAATCTCGACGATTGCGACCGTCTCCTTGAAGAGTCTCATAAAACTTTTGGCAACATTCATATCCTTGTTAATAATGCTGGAATGCATGAAAGGGGCGACTTGCAGGCAGTTGGCGCGCGCGCAGTTGCCAAAATGGTTGATATTAATATGCGTGCACCACTATATCTGTCGGCAGCGTCTCTGTCGTATCTCAATCAGTCTGCATCTGGCGCCATCGTTTTTATTGGTTCGTTAGCAGGTTTGGCGCCCCTGCCTGGTGCGGCCACATACTCAGGAACAAAGGCAGGAATGCGAGCGTTCGGGTTCGCTTTGGCTGACGAATGGCGAGAAAGTAATATTCAGATTGGTGTGGTTTCTCCGGGTCCCGTGGACACAGGCTTCATAATGGAAAATATTGATAATGTTGAAGACATTGTTTTTTCTCAACCGATGAGTACTGCTAAAGAAGTGGCTGATGCTGTTTTGCTTGTAGCCGGAGGTTATCAGAGAGAAGTCGCTATGCCGTTCTTAAGCGGAAAATTAGCTGCGATTAGTTATAACTTTCCCTCGATTAGGCGATTACTGCGACCGGCTTTGTATGCTCTTGGAAAGAGAAACAAACGGAAATATAAAAATTTCGAAATCGATAAGACTTGAGAGTCATCGCCATGAGGTTAAATTTAGTTGATACTGGTGAGGGATCGGCGGTAATTCTGCTGCACGGATTGTTCGGTTCCCTGAGTAATCTTGGTGTCGTGTCGCGGCCCCTTGCAAAGGATTTTAGAGTGATCAGCGTGGATCTTCGTAACCATGGAAACTCGGATCATGATCCGGTTATGGACCTCCCCAGCATGGCAGGTGATCTGATAGAAACGCTCGATTCTTTAAATATTGTTAGGGCAGCCTTTCTGGGACACTCTCTGGGAGGAAAGGTTGCTATGCAGGTAGCACTAAATTTTCCAGAAAGGGTTGAGAAGCTGATCGTTGCAGACATATCACCTGTTCGATATAAACAGGCTCAAAGTAGCGCGCTCGACGGGCTGATGGCAATCGAGAACACGAAATGTAATAGCCGGCGTGAGGCAGACGAAATATTGTCAAGATTCGAGGCCGATGAGAGTGTCCGGGGTTTTTTGCTTACGAACCTGGTGCGCCAAAACTGCAGTGAATTCCGTCTGAGACTTAACGTTTCGGCTATAGCTAAAAATTATTTTGAAAGCCTGATGGCTGCGCCCATCGGTGAACCCTATGCCGGCCCGACACTATTTTTAAAAGGGGAGGACTCTGCTTATATTCAGAACAAACATAGAATTGAGATAAGCGCTCTTTTCCCCATGGCTGACATCCAAGTAATATTAAATGTCGGCCATTGGATCCACGCAGAGGACTCAAAAATGTTTAACAAAATTGTTGCCGATTTTCTCTCATGAGCGTTTGATGCTTTCTTGAGGCAGGGTTATCGAGCCTTGGCCGGCATTTTAATTATCTATGAGGAACTTTTAAATGTTTGAAAATCTTAAACCAATGAAGACCGACCCTATTTTGGGCCTAATGGCTGCCTTTAGAAATGACCCTAGAAAAGAAAAGATTGATTTGGGTGTCGGAGTTTATATGGATGACACGGGGCATACGCCCGTCATGAGCGCAGTGAAAGCGGCTGAAGCTCGATTGTTTGATGAGGAGGGCACAAAATCTTATCAGGCCATTCCGGGAGACGCTCTTTTCAACGAGCGCATGGTAAAACTACTATTGGGAGATGGCCACGAAATCCTGACAACCGGTCGTGTTAGCACTCTCCAGGCCCCGGGTGGATCGGGCGCATTGAGGGTTGGCGCTGAATTGATCCTTCGAGCCAGGACCGATGCGACGATATGGATTGGAACACCTAGCTGGCCAAATCATGTGCCGCTTCTCGGAGGAGCCGGACTATCTATAAAACACTATCCCTATTATGACACGAATTTACGCGAGATAAACGTTGATGCAATGATGGACACACTAAAACGAGTTCCTCGCGGAGACGTGGTGCTTCTTCATGGATGCTGTCACAATCCGACGGGCGCTGATTTAGATCCTTCTCACTGGGATGAGATCGCTAGACTGGCTCTATTTAGAGGTTTTATACCGTTTATTGATATTGCTTATCAGGGATTAGGAAAGGGACTCCAGGACGATGCTTATGGGCTGCGTGTTATGGCCTCTTCATTGCCAGAGCTGATAATAGCATCGTCCTGTTCCAAAAATTTTGGACTCTACCGCGAGCGCACAGGCTCCATAACCTTTATCTCGGGCAGCAGCTCTCAGGCCGAAATTGTTTTGAGTCAGGCAAAAGCGGTGGCGAGACAGATGTATTCTATGCCACCAGCTCATGGGGCATTGCTTGTGGGGATGATTCTGGACAATGAAGAGCTTAGGATGCAATGGCAGAGCGAGTTAGAGCAGGTGCGGGGCAGGATAATTTCTATGCGATCAATTTTGGTTGATCAAATCAAAAATAACAATGCAGGAATCAATTTCGAGCATATTGAGCGCCAGTCAGGAATGTTTTCATTTTTGGGTATTTCTAGTGAGCAGCTTGAGCGACTGAGGAAAGACTTCGGAATCTATATTGTTTCATCAACGAGAATAAACCTAGCCGGTATTAACTCGACAAATATTAGTTACTTGGCGGAAGCTATCAAAACTGTCTTAAATTAGCCCTCGATCATTTGAAGAATCGCAAGCAGCACCTGCGCTCTTGATTTTTTTGAACAATCAACAGTGTGGTCTGCATACTTTTGATAGAGCGGCTGCCGTTCTGAATAGGTTGCATGGAATGACTGCCCCATTTTTGATGCTATCCCACGGTTTTCTAGATCTAGCTTGCGCTTCAGGAGGTCAGCAAAAGAGATTTGCATAAAAACCACCGTGCCTATCGATCTGAGGTGGCTCATGCCAGCGTGGGAATATATGGCGCTACCGCCTGTAGCAATTACATGATTTGCCTCTTTAATACTGATTAGCTCGTTTTCCTCTAAATTCAGAAAATACAGATAACCATGCTGATTAACTATTTCTTGACAACTTTTACTTGCGGTACTCTCAATATTGTCGTCGATGTCTATAAAGCCCCAACCCAGCTTATCAGCCAATAGAGGTGCCATTGTGGTTTTTCCTGCCCCTGGCATACCGATTAAGACGATAGAATTTTTTCTCACCCCAATTATTCCGATCTTTGCGAAGGACAATTCTTGCTAAGCATACCTATTCCTCCCATCATTTTGACGCTTTTCAACTATCAGTGGAAAAAATACCTCAGGTGAGTATTATGCCTGATGTTACAGCGAATTGGACATAGATGTACCCACGCAAGTCCTTGATCGATGTCTAGGATAAATAATGTCAGATTTCAAATGTGTTGCACTCCTCGCTACGCTTGATCTCCCAGAGGTTAGGGAAACTTTGCGTAAGTTAACGCTCATATTGAAAGCGATTGGGGCTGGGCTTGTTATCGAAAAGCGGACAGCCGCTCTGCTGCAGTCAACAGTAGAAGGTCAATTGACGGTCACTGAATTCTCCGGCGTGGTTGATCTTGTGATAGTCGTGGGTGGAGATGGAAGTATGCTTAGTGCCAGTCGGGAACTCGCGGCAACAGGAATTCCTCTGCTAGGGATAAATAGAGGACGCCTCGGGTTCCTTACCGATATTTATCCAGAAGAAATTGAAGAGAAGGTTCCGCTGGTGGTGAAGGGCGAATATTTGTGCGAAAAACGGTTTCTGTTAGAGAGTAATATTGTTCGCGATGGTGTTGTCATAGAAACTGGGATCGCTCTCAACGACGTAGTATTCCATTCTGGAAAACCGCTTCGAATGCTGGAGTTTGAGCTTTATGTCGACGATGAGTTTGTCTATAGCCAAAGATCAGACGGGCTGATCATTTCGACACCTACGGGTTCCACCGCCTATGCATTATCTGCAGGAGGGCCTCTGCTTTTCCCTGAATTGGATGCAATTGTCCTAGTACCTTTGAATCCACATACTCTAAACAGTCGACCAATTGCGCTGCAAGGCGGAGCAGAGATTGCGATTAGAGTGGGTTATGGCACCGATCTGGTTTCACAAATAACTTGCGATGGTCATACTGACCTCGCCACGGAACCTGGAGACATGATAAGGGTAGCGAAACACAACCATCAGATCAATTTGGTTCACTCGCGAGACAATAACTTTTATCGGGTCTGTAGATCCAAGCTCAGTTGGGGTAGTCGTTTGGGGGCCTCTGAAAAGAATGCATAACGAGGAGGAGCGAGAGCAGCAAATAAACGTTGCAAGCATCCTGAGGTTAGGTTTTGAATTCCCTGCCCTCTCGATTTTAATTTTGCTATCGTCGCTTGGTTTTTTGTTGGGCACCTATACCTCGTCTTATGCAACTGCATTAAGCTATGACTCATCAGGAGTCGGTAATTTTTGGCAACTGATCACCCCCATATTCTTGCATTTTGGTGCAATGCATTTTGTTTTTAACATGTTTTGGTTGTGTTATTTTGGCAGCAAACTAGAGCGCGGTGCAGGTTCAATCCAATTGTTTCTTTTAGTTCTTGTCATTGGCTTATTTTCAAATATTGGGCAATATTTTTGGTCCGGATCAGACCAATTTGGGGGGATGTCGGGCTCCATCTATGGCCTACTTGGTTATTTATTCGCGTATTATAAGTGTGTTAAAAAGGACATTTATTTTATACCCCCTGAGCTGTTTTGGTTTATGTTTGGCTGGTTGATTTTTTGTTCCTCAGGACTTTTTGAGACATTTGCAGGTATCAGGGTAGCAAATGCTTCTCATTTGTGCGGGTTAATCTTGGGCGGTCTTCTTGGTATTATATTTGGACTGATTCAATTTGATCGCAAGTCACAGTGATGGCTCTGGATTAAATCTCAGACTTTTATGGGTATTGTTTATGGATTTTCTCAAACTGGTGGAGAGTCTAACATCAGAAGCCTATGATGCATTGAAGCGCGGCGTTGAGCTCGGTAAATGGCCAGATGGGCGCAAGCTCACATCAGAGCAGAAACAAATTTGTATGCAGGCAATAATGCTTCATGAGCAACGTAAGCCCTCAGAGGACCGCAGTGGCTTCATGCCAAAGAAGAAAAATTGTTTCAAGCCCCCCAGACAGCAGAAAATAGAGCCGCCGTCTCAGGTGATTGCATCTGATAATGCATAGTTCCAGTAGTGTATCAATCAATTGTTCAGCATTAAACGGAGGAGTATGGAGTGAAAGACGCGCTAGCCAAATCGACTTATCTGAGTGAATATTCTCCATCCGAATTTCTTATCGATTCCACGGAGTTACACTTCACTTTAAGCCATGAAGCAACAACGGTGGCTGCTAAACTCACCATTAAACGGAACCCCCAAGTCTCTTCCAGAGGGCTTGAATCAGCTCTTGTGCTTGACGGAAGCGCAAATATAGAATTGCACAGCATCAAGTTGAACGGCAAGGAACTCAGCTCTGATTGTTACTTGAGAGAGTTGGACACTCTTTCGATTTGGGGAGTTACAGATTCGTCGGTCATAGAAACGGTTGTAGTTATTGAACCGGAAAAGAATACCTCCTTGAATGGTTTATACAAGTCTAGAAAAATGTATTGCACGCAGTGTGAAGCCGAGGGTTTTCGAGAAATAACTTTTCACTTAGATAGGCCTGACATATTGTCTGAATTTACAACTACGATTATTGCTGACAAGCATGACTATCCGGTATTGCTATCCAATGGCAATCAAGTATTGAGCAAGGACCTTGAAAATGGAAAGCACATGGTGGCTTGGCATGATCCATTTAAAAAGCCTTCTTACCTTTTCGCTCTCGTTGCAGGAAACCTGACTGCTGTGGAGGACGAATATCTCACTTGCGGTGGACGCAACGTTGCGTTGAAGATTTTTGTCGAGGAGAAGGATATTAACAAGTGCAGCCATGCCATGGTTTCCTTGAAGAAAGCGATGCGGTGGGATGAGGAAACTTATGGTCGTGAGTACGATCTAGACATCTTCATGATTGTTGCCGTGGATGACTTCAATATGGGGGCAATGGAGAATAAAGGTTTGAACATTTTTAATACTTCCTGTGTGCTTGCCAACCCAAATATATCGCGCGATATCGATTTCCAGCAAATTGAAGCAATTGTTGCTCATGAGTACTTTCATAATTGGTCTGGCAACAGGGTAACGTGTAGAGATTGGTTCCAACTCAGCCTTAAAGAAGGATTCACGGTTTTTAGGGATGCTCAATTTTCTGCAGATATGAACTTTCCGATCGTAAAGCGAATTCAAGACGCAGCATACATCCGCACTTACCAGTTCGCGGAAGATGCAAGCCCGATGTCGCATCCGGTTCAGCCAGACTCCTATGTTGAAATCAACAATTTCTATACTCTTACGGTCTATGAAAAAGGCGCTGAGATCGTCGGTATGCTTCACACATTGCTTGGAAAACATGTTTTCAGGCAAGCTACAGACCTGTATTTTGAGAGACATGATGGACAAGCTGTGACGATAGAAGAGTTTGTCTTGGCGATGGAAGAGGCGAGCGGCCGAGATCTGTCTCAGTTCAGATTATGGTATAAACAATCAGGAACCCCAGAAATTGAGGTGGAGAGTAGGTACGATAATGATAATCGAGAACTAACTTTGACTTTTAATCAACATTGTCCTGACACGCCGAATCAGACAGATAAGCAACCATTTCTTATCCCTGTCCGGCTTGGGTTTATCGATGAAACAGGAAATGCAGTTGAGTTGAACTCAAATGGAGAGAGCGAGTCAACGGTCGAAATTACTGAACGTTGTCAAGAGGCAGTTTTCAAAGGGATTGATGTTAATTGCGTGCCCTCCTTGCTAAGAAATTTTTCGGCGCCTGTTAAGATTTCATATCCGTATTCAATAAGTCAGTTGGCTCACTTGATGAAGCATGATTCGGATGGCTTCAATCGTTGGGATGCGGGCCAGAAGTTGGTGACTAAGATTCTGCTATCGCAAGTCGATAACCATACTAATGGAAAATTGCTTAAAGTTGATGAGGAGCTTATTGAGGGATACCGCGAACTTGTTTTGGATCCATCCATTGACGATGCCGTGTTAGCTTTAATGTTGCAGTTGCCAGCTGAGGCAGCGCTTCGAGAAGCCTCGGAGCCCGCAGATCCGATCGCGATCCATGATTCGCGTGAATTTGTGAGGCAGGCTATAGCATCAGAGCTTGAGAGCGCTTTGGGGGACTTGTACCTTCGATGCAAGCAAGTTGAAAGCTACACCCCTCACAAGAGTCAAATTGGCAGAAGAAGCCTAAAAAACGCTGCATTAGCTTATTTGATGCTTACTGATTCTGGTATAGATCTCGCCGGGAGGCAATTTGAGGAGGCGGATAATATGACCGATGTGGCCGCAGCATTGGGAGCTCTCGTTAATTGTGCTGATGCAAAAGACTATGCTGAGCGAGCTCTAAAACAGTTTGAAGGTCGTTGGAATGATGAGGCGTTGGCAATGAACCTTTGGTTTTCTATCCAAGCGAGAAATCCCCAACAGGGGGGATTGGAGCGGGTCAAAAGTTTGTTGGCTCATCCCCTCTTTAGCATGAAGAATCCCAACAAGGTGCGCTGCGTCCTTGGAACCTTTTGCAATGATAATCTAGTGAATTTTCATCAGCCGAGAGGTGAAGGGTATGAATTCTTAGCGACCAAAGTCCTTGAACTCAACGCAATTAATCCACAAATTGGGGCTCGCCTAATAATCCCGCTCACGAGATGGCGCGGGTATGCTTCACCTCATGATTCGTTGATGTTGGATGCTTTGAAGAGAGTTGGCGCTGACTCTGGACTTTCAAAAGATATTCAGGAGATAGTAAGCAAGTCGCTTTGATCTATCGACTTGCGGCATTTGGCACTCGGATTTGATCCACTAGTTCTATAACTGCTTGGGGTGGCGCCTTTGTGAAGCGACTTACTAATCCTGAAATGACTGCGTTGAGTGCCATACCTATGACACCGATACCTTCCGGAGAAATGCCGAACAACCAATATTCTGGAGTATTAAGGCCACTTGCTATGAATTTGAAGAAAACAATATATAAGAACGTAAATAAAAGACCGGCTACCATGCCAGCGATAGCACCTTCTTTGGTAATAGACTTGCTGAAGATGCCTAGAAGAAGAGCGGGGAAAAGAGACGCGGCAGCCAAGCCAAACGCAAAAGCTACAACTTGCGCAACAAATGCCGGAGGGTAAATCCCCAAAAGGCCTGCAATACAGACAGTGATCGCTGCCGACAGGCGTGCATATCTAAGCTCCTGTTCGTCGGTAATGCTAGGCTTGAGGGTTTTCCTCAAAAGATCATGCGACACGGCGCTTGAGATTACAAGTAACAATCCCGCCGCTGTTGAGAGTGCCGCTGCTATGCCACCTGCGGCTACAAGTGCAATAACCCAACCTGGTAAGCCTGCAATCTCAGGATTGGCTAACACGATGATATCGCGGTCAATGTAGACCTCGTTGGTATTTTTGCTCGATTTATTCTGGACTAAACGCTCGCCCACCGATCCGCGCTCCTCGAGGAAGTCTGGCTTGGACGGGATCAAAGCATTGCCAGCGCCATACTGAATAAGGTTGTCTCCATTTTTGTCTCGCCACGCTACCAATCCGATATCTTCCCATTGAGTAAACCATTTTGGCACCTCGGTGTAGGGTGTTTCATGTAGGCTATCCACTAGATTTAACCTTGCAAAGGCGGCCACCGCTGGCGCGGTTGTGTAGAGTAATGCAATAAATACGAGCGCATACCCTGCTGAAAGGCGGGCATCCGACACTTTGGGCACAGTAAAAAAACGGACTAGTACGTGGGGCAGGCCGGCAGTGCCGAACATAAGAGCTGCGGTAATGGCGAGTAAATCAATGGTAGCTCTTTTCCCTTCTGTATAGGCGTTAAAACCCAAATCTATAAGGACTGCATCAAGCTTTTCAAGCACGAAGAGGTCCGAGCCATCATCAATCTGAGATCCAAAACCCAGTTGGGGAACTGGATTGCCTGTTATCATCAGTGAAATAAAAATGGCGGGCACCATATATGCGAAAATTAACACACAATATTGAGCGACCTGGGTGTATGTGATCCCTTTCATGCCCCCAAGCACTGCATATAAGAAAACAATGGCCATGCCGATAATTACGCCAGTAGGTACCTCAACCTCCAGAAAACGGGAAAACACGATACCCACACCCCGCATCTGCCCGGCCACATATGTAAAGGATATGAAGATCAGACAAATTACGGCAACGATCCTTGCCGTCTGAGAATAGTAACGTGTTCCAATAAAGTCTGGAACCGTGAAGTGACCAAATTTTCTCAGGTAAGGCGCGAGCAAGAGTGCTAACAAAACGTAGCCTCCCGTCCAGCCGAGTAGATATACACTGCCATCCCTTCCCATAAAGGCTATTATTCCAGCCATCGAAATAAATGAGGCCGCACTCATCCAATCGGCTGCCGTTGCCATGCCGTTGACAACTGGGTTGACGCCGCCGCCTGCGATATAAAAGTCTTTTGTCGAGTCAGCCCGAGTCCATACTGCAATTCCAATGTAGAGAGCGAAGGAGGACCCCACCATTAGGTAAGTAAGAACTTGAGTGCTCAAGTCTGGTCTATCCTTGAAGCATCATCGACGTCAAACTGTCTATCGATTGCGTTCATCCGCCAGGAGTAGAAAAAAATCAAAAAAATAAAGACTAAAATGGAACCCTGCTGGGAAAACCAGAATCCCAGTTTGAAGCCAAGTATGTGAAATTGGTCCAACCAGTCTGCAAGAGCCACACCAAATCCAAATGACACAATTAGCCAAATTAGTAATAACTTAGTAAGGAGTGCTAGATTGGCTTTCCAATATGCCTTTTTTGGGTCACCTGTTTCTCGATTATTCATAATAGGTTTCTTTAGAACGTCTTTATACGATCTAATCGCATCCCTCTTGATCAAATGCAGGATTGCATTGATTATATCCTATCACCTGAATTATTTTTTATCGAGAGGTGTCTGTAGGATAAAGAGGCTGCAATCTATGCTCATTGTTTGGGCTAGAGTACTTCGTTGCTTTAGAGTGTATTGTCAACCTTTCGATGATTAGATCCCGATCAGCCATCAATGGCGATTCTGCATGGTATAGATGTTGATCCAGTTGAGAGAATTCCTTACTGAGAACAGGGTCATCGAGCTTTTTAGCCAAATCTTGGAGGGTAATCGACGGCGCAATGTGCAAAGCTAACTGACCCCACTTGAGTATATTGGTTCTGGCATCCAGTAGGTTGTTGGCCTGCATTTGTTTTTTAATCACCTGCACGAGTTGTTTCATGCTAGCTGGTTTTGATTGGGCGGGAATGGGAGCTCGCGTGTGTTTTTCGTCCTCTTTTTTTCTTTTCCACAACATCAGCGAAATAAGACTACAGATCAATACCACGTTTGCGCTCAGAGAAAAGGCTAATAATTGGGGCGGTCGAGACGACAAAGAAATGTCTTGCTCGTCCTGAGCGGGGGAGATACTGATGGTATTGATTTGCTGTAAAGCGGGAACAGAACTGTCTCCTAGATTTGCTCCTGCTTGCACATTTAATTTGCGACTTTCGACAATGGTCGTTTCTATCTGACGGGTGCCTGTGTTCCACCACTGAACCTCGATAGACGGCAGAGTTACCTGGCCTGCAAGCTTCGGCACTAGAGCCATTGATTCTATCCGAACTCCGAGGACCCCGTCGTCGGTTTTTCTTGTCTCAATCTGGGCTTGATCCGGGTAGATCTTGAAGGCTGAAATGGATGGCAGATCGAGAGGATTAATCTGGGCTCCAGTCTGACCTTCTGCAGTCATAGTGATGGTTCGTGTGATGGGTTCGCCCACGCGAAGCTCTCCCAAGTCACCATTCCATGTCTCTGTTAACTCTACTTTGGAACTCGGTAACCATTGAATACCCGAAACTTCTGGCGGTTGCTTGAGTATGTCGATCGTTTTTTCTTCTGTGACTCGAATTACTTGATCTCCTCTTTGGTTGAACACGCCGAACTGTCGTCTCGTTGGAACTTCAAATGCTCCAAAGCGTTGTGAGGGGATGCTCAACGTGCCAGTTTTCTGAGGGAAGATCGCATAGCGCACCTCGATCACTAGATAGTCTTTACCATTAATGCGCTTTTGAAATTGGTTCTCGGCGACCTGCTCAGCCGTTGCATTATCGATGCTCAGCGGTGTAAGGCTGTAATCAGTTAATGATACGGAGGTGAAGAGCCGCTGAGTGAGAAGTATCTGCTCTTGGACGTATGCGGTTGTCTTATCTGTGATAGTTTCAGAAAAGATAGCTTGCTGTGCTTGTGTCTGGTTCGATGAGGCGGAGGGGTCACTAACTTGAATTTCTATAGCATTACTGACGTGGCCAGCATAATTCAAAGATGGAATCAGGAGTTTCCCTTTGGCTCTCGGCAACAGGGTTAGTGTCCAGTCAGTGTAAGACTCAGCTTGCCCATTACTCCATGTGTATTGCTGCTGCCTACTAGTCGAAATGATGTCAAAATCTGACTTAAGACTATCAAAATTTGGATCATTCATTTGGGCCTGACCGCTATATCGAATTGTCAACTCAAGTGTTTCATTTTTAAAGATCATGTTTCGATCAGTATCGGCGGTCAACAATGCAAACACGTAAGAATTACCCACCAAAAAAAGCGCAACAATGGCTAGGTATTTAATAACCGAATGCTTTATATATGCGGCTATAGTGGTTTCATTCATTTTTGACAACTCTCTGTACTCGCGTCTCTCGTGCGTTTTTTATTCAGTAACGTCCCGATTGTTCATCGTTAGGAGGCCTTGGTCGCCTTGGTTGGTTGGCACGCTGCCGAGCTTGGTGCTGAAATTTGGCTCTAAGAAGCCCGCCTGGGTCATCTGGCACACTGCGAAGTAACCGCTCCAGTTCTTGCTGGGATTGGTTCTCATCAGTCATAGGTGTCGAGTTTAACTCGTCCGGTTCTTGAGTCTTATCTTGTGCCTGTTCCAAGTCGGTTTCATTCTGAGACTGTTCTGAATCATGCTCAGATGATTCTTGAGTATACTGTTCACTGTGTTCTCTACTTTCTTGTTCGGAATCGGATTGATTGCGTTCGTCGGTCGACTCATTGTTTTGCCCTGGCTGATTATTTTGATCTTGATTTCGGTCTTGATCTTGTTTCTGATCCTCATTTTGTTGTTGCAGCAAGTTTTCGAGCAGTTCTTTATTAAAGATAGCATCCTCAAAGGTTGGCTCAAGTTGCAAGGCATGCTCATAAGCTTTAATCGCCGCTTCTAATTCTCCAGATCGCGCCAAGCTATTGCCTTCGTTGTAATAGGAAGCCGTTTCATTCAAACCTTTTTTCTCACGGAATTTCTTTGCCGCATCCTCATAATCGCCGGCTCTATAAGCGGCGGCGGCCTCCCAAGCGGGATTTTGAAACAGTGATTGTGCTCTTGCAGCATCCCCCTCTTCAAGAGCTGTTGCGGCCTGCTGATCAGGGCGTTGCCATAGGCCACGCCAATCTAGGGAAAAGCTTTTCTGCGGATATAATAAAGGCAAGACCATTATAGTAATCAAGGTGCCGCGCCTAAAAACACTGAGAATAAAAGGTAGAAAGAAGATTATTAATAGGTAACCGCGATCGTTCCAGACGTCGAACGTTCGTTCTAGCTCTCTCGTCTTATCAACCAGAGGCATGTTTCCGACAGCAACAAGAGCGTTGACATCTTTCTCGTCATTAGTTAGGGATCGATATATCCCCCGATTGCTTTCTGCTAGTTCTTTTAGATCTTCGGTGTTGATTTTTGGTATTAAGATCCCTCCTTGGTTGTCTTTTAGAAAACCTCCATATGGCAGGGGAATGGGAGCTCCTGCAGGCGTCCCGATTCCCAAAATCGAAAGACGAAAGCTGCTATTTTTACTTAGCGATGCGGTTATGTCTGGTATTGCAGATGACGCCACTTCATCGGTGATTAGAAGCAAATCGGCCCTATCTAAACCTCCATTCTTGACGATTGCCAATGCGGTGTCTATTGCCTCTTCCACATTGCTTCCATATTCTGGCATGATTGATGGCTCCAGAGAGTTGACCATGCTTATTATCGTGTTCGTGTCTTCAGTTAGAGGAGAGACCACGTGAGCACTGCCTGAGTAGACGATCAAAGCTGTGTATCCCTCTCTGCGCTCAGAGAGTATGTCAATAAGTTTGAACCTAGCCCGAATGAGTCGACTTGGCTTGCTGTCCTGGGCGAGCATTGATGGGGAAAGATCAAACAGTATTACCATCGCAGCCTCTTTTTTATGGACTGGCTGAGGCATTTGTTCCCAGGTTGGTCCGGCCAGGGCGACACACGCAAGCAGCCACGCGAGAGACCAAAAGACAGTTTTTAGTGATTCATACCGGCGGGGCGTAGGGTCATTATCTTCAGTCAGGTAGTTTATCAACTCTGGGTTTATTAGTTTATTCCAGTTCTCCAAACTATATTGCTTCCACTGATAATAAACCCATAGGATCAGAACAGGGATCAGACCAATGAGCCACATTGGTCTTAAAAAATGGAATTGGCTTAGGATATCATTAAAAACCATTCTTTTTACCATTTAAAGCAAAGAGAATGAGCGCCGAGAAAAAAGATAACCCAAGAGGCCAATGAAAAAGTGATGTGACGGGGCGGATTATCTCTACCGATTGCTCTATGGGTTCAAGTTCGTTGAGCCTTTCATAAATAGTGGACAGTTCTGCCGGATTTCGCGCCCGAAAATACTGTCCGCCAGTAGCTCTAGCAATGCCCATGAGAGTAGACTCGTCAAGATCGGCTGACGGATTGGTAATTGTTTGGCCGAACAAACTCCATTCCTGAATACGTTCTGCACCTATGCCAACTGTGTAGATCTTTACATTTGATCTCGCTGCAAGATCAGCTGCCTTTAATGGATTAAGTTCACCTGAGTTGCTCGCACCATCCGTCAACAGGATCATAACTCTATGATTATCTGGTCTGCCTTGAAGTCTTTTTATTCCAATGCCTATGGCATCTCCGATGGCTGTGCCTTGCCCAGCGAAGCCTATTTCGGCCTCGTATAAGAGGGTTTGCATGGTCTTTCGATCAAAAGTGAGTGGTGCCTGGAGATATGCTTTCTCTCCAAACAATATTAACCCAAGGCGGTCACCATCTCGCTCGATAACGAAATTACCAACAACAGCCTTGACAGCAACCAATCGATTGACCAGCTTGCCTCCGAGTTGCATATCTTCTCGCTCCATACTTCCGGAAATGTCAACTGCTAAAAGTATGTCACGGCCTGATGTTGGCAGAGATATAGGCTCTCCTACCCAGACAGGCCTTGACAATGCTGATAGTGCAGAAATCCAACAAGTAAACATCAGAGCCATTAATATGAATTTTTTCCAGGTAGGGTATCGTTCGTTTTTTTTGTTTTCTGCTAGTGCCGCTAGGACAGGAGCGCGCAGAGCAAGCATGGTCATTTGCTTTGGATGTCGAATAATACGGTAAGCCATCGGGAGTGGAATCAGACAGAGAACCCATGGCCACAACAAACTCAACATTCAATCTTGTCCTCGGATGCTGTGCTTTTTGATCCACAGTCTTGCGTCGGATGCCAATGATTTGCAAAGTTCAACGCTGCACTCAGGGTCATGCTGCTTTGGGGTTGCATAAAGAATCAAGCCTACTTTTTGAGGGTCACAACGAAAAAGTGAGTCATGACTTGTTGCTCTTAGAAACTCAAGAAATGGTCCTACTGGAAGGCTGGCGATATTTTCTTTTTTGGTGGCCGTTTTCGCTGTTTGTCTCAAGAGGTGAAATATAGATTGGACCTTTTGACTGAGTTGCTCGTTACCTAAAATATCGTCCAATTCTTTTAGAGCCTCTTGCCGGTAGATTCGGGCGCGGTGTCGTCTGAGCCAAAACCTCGCGATGAGCGCTAAGCATAGTATGGCTGACAGAGTCAGCAACCACCAGCCTGGAGCTGGCGGCCATAAGGGAATTGCCTCCGGTAAGTGGATATCGCGCAATTGGGCTAGAGGATCGGATTCATTCATTTTTATCTAAACTAGGGTCATGCTCGTCTTCTGCGTTTGCCATAAGTTCTGCCAAGCATGGACATAATGTTTTCTGATGTATTAAATGTTAATAGACAGCCTCCTAATTTTTCGTTTACTGCCTTGATCTGCTCACTGCGGGTTCGAAACGAATCTGCATAACTTTGACGGAGAGATGAATTTCTGCAGTCCAAAAGCATTTTATTTTTGCCATCGCTGACTGCATAAACAGAGGGAGGAGGTAACTCAACTTCCAAGTTGTCATAGACGTGGCACAAATTTACTCGAGCTAATCGAGCGATATCAAAAAGATGCCTGGAGCATTCATCATTGAGATCGTTGAAATCGCTGATGATAAAAAGTGTCGATCCGGGCAGAACGCGTTGTTTCGATTCATGCAGCATGCCTGTGAGAGTGAAAGTTTCCTCATGTAAGTTAAGAAGATACTTTGAAAAACCATGGAGTGAGTAAATATATTGCAATACCGCATGATGACTTCTTTTTGCTTTCACGTCTTCATGTTGCTGTTGCCCAAAAATCAGTCCTCCGACGCGATCATTCGCTGCCAACCCAGCCCAAGCAAGCGCAGCGGCGACTTCACAAGCAACAACTGATTTAAGCCTTTGACTGCCGAAAAACATGGATCCGCGAAGATCCGTTATTATCAGAATAGGTCTTTCACGCTCTTCGCTGAAAATCTTGGTGTGAGCTACCTGAGTGCGAGCAGTTACTCGCCAATCAATGCTTCGAACATCATCTCCGGGCTTATATATTCTTACCTCTTCGAAGTCCATACCTCTGCCACGCCACCGAGATCTGTGGGCTCCGCTGACTTGTTGTCTCGCCACGGGGTTCGGGAAATTGGTTAATTCTCTGGCCCCATAACGAAGTCTGATTAGTGATTGCTGAATTGCTATCGCTGGATTGATTTCAAGATCTCCGGATTTTGAGGGCTCTCGCATAAGTAAAAAGCACCTAGGCTGTTGGTACCATATCAAGAAGTTGGTCTATCACTCGTGTCACAGAAATTCCGTTGGCTTCTGCTTCGAAACTCAGTATCAGCCGATGTTTAAGGACGTCAGGAGCAACGCTTCGGACGTCATCGGGCGTTACAAAATCGCGACCATTCAGCCATGCGAGAGCTCGACTACATCTGTCTAATGCGATTGTTGCACGAGGACTGGCGCCATAATCAAGCCATGATTCAAGGTTTCCTCCGTAACCAGAAGTATTTCTGGTTGCTAAAACAATTTGCACCAGATAATTCTCCACTGGTTTCGCCATATGAACATTCAGGACCTGTTTGCGAGCCTCCAAGATTGTTTTTTGGTTTATTTTAGAAAAGTTCTCGAACATCTCTTCCAATGCTTCTTTTCTGGATAACTCGAGTATCAGTCTCTCTGTTTCTGGTGCGGGATATTCAACTGAAACATGCATCAGAAAGCGATCCATTTGAGCCTCAGGAAGCGGATAAGTCCCTTCCTGTTCGATTGGATTTTGAGTAGCCATAACTAAAAATAAATCAGGGAGGTCATAGGTGTTTTTACCAACAGTTATTTGTCGCTCCGCCATTGCTTCGAGGAGGGCCGACTGCACTTTAGCCGGAGCTCTATTAATTTCGTCGGCCAAAACCAAGTTATGGAAGAGTGGCCCCGCCTGAAATTCAAATCGGTTTTCCTCGGGGCGATAAATATCACTGCCAGTTACATCAGCGGGCAGTAAATCGGGAGTGAATTGAATTCGGTGAAAGTCAGCATCTAGTCCCTCAGATAGGGTCTTGATTGCTTTAGTTTTAGCCAGCCCGGGAGCACCCTCAACAAGGAGGTGGCCGTCTGCCAAAAGAGCCACAATAAGCCTTTCCACCAGCGTCTCTTGACCTAAAATTTTGCTACTTAGCCATTTCTTCAGTTGGTTAATTCGTTCTTGCACCAGCCTGCTCCCTAACGCACATTTGAGGTGTTTCCTTCTCTATTAGATTACAATATAGCCTAACACTTCCAAATTCATTTACATTGGAAAAATTTCAGTTTTACACTGCGCTACAACCTATTATAGTGTTTTAAGCGAACAACGAGTATAACTGCAATTTCAGTCATTCCCCCAAGGGCTCCTCCTCGGCACTGACTGTTTGCTGTCTCGCCAAAGGTTTCGCGGTTCAATTATGCCCCTAGCTACAAAATGTTACCGGAGGCGAAATATTAGCGATGGAAAATAAAAAAAACAACCGGCCTCATTTGCTTAGAGCACTTGCTTCTTTTTCTAATCAGTATGTCGATGAAATCGATAAAACAAATTTTGATAATTTCGTCGATCACATCATAAAAAAACATCTCGACATCGACTATCTCAATAGACCGTTGGAGACAATTTTTTGGAACATCTATGGTCTTTATCGCTTTGTAAGAGTATTCGATTCCGAAATTGCTTTCGATGGGATTTATCGGGGCCAACTTATGGGATTTAACCCTGATCCCCATGAGGACGGTTGGGTTTCCGACCATTCCATAATTTATGTAAATCAGCTGGATAAACCCTTTCTGGTGGATTCGTTGCGTATCGCATTAAATGCTCGTGGGGAAAAAATTAACAGCCTCAGAAGTGCGCCATTATGGATTAAAAGGAATAAACAAGGCCTCATTGTTTCAATGGCAAATGAAAACACGTCTGATGCCTCACTTGAGGCGTTAATAACCATTGAAATAGAGCGTTGTGATGATAATGAGCTCAAGGCTTTATCGAAACAGTTAGTTAGCGTTCTGAGTGACGTAGAGTTAGTCGTAAATGATTTCCGGGAAGTTCGACAAGATTTGAGGAGTTTGATCGACGATATTCAATTGTTAGCCCCAAAAACCAGTGATCGAGATGAGTGTGCAGAGTTTTTAGAGTGGATGGAATCGGGGGCTTTCGTGTTTTTGGGGAGCATCCAATTTGAGCAACAGGATCGAGGCGATGAGACTTTTCTAACGGAGATGGTGAACACTAGAAAAGGGTTATTTAAACGCCTCAGTCCAGTTACGAGGGAGCGACGTCTAAAAGAACTTAGCGATGGGGTACGCGCATTTTATGAGACTGACCAGATACTGTCATTTGGAAAATCATCATGCCGCTCCTCTGTGCATCGAAGCGCCTACTCTCATTACGTCATTGTGAAACGGTTTGATGAGTCTGGGAAATCGATAGGCGAGGCTCGCTTTCTAGGACTTCATACCTCTCAGTTCTATGACTATAGTTCTGGCCGCATTCCTATCCTTCGAAGCAAGGTGGACTATCTTCTTGAGAATTCAGGTTTTCAAAAAGGTAGCCACGATCATAAGGCGCTATGCGCAATTGCTGAGTCATTTCCTCGGGATGAATTACTGCAGATGCCAAAGGATGCATTGCTGGATATGGCAATAGGAATATGGCAAATCTATCAACGTAATATGACCAAGGTTTTTACTTATTCCGACCCCTATAAAAAATTTGTCAGCTGCTTGATATTTTTGCCTCGCGCATCTTTTAGTTCGCGAGTAAGGGAGCGGATTCAGCGCGCAATCGAACGTTTTCTGGGCGCATCGGATAGCACATTTGTCAGTTTTTTTCTTCCCGAATCGATGTTGGTTCGTATTTATATGGTATTTCCTATAAAAGATTTCAATTTTGAAACCGATCATTCGGGCAGGTTAGAGGAAATTGTCGAAGGTATTACGGCAAACTGGGTCGATGAATTTAATAGTCTGGCGGTCGAGGAAATTGGTGAACAAAGCGGCTTAACGATTTCAAAGAAATATGCGACCGGTTTTTCGGAAGCATACAAAGAACAATACAAACCTGTTCATGCACTTAGGGATATTTCCGTGTTGGAATCTCTGGCCGGTTCTAGAAAACTTGCAGTCGACCTGAGGCCATTGGAGAAAGATTTGCAGCTTAAATTGTTCCATGCCAAGGATCCAATCGCTTTATCAAGCATGATTCCGATTCTTGAAAATCTCGGATTTAACGTTTTGATGGAGCGGCCTCATGAGATAACTCCCCGACAGCAATCATCTGTATGGTTGCAAGATTTCCTGCTTGAACTCACTCTAGATATTAAAATTGACTTCTATTCGATAGCGGAGGATTTCAGTCAAGCATTGGAAGCCATATGGTCTGGCGCTGCAGAAAATGATCGATTTAATCGATTAGTTATCGGGGCAAGCTTAAGTTGGAGGGAAGTCGCACTATTGAGACTTTACTCTAGGTATCTGAAGCAACTCGGTTTCTCTTTCAGTCAAGATTTTATTGCGGATACGCTCTCGGCTCATCTGGGGTTATCAAAAGCCCTATTCAAACTTTTCGCGACTTTGTTTGCCCCACATCTTGCAGATGGTAAAGAGCAAGATAATGAGCTTGAGGATTTAAGACAGGATATTGAGAATAATTTAAAGGGCGTCCTAGATATAAGCCATGACAATGTCTTTCGAGCTTATCTGCAGTTGATTGATGCTACTAAACGCACTAATTACTATCAAGTTCAGTCTGGCGGGCTTCACAAAACCTTTATGAGTATAAAGGTCGCCACAGAAAAAATTTGTATTGCGCCGGAGCCCCGACCGGAGAGCGAAATCTTTGTATACTGTCCGGAATTTGAGGGTGTACATCTCCGCATGGGCAAAGTTTCGCGGGGAGGTTTGCGCTGGTCCGACAGGCGCGAGGATTATCGTAAAGAGGTGCTCGGACTCGTGAAAGCACAACAAGTTAAAAACGCAGTAATTGTTCCGAGCGGAGCGAAAGGTGGTTTTGTCATTAGAAACTCTTCTTATGGAGAACGCCACGGATCACTTGCGGAAGTAGGAAAGGCTACCTACAAACTTTTCATTCAGGCACTGCTTGATATCACTGACAACTATATCGCGGGTGCAGTAGTTGCGCCGGATAATCTCACAAGGGCGGATGGCGATGACCCTTATCTTGTAGTAGCTGCTGATAAAGGTACTGCTGCGTTCTCAGATTTAGCAAATGATATTTCAAATCATCATCATTTTTGGTTGGGTGATGCTTTCGCGTCTGGCGGATCGAATGGCTATGATCATAAGGCCATGGGTATCACTGCACGAGGTGCTTGGGTTGCTGTCAAACGGCACTTCCGTGAGCTTGGGAGGGATATAAAAAATCATAATTTCAGTGTCGTTGGAATCGGCGATATGTCCGGTGATGTCTTTGGAAATGGGATGTTGTTATCGAGGCAAATTCAATTGGTTGCTGCGTTCAATCATTTACACATCTTTATAGATCCTAACCCAGATGCAGAGAAAACTTATAAGGAGCGTGAGAGGCTATTCAATAAACCGCACAGTGGGTGGGATGACTTTGATCGATCACTTCTCTCAAGCGGAGCGCGGGTGTTTTCTCGAAAGAGTAAGACACTTGAGTTGACTCAAGGGATTAAACAACGGTTTGACATAGATGCAGATCATGCGACACCGGCCGAATTGATCACCGCGCTATTGTTAGCACGTGTGGATTTACTTTGGAATGGAGGTATCGGCACTTACGTGAAATCTAGCCGAGAGAGTGATGCTCAGGTTGGAGATAAAACCAATGATGAATTGAGAGTAGATGGTCGTGATTTGCGTTGCAAAGTCCTAGGGGAGGGCGGCAACCTAGGCATCACGCAACTCGGAAGAGTTGAATACAGTCTAGCGGGAGGCTTCTGTAATACAGATTTTATTGACAATGCTGCCGGTGTTGATTGCTCGGATCATGAGGTGAATATAAAAATCTTGCTGAATTCGAGGTTGCGAAGTGGCGATTTGAACATTGTTGCAAGAAATGAACTTCTTGCCTCAATGACCAAACCGGTGGCAGAAAAGGTACTGAAAAATAATGCACGCCAAACACAAGCGATTAGTATCGCGCTACATCGGAGTAGAGAGCAACACACAGAATATCAACGTTTCATGCTCTGGTTGGAGAGCATGGGAAGACTGGACAGAGATTTAGAATTTCTCCCGACAAATGATCAACTGGAGGAGCGTTTTTCCGAGAGAGGAAACCCTTGGACCAGGCCAGAACTAGCTGTATTGATCTCTTACTCAAAAGTAATGTTGAAAGAGACCCTCTTGGATGCCAAACTGCTTAACGATGCTTGGCTTGCAGATTCGGTTGAGAAGGCTTTTCCTAGGATGCTAGTAGAGTATCTAGGTGGAACCGTTTCTTCGCATCAGTTAGCGAATGAGATTGCCGCAACCCAGTTGGCCAACGATCTTGTGGATCGTTTTGGTTTCACTTTCGTCTTCAGCATTATAGAGACTGTCGGAGGCGGCCCAGGAGAAGTCGTTCGCGCGCTGACTGTGGTAGTAAATGTGTTGGGAATCGACCAACTTTGGCATTTAATAGAGACTGACGATGACAACTTATCCCCAGAGTTACAACTTGATTTGTTTCACATTTTGATCAAGGTTGTCCGTCGCTCTACCAGTTGGTTCTTGAGATATCGGTCCGCAGATTTTGACTGTGCCGAGAGCATTGAGTTGTTTGCCGAGCCGATGCAGCACCTGCTTGAAAACTGGGATCAGTTGCGACCCAATCGGTGGCCGGCAGAGCCTCTTGCGAATGCATCTCTAAGCGATGTTTCCGCTACCTCGATCGCAGGGATGCAGATATTGTCGGATAACCTCTTCCGTGCGCTTGGGATAATCGATTTGGCGCTTCACTATAATTGGCCGGTGCAGCTGGTCGCACAAGTGTATTCTCTTGTCGGTGAGAAATTGATTCTCGATGACTTGATAAAAAAAATCGCTGGGACCGAAAAAGTGGGCCGCTGGCAAGACCTAGCTAGCGAAGCTGCCATGAACCAGCTTGAACACTATCGTTGCCAAACGACGGCTTTGTTGCTTCAAATTTGGGAAGGGAAGTCCGAAGAGATCAGTGAACTTTGGCAATCAGCACAGGCAGCAACCATCACTAGTTGGGAAATCATGATGTCAGAAGTTCGCAAATCCGAGGGCAACCATGACCCTGTAATTACCGTGGCTTTATATGAATTTCTCAACTTAGTAGAGGGATTGCGAAGAATTTTTCGAGAAAGAAGCTCGATCAATTCTGGTTCGTGACAAATAAGCCAGTGTGCGGCACTTTATAAATTTAAATCCATTATGTGAAGATATAAATTACCACGTTCAAAATGCTTATTCGTTCTTAAAGGTTAATCACTTTCTGTTGGAATGCCTGTTGCTTGAATCCCGACCAAAAATCCTCTCGGCCTTCTCTCCATCCTCGAGCCCAATGATAGGCCATATTTGAATTTACCATATGAGGACAGGCGCT
>MDTB01045251.1_pt1 | contig 32794 bp, 18 predicted proteins | sample 811161 | NCBI WGS metagenome assembly MDTB01 (sample SAMN05326650, study PRJNA326480) | marine metagenome | isolation source: seawater | place: Mediterranean Sea | collected 2009 | reverse complement strand
TCAGTCATGGAATATTTCAGATGGAGCCGATGCTTTTGATACCGATTCAACTCAATGGTCTGATTTTGATTCTGATGGTTATGGAGACAATTGGGATGACCCTTCATGGAATGAGAGTCGTGCAATCAATGGATTAGGTGTTTGGTATGTAGGCGCAACACAGCCTGATGCTTGCCCAACTCGGGCCGGACAATCTTTTGAAGATCGATTGGGTTGCCCCGATTCGGACGGAGATGGGTGGTCTAATCCCGATGAGTCATGGAAAGCAGAAAATGGGTCTGATGCATTCCCTGGAGATTCTACTCAATGGTCTGATAGAGATCTAGATGGATTCGGAGATAATTCTGAAGGAACCAATCCGGATGCATTCCCTGATAATCCAACTCAATGGTTAGATTCTGATGGAGACGGCTGGGGAGATAATCAGAATCCCGCAGCAACACAGATTGATGCATTCCCGAATGAACCAAGTCAGTGGGTTGATTCCGATTCTGATGGATTTGGAGATAATTCATCAGGATTTGAAGCTGATTCTTGTAATGATCGAGCAGGAACCTCCACAATGGATCGATTCGGCTGTCCAGATGCTGATGGCGATGGATACAGTAATTCTGATGCTAATTGGCCTGCACATCCAGAAGGATTTGCTGATGCTTTCAATGATCAATCATCTCAATGGGCAGATACTGATGGAGACGGTTTTGGAGATAATAATGAGGAAGGAGCATGGCGCCCAGATGCTTGTCCTGCTACAACTGGTAGTTCTACCATTGATAGATGGGGTTGTCCAGATGGTGATGGAGACGGTGCAAGTGACCCTCAAATTCAGGCTGGATGGCTACCACATCCTGCCGGTTTAGCAGATGCATTTCCCGATGATGCTAGTCAATGGAGAGATTTCGATGGTGATGGATATGGAGATGAACCAGTAGGAACAGATCCCGATCGTTGTAAGGAAACTCCAGGAACAAGTACAGAAGATCGTTTTGGATGTACAGATACAGACGGAGATGGATGGAGTGATTTAGGAGACCGCTTCCCAATGGACGTTACTCAATGGTTTGATGCAGACGGCGACGGATATGGAGACAACATTTGGGGCAATATGCCAGATTCATGTCCCGAGGCTTCCTTAGCTGATGGGATTAGTCTTCTCGATAGACTAGGCTGCCCTGATCTAGACGGAGATGGTTTCAGCGATCCAGATGATAGTTGGGGTGCTAGTCCTAATGGAACTGCGGATGCATTCCCCCAAAATAGAGTACAATGGTCGGACCTTGATGGCGATGGATTCGGAGACAATGGAATTGGTTCCCTTCGCGATGATTGTCCCGAAGTCTCTGGAGAATCGACCATTGATTTACAAGGCTGTCCTGATGCAAATGGAGATGGCTATTCAGATAGTTTCGGATTCATAAATTCTCAATACATGTTGATGGCATCAAATCCTACCGCTGCTATGTTTACTTACATTATTCCAATTGGGATTTTCTTAATTACCATTCTTGGAATGATGGTAGTTAGAAGAGGAGGTGAGTCTTGATGCGGCAAAATATTCTCATTCTGTTCTCTATATTTTTATTACTACCATTAGCAACCTTAACAGTTAGTGCAGAATCAGGAATTGGTCTTGAAGAAAGAAGAGTAGATGCAATGGATATGGACAGTGATGGTTTCCCAGATATGTTGAGTACTATCTTTGCGATTAATTCAACTCAAGATAGCCATGTAGGAGTTCAAGTCATTGTTGAGACAGATCGATTGGTGATTCCATTTTGGGAGAATTTGACTCTCACTGCAGGTGAAATGAAGTTCGGTTCCATCGACATCTATGCATGGGAAGATGGAGATTATAATCTCAGAATGCTAATTTGGGATCATGGATTAGAAATTATTACTGAAGAAGTTGATTTAGGAACATTCGATTTAACAACTGCACTTTCCCCACCTACATTGGGATTGGAATTACAATCGGCTGAGACGATATTTACTGGCGATGAGTGCAAGATTCTTCGCTTCTTTTCTGATGATGTTGGAGAGCAATATGATGCTCTAGGAGTTGTATCTCTTACAGGTGTTCCTTGGCAAGTCCTCAATGAAACCGCTCCTATTGATTGTTCATCATGGCCTGCAGCAACATATTCAATTTCATTGCAGTACACAAACGAATTGGGTTTTGGAGCCTCAACTATTCTTGAAGTCTCGATAGAAAACCATCCTGCACCTGATTTCTCTATTCTTGTCAATGGTCAGAATCAACGTATGGGTACAGGTTGTTCTGTCGTCGCTGTTTCAGCAGAAAATCAAACAGATACTGATTTAGAATTTTCATGGTTAATCACTAATCCGAAAAATCAGGAAACTTCTGAATCTGATGTTAAGGACTTAGATTGTGGACTTTGGGATCCAGGGGTTCACAAGGTTCGAGTAACTGCCACTAATCCTCAAATGCAGACAACTACTTTGGGTGTGAATGTTGTTCGATTACCTCCTGTTGATGCTAGTGACCCTATTTTAGGAAATATTAGCGACGACACCGCTTGGCCTTCAAGTTCATCTGGTGAAGATTATGAGGCAATACCACTGTTCCTCAATCTACAGGCATCTGCTGCAGCAATCGGAGGAGGAGGAATTTTATTCGGCCTTATTTTTGGTATATTTGCAGGACTAATCTTGACTCGTGGGGGTTCAGATTCCCCTCGGCTCGAAGAAGTCATGGAGGCTGCTGCATCTTCAATGGCAGATGGAGAGATTGAAGATGTTGCAGAAGGATTGCCGACATATACCGATCCTCAAGGAGTAATATGGAGACAACACCCTGATGGTTCAATGGACTGGTGGGATGGAATAGAAGGAATTTGGGTAAAGTTTGAGTCATGAAATATGTATTAAGACAAACGCAGATCCAGTCGCTGAGATAGTAAACTCCTCCTCATTTGTTTTATTCGAGAGTCCTCTTGATGAGAATCCAATCTCTTCATCTAAATTCCATTCCAGTCCCGTAGTTTTCACATGTGTATTTTCAAAACAGAAGATGGAAACTATTGTCCCTGTAGGCACATTGTAACTGCTATCATTTGTATTTGTGATTCTATGGATAATCATATCATCTAAAACTACTCGAATATCTAGATTCTCATTTGCATTATGTAATGCTGCATAGTTAGCTAATTCATGGTCATTTCTTTTTCCAGTAAATCCTAGAATACATATTGTTGTCAAATCTTTTTCAGCACATAGTTGAAGTGCTTTTGATAAGTCATTATTTTCTTGGCCTTCAACAAAAACTAAATTTTTTTCAGGGTGATTTTCCTTGTTTACCGAATCTAAATCTCCAATTATTAAATCTGGAGTAATCCCATACTCCAATGCTAAATCTGCCCCTGAATCCACTCCGATGATATACTCAAAATCTTGCAGACAACTCATTTGAGGCCATATACCTGGTAAACAAAGAAGGGTTGTCATGGTTAGGCGATTGTTATCTAGTCCTTCATCGCACCGCTTTCAGGTCGAAAGATATGAAGCCTTTAGAGTAGGGAGGCCTATTGACGGGCAATGGTGCTTCGGCACCGAGGGGAGTGAGATTGTGAAAGCAAGAATTCTTGTTGCCCTTATGTTATTGTCATTGTTTTATCCAATGACGTCTTTTTCTACAGCTCTAGAAGATGAATTCACTCCCCTTGATACCATCCAAGCACCATTACCGTCTAACGAATGGGGGGAAAGTTTAGCAGGTTCTGATATTACACATATGAGTGAAGATTGGAATGTTTTAGCGACCAGAAATTTATCCAGTATGATTGAGTTACAAATTTCTTCGTCTCTATCAGATTCAGACGACTATTCAGGAATAGATATGATCATTGATCACTTTGATGCAATACATGCTTGCGTATACAATGGTACAACTGGAAGTTTGGAATATATCCATGTGAATCAAACAGGTGTAGTTCAATGGAAAATTGTTGATGATGGAAACGGCAATGATGTAGGCTCCGAATGCTCAATTGATTTAGACAGTCAGAATAGAGCTAGAATTGCATATCTAGATTCAGATGCCTCTTCCCTCAAATTTGCATTCGATGCCCCTCCGCATTATGTGAACTATGAAGACTGGCACGTTCGTACAGTTACCGAAGGGTGGAATGTCGCAGGACCATTAGAATTGTCTATTGTAGATAATGGATCTGATGTCATTCTATGGATAGATGAAGATACAGGATATCTTATGACTTCATTTTATGATTCTACGTTTTGGCGTCATGAGTCTGTAATTGAATCAGTAGTAGATGGATACAATGCCCGCACTCATTACGGAGATACAGTACGTATTTTACATGAGACAGGAGGCTTGATTCGGTCAATGGATTGGCCAAACATGACTTTCACAAATATTGATGCAGCTCCATGGATAGGTGCTCCATTAGATCAAGAAATTCCAGATGATGGAGAGGCTCAACTTACTTATTCATCAGAGAATGATACTGTAGTACAATTTGTACGAAGCCTAGAAGGAAGAAGAGAAGGAAGAATCACTACTACTCCTATACATGTAATTGATGCAGATAAATCCTCAGCAAAAGTTGGAGATTTCAATTGTGATGGAAAATCTGATTATATTATTTTCATGAATCAATCTTTAGTTGTTCATTATGGGCGAACTAGTGGATTCAATCCAACACCTGATATCGTTCTCCAACAAACTTTAGATTCAAACTCTAAAATTTCTTTTGATTCAAGCGATATGAATCAAGATGGATGTGATGATGTTCTCTTTGGTATGCCTTATGTAAATTCTAGTAATGGTGGTGCGCGCCTTCATCTTGGGTCTTCATCCGGATTGGATTCTGTAGCATTTTGGACTTTTGAATCATCAACTACGGGTGCATCGTTTGGATCGAAAGTAGTTTTCATTGGGGACACTCATAATGATGGATATGACGATTGGGCAGTTTTAGCATCCGATGAAGTAGGTTCAGGTAGCGTAGTTGGTCGAATTCATCTGTTTGATGGAGGGTCACAGGCGCCTTCATCATCTTCGCTTACTTTAGCTGGAACTGGAACTAATCTTCAGTATGGTTGGGCGATAGAAGCATTGGGTGATATTGAGGGTGATGGATATGATGACTTTGCAATTTCTTCCGCTGGTGGTCTTCTTGATTTGACAGGATATGGGAAAGTTGAGATTCATTCAGGCAGTTCAACAGGTCATACCACTACTCCTAGTGCAGAATGGAGTCGAACTCTTCAGGGAACTTTGCTAGGTTATTCTGTTGAATCTTTGGGAGATGTAAATGGTGATGGATATAATGACCTTGGATTTGGAGAGCCATATGTCGATACAGCAGGTCCTGGTTCAAATGGTGCGATACAAATTTTATTTGGAGGGCCAAACGGATTCCCGTCTGTATTCAATCAATCAATTCAAGGTCCATCACCAGGTTCGAAAATGGGCTATAAGATGGCAGCAGCAGGAGATGTAGACCGAGATGGCTTCGATGATGTATGGGCTGTAAGGCCTGGTTCGGGTCCTTCTGGAGATCTCGTATTGTTTTGGGGATCTTCCACAGGTCTTTCAACAACCCCACGAGTCTTCTCATATTCTGATATTAGCGATGTTATTCGTTCAGAGGATTTTGACGGAGATGGACAAGAAGAATGGCTAATGATTGATGATTTTCAAATTTCAGTATTTGAGCATCTAGACTGGGAACAGGTTTCTATCCAAGGTCCCTTTGCTGGTGAGTCTAACTTTTCTGAATTAGATTTGAATATCGATGGGCCAGGACGCAGCTCGATTGGGGTTCAGACAGATTCTGGATTTGTGATTTTATCTCGTCCAGATGAACTTTCAACATCAACAAGTGAATGGAAGCAAACCAAGATTGGAACTGGAGAAGCCGCTTATGGAGTTACAGAAGCAGGCCAAATTCTAGCACTTTCAATCTGTAATGATGGTGCAGTATGTTCCTACAAAGAATCTGGAATAGTTGTGTCAACTCATACCGTTGAATCAACTGGAAGTGTAGGTGCTCAACCTACTATCACTCCTCGGTCGTATTTTGGTGGATTAAACATGAGTTTTATGTTAGGAAATTCAGTTCTTCGATTTGCCGAAGAAACTACTACCGGATTTGAAGTAAGTTCGGGACCTTCCCTTGGTCAATTAAATGGTACTCCGATTGTGTTAGTAGGAAATATTACTGTTTGGAAAGACGATAGAACATTGAAAGCCGGAATAATGAATGGTTCACAATGGGAAACTCATGTAATTGCAGATCAGTCAGCAGCAGGATTGGGTTTTTCTGCTCAGGTTATTGATTCCAATTCCGATCCCAAACTGATTGTGGGATATATTGGAAATGAATCTAAACTTAATCTTTTGAAATACCATTTTTCAACTAGTTCTACAACTAATTTTTCTCAAATAGAAGTTGAGAGTCTTGATTTAGGTTCTCAAATTAGTTTGTCTCCTATTTCGAGGATGCTTCTCAATGAGAGTCCGATGATTATTGTTAATTCATCAGGTTACGGTTCCTATCAAGAGTTAATTCTTGAAAATAGTTCAGACTGGAATTCTTGGTACAATGAATCGATTGAAATTTTTAATTGGACAGACACTACTGGATTCTTGCCTATTTGGGAGCAGGGATACGGATTTCACTTCACAATGCTAGGAAATATGTCTGCCGGAGATTCTCCGTTCGTAAAATGTACTTTCGTTAATGTTTCAAACAACACTCCTGATTGTTCCAATTTACTATTTTCAGATCAGGTTGATTCAAGAACAATTAATCCAGATTTGGGAATTGGATTAAGATTAGATGGTTCAATTGAGACTCCCTTTGGAGTAATTTCTGAAATCCAATTAGATCCGTCTGCTGGATTTGCTAGTACTATTGCAGAGCACCATGGTAGAATTGGTTACATCCTACTCGGGAAGTCTATTGGGACCAATGATGCTGTTGCAATTCATTTCGATACTGATTCAGATCGTGACTTTATTCCCGATATGATTGATGAATTACCAAATCAAGGCGGACAATGGTCAGATTATGATGGAGATGGTTTTGGGGACAATTCTGTCTCTTCATCCTTCGATGATTGTTCTTCAGATGCAGGACCTAGTTTGTTTGTAGAAATTGGTTGTAGTGATTTTGATAATGATGGCTGGTCAGATTATTCCGATGAATGTGCTACAGCTGGCCATTCTTATATTGATAGAAAGGGATGTAGTGATGCAGATGGAGACGGTTGGTCCAACAATGGAGGAGATTATGCTTCAGGTGATCTTTCTCCTACAAATTGGATGCAAGCCAGAGATCAGGATGGTGACGGATTACTAGATAATCATGGTCCTGATTGTTGCGGAATGGATGGCGCCGATGAATTCCCATTTGATCCTAAACAATGGGTTGATGCTGATAATGATGGAGTTGGGGATAATAATTCAGATCCAGATGGTGATCAATGTCCTGGCTTATTTGGATTGAGTAGTTTTGACAGAGCAGGTTGTGTTGATAGTGATGGAGATGGATATAGTGATCCTACTGAAGCATCAAGCACGGCTAACGATGATGCTTGGACGATTGAAGATGGTGCAGATATGTGGCCTTGGGCCCCTAATGATGCATCTTCAGAGAACATTTGTGGTTCTGTTTGCCATCAACAATGGGCTGATTCCGATGGAGATGGTTTTGGTGATAATTCGTCAATAGGTGCGTTCCTGAGAGATGCTTTCCCAACAGACACTTGGCAATGGAATGATACCGATAATGACGGATTTGGCGACAATTGGGATGATCCTGCACTTAATTCAACCCGTTCTGGAGGAATTGGGCAATGGGTACCTCAAGCAAATTTGAGTGATGATTGTCCTACTGTAAATGGAAATTCATCAATTGATAGAACTGGATGTTTAGATTCAGATGGTGACGGTCATTCTAATCTTTATTCATATGAAATTGATGAAAATACTGGATTAAGGACTTCTGAATCAGGAGACGCTCTTCCAGATAATCCGAATCAATGGCGGGACAAAGATGGAGATGGTTTCGGAGATTTCCCGATGGAAGTTGGAGGTGACCAATGTCCAGGTATTGTAGGTGTTTTGAATGGATTAGGTGGAGACGGTTGTCCTGCTCCTATGGATGATGCGGATGCAGATAATGTGGCAGACGAAGATGATATTTGCCCTCAAACAGAATCAGGTGCTGTTGTTGATGAAAATGGGTGTTCTTTCGATCAACGAGATGATGACCAAGATGGATTACTAAACCCTGTCGACCTTTGTCCGGACACTGCTTCAGGAGTATCTGTTGATTCAAATGGGTGTAGTAACGAACAACTCAATGCAGATGCAGATGACGACGGTGTTCGAGATATCGATGATTTATGTTCTAATACAAATTCAGCTGCTTCTGTAGATGCTAATGGATGTGCTGATTATCAACGAGATACAGATCAGGATGGAATTACTGACGATCAAGATGTTTGTCCTGAAACTACCTTGGGAGCAGCTGTAGATGACGAAGGTTGTGTTTTGGCAGGTGTTGATTCAGATGGTGATGGTATAGATGACAAAGACGATGCTTTCCCTACGGAGTCAACGCAATGGTTGGACACTGATGGCGATGGTTTTGGAGATAATCTGGAAGGAGTAGAATCAGATGAATGTCCATCTGTATCTGGTACCTCTACTGAAGATCGTGATGGTTGTCCAGATGGAGATGGCGATGGTTGGTCAGATCCTGATTCGGTTAACCCAGTACCTCCAATTGGAACATCAGACGCTTATCCTTCAGAACCGTCTCAATGGAGAGATCGTGATGGAGACGGTTTTGGTGATGAATCAGATGGAATTAATGCTGATTTATGCCCAGACATACCTGGTGTAGAAAATGGAAATGATGGTAACGGTGGTCAGGGTGGAATCGGTTGTCCATATGTCGACAAGACAGATACAGATGGAGATGGTGTCTATGATTCCAATGATCAGTGTTCAGACAGTCCATCTGGAGTATTTGTAGATTCAAATGGTTGTACTTCAGATCAATTAGCATCGAATCAAGGTGAATCTGAGCCTACTGATTATGCATCTATTGGAATTATGGCTGGAGGAATTCTTGGAATATTGCTCTTGATTGTAATCACTCTAAGATTTATTTCAGGAAGGAGCGATTATGATGATGAAGATGATTGGTACGATGATGATGATGATGATGATGATTTTGTTCCAATGAATAATTCGTCATTATCTGATAATCTTGGTGGATCCTCTGTGGCAAGTAGTAGATCAAATAGTCCTCCTTCCGTTTCTACTCCTTCTCGTGCAGGTCCACCTTCTAGATCACCTGGTCCGCCTACCAAGAAGAGCCCACCTCCCCCAAGGAATGCATCTCCCCCTAGTAGGTCCCCTGCTCCTACTCGTCGGACTTCTCCAACAGTCGATGTGGATTCGGTTCCTAGGGTAAGTACTAAGAGAATAGATCCTCGAAAGTCTACTCAACCAACAAAACGAGTACGGAGAACTACTGCGGCGGTAACAAATACTGATGACTCGGAAATTCGTACACGTCAGGTTAGGACAACTAAAGTTGCAAAGTCAACTAATAAGGTTAAGAAAACGGTAGCTTCTTCAGTTTCTGAATCCAATGATTGGAATGGTTTGTTCAAAAATGAGGAGAAAGATGCATATTCTTCATCATTAGAAAATACAAAGTCAATGATTTCTTCTGGTTCAGAAGATAGAGAAATACTCAGACGTCTCCAAAGAGGAGATGGATGGTCAGCAGATCAATCAAAGTATATTCTTGATGCGGCTCGATAGTGGGGTTCTCCATAGATTGATTCAAGTGGAATAGTTCGAGGCACATAGGGGGAGCACATGACCGAGGCCGATATTGAAGGTGCATCTCTTCCTTCTGATGGAATAGATGTCGATGAGACATCTGCATACTTCGGAGTTACCAAGACCTCTGAATTAATTATGAGATTAAACACAACAGACCGTCTCAATGGTTTAGGCGAATTCCTAACTCTTACCAGTGATCTATTGTTGACAGATTCCTTTGATTTTGATGTAGTTTCTGAGAGACTAGAGTGTGAATCAGGAGAAATTTACTTTCTTCTATCAGGGCCATTTGAGATTTTCACAATGACAGATGGGCTTCGACTTTATCTTGGGCAAGAAGATTCAGAAGGAAATCAAGGAAGTGACCCAAATATACCAGAAGAAGAAAAAAATGCAATAAATGCATTCAATGATCCTTTTAGATTACTGAAAATGTTTGCTGTAGGGCATACAATTGGGGGGATTAAGGAACTTGATCTATACTTAGCTGCCTTTGATGAAATGGTTAGAGATCCTGATACTAATAGAGTTCGTTTGATTGCATTACATCATCAATTAGATCAAGTTTTGAACAAGGCTAAGAATACACTTGAAGTTGGAGGCTTGTCTGTATTAGGTACTACCAATGTGGCTATGAAAGTAATTGAGGCACCTAAGGACCTGCCTAAGTCTACTCCCTCTACTGAGCCTGTTGCAGTAGTTGAAACATCATCGGAAATACAAGAAGCAGTAACTGAAGAATTCCCGGACAAATCAACACCTCTCGTTCAAGATGAATTAGCTGCTGCCTTTTCGTCATCACCAGAACCAACCCAATATATTCAGGAAGAATCTGTTGAACAACAAGTTAGCCCCTCTGAAGATGTTCTCGGTTCAGCATTTGCAGCAGCTGAATCTCAATCACCAGCAACTCCTAATCATCCTTCACCACCTCCAGAATCAGAATCTTCGCCTCCTGTACTTGCTCCAGCAAGGGCCCCTATAGGTTCGGCTAGAACGTCACCCCCCGCTCCCTCATTTGGGGAATCTACCAATCCAACCTTTGGTTCGATTTCACAAGGACAACCGACGTTTGGAGACACAAATCCGTCGACTTCAGCCCCTTCACGTCCAGCAGGAAATGGGAAAGTCAGAGGTGGAGGATTCCCTGGAATTCGCTCAACAATTCAAACTGGAGTCTACTGTTCATCATGCGGAATTGGAGTTGAACATCATTGGCGTCATTGTCCAGTATGTTCAATCAAGTTGATATGATCATTCTTTGAATTTGCCATTTTCGATTAGGGTTTTATCTCCTAGAATCACTGTAGCATCTGTTAGAATTCCGGTTGCTCTAAGCTCATGAGTTCGTCTTGTAGCAGGCTGTTGAAGTACAATATAACAACTCCCTAGCACCTTTTCATCTTCAAGAGCACTTCCTGAAATTCTAGCTTTAGGGTTCATTCCAAATCCGAATTCAATTATCTTGATTGTGTCGATTCGTTCATCAATAAATTCTAAGATTTGTTCATTCAAAACTCCTTCATTCAAACCTTGAATATCTACAATCTTTCCTTCATCAACAAGTATAGAAATTGGTTCAGAAAGTGATACTGAATCCCAAGTACCATTAATTTTTAAGACACCTGTTACACTTTCGGGTTTAACTTCTGCAAAGATTTTACCTGCTGGTAGATTAGTTACTTGCCCTGGACGATTACAAATCCCATTATCTTCTAAATTCCATCTTCCTGCAATTGAAAATTCTAATGAGTCACCTTCTTGACTTGAGATTGTAATGTTCCTATGTTTCCTCAACACTCTTGCCATACTAGCAATATGACTTTGCAACTCATCGAAATCTGCTGTCATTCCTCCTTCGATGAGCATAGAGCGAGATACTCCGGGCATTGTTGCAATACGTGCTCCATCCTTAGATGAGACCAATCTTGCCCTAGTATGTGTCAGAGAATATCTTGTTGCTGCAATTACAACATGTTGCCTCCTCATTAAATCTGCAACAGGAGATGGTGGCTCTTGCCCATGCCGATGAGTACTTGGCATCATTACCATTAGAACACGATCAGAAATTAGAGAACCGGCTTCGTAAAGTGCTTGTCCAATCTCAGCAGTATTGGGGTCTGTGATTATCAAGAGATTCTCATGCCCTCTTAATTGCATACATGTCTCAATGACTGTTTTTGCAGAGTTACGAATCTTCTCATCTTCTTCTAATTGAGCAGCGAGCGCATCCACATCTCTGTCCGCGGCTCCCATGGTATTCAATCTCCAAAGGTAGGTGGTGTTCTTCAATCCGCGTCCGAATCCTGCCCCTCGTCTATTTTTTGAATTGATTACAAACGTGTAACCAAGGGCTTCATAATGCTTCATTGATTGGAAATAATATGAACAGAGGTCTAAGTGCGTTTATTTTGACATTTATCATGTTAACATGCGGTCTTTCCGGATGTCTACAAGCATTCGATGATGTGGTAGATTCGATTACCGATTCAGGTGACGATTATCCTTCACTTGATTTAGGTGAAAGAACTCGCTCATCTCCAGCATTAATGCAATATGATGAATGCTCGAACCTTCTAGAAGATCTTCGAAATGCAGTCTTTGAAGAATCTCTAGTTTCATTAGATCAGAATGCATATTGGCATTGGACAGATACGAATCTCTATCGAGCAGAGCCTTTCATGGATGTGGGAATTGCAGAAGGGGCTTCTGATGATGGAGATACGGCCATAAGTTCCCCCTCGGTTGGTTCAACTGATTCAAGTTCAGCAGAAAAACCGGTTGTTGGCACCGATTTCTCTGGAACGAATAATCAAGAACAGGGAGTAGATGAAGCTGATTTCTTGAAAACTGATGGTCGTTGGATTTACCTTTTGAATAATGGAAAATTAGTCATTCTAGGAGTTCCAGAGTTTGGTCAATTAGAGATGCTTTCTAACATGAGTCTTGAAGGAACACCTACTGAAATGCTCATTGATGAAGACCGTTTAGTAATCGTTTCTAGAGTTTATTATTCGAATCTTGAATCGGATGATCCTCTTAGAGAATTAATGGCCTTTGATGAACCAAATGAATGGGGGTACTACGACTATAGGATTTCGAATTTAGTAAAATATACTGTTGTGGACGTTTCAAATCGCAGTGTTCCTGAAGTTGAACGAGAAATTTACATCGAAGGCCACTATCATACAGCTAGATTAGTGAATGAAACGGTTCGAAGTGTGACTCATGCAGATATGTACATTGATGGTCTTATTACATACCCAGAATTACCTTCAAATTATTGGGAAATTAATGATCGATACGAACGTATGGATATTTGGAATAGTTCAGTTACTAAGGCGATTAATGATAATCGTGAATTAGTTGATGGTTTGACTTTGGAAGACTTTTCTCCTCGGATACATGAGAGGACCAATGATGGTGTTTTCACTCATGCAGTTACAGCGGGAGATTGTAGTGAATTTTCATCTGCAGAAGATGTAATGTCTCGTGGTTTCACTACTATTGCTACGATTGGATTGTTTGAGGAAGAGACTACGTTACAAGTTGATCATATTGCATCATCATGGGTTAACGTATACGCATCTGGGAACATGATGGTTCTTGCAGAACGTGTCAATGAATGGTGGTGGTATTGGGGTATAGATGATACATATGAAGATGAGACTAATATCCATGCTTTCGATATCTCTGAGCCAGCCAATACTGAATACATTGGTTCCGGTAGAGTAAAGGGCGATGTTCAAGATCAATTCTCTATTTCTGAATACAATGGAAGTATCCGGGTTGCATCAACTTCTGATAATTGGGGTAGATGGTGGATGGCTGCAGTTGATGTCATCGAAGATATTGCAGTTGCAGTTGATTCTGTTGCTTCCGGAGAAAGTGATGAAATTATAATTGAACCCGAGATACCCGATTGTCTTGGCCCATCAAATCATGTAACTGTGCTGCAAGATAATGGTGAAGGTACTCTAAATGTGATTGGAGAGATCAATGATATTGCTTGCGGAGAGCGAATTTGGAGTTCTCGTTTTGTTGGTGAGATAGGTTATCTTGTAACTTTCCGTAATATCGACCCGTTGTGGACGATAGATCTTTCAGACCCTAGTAACCCTACAATTCTCGGAGAATTAGAGGTGCCTGGTGTTTCTACTTACATCCATCCTTTGAATGAGGAACTTCTTCTAACGATTGGAATTGGTCCTGCAGGAGAGGATGGATTTGGACTCGATTGGTCTCAAACTCAGATTAGTCTATTCGACGTTAGTGATTTGGAGAACCCAAGATTGGCTGATTCTCTATCATTATCTCCTGGATATTTAGATGATAATTGTGCTGATATTCGTTCTTGTGGTTGGTCGTGGTCATGGTCAGAGGCGACATATGAGCACAAGGCGTTCAACTATTGGGCTCCAGAAAATCTTCTTGCAGTACCTCTCTCTACTCATCGTTGGGTTTACGATACGGTTGTAGAAAATGATAGAACATATACTTACTATGGTTATGAATTTGTTTCGATGTTGAAATTAGTAAATGTCGATATTGAAAATAAATCATTGACAGCACATGGGGAAGTTGATCATTCCTCTTTATATGGAAATGGTGTCCAAGAATACTGGTACTCGAATACAGATATTCGGAGGTCTATCTTTATGGGTGATTATATCTACTCAATTTCCTCTGCAGGAATGACAGTTCACTTAACAGACAATCTTTCGCATGTTGTAACTGTAGATTTACCTGAGGATGATCCTGTAACGTATTATTACGATACGGAATCTTCTACCACTTCTTCGGATGGTGGTGCTGAACCAGTTGCTGAATCATCTGAATCTTAGACTTCGACCCGTTTGACCAGGTTTAACCAATGGGTTTCCTTTGAATGAACCATTCTTTGTTCTACTATGTACGGGGATTCCATCAACGATGGTCCACATTGGTAATCCAGTGAGTTCAAATCCAGAATAAGGGGTCCAACCAACTTTGGTCCAAGTATCCGCATCTGTAATCGTTCGACGTGTCTCTAAATCAACAAGTGTCAAATCACCATCATATCCTTCGATGAGTGAGCCTTTATTTTCTATATTGTATACCTTAGTTGGTCCTTCACACATCCAACGAACGACATCCGATACACTGCATTTCCCATCCATTGCATGTGTTAGCATTAGAGGCAATGAAGTTTCAACCCCTGGCATTCCAGCAGGTGCTTTTGGATATCCAACTGATTTTGCTTTCAAAGTGTGAGGTGCATGATCAGTAACAACACAATCAATTGTTCCATCTTTTAGGCGTTCCCATAATTTGTCTTTATCTTCAGTATGGCGAATAGGTGGATTCATTAGTAAACGAACACCTCTTTCCTCGACATCACTTTGATCGAAAGTCAGGTGTTGAACACAAACTTCTGTGGTAATTAGATTGCCTTTGTTTGAAGCTAACCAATCGGCTTCAACTCCACTCGTTAGGTGAACAATATGTAGACGATGATCATAATCCTTGGCTAAACCTGATGCCCGTTTTGTTGCCAATAGAGCACATTCAACATCTCTACATTCTGCATGAGCAGCAATATCAGATCGATGACTAAATTCAGCAATACGTGATTGGAGACGATTTTCATCTTCAGCATGTGTTGCTATGATACCTCCTGTATTCTCAAAAATTTCCTCAAGATGTTTCTGTTCATGGACAAGTAAATCACCTGTGCTGCTGCCCATGAAAATCTTGATTCCGCAAACTCCCGCGTTATCGGGTTTTTGAGGTGTCCCAACAGCCTCGATTAAATCATCTAAATTGGTAGGAGTCGCTCCAATAAAGAATCCACTATGAGTTATCGATTTACTTGCGGCCCTACGAAATTTATCTTGGAGTACTGTTAGTTTTGTTGCATTAGGTATTGTATTTGGCATATCTAGAAATGCTGTGATACCACCAGCTGCTGCAGCTCTACTTCCACTCTCAAGATCTTCTTTTTCTGGATTACCTGGGTCTCGGAAGTGGACATGAGGGTCTATGGCTCCGGGTAATAGGTGTAGTCCTGAACCATCAATAACCAATTCATGAGTTTCAGGAACCAACCCTCCTTGAGCGGCGATGGTTTTTATTGAGCCATCAGAAACACGTAAATCGCCTTCTACAATACGATTTGGGAGGACCATCATCGCATTCTGGACAAGAAGGTCGCCTGTCATCAATACGAAATTTCATTTCTAGTCCATCAACCCGTCGATATTCAACTATCGATTTCTTATACGTGTCTAGATTCGGGCTAGGTAGCGAGGTGGGGTAGTCTGGTTATCCCGTCGGGCTCATAACCCGGAGACCGATGGTTCAAATCCATCCCTCGCTACCATTTTCTATTCATCGAGGGTCTTATCTATCTCTTTCAGTATCGTTTTTCATGCGAGACAAGTTCATCGCGATATTGTTGGCTTGCTCGTTCCTATTTTCAGGATGTATTGGAGGAGATGAAGAGTCTTCAGTCATTGAGATATCTGTAGACATGGAAGGAGCTCCAGGGATTGTCCATTTTGTCAAAGATGCGAATAATGGCACGTCAATACAAGGAATGCAGGTATTCTTTGATTTTACTGGTACTGATTCGTCAGGAGGAGCAATCACAGAGTATTGGTTGGAACCAGGAGACGGGTCATCGAGAATTTCTTCAAATGCAGCTGATTCTAAGATATTGTCAAGAGAATATGTATCATATGGGGGATTTATGTCTAAAGCAGGTGCTAATGATTCAGGAGGAAATAGCATACATGAAGAGATTAGTATATCTTTAGGTGGAGCATTTCACATAAATCAAACAAGTCCGACAGGAGTAGATGAACCAGCAGATCTACATATCGATTCAATGAACATAAATAGTATTCAAAATCCAATAAAACTAGAAATTTCTTCAAGTCTAACAAATGTAGAGAATGTGGCTCCATTACCTCCACCCGATGATGTGGAAATCACTTGGCAATTATTCGATCCTTCTGGAGAACTAATTGCAACTCATACTCAAGTAATTGGAGAAGATCAATCATATACTTGGACGCACAGTGAAGAAAATCCAATGCCGGGAGGATGGAATTTGATTATCGGCGATGCAGTTGATGATGAAAATGTAAATCAGGAAACGACAGCATTGATGTTGTTCTAACTACAGTTTCGGAATTAATTGAATTAGAACTGAAAGTGAAAAAAGAACATACTGGTACAATATGATGTGTAAATACAATCAAAATAATTCAAAAGGCCTCCATCATTTCTTCATATACTGCCGAACATTAGTTGGAAATGAATCAGAGGAGATGGAAACCTATGGCAAGTAAGAAAAAAAGCGAAACGAACATGGACGGCGAAGAGGAAGAGATTCCAATGGTCGAGATAGAAGAGGATGAGGAGGCGACGATTGAGGACCTCCCAGGTGTTGGTCCAGCAACTGCGGAGAAATTGAAAGAAGCAGGTTTTGATGACCTGTTAGCAATTGCAGTAATGAGTCCAACTGAGTTAGCTGAACAGGCAGAACTTGGTGAAGCAGTCTCTTCAAAGATTATTCAGGGTGCAAAGAAGTTAGCAAATATCGGCGGATTTTTGAGTGGTAGTAAATTACTAGATAGAAGGAAGCAGGTTCTCAAATTATCTAGTGGTTCAAGTGCACTCGATGAATTACTGGGCGGTGGATTTGAAACTCAAAGTATATGCGAAGTATTCGGAGAATTTGGTAGTGGTAAAACTCAGATTGGACATCAATTAGCAGTGAATACCCTACTGCCATTGGATAAAGGTGGATTAGCCGGAGAAGTATTCTATATCGATACAGAAGATACATTTCGTCCTGAAAGGATAGCACAAATGGCTGAGGCTATAGGTATGGATCCAGAAGATGCATTAGAAAGAATTCATGTCGCTAGAGCATACAATTCAGCACATCAAATGCTTCTAGTTGATGAAATTAAACGCATGTCAAAATCAATTGAGGTCAAATTAATTATCGTTGACTCATTAACTAGTCATTTCAGAGCAGAATATGTAGGAAGAGGTATGCTTGCACCACGTCAACAGAAGTTGAATCGACATTTGAAGGAATTGAAACAACTTTCAGATGTTCATAATGCATTAGTATTGGTCACTAACCAAGTAATGTCTAATCCAGGAACAATGTGGGGGGATCCAACTAAAGCAATTGGTGGACATATCGTTGGCCATGCAAGTACATTCCGACTCTACTTAAGGAAATCAAAGGGTGGTCGTAGAGTAGCGCGCCTTATTGATAGTCCAAATTTACCTGAGGGTGATGCTGTGATTAGTGTACTTTCTGAAGGAATTCGTGATTAATTAAGCAGGTAAATCTGCAAGTTTATCTTGAACAGCTTCAATGAGACTCCGAACAGTATTTGGATCGAATGAGAATTCCAGTTTTGCTGTACTAAATAGTTCAGGTAGAGGTTTACTTCCTCCAAGTTTCATGGAATCTGCATAATTCTCAAGAGCGAATTCAATGGATTCAAGTGATTGTAGCCAAATTTGTAATGCACCTAGTTGTGCAATTCCATATTCAATATAATAGAATGGATATGTGAACAAATGTAATTGACGATGCCAACCGATATCTCTCAATTCTTCAATTCCATCCCATTCGACATCTGCTCCAAATCTGGAACGTAAATTTCTCCAAATTTTTGTTCGTTCTTCTTTACTATGACCTGGATTTGTATGCACCCAATGCTGGAAAGCATCTATTGTTGCAATCCAAGGTAGAAGACTAACTATTCCTTCAAGATGATTTCTTCTTGCTCGATCAGCATCCTTCTTTGAATAGAACTCTTCTAAGTGAGGATGTACTAAGAGTTCCATACTCATTGCTGCTACCTCTGCATATTCTATAGGTGGATTTCTATGGTCGATTAACTCTAATTCACTTGAATAAATTGCATGAAATGCATGTCCTGCCTCGTGTACCATTGTCTCTAAGTCTCTCTGTAATCCTGTTGCATTCATGAAGATAAACGGCCTTCTAATGCGATCAAAACTAATTTGATATCCTCCGGGTGCCTTTCCTTTACGACTATCTAAATCCAATGATTTACCATCTCTTAAACTATCAAACATACTTCCTAGTTCATTGCTGATTTTATGGAACATTTTTGAAGTTCCTTCTACCATTTCATCTACATTATTGAATGGTTTCAGAGGAGGTCTTGCGTATACATCTACTCCTAAATCCCATGGTCTTAGGGTATTGACTTTCAAGAGCTCTTTTCTTTGTTTATCTAGAACTCTTCCCAAAGGGACACAGACTTGTTCTGCTGCTGCATGAAAATCTTCACAATCGACAGGAGTGTAGTCGAATCTATGTTTTGCAACAAATGCATAGTCTCGGTAATTTTCAAAACCTGCATTTATTGCAATTTGATGTCTTATTGAGAGCATTTTTCCATATAAGTCATCAATTTTGTCAGCATCTTTTGATCTTCTCTCCCAGACTACTCTCCATGCATCTTCTCTTGTTTCTCTATTGGTGACTTGCAGATACTTTCCCATCTGTTGCATGGTTTTTTCTTCTCCATCGAATGAAACCATCATTGATCCACAAATTTCTTCATACTGTTGTCCTAATTTTGTTAATTCTGTTCTAAGAGGTATGTTTTCTTCTCTGAAAATCTCAATATCTGCTCGTATGTCTCGTATCATTACTCCAAATTTGTCTTGGTCTAGTTCGTCTAAAATTGGTGAATCCATGATTCTTCGATTAAGACGATCTCCAATGGCAGAGAGTTTTGGTTCTACATTTTCTACAAAGTCGAGATATGCATTTTTTTTGTCATCATCTTCAGTAGAACAAGTCATAGCGACATAAAGTCTAGAACCTGCTTCAGAGACCCATTCACGAAGCTCGCTTTCATCTTTGATCATGTTTTCTAGTTGCTCTATGCTATCTAAAGAACGACTAACTAAGTCTTCATAGAGAGGTTCTAATTCTGCCCATAAGGTAGCATTCAATTGGTTAGGAACGAAGCCCATGAGACGGCAAAGGGTAGGGGGATTCGTAAATCATTCTGTTCGTACCGATAACGGACCTTCTGGTAGAGGTCCTTCTTCACGAGTCCATTTTGCACATTTCCAAACATCTACTGCATCCTTTACTTTCTGTCTCATTTCTTCTAAGTCCGGATGATCAGGATTGGTTTTTTCAGTCCAACAAGCGATACAGTACCTCTTTCCTTTGTAATCGACGTAGTTCATCGGTGTACAAGGGATTCCGCATGTCACACAATTTCGAAGGCCATGGAACTTCGGCATCATCACTGGGAAGAGAGACTACTCTATGAGTTTCTCGATTGAAATTTCAAATATCTGCGGATGCTGCAAATGCCAAGATTGTAGATTCAATTTGTTCAAATGAAAAATCACCATCAATTCCTAGTCGATTTAAACTTTCTAAGTTCGGAGAAGGTCGTGCAGTCAAAAGATCTCCTTCCAACCATGTCATCGCTTTTGCTGCCTCAATTTCTTGTTTATTTTCTTTTTCTGGATAACATATTGCTTGTCCAAATTCATCAAATCCAGGATGATTAGGGAGATACAATAACCATGCATGATCATCTCCATTTCTTACACCTGCTCGTTCGAATGCAACTCTAATTTGATGAGTACCTGATAGAATTCTGATAAATTCAGTATCGATAGTTCGTGCGACCATTCTTCCCATCATTTCATTTCTACTAGCATGGGACCAAACTGCCCAAAGATGACGTTCACTTACAGCCACTGCCCCAGAAATCATTACCCATCTTCCTGATGGTCTAATTTCCAACCAAGTTTTTACTAGATTTTGCGAATCTTTCACTGGATGTTGAAATTCAATTCCCCAAGCTGGGAACCATGGGATTTGCGCAGGTTCCATGATGTTCGCTTAGGTTATTAGACTTCAAATAACCTTATTTTTTCTCAAAATTATTTGTTGTGCATTTGTAATTATGTTTTCTACAAGTTTAGGACTCCATCCTCTTAGTGCTTCTAATTTCGAACGATCTCTAGGCCCCATTTCTGAGACATCATAAATTGTTTCAAGTCCTCTTATTTTCATTTCTCTAGCACGAACTCTACCTACATTTCGAATACAAACAAGACCTAGAATATCCGATTTACACCCGTATCGAATTCTTTTTTGAATCTCTGAAATATATTCGGAAACTATTGAAGTTGCCTCAGATGCCTCTTCTAAAACGTCATCATCTGATACTAACATTCTTCGAGCAGAGTAAAGTAACCATTCTGCTAGTTCAACTCTTGTTCTTACATCTCCGGGTTGCGAATCAAATTCTTCTTCGATTTCCCTCAATGTTTTTTCTTCCATCCATTCTTCAAGAACACAAAGTGCTTTGATTCTCATATTTTCATTTTCTATATCTATTGGAATTTCGACTTCATTTAATTCCTCAAACGTTAGTAATTTATTGAACTTCATTGCTTCAGAAATATTCTCTATCTTATCCGTTTCTTTGGATTTTACCCACATTGAAAGAAAATCAGGAGTACAAGAGACCAAATGTATTAGACTTCTAGGATGTAGTTGCCTGTTTTCATCTAATCCTTGTACTATCCTAACAGCTCTTCTGAGCCCCCGTCGGAGTATGTGGCCTGAAACTGGATCTAGATAGAGCCGGGAAACGGTTTCTCCAAAAGAGGTTGCAGAATATGTCATGCCAGGATTTTCTTCACTCTCTAATGAGTAATTATTCTTAATCTGAGCAGCGGTACTGAATCCAAATACTGCTGGCCCTTTTCTCTTAGGAAGTTGTTCATATTGAGGTTCACTCCATTCTAATCCATCTAATGTAGTTGCAGCTGCAGCCCAAGAGGGAATTTCATCTTCCCAATCATCCTCTAAATCCAGATTCTCTTTTCTTTCTTGTATTCGTTTAATTACGGTATTACTTTCTCCAGTTCTAATTACCATTTCTTTATCCACTAACCAATCAATCATTCGATCGATTCTTATCCTCAAATCATCTTTACGAATTTGTCGAGAGAGTAATGTTTCTTCAAAGAATTTACCCAAAGCATCTCTATCGGTTAATCCACCTGTTGCTATTGATGAAAGAACGTGTGAAAGTAATGCATTTTCAAGTTGTGATTCTACATCTTCGGGTTCTCCAAAAATATATTCTTCAGTTATCATATCTCTTTGAGATTCATTTTTCGCCATTATCCATGCTTCACCATGATCGTCGTAAGTGGGTCTTCCCGCCCTCCCTAACATTTGTTGAATTTCCATTGTAGTATATCGCCCAGTCTTCCATCGTTTCCAATCTCTGATAATAACACGCCGAGCAGGTAGATTTACTCCTGCAGCAAGTGTTGGAGTTGCACAAATACATTTCAATAATCTATCCTTGAATGCTTGCTCAACGATCATTCTTTGTCTTCCTGTTAGTCCTGCATGATGGAATGCGATTCCACCTTTAATCGAATTAGAAAGACGATCTGAGAGATTAGAACTATCTTCTCCTTTGGAAATTTTCTTAGATAATTTTTCTAATTCTTCAAATTCATCTTTGAATTCATCAATTGAAGACAAGTTTTTGAGTCTCATTTTACCTAATTCTCTTGCTTCTTTTTCGGCAGAAGATCTTGTGCCTACGAATAATATCATTTGCCCCCCATCTGAAATTGTATCATTAAGAATTGAATTTGTGATTTTCGTTTCTTTACCCTCTAATTTTCTAGGCAGAGGTAAATCTGAATCATTTTTCGGACCTATTGTTCGATGAATTTCTAATTCTAAACCAGTCAAAGTTCCTTGCTGTAAATTAACTGGTCTCCATTCTGATTCTATCAAATGAGCATCTAACCATTTTGCTAACTCTTGTGGGTTTCCAACAGTTGCGGATAATGCAATTCTTTGTGCATTTGGATTTAGATGACGCAATCTTGCTAGAAGGACTTCCAGTGTCGGTCCCCTAGATGAATCGTTAATGAGATGAAATTCGTCTGCAATTACTATGCTTAATCGTTCAGAAAACGTAGGGTTATTCCTTAAGATAGAATCTAATTTTTCAGATGTACAGACTACAATATCTGAATTTTCAATTCCTCCTGATTCTCCATCACGGTCCCCTATTGCTATTCCCACGCTTAGTCCAACGGTTTGAGCTAAATTGCGTAATTCGTCTACTTTTTCATTAGCAAGAGCCTTTAGTGGGACGATATAGAAAGCACGTTCTCCAGATTCTGCATTTCGAAGTTTTTGTAATATAGCTAAATATGCAATTAGAGATTTCCCACTAGCTGTTGGGGTTGCTAAAAGTAGATTTTTTCCTTCAAGAGCTGGACCTATTGCCATAGCTTGAGGGGGGTGCAGTGTAATGATTCCTTGTTGTTTCAAATGCTTCACAATTCTAGAATCTAAACCCAGCGAACTTACCTTAGTAGGGCTCTTCGCCGGGTCCATGCGTTGTTGTATTGCTTCATTGTCCTAAAGCATGACGTGTGATGTCTAGATTCCGCATAGCCTAAGTGCTTAATCTCGATAGGTAGTTCATGGATGCAGACGATGGTGCGACTGATGTCCTTCAAGATTTAGAGGAAGAACCCGATGTCAATGACTGGGTTGAGATATTTTGGGGTTGTTTTCTAGTTGCTATTGGTTTGCATCGATTATTCCATCCTGGTGATTTACTAGACGATAGTGCCATGAGGTGGATTGCAGGCGGAGTTGTTGGTCTTGGAATTGCATGGATTGGTCACGGTTTGAAGGATATGATGGTTAAGGAGACCAGAAGAGCTACTGCTGCTCTGCTGAACGGAGAAGATAGTCCATCTGTTGATTACAGTCTCATTCGAGATGTTCTCCTTCATCCATCGGAATATCGTTCATTCCTTCAATTCGCATATGAGCAGGCTTTCAGCGATGGAATTCTAACAGAAGAAGAAATGGAAGAATTATCTGAGATTGCTAAGGCATTAGATCTTAACGATCCAGAAATTTCTAGAATTGCTACAATTGCTGCAATAAACTCTGCTTTAGCCGACGGTCAAGTAAGCGAGGCAGAGAGAATCCTAATTCACCATGCGGCTACTCCTCTAGGCTTTTCTGATGAGCAATTCAAGGCTATTGATTCAGCATTAGAAGATGGTGTGATTGATGATAATGAACGAAAGATGTTGATGGAAATGATTGGCGGACTTCAAAATGAAGAAGAGTAATTATTCTACTTTCATTTCTAGTACAATTTCTTGAGCAATCTTTCTTTGTCTATGAGTAATGATTCCTATTACGAAAAGGATCCCAAATCCGAATCCTATGAAAATCCCTGAGAATAATGGATACGAGGGAGCTCCAGAAATCCCATTTGCAGTAGGAGTAATTGAGGAGGTGTGAGCCACACTTGTTCGTATTGATAGGTCGATAGCGTCGAGTCCACAATCACAATATGATACTGTAATTAACTCTGGAAGTAGCCTAGCAGTGAAGTCAGTCCATTCGTCCCAATCTACTGAATTTGGTCTTGTTGTCCATACTCTTTCAGAAACAGATCCTTCTCCTAATGAATCAGTCATATCCCAATCAATATGAAGAATAGATCCAATCGGTTTTTCATTTGAAATTAAAGTTGCTTCAAGCAATAACAGATCTAAACTTAGTAATCTTCCTGCTCGGAGTATATACATAATTTGTTGATTTGAATCGAGAGAATGTTGTTTCATTTCATCAAATATTAATCGATCTAAATCTATATCATTTAATTCATCAGTTTGGATTTGCCATCGTCCATCTCCTGTAGGATGTACTCCTTCGATATGAAGACGAACAGCAAAATTTTCTCCTGATTCTGTTCCGAAAAATCCTGTAGCAATATCGGCATTATCTTCTATCACAGATGTGGCTACAAGTTCAAGTCTATTCTCTATCCATTCATCTAGTGTTTTTTCTGAATTATCAGGTAGGGTGGAAATTGTAGCTGTAAGAGGAGTAATTACTGAACCAATTAGAATTAGTATCATCGCACCTGGAATTCCCCATTTACGACTCAAGGGATTAATGATTGGCATTTTCAAAATCAAGAGTGAAATTGAGACTCCAATTCCTATTACTATAACTGCACTACCTCCTATTCCATCTGGATCTTCTTTTTCGGTTATTTGCCCAATCCATCCAGTCCCAGTTGGCCAGCGGGTATCTAACTCGAAATCACTTATTTCCATTGCACCGGTTCCAGGTAGGATTTCTTGAGCAATCCAACGATATACTCCAAATTTTTCACTTTCTCCATAGAAACAAAGTCGCAATTGTGCCTTCTCTTCAAGATTCCAAATAATGACACTTTCAATCAAATCACCCTCTTGAGTAGTTCGAATAGAGGGAGAAGGTTGAATTTGTCCATCAAGAGTACCTAGAATTGGAATGATTTCCGTGGTAGCAATTTCAGAAGGCATTGGACTCCAAGTTAGATCTATTCGAAGTTCAGAGGCTCTTTCTCCAACACTAAACGTAAAACAGTCAATATCTTGACCAATTAGTGCTCCATTTATTTGATCGCCTACTTCAACAGATTTAGGTTCGGATAATGAACTTGGTTCATCTACATCTACAGCATCTTGATCCAATGACCATTGAATTGGTAGATCAAAATATGTGGAACCTGAAAGACCTAATTTCCAGGTTACAGGTCTATCAATTTCGAAAGCAAGTGTCAATTGAATTACATCATTTGGAGATAAAATTCGGCCTGAAGATAAGTCAATTTCTTGATCTTCCAAACGATATTCATTTGCTGATGAAAAGGGAGTCTCTGTTTGACCTTCGATTAACCATTCATTTGTAGATGGGCCAATTGCCAAAATGATATTTAGGTCTGGACGAATATATTCTCCAGGATCTTCTTCAATTGTTAAATCTACAACTAATTCATCAATGGAAATTGGAATTAATGCATGAGATGATTGAGGTGGAGACATTTTGAATTCAAATTGAATAATTTCTGGAGATAGTGGCGATGCACTGGTTTCAGAATTTTTGATTTCATTAATTCCAGTAATTGTATTGGTTAGTTGACATGTTGAATCATCGACACAGATAGCATTTAATACAGTCTGATTTGTCGAAAGTTCTGCATTAACTGGAGGAAGAAAGGCAATCAAAAGTATAATTGAAAGGAACACAAATGTTCGTTGTGTTGTTCCTCCTTTCATATCTCATCCCCTTCATTATAGATCATGAGTTTGTCCCACTGGTGAATCGATCAGAGTAACCTTACATTCTCTACAAAGATACCTGCCATTGCTTTTTCTTGTTCTAGGATGTTCTTTCCCACATTTTGGACATGTCCAGAGCCATTTCGCTGCTCTATTTCTTAGAAATCGACCAAATTCTTTACCAGCTTTTTTTGCCTCTTCATCAGGCCACAAATCCTCTAATCTTCTAAATACAGCATCATGTCTAATATTTCCAATAGCATGTAAGTATTCATGAAACATTAGGAATCGAGCATAATGAATCCATTTTTCATTAACCGCTTCAGGATGGATTGCAACTTCTTTTACATCTTCAATTGTTTTGGTGTAACCTTTAGGGCCTGGATTAAATCGGCATACAGCATGCATCCTAGTTGCATTTTTTCGAATATATCCTAGTGGAATTTGCTTTAATTTTTCTTCTTCTTCTAGATTGATTAAATCTAATATTCTCATTACTGGAAGAACAAGATTTCGAATTTCATCCAGCTTTCTATTGGTCATTTTATTGCCTCAATTCCATCTATGGTAAGCTGGATGCCCCTCTTTTACTGCAACAAAAAGTCCCTTTCCTTTCGCACAAAGTTTGTCATCAGCAAACATTTCCATGCTGATTGATGCCCTATCTTCTAGGAGTTCAGTAACTTCACTTATCACACTTAATTCCGCCCCATGAGGGGTAGGTCTTCTGAGTTGAACACTATAATTTGCGGTAACAGTACAGGGAGGTTCTGAATCTCCATGTAGATTCATTATGGCCATTGCAGCGGTCCAGTTGCCATGACAATCAAGAAGAGTACCTATGATTCCACCATTTATCATTCCAGGGAAAGCCTGGTGATGATCTTCCGTATTGAATGTCATTGTTAGTCCATTATCCATATCTTCTCGATTAAATGAGCGAATTCTCAAGCCTTCTTTATTTGCAGGACCACATCCAAAGCAAATTGAATTCGGAGCATGAATCTCTTGCACTGACTTTTCCCCTTCCATGTATCGACACTAATTGGTCGGTCCTTGAGTTTCGGGGTAGAAAAAATACGAATTTTAAGAATATTTGACATCAGGGTTCAAAGACCCAGAAATTCCCCATGTGAAATGGAGAGATATCTTGACGTCTGGAAAAAAGAAGTCAAAGGCTTCAAAAAAGCCTTCTACTAAGGTATCTAATCAACTTCCTCGCAGTCGTCGAGTTAAGGTAGAGAAAGCATTAGAAAAAAAAGAAAATCCCTTAGGCTCATTAAAATCCAACAAGAAGCCAAAGACACACCGTTTCGCTAGAACTAGAACTAAACCAGGAGAGATGCGCACAATTAGATTCCCTCTTCTAGAAACATCGATGGGAGATCCTTGGCCTATTCGAGTAACTGTAATTCATGGAGCAAAACCCGGCCCTGTAATCACATTATTGGGGGCAGTTCATGGAGATGAGTTAGTTGGACCGATCGCCTTAACTCACCTATTAGGGTCCTCTTTTTCAGGATTTGATAAGCCATTAGATCCTAATTTACTCGCAGGAACAATACGTATTGTACCAGTATTAAATTTACCAGGATATCGAATGCGGAGTAGATATTTTCCAGATGGTAGAGATCTAAATAGAGAATCTCCAGGTACTGAAACTGGAAATACAACTTCTAGAGTTGCAAATAGAATTTTTCAGAATATTATCTCAGGTTCTGATTATGTAATTGATCTTCATACTGCTGCGAGAGGAAGGACAAATTTACCACAAATTCGAGCAGATCTTGCTGATGCACCTAGTAATGCGATTGCTAGAGGATTTGGGATAGAGGTCATTTTGGATTCATTAGGTCCGAGAGGATCATTCAGAAGATCAGCAAATGAAATGGGAATTGGATATGCTACGTATGAGGGCGGAGGCGCTAACACTTCAGATGCAGGTGCAGTTCAAGTCGCAATCTATGGTATTTTGAATGTCATGCGTTCTTTGTCAATGATTCCAGGTCAACCATCTCGTCCTAGAGCCCGATTATTAGCTCATGGTTCAACTTGGATTCGTGCAGATCAAGGTGGTTTATTGGATATGAGAGCCCCTGCAGGACGTTTTGTTGAAGAAGGAGAAGTTGTGGCTACTATCACCGATCCAGAACGTCCTGGTGCAATTGAGAATGTTCTATCACCAAGTCGCGGATTATTGATATGTACTGCAACAAATCCATATGTGAATTCAGGTGCACCAGTCGGACATCTTCTTCCAATTCATAGAGGAATTCGAGCAGTTGAATCTATGTTGGATAACGAACGTCACTTGATACCTTCTGGAACTGATGGTGATCCACCTTGGAGAGAGGAAACAGATGTTGATGAAATTGAGGTAGAGGGTGAATGGATAGCAGGTAATGTGGATGGAGGTTGGCATTCTGAAATTAATTCTCCACCACCTTCAGTTTCTGCTGAAGAAGAAGCCGCAGAGTCTTAAGAATCAAGGTTTTCTATTATTGAAGTCAGGAGCACTTGGTAGTTGATTATCATGCAATGAAATCCTTCTTCTTTCATGTATAGGAGGAGGAGTCCAAGCTTTTATTGAATCATTTTGTTTAGAATTTCTTGCCATTAGAATTACAATTAGGAATACTAACAGTACTCCAAGAATAACTAATATCATTTCAACAGAAATGGGTAAATCACTCAAGGAATTAGATTGTTCTTGCCCTGATTCTGATTTATCCTCGTTTTCCTCATCATTGATGATTGGTTCAGGCTCAGGCTCAGGCTCAGGCTCAGGTTCAGGCTCAGGAACAGGAGGGGTATCAGCAATTAGTCGAACAGTCCAACTCAATTCAGTGGATCCATTTGCATCTTCTAGTAATATCTTGAAAACTACAGTCAATCGTCCCTGAACACAGGATGTTGCTTCAAAATCATCTTTAGGACTGTTACAATCAATTACTGGAATAACTAGTCCAGAAGATGATCCATTGATGATTTCAGAGTCCCTATACCATGTCTCATTGAGTTCTACACCTGCAGGTGCTCCACTCCACGTTAACGTCATCGGATTATCTGTGATGATATGTTCGAAGAAATTTGAATTCGGATTTTGAGTAAGTGCAGCTTGTCTGTCAACATCTTCGTCAACTATCGAATCACAATCGTCATCGATTCCATTCCACATCTCAGTTGCTCCCGGATATATTGAAGAATTACTGTCATCACAGTCAAAGAGCCACAAGATTCCATCATTATCTGAATCTATTTCTGGAGTCAAGGGGTCAGTTGAATGAATATTAATTTCTTCACCATCTTTTAGTCCATCCCCATCAGTATCGTTATTCGTTGAATTTGTACTATGTACATGGAATTCATCATGATCATATATGCCATCATTATCTGAATCTAGGGTAAGAAAATTCTCATCAATTTCTGAATCACAATCTTGATCGATACCATCTAATATTTCTATAGCATTAGGATGGATAGACGCATTAGTATCAACACAATCTTGGAACCAGTAATATCCGTCACTATCTGAATCTAAATCTGCTACTAATGGGTCTGTAGAATGAATATTAATTTCTTCACCATCCGAAAGTCCATCACTATCCGTATCAGCATTATTCGGATCGGTGAGATGAGTATGGAATTCCTCATAATCATTTAATCCATCACCATCTGCATCCATGAATTCAAATCCTTCATCGATTAATGAATCACAATCGTCATCAATTCCATTCAGAAGTTCTGGTCTACCTGGATTGATATTAGGGTCATTATCATCGCAGTCTCCAAACCAGTAGTATAAATCCGAATCTGCATCTACGTCGATTACTAGAGGGTCACTTCCATGGATATTTACCTCCTCTCCATCAGTAAGTCCATCTCCATCAGTATCTTGTAAATTTGGATTAGTCGAATTAACTAAGACTTCTGTACCATCATCTAATCCATCACCATCAGAGTCAGGATTATTAGGATCTGTAGATTCATTTAGAATTTCATCTCCATCATTTAGTCCATCTCCATCAGTATCTGCCAGTGAGGGGTTAGTATTGTGAATGTTAGTCTCATTAACATCAGTAAGTCCGTCGCCATCAGAGTCTCTGTATTCGTCTATTCCATAGAATTCCAGATGCCAATCATCAAAAGTCCCAGTATCTCCATTTGCCTTATCTTCTACTGATAATGTCCAATCACCTAATGCATATTCATCAAGGTGTCTTTCTGAACCAAATGACCATGCAGTGTAATCACTTCTTGCATCTCCATGTTTCTCGCTCAGGATAGAATTGGTTCCATCAGGAGAGGTGAGAATGATTTCCAAGTCTCCCCTTGCTGAGTGAGTGATATTGACTACAATATTCACATGCTCAATTTTTAGATCTTGATTAACAGTAATGGTGTCTGTGACTGGAGCTCCATTATCGGGGATAGAAGTTCCTGGGCTAGAAATCGATGTTCCAAATGATGTTTCAGTTTGTAATTTAGTCCAATTTGCAGCTAAGGTAACAGCTGCATGCGCATCAACAGCTCCAAATCCATACTTGTGTGAAATATCATATCCTGCTCCATTTGTACTCCACGAAGAATCACTGGCATCATTTTTCCTAGCAGAGTGTGCCAAAATCCCCATTACATCTCTTGCAGTAAGAGTAGGATCAACCTCAAGAATTAGTGCGACTACTCCAGAGACTAATGGGGTTGCAGAAGAAGTACCACCAAAACTAGGATTAATGTCTCCAGAATTATTGTAACCTCCACTACCTGGAATATCTGTTGTGTGTATCCCCCTTGAACCACCATTTGAATGAGCTACGACTAGTACATTTGCTCCTGGTTCAGAGTACCAAGATTGAGTTCCATCATTAGTAATCGCACCGACTGAAATTGTTTGTCTAGCATTCGCATACCCATCATAATTTGAATTATCTATATCCCCATGCCCATTTCCTCCAGCCCATGTAATTACATTCCCATACCCATTTCGACCTGTTGTGAAATCAGATTCAAAGGCAGCAACGGTAAGTGGCCCAGGCCCAGTTAGTGAGTAAAGCCAACTATATGCATCACCATCAAAGGGACCCCATGAGTTACTGTAAATATCATTATTTTGATCATCTAAACTTAGAGCATTTGCCTCCATAGAATCGGTTTTTCCACATGCTATTAACAGAGATCCACTCATATCTGCTCCATATGCTACTCCAGCAATTCCGTAGTTGTTATTTCCCCGTCCTCCAGCAACTCCCGCAGCCGATGTTCCATGTCCATCTCCTGAAGAAGGTGTAGGGTCTGCATCATTATTGCAATAGTCATAGGAACCTGATGCTTGATAACCGGACGATAAATCAGTATGAGTGTGGGCAAATCCATCGTCAATTATTGAAATTGTAACTCCGCTACCATTAGCAATATCCCAAGCAGCAGTGACATTTGCATCTTCGCCTACGGTCCCTCCTCCTTGTCCAGAATTAATCAAGTGCCATTGTGAACCAATTTCAGGATCATTGAGTACGGCCCTAGGTTGATGTTCCTGTAATCTATCAGGTAGACTTCTTTCTATCAGTCCAGCTAGTTCTAAATCAGAGAGAATTTCAGGAGCATTGATTGAGTCTTCAAATTTCCAAATCCAAGCCCCTTCAAGGAAGGGTGCTGCCTTTATTTCGACTTTCGAATCAATCCAAGGTTGAATAATTTCAGGTGTTAATGTAGATAGGACCAACCATTGTTCTGGTGGTTCTTCTGAAACAGAGTTTTCAAACGCTTCAACTTGAAAGAATGCTCTCTGAACAGCACCCGAATAGGTATGAAAGACATTCTCTGTTTGAGGTGCTACCTCTTGAGAAGACGCAAATGGTGTCATTAAAGATAGTAACATGATAGCAGTGAGAGTACCCACTGTCGCGCGCATGCACCTTCATGGGTTCCGAAGCGTCATAGTGGTTTGCTATGCTCCAAGAAAATTATTTACTTCATTTTTCACTTCTTCATCTGCCATTAAACGGCGTTGCGACTTTGCAACTTCAAAGAGGTGATTAACCAACTTTTCATTAGGTTGGTAGCCATTCTTCTCTAACCAAAACACAATATTTGATCGTCCAGACATGTGTCCTATTCTGATAATTTGTTCGAGTCCAAAATCTTGGGCAGGTACCCCGCTGTAAATTCTGTCTGCAAGCCAATCATCACCTTTCTTCATTGCTTTAACAACTGCACTAGCGTGTACTCCTGTACCGGTTTCGAAAGCATCTTGACCAAAGACAGGATAATTTCTTGGAAGGTCAACCTCAACATATTCATTGGCCTTTCTCATATATTCATTTAGAGAAGTTAAGTCATTATCTATGGCTCCCATCAATTTAAGATTCACTAAAGTTTGATCAATTGGGGCATTCCCTGCTCTTTCTCCAACACCTAATGCTGTTCCATGAATAACATCTGCACCAGCATAGTATGCAGAAATATTGTTTGCTACTCCTAGTCCTCTATCTTGGTGTCCATGCCAGTTGACTTCAATGTCTCTTCTTTTGAAACCAGCATCTGGAATAACTTCGTCTTGTACGAAACGAAGAAGTTGTTCTACTCCATTTGGTGTTACATGTCCGCATGTATCACAAACACACAATCTGTCAGCTCCCAGTTCAAGTGCTCGAGTATATACTGCTTTGATATCATCAGGTTTCGATCGAGTAGTGTCTTCGGTAACAAACATTACAGGAATGTCGTTATCTACTG
>MDTB01242691.1_pt1 | contig 32816 bp, 26 predicted proteins | sample 811161 | NCBI WGS metagenome assembly MDTB01 (sample SAMN05326650, study PRJNA326480) | marine metagenome | isolation source: seawater | place: Mediterranean Sea | collected 2009 | reverse complement strand
GGTGGAAGTTCTCGATGCCAAAGGCGACATGATTTAGACTTGTCAATAAGTTAATTCTGGATACAAGATTAGTGAATCCCTCTGTAGCCTTCAGAGAAGCGGTAGCGGTAACCTCCGATACAATTGCAAGACCAAGGTAAATCCAGCGTCCCATAAATCTGGGACTAATAGATGTCAAATGACTCATTCGCTTGATTGAGCGTTTAAGAAAAAGGGGTCCGGGATGAAGGAAAGGCGCGAGCCAATCCCTCATCCCGAGGGTTAGAAGGAGAAGCGGCCGAAGCCGCATCTCACCTCATGTCATTGGGTCCAAAGGACAGTAATTCCACAGCCATCAAAGGCTGTAGGGGATCATTCCTCTTCTGCAGAGAGGACCATCTCGTCGAAGTAGAGCCATGCTGCAGCTCCAACTCCACCGAGGATCATCATGCCGAGGACCTGGACGATTGCGTCCGTGCCGTATGATGCAGTGACAATCATGCCACCGACACCGCCAGCGCTGACTACATCGATACCGCCAGACATGAGCATCCAAGCAAAGATACCCATTGCCCATCCGCCACCGAGGCGAGACCAGACCATCATCAGTAGGAATGCGCCGATGAACGTCATCAGGATCACCGAAGCATCCAGAGAGAAGTTCGAGAGGTACGACGTGAATGCCGCCTCAACCATTGCATCGTGTCCCTGACCCCTCATGACCCACCAGTCAATCGAGTAAGCAACTACTCCACCTAGAATCTGCATGAGCCAAGCTAGCACACCAGTCTGCCAGTCCATCTCCTGCTTCATCACTCGGCCAAGGGTGATCCACGGGAGAATCATAGCGCCCGAAAGCGCCATCATCATCACCGCGAGAACAAGCCCCGCTGCCATTGCGTTCGTCACTCCCGAAGACCCGACTGCCATGCTCGTCATGAAGTACACAACGGCAAGTGAGCCCAGGAATTCGTTCGTCATCATTTTTCCATCAACAGTTTCAGTCATATTTTCTGCCTCTTTCCTTTAACTAAGGATTGATACTTTCTCTTCGATTTTCATATATAAATGGGCCGGAAAAAGTGCGTTTCAAGTGCTGATTTTAGGTTTACCGGAGGATATCCGGTCTACCTAGCGTAGGTAAGTTTACTTTCTACACCGAAATTAAATGAGGCTGGAATGATAATTTTCGTGACCTTTGGTCACGAAGGCTACCGCTGTTCCCATGGGCCACAACTTCAGAGTAAAACTCGAAGAATCACAAGGAGAAGTTGTCTGCGCCGTCCTCACCGAGACCTGCCTGGCGTAGCTGACCGTCTGCATCGACGAATTCGCCGGCCTTGGTCAGATTCTCATAACGGCTGCCTTCGTCGACAGTTCTCGCAAGTTGTGTTTCTCCAAGTGCTAAGGTGAGGCTATTCACCACTCCCTGCAAGGTTTGGATTGCACGATCGCGCTGGGCTGCACCAATATCATGATCGGAATATCGTGCTTCCTCGAAGAGGCTGAGGAATGCATCCAACTCATGAGGTGGTGTGATTCCACCGAGCATTCGGTTGACTGCATCCTCAAACTCACGTGTGGTCTCGTAGACCTTCTTCATCGCTCCCTTACTACGGAAGAACGAAACTAGTTGCTTCCAGCAATCGAAGATCGCTTGGATATACTCGTTAGAAGCACGTAACGACATCAGGGAATCAGTCAAGATACCGCGGAGAATCTCGATACGGCGGCGTTCCTGGTAATTACGATACATCACAGCACCAATTACCGCTGCAAGGAGTAGAGCAATCAGAAGTGGAAGCATGACTTGAGCTGTGAATAATCCACTGGTCTGTTCACCAATTGGTTCGTCGCCAAGAACAATCTCCGGCGTGTTGTTAAGGAACGTCTGCTCAAAGTTAGGGGAATCCCGGAACTGCACGAGAATCCTCCACTTCCCGCCTACTGCGCTCTCATCACTACCAGGCACATCTTCTGCAGTGTACTGCCAAGAGAACGAGGCTTCGCCGTTGTCAAGTGTTGTCTGGTAATCGATGTTCTCAAGCACCCAATCCGTACCATTCCAGTACTCGCGGATGAACATGACTTGTTCGCCGGAAACCGGCACATCAAGGCGATCACGCATGACTTGAACAGTGCCATTGACCCATTCGTCTGGCTGATATCCATCCGCCATGGACCAAGTATCCTTCAAAATGATGTCAACACGGCTACGTACGAGTACAGTGATGTCCATGTACGAACCATTGACTACAGCATTCGCTTCTTGTCCACATCCACCGCTGACTTCCATCTTTGGCTCGTAGGCAACACGAAGAGTTCGGAACCCTTCAAGCCCCTGTCCTCCCTGTCCTCCAATCGGCTCAACACCTCGGCGACTTGGATTCTGCTCAGGATCTCCTGAATACCACTCAATACGACCATCAGCATCATCTGTGACTGCAGAAGCAATCGGTCGAGGGTTAATCTCAGGGCTGAGGTAGATGTTGAGGCAGCGACCACCAAGCATGTTTCCATTACTCTGGTAGAGTGCTGCATGAACATGGAACGGTTCCTTGAGGTATAGCACAGGGATGCTGGTTCCGTTACCAGCGAATACATAACGATCGACATCGGTCAAGAAGGGGCCAACCTCTTCGACATTCAGAGTACTGTTTGAGAATACTGCGAAATTCTTGATGACTGTTGCATCTTTGAATCGATAGCCATCATTGTTCAAATCGGTATTGTATCTGACTGTGACCTGGGCCTGTCCTGCAAAGACACCATTCAGAGGGCAGTCAATTTCGAAATATCCATCATTGTCGGTTCGTCCCGCTTCGCATTGTGGTACTTCAGCTGCTGAACCTGTCATCTGATAGCTAATCTGAATATCGCGGTTGGAGAGGTTCCCTCCGAGTTCATCAGTCAAACGACCTGTGATAGTCATCGGCTTTTCAACGACTTCACCAGTAACTGGGTTGACCTCGCTAGTGTAAACAATCTGATCATCTACGTCTAGAGTTGTGCGGCCGCGAAGATAGAATCCATCCACATTGTACTGTAGTTCACGACGGAAATGTTCGTTGTTAGGAATTGAGGTACATGGGTCCCATGCACCCTGCATCGAAAGCATCCAATTTTCAAGAGCGACACATCCCTCATGGGGTAAATTCTCCTCGAATCGGAGAATTACATTGACTGGTCCGAATCCATCAGGTAAGAAGGATTCAGGATCATCCTTCAGCAACTGCGGATTCAGGAGCATCTCATGATACACTGAGCCTGCATTAGGTGTCATTTCTGCGATGATGCGCCTATGCTGTCGATTGTCAAAGTCCGTTCCTTCGAAAATCAGTAACACTCGTCCACCATTCTCACCTATACCATCGAGAGCCTGTCCTAAATCACGGATTGATGGTGTTCGGTTGTCATCGGTAACTTGGGCTGAAACAGACCAAACGTCACCACTGGAACGCTCTCCTGATGTAGTCGCTTCAAGGTTGATGAAGGTCCTACTAACGACCCAAAGTGCCTGAGTTACGCTTGAACTCTTCAGACGTTGTGTCCCTGGGAACCCAAACGTCATCGAGAAATTACCGAGGTCGTGGTCCTTACTGATGTTCAATGGAATCTTGAAATAACCATTCACACCAGTCTGAGCTAGACCTGACGTGCCATTTGCGGACCAAGTCCAATTCACAGGTTGGAACGGAACCGGTTGCTGGGAATTGTCAATCAGGCGCGCCTCAAGGGTGGTGTTCATGCCACGGTAGAGAACGGGGACTGTATTCAGTTGGAAGTCAGTTGTACCGACCACTGAGACATTCACATGGGCACCTGTCGGCGATAACGTGTAAGTCTGATTACCGGTAAAGAAGAAGTTCGAATCAACGAAGTCAACCTTCACCCCATAGGTCAGAGCTTGGTATTCTGTTTTCCATGTCCAGTTGAAATCCATAACCGCAAGACCTCCGGATAGAGACGGATACTCCGGGTTAACACTCTCACGACTACCAGCGAAAACACTGTCCTGATCAAGATCAACTTGGAGAACCATGGCGCCATCCGTCCATGGAACAAAGGTGCGGTTCTTGACATCGCCAATGGTACCGAATGTCTCACCGGTGTTCATCTCAGGGACAATTTCACAACGAACTGGACTAGTCTGGTCCAATGGATCTACTGGGCCACAAGGCGGCACATTCGTATCTGCACCGTTGACCATCGAGACAAACCAATGTGTGCTGTTCGTAGTAACGAAATCACGTAATGGAGAATCGATGTTTGCTGATGCATCACCAAGTGGGAGGTCCGCAGGGTTATCATTCCAAAGAACCGCATACTGCCGGCCCGAAGATACAGCTGCAAACTCCGAGGATGAAATCTGATTGTTCATGTCCGTATCATAGCCTGCATTTACCAAGCCAGCCTCACTGAACATCGGGCGCCAAGCACCGAAATACGCACCAGTGAACTGCTGTGCATCCCAGAAGAAGACAGGGTTATGCGAAGGGACAATGATTCGTGAACCAATGAACATGCGTTCTACTGATTTGATGACAAACGTATCTGTCTCATCACCCTCAAGCCATGGGAATGGCCACTCGTTAGGGCCAGCATAGGACATGTTGACCTCGCCATTGAACTCATAATTGCCCTTGGGTAGAGTGGTATTCGTGTACTCATATGTACTCACGACATCGTGATCATTCAGGAAACCATTCCAGATAATTTCCTCGTAACCACCAGGGATTGTGCCTGGTCCGTTATTGAGAGATGAATTGTAACGAACCTGTTTCCACTCGCCCTGAGCACCTTGGTTCTGGACGAATGTCAACGAGACATAGCCACCTTGGTCTGCACGGAATCCTTGACCTGCACCATCGAAGACGGATGGGTTCTGACGATCACCGAATGGCCCTCCAGTGACATCAAAGGCAACTGGGGCATACTTGATTCGATTGTTGAAAATTCCACGATCCCAATCTGCAGAATAGTGGGTCTTGAAGTCAAGATAAAGCGGATTCTCCCCACTTCTCAGGTATTCGGGAGCAACGTAGTCGAAGGTTGTATTTGCTCGAATCTCAAGCGGGTACATCTCCGAAGTGCTGCCGTCATGAATGAACATCTCTGTGACCTCTGCATAGGCGTTGTAGGTTGTATTCGGACCCACATCTAGATCCTCTGGGAGGAGGAATTGTCCGACTGTGAATCCACCAAACTGGGAAGAGATTACGTCGATGGTTTGCACTGCTTCAGTGCCATTTGAGGCCCATTCGATTGTGACTTGTACTGGCAAGTTAGGTGCTGGAACGAATTGGTTCAGCGCGGGATCAAGCCATGAAACTGAACCTGAGAAGATTGCTGCCTTCTTACCATCCATCCACATTGTTCCAGGAATGCTCATATTGACGCGGGTAGGGATCTTGTCATCTTCATCGAGAATGCCATCATTGTCACTATCCCAATCAGAGCTTAACTCATTGTCTTCAATCTGGTCCCAATCCACATCGACCCTTGAGTCGTTGTCATCATCGTTGTCTATGACGTCAGGGCCAGTTGAGGGATCAGATGGGTTGGCAATACCAAGGCCACCGCCGAAATCATCGTGATCCCACGGATTTGTTGATTCGTTATTGTAACGCTGAGGCCAAAGCAAAATCTCATCCTCATCATGCATGCCATCAGAATCGTCGTCAAGATCGACATCATCACGAATTCCGTCATTGTCATGATCCCATGGGCTAATCCATGGGGTTTGACTCGCAAGTTCAACAGTATTGGTAATTCCATCCATGTCCCAATCAGTCTCTCCCTTACCATCTGGAACACCGTCATTGTCATGATCGAATGGATGCTGTTCCTCGCCAACGAAGCAGGTCAATTCTTGAACTACATCGAGAACTCCGTTGTTGTCATCATCTGGATCCTCGGTGTCAACAACACCATCGTTGTCATTGTCTACATCATAGTACTCTGGGAACATCAAGCCTTGGCCTAGTACCCCTTTGTCCCATACTGCTTGGTAAAACCCGTCTTCGTCAGGATCTGTATCAGTCCCATCATCGTCGTTGTCAAAGCAGTTCGTCCCAATGAAGAAATTGCCAGGAGGTAGTGTACCCGCATCATCATCAAAGTCGTCGTTTGTATCAATCTCGAAGAAATCCCAAATTCCATCATTGTCGTCATCAACATCGAAGAAGTCGTAGACGCCATCGAAGTCGTCATCGAGGTCGGCTGTATCATTGAACATGCATTGCGGATTAGGTGTGCCAGCATTTGGCGCACCACAGTCATCATCAGGATCAACGCTATCGTTGAGCATGTCTGCGTACTCATCTGGGAAGAAATTCCCATTGATATCCGCATTCCAATTGAATAATCCCTGACCAAGCCCTCGCCATGCAATCATCAAATCACGATTGTGATTTATTTCATCGAAGGACACCGCTGCAGTGACTTGTCCATTGAACTCGAAGTGCCAACAGCTAACCTCAAAACAATCCCAATTCCCATTGCTATTTGCTCCATCATACTGCCCGTCTGTATATCCTGAATCGGGCCGAATACTGTACGCCTTAGTGTACTGGAAATTGGTACCCGTATCAAGTGGGAGCATGTAATTGAAGGCGTACTCATAGCCGCAAGCGTATCCAATTACCGTCGTCCACCCACAAGTGTTCTCCGCATCCAGAGTTCCGCCCATTCGGAAATCATCGATGTCCAAAACTCCGTCATTGCCTTCATCTTGGTCCCAACCGTCGGGTAAACCATCACCATCTTGATCGACATCAAGTCCATTGACGAGGGAGTCCCCATCCGAATCAATATCCCAATGATTGTCCCCATTCCATGGACTCCATCTGCTGATGTAATACCAATAGAACTCAGGAACTGCGCCGTTGGTAATCGGGTTAGTAGTAGGGTTGTAACCATTGTATGGGATAACAAAGCCATTCGCAAGAGTGAATGGATTAGTGGTGTGACTCATATTCCAGAAATCAGACATATTGGTATTGTACAACTGGCCATCTAGCGAACCGTCAAGATCTGCACCATCTGATACCGGGAAATAGGGCTGGGAAAAATCGTCGGTGGAGTCAATGTCTAGTACGCCGCAATTACCATCATCGGGATCGTATAGATCGTTAATTCCATCATTGTCATCATCCCAGTCCTCAGCATTACTGAGACCGTCGCCGTCAATATCGGAATCAATTGCATTTGGCCCATCATCGAGATACCGTGAACCATTGATGAGGTGGAGATCATTGTCATCATCGAGATCGCAGTTCCAATCGATATCGAGGAAATCAGGCAAGCCATCGTTGTCATCGTCGTAATCGTACCAATTGTTGATTCCGTCGCCATCCCAATCGTTGTTACCTACGTATGACTTTCGTTCTGTCAGACATTCAGGTGCAGGGTTAGCTGGGTTCTTATTGGAAGGAGTAGGGCAGTTCCACCCATTCGGTCCAACCTGGGCCACAGTTGCGTTCATGAAAGAATCATTCTCATTTTGGAGGCCGTCGTTGTCCCAATCCCAAGGTTCGTCATTGATATTGACGGCTGGAGGGCCGAGGTCATTGTCCGGTGATGCGAGGCCTCCCATGTCGGTATCAAACCAATCAGGAGTCAGATCGTAATCCTGGTCAATAGCGCGCCAACGATCGTCATCAAGGTCTCGATCATAATCGATTTCACAATCGGTGCCGGGTGTCTCAAGAGCACCGGTAACGCCTGGATAATCGATGTTGCCATCACCATTGGTATCAATACGGAGGCAGACATCCTTGATACCGTCATTGTCATCATCTGGGTCAAACATGTCTAGAATGCCGTCATTATCATCGTCTGTGTCCGCAGAATCTGGGGTATCATCTCCATCATTGTCGGGGTCAAGGAAATTTGGGATGCCGTCACCGTCAAGGTCGCCATCCACAATCGAAGTGAAGGCTGGGGAGTTCGGATGATACTGGGATTCGAGTGTTACGTAATCGATGCTGAAGGAGTATAATGCGTAACTGTTGAAAGCCCAAGGGGCCGCCGCATCGTAAACCAATTCATCGGATGAGCTTGCGGCTGCAGCTGCAGACATGGTCTGAGTAATGCTGGCGTTGTATGGGTCGCGATCCATGTAATCCATGGTGCCATCGTTGTCATCATCATCATCGAAGTAATCCTGAACCCCATCGTAATCGAAGTCGCATGGCCACTTGAATTGATCAAGGCGGCCGTCATTATCGTCATCTTCATCGAAAGATTCGCGGCCACTACCATCCGGATCCTCATCATTTACGCCGTCGTTGTCACGATCCAACGGGTTCTGATCAACCATATACCCTGCACCAACAGCAGTCAGTGTCCATGGATGAATGGTGCTCGGTTCGACGTAACGGTCGGTTGAGACGTTTAACGGATCTGCGCCCTGAGTATAATCGATAGGGCCCTCAAGGATACCATCGTTATCATCATCGTAATCATACTCGTCTACAACACCGTCGTTGTCGTGGTCAAGAGGGTCGGTTCCAAAGCAACCATCGAAGCGCTCAATTAAGTCGTAAATTCCATCATTATCGTCGTCGAGATCGTCGAGATCGCCTATGCCATCGTTGTCGTGATCCCCTAGATTTGTTTCTTCGAGGAGGAATGAGTATGCTTCCGATCTAAGTTGGAGAGCGGCAATATCTCCGACCTTTCCTGTACCAGCAAGAATGTCATTCCAAGTTGGATCGCTTAGAGCTGGATGGTTGAAACGGGACTGATCCAGAGCACCGGGAACAGGAGCACCGCCTGGATGGTTGCTACCTTGGTATGCGGATTGGATTGGAGTCCGATCTTCGGCTGGAGCGAAAACACCCATGTCAACCTCATCGCCACCAGCTGCGACTGGAAGTAATGCGAGTGTAGTGCTAAAGACCATCAGCATCACTAATGTGAGAGCTGAAGTCTGGCGTTTGGCTTGATTCATCTTCTGATTCAATGTCATCTGTTCCATGGTATACACCTAGGGGAAGTATCTTGCCAATCTCGACGGATATATCAACAACTCGGCTCCGTTGAGTCATTCTGTATCACGCACGAACTAACGTATCATCACTCGTATAACCATGCGATTCAAGGATGGGAAGGGTCTCCCCAACATGATGAAGATTGGATGGATTGTCTCCGGTGTAATCATGATTCTTGTCACAGTACCTGCTGGATTGGTAGGATATTCGGGCTCAGGTGCTTTGGATGGAGACATCCCAGCATGTGATTCAGGGATTCTTGGTCTCAATGTCTGTGACAGGGTTGTCATGCTAGAAGATGGAGTGAATATACCTGATGCAGCAGCCATCCTTCTAGCTGCAGATGTCTCCGTTGATTGGGGCTCCCAAAACGTGTGGATTGCTATTGTGCCTGCATCGGATGAAGAATATTGTTCCAACGGTAATGATGGCTATCTTGTCTGCGACCGTGACAGTTTGACATATCTCGCAGGGGGCCCCTACTCTGGAGGGTCCTTCGACTGGACTCTAGAAGGGGGAGATATCCGATTTGTTGCTGGCAATTCCATGGAAGCAGCAAGTGAAAGTGTTACTATCGAATATACCTACAATGCTCGTCTTTCACCACTTCTAGGCTCCATTCTAACATTCGTAGGTGTTGCTCAAATCTTGATCGGCTGGAAGTTCTGAATGTTACTCTTCCTCGTCAACATCTTGTAAACCGCCATCAAATACTAGCCAAGCATAACCTGCGACCAACAGCATGAGGCAGCCAAACAATGTGATGATTAGACCCGTTGGCTCTGCGAACAAAGGAGCTAGAGGGTTTCCGATAACCCATCCACAACCAAGAGTGGCTACTCCAATCAATGTGAGCTGGGATGTCGAACGACTAGGGTCACTCCAAAGATGAAGAGCAGGAATCATGCCATGGAACCCAAAGGTAGTAGCGAACCAAGCCCGATAGAAAAGGTAGCAGCCAATTAGCCCGCCGATACCGCGCGTGAACCCTGCATCCTCCCACGGCCCTGCAAAACCGAAGCCGAGTGGAAGTGTGTTGAGGATGAGAAGGGTGCCGATAAGAACCTCGATACGAACATCAATCGACTCGAAGGGGTCAACAGTCATTGACCGTTCCAAGACGGGCCCCTTCATCATCCCTCCTCAGTTACGTCCCAATCAACAAAGGCCTGTAATTGGCTCTCCTCGATCTCAATCAGCTGTCGACCAGTGACTGCCGTCATCTCCGACATGGGGTGCGCACGCGATGGCGTTTGTAGGGATGATTTTGGATTGAATATGAATAGGCGATATTCACTCAAATGGCGAATTTGGTGTCCAAGCCTAGCTGGATCTTGGAACAACATGGAAATGCCCCGTAGTATCCGATTCATAACAACGGAGATTTGTAACCGTAAAGGAAGAGTTGCAAGCGTGGATCTGACTATCCAGAGGCGGCTCCATCGACGTTCGGGCTGTACCAATGAGAAGCCCGCTCGATGGTATGCAGCCGCTAAAGCTGCACTTCTAGTCCAAGATATCAGTAGACGTCGAGATGATGGTTCAAGTGGAGGAGGCAATCGATGAAGAAGAGCATCCTGATACCATCGTGAAATCACCTGCTCAACCAATTCATGGGAACGGCCTTGACTACGAACACGTGGATCAATTACGACTGTTCTCAACTCTATCGAAGGACCGAGGCGGGCGAGAACGGCATGGCCAAACAGGCCGTGTAAATCGTGTAAGAGGATACGAGGTTGGCGCCTCCATCCTCGAACCGCTGAAATTTCCTTGAGGGGGCCCCACAAGTCCAACTCTTTACGAATCATGGACGTCAACCATACTGCATCCTCATCGCCTAGAGGAGATTCCCCATCTTCATCCATTGATAACGGGTCGTTGTTTGTTTACCCTATACATGAATACTCCACAGCAACCTCTGAACATCAGTATCATCGGAGCAGGGGGTATCGGCTCAAACACATGCCTCCTCCTTGTGAATGCACTAAGGAATGGTGTCCTAGCCGAACAGTTGGGGGGCATCGATTTTCATCTCTATGACGGCGACGAAGTCGAAGAGGCGAACCTTATCCATCAGCGTTTCACACCAAACCAAATCGGGATGGCCAAAGTCGATGCGCTTGCAGAAACCTTTGCCGACGTACATGCTTCTGTCCGTGTTACTCCTCATAATATCAATCTCAGGGACCCCGCCTTACTATCAAATGCGAACATCGTGATTGTTGCAGTCGATCGACCTGAACCACGAAGAATTGTTCATTCTCTCGAAGGTAAAGAATGGTATGACTCACGTTGTATGGGCGACTTCACGCTCCTACTCACGGACCAATCAAACCCTGGAATGGTAAATGCACTCACGCCTGAACATGCACCAGCCAGCTGTCAGCCTGAAGGGGCAATTGAAACCGGCGCAATTCAATTCGGGTTTGCTAATGCAGCAGTTCACCTCGCAGATGCGATCATGCGTTCGTTACTCAAGCGATGTGGCCATGAGACTGTATTTCCTGATTCAATATGTGATTCCATCTCAAAGGGGCGTATTGACATCTTTGGAACACCAGTGGAGCCTTTCATGAAGACAACTCCGCAGGCGACTGAATCCTGGTCTGATGAGGATGATCGAATGCTTTTGGATGGCTTTGATCATAGTGGAAGGGACTTTGATGAAATTTCAAGGAAATTAGGGCGCAGTCCGAATGCTGTCTTCCATCGGTTGAGACGACTGTTGAAGAGAGAAAATGTTGATGCGGAGGCTGGGGAATGAGGGCCATAGAGAATTCTGAAATTGATTCAAATCAAGTTTGTCAAAACATCACGAGAGGCGAGTATCAGGAAGATGAAGTAATCAATTCACTTCGGATTCTTGGTATACAAGGACGATGGGATGAAGTGTGGAACGTGAGCCATGCTTTAGGCGTCGAAATTAGTTGGATTCAGGATGCAGAAGGGACTGTATTCGTCGACCTTGGGTCCTCGGGAGAGGTACGACTCTCTGCACCTATCGGTGCAGTGCTACCTTTCCGACTATGGATTCATACACATCCGTGGACGGCCTACTGGTCCTTCACCGATCGTACCGCACTACGCAATTTCGCTGGCCTCCTTGAAGTCGCGATTGTTCTAGGCAATGACCATTGGAAACGTTCTAGATGCCGTCTCAAAATGGGAGAAAAGTTGCCAGACGGTATCGAGGACCCACTCAATATGTGGACGGAAGAGGAAATACAGAATTATCCGGTAATCTCGGAGGTGACGGTTTGAAAATCGAAATTCCGAAGGACGAAGATGTAGAACGCATTAAGGAAACGATTGATCAGCATGACCTTGGCCAGTCCATAGAAGAATGGATTGAGAGGCACCTAGATAGAGAACCTACAACTGAATTGATTGAAGCCATCTTAGGTCACATCGAAGCCTGCCGAATTGCTGGAATCTATTCAATTGACATCGCACAAGCTATCAAAAAGCACGACCGATGGTCTAAGTCTGAAGCCTAATTTGAGATGAAATATATGGCGAATAATCCTCCCATTGAAATTGAGCGGAAACACCTCGCGTACCTGCCTCTAGACATAGGTCATGATGCGACATATATCCGACAATGGTACCTTCCTGTAGAAATGATCGATATCGATGATGGGCTCACCCTAATGGGTAGACGAGTTCCTCAACAACCACACCAGGAAGAATGGATTAGTGGCATTATTGAGATAATTAAACAAGCAAATCCAACGATACGTGTGCGGATTACTGACGATTGTGCAATTCTCTGTATCAAGGGGAAAACGGTTGGAATTGAACGGCCTGAGTTTGAATGGGTTCTTTCAGATCCTTCTTGGTTTGAACAGCAGTTATCAACTTCCAAATGGCCATTAGTGGAAAAACAGCGATGGGAAATTACTGCAGAAGATGGTCACGTTTGGGAGCTTGATTCATTCATGGGGGCAAATGAGGGGCTTGTCCTTGCCGAGATAGAATTGATAGATGCAAACGAACGCTACACGGCCCCTGATTGGGTCGGAGAAGATGTGAGTAATGATTTGCGCCTCTCTAACCAACAATTGGCCAATAATCCGTTTACAAGATGGGAGCCATCTATGCGAGTTTCTCTAGAGTGTCGGTTCAAATACCCTGATTGACATTCACACTTGTTAGCGCTATTTTCTACTGAGGGTTACAATTTATGTTAAATTGTGCTCTTAGAGTGTAGTTTCTAACATAATGTTTAATAACTACGAGTGATAGATGCTAGAGTCCGCGCAGGAGATGAATCATATGGTGGAGAGAGATGACGATGATTGGAATGAGGGAGATGTCACTCCTAGCAGCGAAGGAACCACTTGCCCAGAATGTGGTGGAAGTGAATTCACAGAGGATACTAACCGTGGCGAAATTGTATGTGCCATGGATGGTGTGGTTATCCGTTCGAATGTTCTTGAAGATAGTGATGTCTTCCAAGGAGCTTCAAACATCGAGAACATTGGACGTGATCTCGGTAATCGAGGACGAGATATCTATGCTCGAAGTGATAGGAATCGCCTTGGTAGCTGCCCTTACGCTACTATGAATGGCCGTATGAATGGTAGTGCATCTGCTGCAACACGCGCATATCACCGTCGCATCTTGACTATTCAACGCAATCAATTGGTTGACCGGCCTACTTTACGACGTAATGCACAACGTATCATTGAGAGTTCTCAGATGCCAGGTGAACCATCTGTGAAAGACACTGCGAATCGTATCTTGCTTGAAACCCATGACATGGAATCTGAACGTCGGCATTCCAATGATGGAGCGCTTATCGAGAAGATGAAAGAAGCAAACGGTGGCGATAAGCCAGCCTATCCTCTTAACCAAGTACGCCATTTACAAGCTCTAACAATGACTGACGGCGATGAAAAGAAGACTATTCGATGTAACAAAGGTGACTCGGCAACTGTTGCAGCGATCGCTGCAATGTCTATTGCCGCACGCATGCTTGGAAAGCCCTTCTCAACTGAACGTGTCGCAAAGGCGTATGGTCTGAAAGCCAAGGACGTGCATACTGAGAAGAAGAACATCATGGCATATCTCAAGGCTATTTTGTCAGCAGAGAAACAACTCAACAGAACATCGAGTGTTCTCTGCTTCGATGCTTCTCGAATAATGGGTAGGGCTCGATGGACTGAATCAGAGATTTTGGCGGTACTCGAAGCCGTCGGACCTTCAATGAAGGATATTCATGGATCAGATGAAGGAAGGAAGCTCATTCGCCTGCTCGGTGACCTCCTACGGGTTGCATCTCAAGATAATGGCCTCTCAGGTGAAAACCTCCGGGCCGTCGCAGCCTCTTTCTGCGATAAAATGAACAAGCACAAAGGTCGTCAGCGTGTGTTCAAATCTATTGGTTCAGCACTCAGTGTAAGCCGCCAACGAGTTAAGACTGTAACCGACAAATTTGGTGGCCTCATCAACCGTCTCGTTGCCAATGTAATTGAATCTTGATTGATATACCCTGGAACTGAACTACTCGTGTCTCACGGACGCTAAACGAATGACACATGAATGAAGTCAACAATGGAGGATGATCGAATGAGCAATATTACTCTGAAGATCCTCGACCTCACTGGCGACACGGTCCTAGCGGACCTCGATGCGGACACTGTCCGCTCTGAGGTTAATGCTCTGGATGGCGAACGCTGGGTTTTCGTAGATGGCCGTATGGTCCAACGCGACGCCCTCGCAAACATCGACATCGCAGAGAACGCTACGGTTCTCGTGACCCGCCAGATGGTCGCAGGATTGGTCTGAACATCAGACTGAAACCACTGCCCTTCGGGCCCGGAACGGATTCATTCCGTAACCCTCGGCCTTCTGGATTGTTCTATCGAACTTTCCAGAAGGACGAACTTTCACTACTTCCACTTGACTGAGCAACCAATTGACTCGGTTCGAGGTGTCTGTACAATTCCGCCTGCAATGAGGGCATTTAGTGCATCATCAAGCTCACTCGTAGAGGCTGCTTGAGGATCTCGAGGGGAGTCGTCCATTCGACCGCGATAGATGATTTTAGATGATGCATTCATGAGATAAAATTCAGGAGTTCTCTGTGCCCCGTAAGCATGGGCAATTATCTGGTCTGGATCATGCAGGTAGGGATAACTCATCGATTGGGCACGGTCAACCATATGGTCCCAATCATCGTTAGCATAAACGATTGGATCATTCGAATTAATCCCAACAAAGCCAAGACCGGCTTCTCTACATCGTTCTGCTATACTCTCGATACGTGATTCGGAGGCAATAACATAGGGGCAATGATTGCAAGTGAATACAATGATGCCGCCTGAATTGCCGATAACATCGGCGAGAGACATGGCATCTGGACCTGCTTTCAAATTCGCGTTTTGAAGGTCGAAATCTGCGGCTTTATCCCCTGGTTCCAAGTTTGATACTGCGGTCATAAACAAAGGAGTAGAACTGCGTCATTGAATGTGACGGCAGTCATGTCTCGATTGAACGACTCTCAATCTCGGTAAGTCTAGTTCTTGCGAGACGATGCGTGGGCTCGATATCAAGAACGCGACGCCAAGCTAACTCTGCCTTGTCTGACGGCCCAATTTCATGGAGGATTGCCGCTGCATGGAGTAGAGAGTCCATATGTCGAGAATCAACTCGTATCGCGGCTTCAAGATCTGAAAGAGCCGCAGATAGTGTGCCTTGCTCGATGTAGAATTGGGCACGCATATGCCACGCATCCGGATTATCTGGACTCAAACGAATGGCTTCATCCAATGGTGAGAGTGCTTCCTCAGCCCGATCTAGTGCACAGAGCGTAATGCCCAGCGAAATAAGCGCTGGGACATGTTGGGGCTTCCGGTCAAGGATCTCCTGTAATGCAATCTCTGCCCAGTCCCACTGTTTCAAACCCATCAAAGCCTCGGCCCGAAGAATACGGGCTAAATCGAGTTCGGGATGTGCATCCAGTAAACGTTCACTATCTTCGAGGGCAACGGGGTGATCTCCCTGAATCATTGCTATAGTTGCACGATTCAACCGAGCACGAACATGGGACGGGTCCCGGACAAGGACATCATCGAACCTTCTTCGAGCTTCGTCATTATTGCCCCTTCCTGCAGCAATTAAGCCCTTCACATAATGGAGGACGTTCGTATCATTGAGGGCTGATTCAGCCTCATGGATTATGCGTTCTGCATCCTGCAATCTATCTTGATCTATCCGGAGAAGAGCGAGTTCAACCGAGATCATAGTCTCATTTGGATCTAATCGAGCCGAACGAACAAGGCAATCTTCAGCTTCAGGAATTTCGCCAAGCTGACGTTGAGTTCGACCTTTGCCCAACCACGCTAGGGCATTCTCTCGATCTCGCTCTAGTGCTGAATCAAAGAAAGAAAGAGCACCGCGAATGAGGCCTCGATCATGTACTCCTGTGCCATCTCTAGACCGGTCGGCTGCATACAATGTCAATCGCCCCCGTTGAATGTGCATATCTGCCGCTTCCCATGCAGATTGCGGTGCATCATTGAGAAGGAGGGCTGATGCTTCAATCTCCCCTTCACTCATCTTCAACAAAGAAAGATACGCTCGGACAATTCCGTTCGCAGGGTCTGAGGCAAGAACAGTATAGAGAGACTCAAGTGCGTCTTCTAGGCGACCCGAGCGCATCAAAAGATCTGCCTTTAACACCCATTCAGGCTCCCCAATGGCTACCGCGTGGATAATCGATTTTAGCGCATCCTCTAGACGTTCTTCCTCGAGTTCAAGGAGGCGTGCCCTCAATGTCCAACCAGGTCCATTCTGCCGATCTAATTCCAGCAACGTTTCGACTGCTTGCAAGGAGCGTGTGTTTTCACCACGGATGTGATGTAGGCGGGCCTTCAAGAAGAGAGCTTCAAGATTCGATGGGTCCTCTTTGAGAGATGCTTCTGCCTCTTCAAGCGCAGTCGCAGGGTCACCAGCACGTTCACGTAAGCCTGCCAAAAGGGCCCGATCAGAAGCCGTCTGAACACCAAGCGCCTCAAGCCGTCGGGAGTCGCGCTCTGCAGAAAGATCACCCATTCTCGATAAGACATGGGCACGCTCTCGAAGGAGGGCCTCATCATCTGGATGGATTTCCAGTAATCTATCGAGGCGAGCCTTCAATGACGCGTCGTCGCCGCTTTCTCGCGCGAGTTTGACAAGAAGCCTGAGCGTGGATTCGTTACGTGGCGCCAAACGTTCAGATTCAATTAACGCTGCAATTGCCATACTACGGTCACCGAGGATTAGAGCCGTTTCTGCAAATGTTCGAAGCATGCGATCATTGTTTCCAAACATCATCGCTGGAGTAAGGGAATGTGTCGATGCAGCAGAGACGAGGTCACGAAGAAGATCTCTTCGATTTCCATCAAGGCGGCGATACGCTTCCGAAACTGTGTCCTCAAGAAGAAGGCGATCAAGGATAGGAATCAGATGAGATGCAACTTCTGATGCGGAGTTATCTGATTCAGAATTCAATGTAGTCAAAGCACGCTTCGCTCTTAGGAGAGCACTCGACCCATCCAACTGACGGCTTGCATCTGTTTCATCCAGTAAACCATGCAGTGCTTCATTGAGAATTGAAACGTCCTGTTCAATCGCTATAGATGATTCAGACGATATTTCCTCCATCTCAAGAAGACGCTGATTCATTTTCTGAATAACATAAGTAGCACCTCCTATGGTAAAGGCAAGAAGGGCAATCAATGCACTCGTGAGAGGCTCCATCGATTGTATGCAAATCCATGCACACTTAGCCGCTTCCCTACAGAATATGGTGAAGATGGCGATTCGAAGGGGTTCGGCAATCTGCCAGAAAGGTAGTGTTTGACCGCTTTCAACCTGAATCAACAGATGCTTGAAGGCCCATGACACCGAATGGGGCCTGTCGGTGAAGGAATGGACTGGAGTGCTCATCGAAAACAGTGGATCGAGCTGGGCTTCGATCCAGTTGCTATCGATACGCTCTTTGGCACTGAGCCCAACAGCGAATCCGTTGCTTCAGCAGAGTTGCGTCTCCAACAAGCCAGTGATCTCATTTCACTAATGGATAATGCTCCCGCAACAATGAGGGAAATTCCGAGATCCATGCAAGCACATCTATTGAATCATCCAGGGGATGTCGATGAAATTCGAGATCGCTATATGGCTCACCTGCGAGAGATTTCTCCGTGGTCCCTCGCTGCAGACCGTTCTCGAGAACTTTGGTCGATGGAGGGGCGTTCAGTCGAACTTCAAGCTTGGATGAGACGCTTGAGCACCTTGGATCGAGGGGGCGGAGAGGAGGTTATTGCTCTTGTACAAGCCATTGAGGAAGTCGCACCAAGAGACTCAGTCCGGAAATGTATAGAGGTCCTTGAAGCAAAACAGAGGGGGCGAGAAGCAGTCCTACAAAATCTCGTGGATATTCTTCAACAGAAGGGTTGGAGTATTCAGTTTAGTGAGGGAGCTAATCTAATCCAACGCTTCGAAGAAGCAAATCAATGGCTCCATCTCGAAGATCGCCTTGAAGAAGCAGAGGGGAAAGTTGGGACTTTTACACTACGACGTACATCAAAAGCTGAAGCTATATTGATGCAAATTCAAGCAATTCGGAAAGACCCGGGGTTAGAAGCGGTGATGCAACTTGAACAGGCGGTTGCCAAAGAAATAGACGATATTCAGGAACAGGATGCGATTATTCGGCATAGAATTCTCCACTGGAAGGAACTGGGTCTCTTGCTACCTTACAATGACCCACCTTCTGTGAATGATTTCGCTTCAATTGATGGCAATCTCGAACAATTGGAAATTGAATGGAAAAGTGCCTTAGATTCCTCTCGGCATCTTCGTGATCTCGGTGTACCTCTGAACTTTGACATCATTGATCGTGGCGATTGTTCGAATGAACTGATGAATGAAATTCGGGCATGGGAGCAGGAAATTACACAAATTGAACAAGAAGCGAAAACGCAGATTTCTAAATGGGAATCGTTGGGACTTGATGTTCTGGAATTCATGAGCCTTGATGCTCGAGAACTTGATGCTCAAGTGCAACATAAGACAACTGCTGGGGCTCTAGCAGAAGAGCTCCTTGTAGCCTTGGATTCCCTCGATATGACAATGGATGAAGTACGGATTGAAAGCATGCGTGCTGTTATCCAATCAAGTTGGAGCATTGAGAATGAACTTCAGAATGTTGCTATAGAAATTAACCGCCTAAGCCGCCGTCAAGCGAAGCATCGCTCCATGCTAATTTCAAGAGCTAGGATTCTCAAAATGGAAGTCCAAGGTAACGAAGATTGGACATTAGCGGATTTTGAAGAGCGTTTAGCGAGGGCAGAAATCGCAAGGGATCGTCAAAATGAACGACAAGAAATTGAGAAGCGACAAAGAGAAAGTCGAGAGCAGAAGCATATCGAAATGAGATTAGAAGTAGAGATGGAAGGGCCAGAAACAGTGTCTCCATCGCCTGGAATAGGTATAACCGAGGATACTTGGATAGAAAGGAAGGCCGCTGATGGTAGGCTGTTTTACTATAACGATCGAACCAAGGAATCTTCTTGGAAGAAGCCAATGCATCAGCAGATGGATGAAAGAAAACTTGTTGCGAAAAGAGAAGAGAAAGAAAGTGATGGAAAGAAAGAAGAAGCAATCCAAGAAATCAGAATTGAAGAGACCGCTGAAACTCCAACTAATATTCAGGAAACAGAAACCTATCAGCCGCCTGATTCCAGAGAACTACCTTTCATGGCAAAGCAGGAAATTGGAGAAGGCTTGTCTGACTCAGATGGGGAAGACGCCTACATACAGAAGGATGGATTGTATCTGAGAGAACGGCTTGGTATAGACAAAGAAGATCCCCTAGTCATAGAATCCTCACGAAGTCGAGATTTGAGGATTCAACGTCTTCTTCGATTAATCCCATTGATTGAATCTAAATTCGACCAATCTGAATGGACTGGTCTTGTCAAGGGATTAGAGCCCTTGCTCGATAACATCGATCAATGGGTTCGCGTAAGAAGTGAACACAGGAACTGTTGGAAAAGCGAAGGAGGACTCATTCAACGAATGGATCGATTATTGGAGGTTTTAGATGGTGTGCCGGGCCCAGGGATTCAACTCCCTATCGGATTCGATAAGGAGCATCTCCCTGAAACAACAGACGGAATCATTGCTGAAATCGAAGTGTTAGCACAACAGAAGATTCGGATTGCCGGTGGAATTCGAACTGCATAATCACAGATCGCTAAGAACGAAAACCTCGACGCCTTCCATTGTATCTTCATTCACAGATGATGCGAGAATATGGCGTACACCAGCACTCTTGGCTATCTCAAGTGTTCTTGATGTGATTTTACCATTGAACAACATTCCAACTGCTCCAGAAACATTCTCAGCGCCCTCTGCAAGTTTACTCGCCCCTAAGGGTTCAGAGAGTTCACCATCTTCAAGGACGAAGCAAGCCTTATTCTTAGCCAGCCCGTCAAACGATTCTTTCCAATCACGAACTGCATCCGGCACATTTACTGGCGCCAAATCTTCCTTCTTACCAAGTACTTCATCGTCTTGCTTTTCAAGGTCAGCCTTCAAACGACCAATGATTTTCTTTGCTTCCGTCTTCTGATTGAGGCACTTTGTGATTACTTTACCTTCAAGATGTTCGACCTCTCGACTCTCTGGAGCGAGTGCGACATGAGTCAATTTGTTACCCAATGCACCTTCGAGCTCAACAAGGAGCAAGGTACCACCACGGTCACCATCCATGAATGCTGTAACGTTACTCTTCTTCTTCGCGAGTTCCACGAGTTCTTCAGTAATTCCTGAACCCATTGTGGCAATCGCATTCTTGATACCATGTTTCAACAGGTTTCGAACATCATTTCGACCCTCGACGATGATGAGGGCATTGCTCTCAATTGCGTTAGGTCCACATGTCATTCCGTGATGGTTTGTTTCAGTTCCAAGTGTAAGCACAGACCGGACCTCATCTAGGATGCTGCTGGATTCCTCTGCTCCAGAATTCACAAGATTGAGCAAGAGATTCTTCGCACGATCTACAACTTGAGTCCGCTTAGCAGACCGAACATTTTCGATTTTCTGGACCTTGATATTGGCTTGACATGGGCCGATACGATCGATGGTCTCGAGAGCAGCGGCGATAACTGCAGTAGTCACTTGGTCAATCATTGTCGGAAGTCGTATGATGCCTTGCACCTTACCACGTTGATTCTGCAATTCAACATCGACGTGTCCGATGCGGCCCTTGCGCTGCATCGCACGGAGTTGCAAGCTCTCGCCGAGCAGCCCCTCTGTCTGGCCGAAAATTGCTCCGACTACATCCTTCCTCTGTACAGTTCCATCCGTTCGGATGGTTGCCTCGATTACATACTTCGGTTCTGCCATTTTTGATTCCTCCATGGTTGGAACGAGTCAGGCTGTGCCGCAGAAGCGGGAAGAATCCCGCCATCCGGCGGGCACGAAGACCGCAATGCGGCCGGGAACGTGACTCGAACATTTGGGTCTGGCCTGTCCATGTGGGATTAAACCTCCGTCAGTAATTACAGGTAAGTGAGGCATTCTCAATATGGACAGCCTTCAAGGCAGGTAACGGATTACGCTCGGCATGGGCAGTGCTCCTGAGACGCTTACGGTGTTCAGTGCTGTTGTCCAAACGGTATTGAACGATGGTGTACTTACCCAAGAGGAAAAGCGTCTGATAATCACAATCGGCCGCGAGCTTGAGTTAGATGATGGTGATCCCGTTCGAGTGTACAATGCAGTGCTCGAGGGGGAAGTCATCACTGGAGGGAGGAAGTTGACTCGAAATGAACGAGTGCAAGTATATCGGAGATCTTGGAGAACTGTCAATTTCAATGATGATGAATCAACGGATGAGGCAGCCGTCATGAAACGGTTGAGAGAAGTTCTTGACTTCTCAAAGGAAGAGGCGGAGGGACTCGTCAAACCGCTCCGTTCGACCCCTGATGTTCCTGTTGAAGATGAAAGTTCCATTTCATCCCGATTCCGACGGATGTTCGGAAGGTGACATCGTGACTGATCCACTCGATGATCATCTTGAACAAGTCACTCCGAAGATTCTGAAACGCCCGAAACGACTGATGAAACATCTCAGAGAAGCCTATCCAATAGGGGTGCCAGCCTTAGCGATGAAATCGACTACCGATCGAATTGGAGCGCATGCAGGATATTCATTCCATTTAGGAACACCAGAGCCTGAACTCCAGAGAATTGCTTCTTGGGTACTCACCAGAATGGAAGGAATGGAAGGCGCGATTGAGATATTGATTGGACGGCTATGGCTTCGATTCGGACGAGAAGATCTTGTCCTCTCATCCCTTCTTCTCGCCAATCTATCAGATGATGATCGCAACCCAGAATGGCGTTGGTTGACTCTAATTGACCTCATTAAACACCGGCGAAAAAAAATCGGAAGCATTCCATTGGAAGCAGTACTTCTGCATATTGAGGAAATGGCAAGGGCCAATCGGACAGAAATTCCTCTAAATTTATTGGAGCGGATTCTCAATGATGATGATGATTCAATGCAGGCATTGGGAATTCTCGCAGCACATCGACGGTTTCGAGATGAGGAGATTTCGGAACACATACTTCTCGCTCTCAATAATTCAGACTTGCCTGAAGGCGATGGTTTACTCAGAAGGATTCGTGATGGACTTCTCTCCAGCACGGAAGCATGAAAGGTTCCACGGTGAAGGACTCAGTCATGGGTACACCTCTCGTCCCTGCCGGGGAACCTGTGGTCGAACCCGTGTTGGAATGGACGATTAAGCGAGATGCTGAAGATATTCGAACTCTGATGGGGTGGATTACCTCCTCTACCAAACGGCGAGAGCGAGAGGCTTTGATTGTCCGAACAAGAGAGCTCCTCGCTGAAATTGAGCATGCGGCGCAAAGATTGGATGAACTCAGGTAGGTGAGGGTATTCGAGGATTAATCCTTGCAGGTGGACGTTCATCTCGGATGGGTGTAGACAAAGCGATATTGAAGATTAATGGTATGACGCTTCTCGAAGTTTCAGTACAAAATATGGAAAGAGCGGGTGCGAAATCAATCCATGTTCTCGTGAAGGATGAGGCCCAAGCGGATACCTACAGAAGCATGTTGGGTCGGCGGGCATCATTCCACCTTGACCCTCCTGATACCAAAGGTCCATGGGAAGCCCTAGTGGCCATGCTTCAACAATTGAAAGAGGGAGAAATCATTCAACTTCTACCTGTGGACACGCCTTGGTTCGATGATTTGGCAATAGATATTCTGCGACAACAGATGGAGATCATGCCTGAATCTGATGGGGCATTGCCAAGGAATGATCATGGAAGCCATCCACTACTGGCCCGATTCCGTTCTGGGAAAATACTGGAGCTTTTGCTCTCTCAGCCACCCCAATCGCTACGAACACTGTTCAGAGGAGATAACTTACGATTCGTTGATGCGGCCGATTTTCACAAGGCTGGTTGCCATCCAAATTGTTTGTTAAATCTCAATCGTGGCGAAGATTTCCCCAAATAACAGTTCCACCTTCAAGACGGAATCTTCCGGCTGCAAAGTCAGCAATCACCTGAGGGTATAGATGATGCTCTACCACCTTGACTCGTTCTTGTAGCATCTCAATGGTATCGCCTTTGTGAACTGGAACTTCAGACTGAGCAATGATTGCTCCCGTATCCATGCCACTATCAACGAAATGCACTGTACATCCTGAAACCGTATCACCGGATGTAAGAACATCACGATGCGCATGAGCACCGGGATGTCGAGGAAGAAGTGATGGATGGATATTGATAACTAGGCCATTCCAATCTTGAAGGAAATTAGATGTCAGAATCCTCATGTATCCTGAAAGGATGATTGCTTCAACCTCATACCTTTCAAGGACTGATTGTAGGGCCATCTCGTGAACTCGACGACGTGAAGGAGTTGCGTCCTGAGCGATACCTTCCAAAGGTACTGCTTCAGCCGCTATACCATATTCAGTGGCAATAGAAAGGCCACCTGCATCTTTACGATCGCTGACTACGACACATGTGGTGAAACAAGGTGAATCAATCTGAGATTCGTGATTGAGTAATGCCTGCATACCAGAACCGCCCCCAGAAATCAGAACCGCTAGGCGCAATGGGGAGGATGGAGTTCCTACCCGTGGACCGCCCATGAAAGATGGATGGACATCCTCTCCTTGAGCATATGGACAAATACGAGATTTACGAACACATGATTTTACCATGACAATGCTGCGAGCCCAATTAGATGACGCAATCCGGCCGGCTTGGAAGCGTAGACGCCATCGTCGAAAAATACGCTGTATCAAGTAATCCTCTACGTCGGATTATCTATGTCACCATCGGTTGTATATTCCTCGTCTTTGCAGGAATCGGAATTCTTCTTCCTGGTTGGCCAACGGTCTCATGGGCAGTACCTGCAGCATTCTTATTCTCGCTCTCAAACGAACGGCTCTTCAGGTACACTTTGACAAATCGGTTCTTTGGATCTGCGATGTTCGAATATTATGCAACAGGGAAGACGTTGCCATCTCATGTGAAGTACATTATCACAATGATGATTGCCGCTATGTCCTCTCTATCAGCCTACTTCGTCTGGAGTGTGTCTACACGTGGCGTGGATGGTAAACTGCTACAACCTAACACATGGAGTGGAGCAGATGAGTTCGCTCTCGGTTCGCTTACCATCATTGGAGTGGGAATTCTCGGAATTCTGTATGTGTTTTTCAAAGTGAATACACGTGACACGAATTAATGACGGAATAATCGCATTCCTGTGAATATCATAGACAGGCCATACTCATTCGCTGCATCAATTGATTCCTGATCGCGAATTGAACCACCGGGTTGAACAATGGATGTTACTCCGATTTCATGTGCAGCGTCGATACCGTCACGGAATGGAAAGAAAGCATCTGATACCATCATGGACCCTTTCGCCCGATTTCCTGCTCGACGTGCTGCGATTCGAACTGCCTCGACGCGACTAGTTTGGCCAGGTCCAATCCCAACAGTAGCAAAACCGGTGGGAGTTCGATCCACAAGTACAACACAGTTGGATTTCACCTGAGCACAGACCGCAACACCAAACCGTGCAAGGTTTCTGTCGTTAGATTCCATTTCAACAGATGTGACACATTGTGCTGCATCCCAATCTATCTTTGGGACCCCTTCAATCTGGGCTAACCAAACACCATCTAACTGCCGGTAGCGGACGGTGTCAGTGAGTGGGAGAAACGTATCTAGTGTCAACAAACGGCGGTTCTTCTTCTGCGAGAGATACTCCAGAGCACTGGGCTCAAAGCCAGGTGCAATTATGCATTCAACAAAGTGATCTCCGATGGCTTCGGCCGTCAATTGAGTAACCACTGTGGTAAAGGCGATTACACAACCAAAGGCAGATTCAGAATCTGAGGCAAGGGCATCTTTCCAAGCTGACACTTGGTCCGTCGATACAGCAACACCACAGGCATTCGTATGCTTGATGATTACACAGGTATGCGGAAGGCTTGACCATTCAGAACCAATAAGAGAGCGGGCGAAACGAAGAGCAGCATCAAGATCAAGATAGTTGTTGAATGAAAGCTCTTTGCCTCCATGTTGAACCGCTGCAGAAAGACCTGTAGATGAAAGACTAGTGGAAGATGAATCAAACCAACCTGCTGCTTGATGTGGATTCTCACCGTATCGAAGATGGTTTGCCTTTCCTCCTGAAACAAGCAGGTGTGGAGGAATTCCTTCAGGGGATTCGATATTGACGGAAAGACGCTCGGCAAGAGTGGAGGCCACCATGACATCATAGCCTGCAGTCCGCTGAAATGCAGATATTGCCATCCTCTGGCGGAGATCTATCGAGACCCCTTTTGGATCGTGGTTTGCCCCTTCAAGAGCGTCGATGACCTCACTATAGTACTTCTTCCGTGGAACCACGAGAACGTCCCGATGGCTCTTTGCAGCAGCACGCAATAGCGTCGGCCCCCCAATGTCAATCATCTCGAGCAGGACATCCTCGTCAACGGGTGGAGATTCTGTAGCTACACTCTCAAAGGGATAGAGGTTTACACAAACAAGATCAATCCGAGAATAGCCCAACGAATCAAGAGTATCGAGATCACCCATATTCGAGCCTCGAGCTAGAATCCCTGCATGAATCGCAGGATGAAGAGTCTTGACACGCCCATCGAATACCTCAGGATGGCCGGTAACATCTGTAACGTCAACAACATCGATACTATGCTCTTTCAACAAACGGGCAGTGCCACCTGTCGACAAAATTTCCCAACCCATATCACTGATTTTTTGAGCGAATTCAACCACTCCTGACTTGTCGTAGACACTAATCAATGCCCGAGGCCGGTTAGAGGCGCCGTCAACTCCCATCGTAACCCCACCTCAACGGGAGGACAGGCCACTTGAAGATTGGTGATTCAGTCTCCTCTGGCTGAAATCACCTGATCGATCCGGAGTAGAGAGCAGGCTGTCTCAGTCGCACCAACGATTCCGTTGAGAATCGTGTCTGTTGGATGTAAAACATCGAATGGGACTGGAGTAACATTACCATCCATACCAATGCCGAAGACCTGTTCTTCCAATGAAGAAGTACGAAGAGCGAGGATAGCGTCCAATGAATCGCCTCCAGCATTCTCGACAAGTGTTGCTGGAACGATGTCTAAAGCCCGTGCAAAGGCGTTCATAGCTAGCTTTGCTCGATCAGAGCGTTGTTCTGCTGCTGTACGAACCATCATCGCAAGTCGGATATGAGTCGCACCAGCCCCTGGAAGAAGAGAGTCGGTCCTCGTTGCAAGAGTTGTGCTTCGAAGGGCATCGTGGAGGCCACGTACAACCTCTTCGGCTGCCACCCCTTCTGTGCCACCAACCGCTATTGTCACTACCTCCGCATTCTCTCCACCAATTACGACTATCTCATCTTCAACACGATCACTCGCCGATCTTCGCTCACAATGAATTGATTCAGCGTGACCAAGATTATCCGATGTGAGATGGTGGACTGAAGAACTCAATTTTGCTTGTGTAACGCCACAGAGGTTTCTGAGTTCGGAATCATCGAAACCATCTGCAACAAAAACACCCTCGTCAACAAGATGATGGAGAATGTCACGATCAATCTCACCTGAAACGAAAATGGCACCAACATCTAATCGAAGAAGTGTCTCAACCAATGCGACCTTTCTTTCATTTTCCTCAGTGATGAAATCGCTCAGTTGTTCAGGATTCTCAACTTCAATCTCCACATCACGATGCATTTCCCGAGGCTTGAGATCACCATGAATAACAGCTACTCGAATATCGTGGCGTTCACCTTCAAGCCGATCGAGCAAGACGCGGCGCCTGACCTGAATGCCACGAATGAGATGGCTATCTTTGATGCCTTTTCGGCCAAGAAGAAACATGCTAACATCTTCAGCTTCGGAGCGTGGTCCATCAGATGTCTCGCGAGTTACCTGGCGTGTTGCCTCAGATATTATCTGAGCAAAACTATCGAGATCTTGGTCTGCTGATTTACCACGTAACGCCGTCTTCGCAACCGAGAGGAGGGTGTCACCTTCAACATCTGAGATTGACTTGGAAAATCCATGAATTGATTCCTCAACCACTTTCATTGCAGCAAGATACCCATCCACAATAGTCAGAGGATGCAAACCCATGCGAATCAACCGATCCGCTTCGACAAGAAGTTCACCTGCGACAAGCAACGTCCGAGTCACGCCGTCACCACAAGCATTCTCTTGAGATTCTGCAAGACTGACAAAGGCCTTGGCGGCCGGATGACGTACCATCAATTCTGCGACGATCTTGGCACCATCATTGGTTACAGCCGTCGTTCCATCTGTTTTGTAGAGCATCTTATCGAGTCCCCGTGGCCCGAGTGTGGGCTTTAGGATATCAGCGAACGCTTGAGCGGCAGAAATCAATTTCTCTTGAACCGCAGTCCCACTTGTGACGTTCGTCTCAGGACGAACAATCACGACTGGGGGGGACCCTTGTCCATCAGACATGCAGGATGTCTGAACCGGGTCCTTCTCAAGAAGTCACCGCGAGTCTCATGATTGCCATATTTCCCATACATCCTGAGATTCAGCTTTACGATAATGGTTAATTCCGCTGCCCTCCGGCCACTCTATCCACTCAAATCCGGATTCATCCACAGTCCCATTGGAATCCAAAGGTGGAGATTCAATCTTGACTCCAGATTCCTCAATTATTTCTTCTTCAACCTCAGTTGACGATTCTTCATGCGAATCCTCTTGGTTGAGAGAATTATCATTGAAAATCGATGTATGGTCGTGAGGATCTGTGAATGTGGACGGAGATTCTGGACGTCGCCGGAATGCTAGGGTCTGAATCAGAACCAATGTTCCCAAGAGAATTAGGAATACTACCTCCAATAAAGGAAATGAAAACCCAGAATCTGACGCTTGTTCTGAGGATTCTGCAGGGGTTAGATTTGATTCATCATCTACTGTAGTCTCATTGAGATATGTCATATTCTGAAATGTTTCATTTTCATATGCAATTGAGGTAGAGGAATTAGAGTAAGTGTTGTTCACATAAGTATCGTTCTGAGAGGTTTCATTCTGGTATGTATTATTCACATAGGTGTCATTCTGGTATGTATTGTTCACATAGGTATCATTCTGGTATGTATTATTCACATACGTTACACTACCACCACTGTCTCCTGAACCCTGAGGGACTTCTCCTACTGCACATCCTTCGGTATTTACTGGCAGGCCTAGATTGGTTCTTGGGCAAGTGTCATCGAGATCGTTGACTCCATCGCCATCATCATCCCAATCCTCGTTGTAATCATGACAACCGTCCTGATCTAGATCGATTGTTGGATTCGTTCGCCATCCAGTCACTCCCCGTGGACAATTGTCTGAGGTATCGGGTACACCGTCGGCATCATCGTCGAGATCTTCGTCTGCGTCATAACAGCCATCGCCGTCATAGTCAGTTATGGAACCGCTTCGCCAATCGACGGTGCCATTCGGACATGAATCATCAACATCCGGGAAATCGTCTTCATCGTCATTATCATCTTCTTGAGAATCGAGACAACCGTCACCATCGTTATCATTCGATGGTGATGATGTCCATCCAGTAGCACCTGTAGGGCAAGTGTCTAGATTATCATCCACACCATCGCCATCATCATCGTCATCCTCAACTCCATCTAGGCACCCGTCACCATCAAGATCCGTGTCTGGGCTAGAAACCCATCCTGTCTCGCCACGGGGACAAGCATCTGGATTATCGTAAATCTGATCATTATCATCGTCTGTGTCCTCAACTGAATCCTGACAACCATCCTGATCATGATCATTACTCACTGTCGAGGTCCAATTCAATGCCCCATACAAACAAGAATCATCGACATCAGGAATACTATCCTCGTCATCATCATCATCTTCAACAGTGTCAGCACATCCATCTGAATCGAAATCTGAGACTGTCAATGAAGTCCATCCAGTAGCACCCATTGGACAAGAATCGTCGACATCGAGTACTCCGTCCCCATCATCATCATCATCACAGATATCCCCTATACCATCATTCTCAAAATCTGCTTGAGGAGGATTGTAGATCGAAAGACAATTGTCGCGATTGTTAGTAATGCCATCAGCATCTTGATCTGCGCTCATTCGTGAAACGAACAAATCTACCCCATCAGACGATCGTAGAGAATCGAGGCCGAATGTTCGTGCGTTGTTATCCTCAAGTAATTCACCAGCAACCTCGATACTACCATTACCCGCTGGAATGACTGTTCGTATCCTTGTTTGACCTACAGGTTGTTGAGCCCAAGACCAAGTGCCTTGATCAGAAGCCATTGCTACATAACCCGTACCTGCATTGGAAAGGGTAGTCAAACCAACACTAACAACGCCATTCTTTTGGCCCACTCCTGCAATACTTCCGTTACCTACGAAACGAACATCGTAAAGATAGTCATGATTAGTTCCACCAAGTGCAATAGACCAATCCCATCCATGGTTGGAGGCATTCCACAATGCCATGTATCCATCATATCCACCACCTGAATTCACTGAGCAGCAATTTGAAAATGAGATTGAATTAGTAAAATAACCACCAATGACAATGTCCCCATTTGCTCGCACATCGATTGATTCAACATTGTTACAAGTGCTTCCACCCTGACAACTCGGCCAATCCCACAACCACATTGTTCGATTATTTCCATGAAGACGAACAAGGCCGCCGGCATCAGAATTAGAAAGGCTCTGAGTTCCCCCCCCAGGGCGATTCCAATAATCTCCACGAACCCAAAGCACAGCACCACCATTTGGATGGCCTGCAATTGCATCTACTCTTGGATTATATTGGGAGGAAGAACGTGCTACTCCAGTCCAACCTGAACTAGAACGTTGAGCAACACATACTTGGTGTTGAGATGAACCTGAAAAGGAATTTCCTGCAATTGTCACTGTCGAATAACATTCACCTAGCACCCATAAATCTCCATTTCCATCAGTGACTATGTCAAATGGAACATTGTATGAGTATTGATACCCATTCAATTTGTCAGCAGAAGCCCAGCCGCTACCAGGAACCCAGCTGAGTACATGAACACCCCAACCATTGGTGATTGAAACTACACCAGGGACATGTAAGAATCCCCGCCAATATACGACTACCCAAACAGTACCATTGGAGGCAGTAGTCATCCCAATACCAAATGGAGCATCTGACTCATCTCGATCTTCTCCAAACCAAAAATGTCCAAGTTCAGTCCATGCTCCTGTTTCATTGACAGTTGCAAGCCAAACATTCTCCTGATTTATTCCACCAGCAGTCAAATTACCAAATCTCAATCCTTGAGATTCCCCTTGAACAAGAATTGCTGAATGTGTTGAGTTTATTCTTTCTTGATCAACCACCCATTCTGATGAAGTAAATCCAAGCCCTGCACGATCAATAGTATTACTCGTAGGACCGGGGCCACTTGAGGAAGAAGACCAGCCGTGAATTACCATCTGTGAATATGGTGCGTTAGATACAGAATCAGAAAGAGACGATGTTGGTGAGGCTGTATAGTCGCCATATTCTCCCGGTAGGCTTGACCATGCTCCAAAAGCAAAATCTGTTCCGCTCGGATTATCAATAGCGTCTACATCAAAAATATTCGAATAACTAGAAACTCGGAAATTCGAAGAAGAGATTGCGCCAGTACTTGTGATCCCAAAAAACCACGCTGTATGGTAATAACTTCCATAGAAACTTCCAGAACTAGAACTCCCGGAGAAACATAAGTATCTGTCACCGTTACTGTGGATGCCAAGAGCAATGTTGCTACCCACCACACTCACTGTCGGATTCCATTGTTGATAACTTGAATAGTAATTTGATGTGGATGAGCAAAAATTAGACCTTATTGCCCAGCCGATTGCTCCTACATTTGAGAATTTGACAACATAAGCCATCTGATGATTCCGACCATTTGTAATTCGAATTGACCCCCAAGTAATTTCATGTGAGCCGCTATTGTTGTAGAAATGCTCACCCGCTACAAACACATTTCCTGCTGAGTCGACATCTACACTCCAAGCCCTGTCGTTTGCAGTAGCAATTGGCTTACGGACCCATTCAACTCCGGTACGGGCAACTCGCATCACGATACTGTCTGAACCCGTTCCACCGCCGTGAACAATTGTGGTTTGATCAAGAATCAAAGATGTAGAGCTGAATTCACCAACCAGCATGATGCGATCATTTCCATCTGCTGCACAATCATGTGCTTCCTCTTTCCCCGTACTCCCATATCGTCGTAATTGATCCCAGACACCACTGGAACTACTCCAAGCAACAAACATGTCATTGTCTGTGCCCGATCCATTACTCATCGTTCCATTGACAGTAACAGATGCGCTTGATGTCCACCCACAAAATGCTAAATCTCCAACCGATGTTTCAGTTACACCGGTTATATTGTCAAAACCGTTAGACGCAATTGAATTTACCCAATCAAATGTACCTGTAGATCCGTCAATCTTGAATGCATATCCATCTCGACCTCCTTGATTATTCAAAGTCAGTGATCCTGAATTTCCTGCAACTGAAATCGAAGATGAATTGTATGATCCTACGACAATCAAATCTCCTGTAGTATCAAGAATCATGTCCTCTACGTGTTCATCCTCAGACCCACCAAAAACAGAAAGCCAAGACCAGAAACCATTACCTGAATTGTAAGTATAATGCCCAACAAAAACATCTCTTCCACCATGATTCAGTATATTCTTAGGTGTATGAATGCCACCTTGAGTGGATTCCAAATTCAATGAGCCGCCAAGAAAAACTCCTGCAACATAGAATGAACCATTGGACTGTCCTTCGACTTCCTTAACCCAAGTAAAACCCGCCTCTGTATCTTTGTTGACCCATTCCCAACCTAAGGGGTTCGTTGCACCAACTGATGGAAATGTAGCTTCGTCTTCCTCAAGATATTCTGGGAGTTCAGGAATTTGAAGAAGAATTGGGAGGATCATTACGGCGACCAACGCAACAGAGGTTCTCATCGGCCCGTAGTAAGTAATCGAGGATATCAATGCAACCGATGCAAATTCAAGATCATCGGCGACGATTTTTCTTTCTCTTACCTTTACGTCCACCTTTAGAATACTCCCAAGAACGGGATGAGGTCGATGGGTCAAATCCATGATCTTGTAGATGGGCACGTTGATCAATTTCGCGTCGAAGCGCATGAGAGAGTTCTTTGTAACCCTTGATTTTCAAACGAATTCCTCCAACTTCT
>MDTB01021396.1_pt1 | contig 32819 bp, 31 predicted proteins | sample 811161 | NCBI WGS metagenome assembly MDTB01 (sample SAMN05326650, study PRJNA326480) | marine metagenome | isolation source: seawater | place: Mediterranean Sea | collected 2009 | reverse complement strand
TCGAAAGCAGGACGAACTATAAATAACATTCCTATAAAACCGATTAGAACGGCAGACCATCTTCTTATCCCCACTTTTTCTGAAAGAAAAATTACAGACATTATCGTCACAAATAAAGGTCCGGTAAAAGTTAAACTGATAACGTCAGCTAAAGGTAGATTTCTTAAAGCAACAAATAAAGCAATAATAGCAATTGTTCCGCTAACTGCTCTAAAAGTATGAAGCATTGGTCTTTTAGTTTTATAAAAAGTAAAAATTTTATCTCTAGGTATTAAAAAAAAGATTGGTATCATTCCGAAAAAAAACCGCATGAATAAAACTTGTCCAAATGGAACATCATTTAAGTATTTAACTATCAAATCCATACTGCTGAAGCAGATTACTGATCCAACCATGTATAAAACCGCTTTTTGAGATTTTGTGAGCAAATTTACCGCCTTTAATTAATTTAATTAACATATTAGAATTTCAATACAATGGAAACTGGAATATTTGCAGCAGGTTGTTTTTGGAAACCTGACCTAGAGTTTGAAAAGCTTGAGGGTGTTAAAAAAACTGAAGTGGGTTACTGTGGGGGTAATAACCCAAATACAACTTATGAAAATGTTTGCACAGGCAAAACTAATCATGCCGAAGTTGTTAAAGTTTATTATGACGAAAATATTATTTCCTATAAAGAATTATTAAACTTTTTTTTAAAAATCCATGACCCAACAACTCTTAACAGACAGGGACCGGACATAGGTACTCAATATAGAAGTGAGATTTTTTACACTAAAGAAGAACAAAAAGTAATTGCTGAAAAAGTTATAGAAGAGGCAAATGAAAAATTTAAAGGAAAAGTTGTTACAAAAATTTCAAAGGAATCTAATTATTGCAAAGCTGAAGATTATCATCAAAAATATCTTAAAAAGAAAGGAATGTTGTGAATTTAGTTACAACCGATTGGTTAGAATCTAATTTATATAAAGTAAAAATATTTGATGCCAGTTGGCATATGCCTTCTACAAAGCGTAATGCTAAAAAAGAATATGATGAAGAACATATTAGAGGAGCAATATTTTGGGATGTTAATGAACATAGCAATAAAAACTCGCCTTATCCGCACATGATGTCTAATTCGGATTATTGGAGCAAAATGTTATGGTCCTACGGAATTAAAAATGAAGATCACATTATAGTATATGATTTCAGTGATTTGTATAGCTCCTGTAGATTATGGTTTGCCCTAAAATATTTTGGTCATCAAAAGGTTTCTGTTTTAGATGGTGGATTAAAAAAATGGCTCAAAGAAAATAGAGAAACTACAAATAAATTAGAAAAAATTCAAAAATCAAATAACTATAGTGTAAATGAAAATACTAAATGGATTAAAAGTAAAAAACAAATTAATGAAAACATTAAAAATTTTTCTTTCCAAACAGTTGATGCTAGAAGTCGTGAACGTTTTGAGGGAAGGGTAGATGAACCTCGTCCTGGATTAAAAAGGGGCTGCATCATGGGCTCAAAAAATATTCCTTTTAAAGATTGTATTAACTCCGAAACAAACACTTTTAAGAAAAAATCTGAATTAATTAAGATTTTCAATCAAAATAATGTAGACCCCTATAAGCCCATGGTTTTTACTTGCGGTTCTGGAGTCACGGCTTGTGTTTTAGGTATGGCATATTCTTTGATAAGTGATAAAAATGCTGTGATTTATGATGGTTCTTGGTCTGAATACGGAGAAAAATGAAAAGATCTAAAAAAGTAACTATAGGAATTATAATATTTTTTATCATCGTTGCGACTGTAATTGGTGGTAGAACAGCGATGGGTATTTATTTTAAAAAAAAATTTGGTAAACGCCCTCCTCCAGGAGTTATAGTAGAATTAGTTTCTGAAAAAAAATTTAATCAAACCATTGAAAGTTATTGTACTGCATTGAGTAGCAAAACTACTTCTTTTAAAATTAAAAAAAATGATCTGTTGGAACCAATAAAGTTTCAAAAAAAAGTTAAAAAAGGTGGTGTAGTTGCCAAATTACAAAATAAAACTATAACAGCACCATTCGCTGGAACAATAGGCACACGAGGCATAAGTTCTTCTATTTTAGGCACTGACTCCATAATGGTAACCTTGGATGATGCCAATAAAATACTTTGTGATTTACAGATTCCTGAGGTATTTGCTGCTGTCCTAAAAAAAGATTTACAAGTTAATGCAAGATTTCTAGCTTACAAAAACAAATTATATAATGGAAAAATCGTTTCTCACGCCTCTCGAATAGACGCACAAACACGTAGTATTTTAGCCAGAGCACAAATAAATAATGAAAATCTTGAAATACTTCCTGGTTCTTTACTTGATATTGAGGTGTTCTATAATAACGAAGAAGCACTTTCCGTAGCAGATACAAGTATCATTTTTGAAGATGAGAAAAAATTTGTTTATAAAATCTTAGATAATAACAAAATTCAAAAGACAGAGGTTCTAACCGGAATAAGAAAAGATGGAAATCTTCAAATTTTAGAAGGCTTAAGTCCTAATGATCGGGTAATTAAAGAAGGACTATCCAGACTTAGTGACGGAATGCTTGTTAGACCTATAGTAAAATAAAATGCATAATTTTTGTCTGCTTAATATAAAAAGGCCAGTTCTAAGCTCTGTTTTTTCTCTATTGCTTGTAGTGTTTGGTCTTTATACATTTTTTGAAATCAGTACTAGAGAACTACCAAAAAATCTTCAGCCCCCTGAAGTAGTTATTTCAACTAAATATACAGGTGCAAGTCCTTCAATAATTGCATCTGAAATCTCAGAGCCTATTGAACTAGCGGTTGGTGGCGCAGAAGGTATTAAGTCAATTGATACATTATCAGAAATTGGAAGAAGCACTGTAAAAATTGAATTTTTTACCAACATTGATGTGGATGACGCTGCCAATGATATTCGAGAAAGAATAGCTAGAATTATAGATAACTTGCCTGAAGACAGTAAGGCTCCCGAAGTAAGAAAAGCTTCAGCGGGATTTTCTACTAGTATGTGGTTATCAGTAAGCAGCACTTCATGGAATTCTTTAGATATTGGTGACTATGTGAAAAGAAATTTGGTTGATGCTTTTAGTTCTGTTCCAGGAACAGGAAGAGTAATTGTTGGGGGAATAAACGAAAAAGCTGTAAGGGTTTATCTTAATCCAGTTAAACTCAGTGCAAATGATTTGGATATTAGAGAAGTAGAAAGTTCGATCAGAAAAAATAATGTTGCTGTGCCTGCAGGCACAATTGAAGCAAGCAACGTAGATCTTACCCTTGATCTTGGAAAAACCTACACAGATATTAATTCTATTAAAAAACTCCCGATAAAAAAAATTAAAGGAAAAATAATAACTTTAGGAGATTTAGGAGAAGTCAAGTACGGTCCAGTTTCTGAAAAAACTTTATTCAAAGCACAAAGTCCGGATGCATTAAACGAAAATACCGTTGGAATAGGTGTATATGCACGAACAAACGAAAGTACCGTTACACTTTCAAAGAATATAAGAAAAAAAATTGAAGAAGTAGAAAAAACACTCCCTGCTGGCCTTAAATTGTCGGTAAGTTTTGATAGAGCAACCTATATTAAAGAAGCCATTCAAATGTGTTACCAATCAATCATTTTAGCTTTAGCTTTAGTTGTTGGAATTATTTATCTTTTTTTAGGAAACATAAGAGCCACAATTGTTCCGGCTGTAACACTACCTGTCAGTTTAATCGGTGCTTGTCTTGGTTTATGGATTTTTGGTCTTACCATCAACGTTTTTACATTACTTGCTATCATACTAAGTGTAGCCATCGTAACTGACGATAGTGTTGTTATGACAGAATCAATTTATCATAGGGTCGAACAAGGAGATACTTCTCTTGCTGCAGCAGCTACAGGATCTAAAAATGTTATTTTTGCCATTTTATCAACTAGCATCATACTTTTAGCAACTTTTGCTCCTCTATTATTTATTGGAGGAATTAGCGGAACTTTATTCAGAGAAATGGCAATAACACTTTCAATTACAATTGTCATTAGTACTTTTACAGCCCTTTCTATAGCTCCAATGTTGGGATCAAAACTATTGAACAAACAAAAATCTAAATCAAAGATAGTTTTAAAATTTGAAAGATTGTTTGATTCTTTCGGACATTTTTATTCTGAAACTTTAAATTATTGGATAAAAAAACCTAAAACTATAGTTTGGTTTATGATTTTTGTAGTTGCCCTTGCCGCTCTTCTTTTTAAATTTACTCCTAAAACTTTATTGGAAAGAGATCCGGATAGAGGAGTTTATTTGGTTTTTGGAAAAACTGATGAATCTTCTTCTTTTGAATATACGGTTGATAAAGCTGAAAAAGTTGAAAAAAGACTATTACCGCTTTTACAAGATGAAAATGAACCTTATCAAAAATTAATTATGAGGGTACCTGGATTTGGTAGATCTTCACAATCATATAATAGCTTTATAATAATAGCCTTGCTAGACAATTGGAACGACAGAAAAGATAGCGCACAAAAAATTGTTAGGAAGGCTATAGGAAAAATTGTTACCGTTCCAGGTACAATGGCATTTCCATTAACACCAAATTCAGTTCGTGTAAGTAATTATCAAAAACCAGTTGTGGTAACTATGACGGGACCTTCCTATGAGAGTTTATACAAATGGCAAAATTCTGTAATGACAGAATTAAGAAAGAATAGAGGTTTGGCTGATATAACCTCTGATTATTCTAAAAATAAACCAGAAGTTCAGCTACTGATAGATGAAAATAAAGCAAAAGATCTTGGTCTTTCTACTCAAGCAATTGGAAAGTCTATAGAAACTTTATTCTCTGGAAAAAATGTAACAACATTAAACGAGTCGGGAAAAGAGTATCCTATAATTTTACAAGCAGATATTAAGGACAGAAGAAAAACTGAAAGTCTAAGCAAGATATTTGTACGTTCTGAAACTACAGGTAAGTTAATATCTTTGGCCAACGTAGTTAGTTTTGAGGAGAGAGGTTCTGCAAAACTACTAACGCGCTACCAAAGGTCTAAATCCGTAACCCTTACTGCACGATTAGTAGGTGGATATACTCTAAATGAAGCGCTAAATTTTATTGAAAAAACAATTGATAATGAGGCACCTACAGCTGGAATTTTTTATAAAGGAAAATCTCTAGATCTCAAAGAGTCCTCGAGTGAGTTAATGGTAATTTTTGCTTTGGCTTTGGTAAGCGCCTATCTAGTAATGGCTGGTACTTTCAACGCTTGGCGACAGCCTTTTGTAGTTATGTTAACAGTGCCCTTGGCAGCTTTGGGAGGTTTAATTTTTATTCTTTTATTTAATAGTACAATAAATATCTTCTCTCAAATTGCTTTGGTTGTATTAATTGGTATTGCTACTAAAAATAGTATTTTGATAGTTGATTGGGCAAACCAACTTAGAGTTAAAGGAAAGAGTGTTGAAAATGCTATAGTTGAGTCTTGTATGAGAAGATTTAGACCAATTATGATGACAAGTTTATCTACGCTTATTGCAATGGTTCCTCTAGTGGTTGGAAACATTGGTCCAGGAGCCGGGGAGGGAATAAGACTGGCTGTAGGCTGTACAATATTTGGTGGAATGCTAATTAGTACTTTTCTAACTTTATTTACTACCCCGGTATTTTATTTGCTGCTTTGTAAAAACTCTAAAAGAATGGATGAAGTCGACATTCAGCTAGGCAAAGAATTTAATAAATAATATATTTTTTTCTATTTAACTTATCTCTACACATCGTAAGTTGTTTTCTATAAGTTGAGGCAATATCTTTTGCAGATTTTGCGTATATAATGGCTTTTTTATCTTTTGAATAATTTTTATAATCGCCCCAACCTTTATAATAAGCTAAATATTGTCGATAAGCGTCATTTTTAGGTATTTTTAATAATTTATGGGTTTTGCTTACGTACCAACCAATAAAATCAACTGAGTCTTTAAATCTTGCCCTGGTGGCATATTTGTTTCCAGTTTCTTTTTTGTATTGTGCCCAGGTACCTTTTATAGCCTGGGAGTACCCGAACGAACTTGATTTACGTTTATAAGGTATAACTTTAAAAAGTTTAATTCTTTGGGGTTTTGCTAACCAATCAAATCCGCTTTCTTTTTTTACAAATGCTAGCTGAATATAAATTGGAACACCCCATTTCTCCTCAACCTTTTTGGTATGTTTGTACCATAAGTATCGATCTTCAAAGATTGAACAGCTATTTTTAGTATTTTTAGGAACAGAGGAACAAGCAGCAGCAAAGAATAATAAAATTAATAAATAAAAAAATTTTTTTCGAATCACACAACCATTATAAATGGTTTATTTTTTTCTGCATTTATTTTTCCACGAAGTATTATATTGCATTTTCCAAACACCTAATTTGTTATCTTCGGCATATTTTTGTTCTTTAGCGTACTTACCTTTCGAATAGTATACATAATCACAAGCATATCCTCTTTTAACCATAAAGGATGATAGGTTTTCTCCATTAACAAAACATTCGGCTACTGTTCTTCTATACTTGTCTTTATTTTTCTCTCTTACACAAGTGACAATATTATTATCTATTTTCTCTATAAGCTTATCCTTAGCAAGTCTATATCCAATTTCTTTTCTTTCAGGAGAATTTATTCCTCCAAAACGAATTTTTTCTTTATTAATTTCAATTGTATCACCATCAATGATTCTTGCCTTTCCTTTGGCAACATTTTTCTCTGAACTGTTTGTAAATGAAAAATTAATTAAAATTACGATGCTAAACAAAATCAGACTTAGCTTTTTCATCAAATTCTTTCATTTTTTTTCTGATGTCTTCGTCTGAAATATTGTGGCCTTTTAGATCTGCTTTAATTTTTCTAAAAACATCTTCGTCCCCTGCCTCTTGAAAATCAGCTTTGATAACAGACTGAATATATTCTTTTTCTTTTTCTGCATCGTATCCAAGTTTTTGAGAAGCCCACTGACCAAGATATTTATTTCTTTTTGCAGCAACTTTAAATTTTAATTCTTCATCGTGTGCAAATTTTTTCTCAAAGGATTTTTTTCTTTCGTCAAATTTTTCCATTTTTTAACCTTTTATAAAAAAATATTACAACAATAGCTAACAATGTTCCAAGTAAATTTGCAAAAAGATCTAGAGATTGGAAAGATCTATTTGGTATAATTAAATGAGATAATTCCAAAACTATTGATAAAATTAATAAAAAAATTATAGTTTGATTAAAAGTAGCACCTTTCATGTAGCTGATGAGGCCAAGTATTGATAAATAAAAAAAAGCTAGCGCATGATTGATCGACGTTCCCATAGGATTTGGAATCATATCTGGTTGCTGGTTAAGATCTCCATAAAAAAAATGCCCAATTAAACTACCGGGAAAAAGGTATAAGATTAATAAACTCGTAAGAGAAAAATAATACAAATAACGAACTATACGGATTTTATAATCCATTTTAAAAAATCTGTATTTCCGTTTTTGATATCAAAAAAGATAACACACGGAATTTCGTAACTGTGAAGTTTTCTAACACTCTTGATAATTTTTTGAACATTTTTGTTCATTGTCTTCCCAACAACTAAAATTTCTTTTGCTTTTGTTACTTTTCCTTTCCAAGAAAATACTGAGTCAACATTGCTTATAATGTTGGCACAGGCAACAAGTTTATGTTTTACAAGAAATGCAGCTATTTTATGTGCTTCCTTTTTCTTCGGACAGGTAATGTAAAAGAATTTAATACCCTTCATATTAATAATTTAATATATTAAATACATTATATTCAATGGGCAAACTCATAGCAATTAGACACGGACAAAGTACTTGGAATGCAGAGAATCGTTTCACAGGTTGGGTTGATGTTGATCTATCGGAAAAAGGTGTACAAGAGGCTGAAAAATCTGGGAAATTATTAAAAGAATTAAATATAAATTTTGATATTTGTTTTACCTCCTATCTTAAGCGAGCAATAAACACATTGGAGATAGTATTGGAGGTCATAGGAAAAGATAGGAAATACACAAAGGCTTGGGAACTTAACGAAAGACATTACGGAGCTCTAACAAGTTTAAATAAAGCTGAAACAGAAAAAAAGTTAGGTGAAAAGCAGTTTAAAAAATACAGAAGATCTTGGGATATTCCTCCACCGAACCTGGATAAAGATTCCAAGTATAGTTCACACAAAGACCCCCTGTATAAAGATTTAAAAAATATACCTGATAGCGAATCCTTAAAAAATACTTATGACCGTGTTGTGCCTTATTTTGAAAAAAATATAGAAAAACATCTTAGAGAAAATAAAAACATTATTCTTTCAGCCCACGGAAACACGATTAGAGCTTTAGGAAAAAAAATTTTTAATATATCTGATAAAAATATTAATTTACTTGAAATACCAACTGGAAATCCTTTGATAATTCACTTTGATAATTTGGGCAAAGTTTTAAGTACTAAATATTTGGACGAATCTAGAAAGGCAGAAATAATACCTAATCAATAACTTTCTTATTTAATTTTTTATATATTCTGTAATTATTTATATGAAAAAATTTTTGTCTACTAATAACACCAATAAGTTCTTTATTTTTTATTAAATCATCCCAAACTATATTCATAGAAAAGGGTTTAATTTTCCTTTTTTTAAAAACGGATCTATTAATAATTTGAGCTCCAGTAAAAATAAATTTGTTATTTTTTTGTCTCAAAATTTCATTTTTAGAATTTAAGTTAAAATCACCCTTGAATGATTGATCATAACTTTTTCTTTTTGAAACTAAAAGCATTCCAGACTTTTTATTTTTTAGACAGACTTTTTCGAGTTTTCTAAATTCCTTTCTGTAACCTTTTCTCCAAATAGTATCTGGATTTAATACAAAAAATATTTCTTTCTTGAACTTTCTTGATGCATTTAAAATTCCTCCGCCTGTATCTAAAATTTTTCTTTTTTCTATAACCACATGTATTTTAGAAGAAAATTTTTTTCTTTTTACAAAAGTAACCATCTCTTTATGAAGATGGTGAGCATTAACCACAATATATTTAACACCTAAAGAACTTAAAAATTTAATACTATTTTCTAATAAAGTTACGCCGTTAATTTTCACAAGTGGTTTTGGAATTTTTTTGGTAAGTGGACGCATTCTTTTTCCAAAACCTGCTCCTAAAATTATCGCTTTTTTTACTTTCATTTAAAATTTCTTTTTTTTCTTATTTTTTTATTTACAGCCTGTTTAAGTATTATTTTCAAATGTTTAAAAATTTTATTTTTCATTCTTAGCTCAATTAAAGACCATGTGTAAGGTAAATATTTTAAATACTGTGGTTTTTTATCTCTTTTAAAAAGTCTATAAAAAATTCCCAAAATTTTTAAATTTCTTTGAATAGATAAAATATCAAAATCATTTTTTAATAAAGAGATTTGTTTTTTTTTAATAGAACATTTTTTTAAATAATATTGAAATATTTTTTTTTTTATTTGAACGGGAATTTTAACTCTCACATCATCTACCAAGGATGCAAGGTCATACATAGGATTACCTATAATAGCATCTTGGGTATCAATAATACCTAACTTTTTATTAGTTGGCATAATATTGGATACGTGAAAATCTCTATGAACAATAAATTTATTTTTAAAAAAAATTTTTTTGTATAGTCTATTTAATTCTTTCTTTATCATTTTCTTATATTTTAAAGACTTTTTTTTATCTAAAACTCCAGGTATGTACCAATCAAAAAATAAATTGGATTCTTTATGCAAACTTGCCGTATTATAATTATTTAAATTTAAATATTCATTCGAACCAAATTTAATTTTTTTTACTGGTTTTATTTTTTGAATTTTTAATATTACATCCACACACTTCTTGTAAAGACCAAGTGAATTTTTAGATTGTTTAACGTAATGTAAAAGAGTTTTGTCCCCAAAATCTTCTATTTCTATAATTCCTTCCTTGAAGTGTTTGCTGATCAATTTTGGGGTATGAATACCTTTTGTTTTTAAAAACTTATTTATTGCAGAATAAGCTATGAGATTCTTAAATCTTTCTTTTTTAGCCGTAACAATGATTGATGTTTTTTTTCCTTTATAAAGCCTAAAAAACTCCCTGAATGAAGCATCACTTCTAATTTTTCTAAGTTTAAATTGCATTTAGTTTAAAATTTTTCCATTTTCCAAAACCTTTAAGATTAATTTTTCTATTCTCTGCATCTGACTCATAGTAAAATGAAATTTCTAATCGGTTTACAGTTTTTTTTTTCATTTTCTCTGGCCATTCAATAATTGTTATTACATTTTTATTATCCTCAAAAATACCTAGTTGATCTACCTCTTTGTTTGTTTTTAACCTATATAAATCATAGTGCAGAACTTTTAATGATTTTATTTCATATTCATGTAGTAAATTAAAAGTTGGGCTTAAAACTTCAGTTTGGCTAACTTTATTTTTTTTTTGTAATTGATTAATTAAACTCCTAGCAAAAGTTGTTTTTCCAGAGCCTAGCTCTCCAAAAAGAAATATACAATCCGCTTCAGATAAATTTAATAAAATTTTTTCCGATATATTGTCTATCTGAGATAAATTATATTTTAACATTAGCTACTTTTTAGTAGCGATAACTATCAGATTTAAATGGTCCTTTAGTATCTACGCCAATATAATCCGCTTGATCTTTTGAAAGTTTTGTTAATTTAGCTCCAACTTTATTTAAATGTAACATTGCAACTTTTTCATCCAAATGTTTAGGTAAAACATAAACTTTTTTCTCATATTTTTTATAATTGTTCCAAAGTTCTATTTGAGCCATAACCTGATTGGTAAAAGATGCACTCATAACAAAACTAGGATGTCCAGTTGCACAACCTAAGTTTACCAACCTTCCTTCGGCTAAAAGAATTATTCTTTTTTTGTCTGTAAGTTCTATTTCATGAACCTGAGGTTTGATTTCGGTCCATTTATAATTTTTTAATGCATCAACTTGAATTTCATTATCAAAGTGACCAATATTACAGAGTATAGCTCGATCTTTCATTTTTCTCATATGATCTGCATTGACAATGTCTTTGTTGCCAGTAGCCGTAACTACTATATCGGCATTACTAATGGCATCATCCATCAATACAACCTCATAGCCTTCCATAGCTGCTTGTAGAGCACAGATAGGATCTGCTTCGGTTACCATCACCCTAGCACCGCTTTGTCTCAACGAGGCAGCACTTCCTTTACCTACATCTCCAAAACCTGCTACAATAGCAGTTTTACCAGACATCATGACATCTGTGGCTCGTTTTATGCCATCAACCAAACTTTCTCTACATCCATATAAATTATCAAATTTAGACTTTGTCACAGAGTCATTAACATTAATTGCTGGAACTAAAAGTTTTTTTTCTGACTCCATTTTTTTTAGTGCTTTAATTCCTGTAGTTGTTTCTTCTGATAATCCTTTAACAGATTTTAAAAGTTCTTTATAATCTTTGTGCATTAATGCTGTGAGGTCCCCTCCATCATCTAATAACATGTTGGGCTTCCAATCTTTTTTTCCCTCTATAGTTTGTTTGATACACCACCAATATTCTTTTTCGGTTTCTCCCTTCCAAGCATAAACAGGTATTCCTGCTTTTGCTATTGCAGCAGCCGCGTGATCTTGGGTAGAAAAAATATTGCAAGATGACCATCTTACGTCTGCTCCTAATTGAACGAGAGTTTCAATTAGAACTGCTGTCTGAATAGTCATGTGTAAACATCCTAAAATTCTGGCTCCTTTTAGTGGTTTTTTACCTTTGAATTCTTTTCGCAAAGCCATTAGTCCTGGCATTTCTGACTCGGCTATTGAAATTTCTTTCCTACCAAAGTCTGACTGATTGATATCCTTTACTTTAAAATCTTGGCTCATATAAAAATCTTGTAACAATTAAATTTACAGTAATCAAGTGGTTGCTATTGATTATATTTTTTTGGCAATTGAACTTCTATTTCAACCCCATTTTGTTTGTCAGACCTATTCAAAGCTCTTACATTGCCTCCATGCATTTCAACAATGCTATTAACAATATTTAAACCCAAACCAGAATGTTCCCCAAATTTTTCAGGTCTATTACTATAAAATCTTTTAAAAATTTTTTCTGTATTGGATTCTACAAAACCTGGGCCTTGGTCTTTTACTTTAAAAGAGACAGTATTTTTGCTTCCTTTAAGAATAATTAAAATTTCCCCACCTTTGGGGCTAAATGATATTGCGTTGTCCAATAAATTTGCAAGAATCTGTTCTAATCTATTGTCTATGCCAAGAAGTTGAAAATCATAACCATTGGGTTTTTCTTTTACAATTTTGAATTTAATTTCTTTTTCAATCACACTTGAATTACTTTTAAACTCGTCTATCACATTCTTTACTAGTACCTGTAAATCTAATTTCTTCATTTTCTCTCTGGACAAAGATGCCTCGTCTTTAAGCATCTGAGAATAATCGGTTATTAGTCTATCAATTCTTTCAACGTCATGGCTTAAAATTTTAATTAATTTTAATCTTTCATTTTGATCTGATGTACTTTCTAGAAGCTCTGAGGCCCCTTTCAATGAAGCTAATGGATTTCTAATTTCGTGTGCTAAATCTGCTGAAGAATTTTCAGCTCGCCTAGTACGATTTTGTAGATCGGTGGTCATGTCATTTAAAGATCTAGAAAGAAGACCTAATTCATCCCTTCTCTTTAAAAATTTTTCTATTTTTCCTGAAGAGTCGTCTTTGGCTTTAATTGCATCTGTATAACCAACCAAAGCTGCAATAGGTGTAAGAATATATTTATTAAGGAATATTGAAAAAACAAAGATCGCAATTGCAATTGCAAAAACAGTTCTGAGTATGAAATTTCTTCTTTCCTCAACTGCAACTAAAATCTCGTTTGCCTGTTCTGTTACCATTATATAACCTAAAATTTCACCATTAATGTTAACGGAGTCCAAAGTTTTTACAAAAAAATTATTGTTCTCTTCTATTTTTAAAACGATTGGTTCATTTATCCTTTTATTTTCTATTAAACTATTTATTGCGTTATTTTTATTTTTTTTAATCGGTTTATTTTCTTCTATTTTTTTTTCTGAAATTGAAGATTCCGTATTTATATCCTCTTCAATAACGGTGTCTGATTTTATAAAAACATTCTGATCTAAATCTATTACATTAGTATCTCCGATTAATGCTCCGTCGGTTTTATAAAATTGTACCCTCTCAAGATTTTGGAATAGAAATCTTGTTGATAGTAGAAAATTTTTAAGATCTTTTTCTTCAAAATTAATTTTTAGTCTCTCAATGTGATTGGATGTATTGTTTATTATGACAGTATGCTTTTCGACCCTTTGCTTAACTAAATTGGGTTGAATAGCTTGAAGATAAAAAAAAGTAAATAAACCTAGAACTAGGAATATTAGTGAATTGAATATTAAAAATTTTCTTAATATTGATGATGAGCTTTTAACCAAAGGCATTAATTAATATTCCACCTGTAACCACTTCCGTAACGAGTTTCAATTGATGAAAATTTTTCGTCAACCTTTTTAAATTTCTTCCTTATTCTTTTGATGTGACTGTCGATGGTTCTATCCTCTATATCGGTGTTTTCCTTATAAGCTATATCCATAAGATGCGATCTTTCTTTAATAACTCCTGGTCTCTGGGCAAGCTCTTTTACAATTAAAAATTCTGTTGTTGTAAGTTTCTCTGGCAAACTTTTCCCGTTCCATTGACATTCAAGCTGACTTGGATCAAGTCTAAGTTTTCCATGAACTATTAAATTTTTTGTTTCGTCTTGAGAGGCGCTTTTTTTTCTTAACTGAACCCTAATTCTTTCAACTAAAACCTTGATGGAAAATCCTCCCGACTTCTTTATAAAATCATCTGCACCTAATTTTAAACCCAATAATTCGTCAACCTCTTCATCTTTTGATGTAAGAAATATTATGGGAATGGACATCTTTTTCTTTATCCTTTTTAATAATTCTTCTCCATCCATTCTTGGCATTTTTATATCAACAACGGCTAGATCGGGAGGGTTTCTCGAAAGTCCTACTAAAGCACTTTCTCCATCAATATATGTTTGAACTTTAAAACCCTCTCTCTCAAGTGCCATGCTTAGACTGGTAAGAATATTCCTATCATCATCAACTAGTGCAATGGTTTTTGACATCTTCAATATCCTAATTGTTTAAAATAAATTGTCAAAATTTAGGCATTATTATTTAGTGTGCCTCTTCCCAATTATTACCTGAATTAATGTTTACATCCAATGGAATTGTAAACATGTGATACTCCGAGCTTGAAACTGACTCCATTGCTTTTTTAACCACTTTCTCAACAACAGTTTGATTCGATTTTAAACATTCAAAAACTAATTCGTCATGTATCTGTAAAAGCATTTTGGCATCGTGAATTTTTTTTGACTTTTCCAATTCATTAATTTTAATCATAGCAAGTCTAATAATGTCAGCTGCAGAACTTTGTATTGGAGCATTTATAGCTGCCCTTTCTTGAAAGCTTCTAACACTAAAATTTTTATCATTTATACCTCTCAAGTGAATCCTTCTTCCAAAAATATTATTCACATATCCATTTTTTCTACAAAACTTAATAGTTTTATCCATGTATTCTTTTATCTCGGGAAATTTTTTAAAATAAGCATTAATAAATTCTAATGCTTCTTGGTTTGATACCGAAATTTGTTTTGCAAGACCATATTGTGTGATTCCGTAAATTATACCAAAATTAATAGTTTTAGCTTTTCTTCTTAAATTCTCATCAACTTTTTTTATAGGAACATTAAAAACTTGGCTAGCTGTCAAAATATGAATATCTTCCTTGTTTACAAATGCTTTCTTTAGTTCCTTAACATCTGCCAGGTCAGCTAAGATTTTCATTTCAACCTGGTTGTAATCTGCTGATATGAGAATATTATTTTTTTCTGCAACGAATGCTTTTCTAATTTCTCTGCCATCAACTGTTTTGACTGGTATGTTCTGTAAATTTGGATCGCTTGAAGCTAATCTTCCAGTATTTGTTGCGGCTAATAAAAAAGATGTGTGTACTCTGTTGGTCTTAGAGTTTACATGCTCCTGAAGCGCGTCTGTATAAGTGTTTTTTAATTTTGATAATTGCCTCCAGTCTAAAACTAGACTTGGAAACTTATGGCCTTTATAGGATAAATCCTCCAAAACTGACGCACTAGTAGCCAGACTTCCTTTTTTTGTCCTTTTTAATTTTGTAATCTTAAGATCATTATAAATAATTTCACCAAGTTGTTTCGGTGATCCAATATTGAACTCTTTCTTTGCCAAAGAGAAGATTTCTTTTTCAATTTTCTTAATTTTGTCTGTAAAATTTTTAGACAAATTTTTTAGATGTTCACTATCAATTTTAATACCATTCATTTCAATTTCTGAAAGAATTTTTATCATTGGCTTTTCAAAAAATTCATAAATTCTATTTAGCTTCTCTTTATCTAATCTCTTTTTTAGTGATTCAAATAATCTAAAAGTAACATCCGCATCTTCGCCCGCATATTCTGTTGCTTTTTTTAAATCAACCTCTTCAAAAATAATTTTATTTTTTCCTGATCCAACTAAATCTTTAAATGAAATAGTTTTATGATTTAAATGAATCTCAGACAAAGTATCCAGATTGTGTCTATTAATACCGGCATCTAAAGTATACGATAAAAGCATTGTATCTTCGATTGGCTCTACATCGATTCCTTGTCTTTTTAAAATCATATGATCAAATTTAATATTTTGACCAATTTTTTTTATACTTGGATCTTCAAAAATTTTTTTTATTTTTTTTAAAACTAGTGTCTTGTCTAAACATTTATCATTCTTATGCTTTAGAGGAATATAGTATGCTTCATTTGGAGAGTAACAAATAGATATCCCAACTAAATCTGCTTCTATAGGATTCAGAGAGGACGTTTCAGTGTCAATTGAAATTAGAGATTTCTTTTCCAAAATATTTATTATTTTTTCAAGTTCCTGTTCTTTCTTAATAGTTATATATTTAGTAATATCAATTTTTTTTAATTTTGATTTAACATCTTGCTTTATATTAGTTCTTTCATTTGGCTCTCCATAAAAATCAATTGCTTGACTTAGGAGTCTATTAAACTCCATTTCTCTTAAAAAATCATAAAGTTTGTCTTTTTCAATATTTCTAATATTAAAACCTTCAATTTTATTTTCTATTGGAACATCTTCTTTAAGGGTAACTAATTTTTTACTTACAAGTGCTAAATCTTTGTTCTCAATCAAGGTTTCTTTTCTTTTTTTTTGAGGTATCTCTTCTGCTCTCTTAAGTAGGTTGTCCAATGTTTTATATTTTTTAATTAATTCAGAAGCAGTTTTGATTCCTATACCTGGAACACCGGGTATATTGTCTGAAGAATCTCCAGCCAATGATTGCACATCTATAACTTGTTCTGGCTTAACCCCAAACTTTTCTATTACTTCTTTTTCTCCAATCACTTTACTCTTCATGGGATCAAATAATCTTACTTTGTTAGAGACAAGTTGCATTAAATCTTTATCAGAAGAAATTATTGTAACTTTGGCTCCTGCTTTAACAATCTGTTTGGCGTAAGTTGCTATTAGATCGTCAGCTTCATAGTTTATTTGTTCAATCGAAGGTAAATTAAAAGCTTTTACAGCTTTTCTTATATAATCAAATTGAGGAGCCAGATCGTCTGGGGCCTCTGATCGATTGGCTTTATAATCTTTATAAATTTCATTTCTAAAGTTTTTTCTTGCTGAATCAAATATTACAGCAAAATGAGTTGGTTTATTTTTTGAGTCATCAGATCTTGACTCCTCCAGAAGTTTGAAAAGCATACTGCTGAAACCACTGACAGCTCCTGTCGGTAAACCATCGCTCTTTCTCGATAAAGGAGGTAGAGCATAATAAGCTCTAAAAATGTACCCGGACCCATCTACCAGATAAAAATGATCTGTTTTTTTTATTGCATTCATCAATTAATGATATCCTAATTTTTTTAATGATATAATAATATTAAATTATGAACAAAATTGCATTATCCGCAGAGAATTTAACTAAAATTTATTCAAAAAATAATAATTTGAGCAAAAATGTTTTGGCTCTAAATAAGTTAAACCTAGAAGTAAAACAAGGTGAAATTTTTGGTCTTTTGGGACCCAATGGAGCTGGTAAAACAACTTTTATAAATATTTTAGCAGGTACAGTTATGAAAACTTCAGGTCAAGCCAAAGTGTGGGGTTTTGACCTTGATAAAGATCCAAGACAAGTAAGAGCTTCTATTGGTATTGTCCCTCAGGAAGTGAATTTCGATCCATTCTTTAGCCCCAAAAAATTACTAGAACTTCAGGCAGGTTTTTACGGAGTAAAACAAACAGATAGAATTACAGATTCAATTTTAAAAACAGTCTCTCTAGAAAAACAAGCAAATGCTTATACAAGAAGTCTTTCAGGAGGTATGAAGAGAAGATTACTTATTGCAAAAGCAATGGTACATCAGCCGCCTATTTTATTCTTGGACGAACCAACTGCAGGGGTGGACGTAGAATTAAGACAAAATTTGTGGGAAAATGTTAGAGGGTTAAACAAACTTGGAGTAACTATCGTCTTAACAACACATTATCTTTATGAAGCCCAGGAAATGTGTGATCGAATAGCAATTATTAATAAAGGAAACCTGGTTGCTCTAGATACCACACAAAAACTATTGGACCGTATTGAAAATAAAAAAATTAAATTTAAAGTTAAAAATTTAAATCAATTTGAAAATATTAAACTTGATGGTGTAAAATTTTCTAAAACTGATACTGAAATTGTCGCTACTTATGACAAGAGCAAATTTAAATTTGACCAAATTATTGATGTTGTAAAAAATAATGCTGAAATACTTGATATTTCTACTGATGAGGGAGATTTGGAAGATATCTTTCTTCAAGTAACAAATAAGTAGATTTTTCTGTAAATAAAAGTAAGAATCAGAATATGGAGTTAATTAAAAATTTAAAAGAAGCCTCTCTAGTAAAAAATTTATTTATTGCAATTTTAGGGTCTATTCTTTTAGCTATATCTGCAAAAATAAAAATTCCCTTTTATCCGGTGCCCATGACTATGCAAACTTTTGTAGTTTTGTTACTTGGTATATCTTTGGGGTGGAAACTAGGTTTGTTTACCGTAGCGCTCTATTTAGTTGAAGGTATTGCTGGATTACCTGTTTTTGCTGGAACTCCGGAAAAAGGTATGGGTATAGTTTATTTTACTGGACCAACTATGGGGTATTTAATTGGTTTTTTAGCAGCAGTTTACTTAACTGGATTTTTTACCTTTGATAATAATTTCTTTAAGAATTTTGCAAAATTGCTATTCTCGGTAAGTTTTATATATCTTTTAGGATTAATTTGGTTAGGATCATTAATCGGTTGGGACAAACCTATATTTAAATTAGGTGCACAACCTTTCCTTTTAGCAGAACTATTTAAAATTTCGCTTTTAGCCTTGCTCATCCCTGCAATATTAAAATTTAGAAAACTATAGAATTATTAATTCGGCGATCTTTTTGACAATATCCTCTGGAGGGTTCTTCTGTGCATTTTTAGTCTTCTTGCAGTTTCTGAGACATTTCTGTTACAAAGCTCGAATACCCTGTGTATATGCTCCCATTTTACTCTATCTGCTGACATAGGGTTTGCTGGAGGTTTGGCCTTTGAATCCGGAGATGCTAGAAGAGCCGATTCGACATCATCAGCGTCGACTGGCTTGGCCATATAATCTATTGCTCCAGCCTTCACAGCAGCAACAGCTGTGGGCAGATTTCCATAACCTGTGAGCATCACTATCCTACTCTCCTTATTGGCCTTATTGATCTCCTGAACCACATCCAGACCGCTTCCATCCTCTAATCTTAGATCTACTAGAGCAAATTTTGGGGGTGATAATTTCACTAATTTAATAGCATTTTCAACGGTTTTAGCATTTTTTACCTGGAATCCTTTCTTTTCCATAGCTCTAGATAGCCTATCTCTAAGAGGATCATCGTCATCAACTATGAGAAGGGATCTGTCCTCAAAGTCGGATATTTTTAAACCTGGAGATGTCTTATTCGTCCTTATCATATCTTCCATATAGGTACTCATGAAAAGATTTCAAGCAATTATTTTCTTTACATAAATTGTAAAAACCATTAAATGCAAAATATAAAGGTTTTTTTATAAAATTTTTTGGAAGCCTTATGAAAAGTTGGTTGTGTAATTAACGGGGGAAAAACATACACGATGCAAAAATTTAGTAACGTTAACGAGCTAGTTAACACTTTGCAGCCTGAAAATCCGGTCTATTGTATTAGACCTAATTCAGTTAAAAAGTCTGTGGAGTTTTTTAAAAATAGTTTTCCAGGAAAAGTCCTTTACGCTGTAAAAACTAATCCGGACGAAAAAATAATTAAAATCATTATTGGTAGTGGAATTCAAAATTTTGATGTTGCTTCAATCAATGAAGTAAAATTAATAAGAAAGATTGACAGTAAAGCTAAGGTATATTTCATGCATACTGTTAAAAGTAGAGAAAGTATTAAAGAAGCTTACTCCCAATACAATGTTAAAGATTTTGCATTAGATACTAAAGACGAGTTACTTAAAATTCTTGAAGCTACAAATAATGCAAAAGATTTAAATTTATATGTAAGAGTAAGTATTTCAAATGAACATGCTGAGATTGATTTATCCAGAAAGTTTGGCGCTTCACCAAGTGAAACTTTGGGTTTACTGAGGTTGTGCAAAGAACATGGTAAAAAAGTTGGACTAAGCTTTCATGTGGGATCACAATGTATGCATAAAATTTCCTTTTCAAAAGGAATAGCTGAAATTGGTAAAATAATTAAAAAAACAAAAATTATACCAGACGTAATTAATGTGGGTGGAGGATTTCCGGCTATATATCCAGATTTAACTCCTGAGCCTCTAGAAAATTATTTGCAAGAAATTAAAGAAGCTCTAAAAAACTTAAAGCTGGAAAAAATGCCAGAGGTATTTTGTGAACCTGGTCGTGCAATTGTAGCAGAGTCCGGTTCTACTATCGTAAAAGTTCTATTAAAGAAAAAACAAAAACTTTATATAAACGATGGAACTTATGGCTCTCTATTTGATGCCGGTGTTCCAAATTTCGTTTTACCTGCAAAAATGATTACCAATGGAAGGGTTGTTTCTAAAAAACTCACTGCTTTCAATTTCTACGGACCAACTTGTGATAGTCTGGATTACATGAAAGGACCATTTTTACTACCTAACAACATCAAAGAAGGAGATTATATTGAGCTTGGCCAACTTGGAGCCTACGGAACTACATTTAGAACAAAATTTAATGGCTTCTATTCAGATACAATCTATCAAGTAGATGACAAGCCTATTCTTTCAATGTACGATCGGAAAGATAAGTTTGATTACTTGGTTGCTTAATGAATAAAAAAAACGGTCCAACTATAGGACACAATAAAAAATCCCTATTAAAATCAGAAGTAGAACATATTGATATAACATCTTTTGACTCTCGTAAAATTATCGAGTCTATGAAAAAAATGTCTTTTACATCAAGAGATACTGCAAATGCTGCTGGAATTTATAATGATATGATAAAAGATAAAAACTGTTCAATTTTTTTGACAATTGCTGGTTCAACTTCTGCCGCAGGATGTATGAAACTGTATTCTGATTTGGTTAAATATAATATGGTCGATGCTATAGTGGCTACTGGAGCATCAATAATTGATATGGATTTTTTTGAAGCCTTAGGTTTTAAACATTATCAAGGTAGTCAATTTCAGGATGATAAAGTTTTAAGAGAAAATTATATAGACAGAATATATGATACCTATATTGACGAAGAGCAGCTTCAGGCTTGCGACAAAACTATATGTGAAATAGCCAATAAATTAACACCTAAGACTTATACTTCCAGAGAATTTATCAAAGAAATTGGTAAATATTTGAAAAAAAATTCAAAGAAAAAAGGTTCCTTAATTGAAGTTGCCTATGATCACAATGTACCAATATTTTGTCCAGCCTTTACCGACAGTTCTGCAGGCTTTGGCTTAGTAATGCATCAAGAACAAAACCCTAATAAACATATTACAATAGATTCTATAAGAGAATTTAGGGAACTGACTGAGATTAAATTAAAATCAAAGGCTTCTGGATTATTGATGGTTGGTGGTGGAGTTCCTAAAAATTTTGTCCAGGACACAGTAGTTTGTGCAGAGCTTTTAGGAAAAAAAGTTGATATGCACAAATATGCTATACAAGTGACTGTTGCAGACACAAGAGATGGTGCATGTAGCAGTTCCACTTTAAAAGAAGCAAGTTCATGGGGGAAAGTTGATACTTCCAAGGAACAAATGGTTTTTGCTGAAGCTACAAGCGTTTTGCCTTTAATTGCAAGTGATGCTTATCACCGCAAATTTTGGCAAAATAGAGAAAGAAAAAATTTTTCAAACATATTTGGGTAAAAATTGAATTATTTATCTAACAAGCAAGGTTTCTTAGGAATTGAAAATAAATTCAATATAAAAGAAAAGGCTGTCATTGTTCCTTTTGGATTGGAAAAAACTGTAAGCTATGGAAGTGGAACAAAAAATGGGCCCAGAGAAATCATCAAAGCTTCTCATCAAGTTGAGTTATTTGACGAAGATTTGCATTGTGAGCCATATAAGAAAATTGGAGTCAAGACCTTAAAACCCTTTCCAATCAAAAAAAAAATGAAAGATGCATTAAGTCAGATTTCAAAAATTAATGAATCTCTATTAAAAAAAAATATTTTTCCAATGGTTCTTGGAGGTGAACACTCAATCACGCCAGGATGTATCGCACCTTTTGTAAAAAAGTTTGATAAGTTATGTCTGCTGCATTTTGATGCTCACGCAGACCTAAGACAAAGTTATAATGGAAATAAATTTTCTCATGCATCTGCGATTAGAAGGTGTTTGGATTATAAAAATGTCAACTTAATATCTTTTGGTATAAGAAATATATCAAGCAGTGAAGTAGTTTATTTAAAAAAAAATAGAAAAAGAATAAATGTTTTTTGGGCAAAAGATAAAAAAAATTGGAATTTAAATATTTTTAAAAAATTAGTAAAAAATAAAAATGTTTATATTACCTTTGACGTTGATGGTTTTGATGCAAGTTTAATGCCAGCAACCGGAACTCCAGAGCCTGGGGGTCTCTTTTGGGATGAAACAATAAAAATTATAAAAATTGCATCCAAATATTCCAAAATAGTTGGTGCAGATATAAATGAATTATCACCTATAAAAGGATTTTCAGGTTATAATTTTTTAGTAGCAAAATTAGCTTATAAAATTCTTGCCTATAAATTTGTAAATTTTAAATTATAATATCTGAATTCTTCCAGATTATTGTAACTATAGCGCCCTCTTTTTTTTCTAGATTTGAAAAATTTAGATTAGCTTTCTTTCTTTCAAGAAGAGTCTTGCCTATAAAAGTTCCTAGCCCCAAACCAGCTTTGGAACCCAAATCTTTTGATGTGGTCGCAATATAAGGTTGACCAATTTTTTTAGAAACATCCTCGGGAAAACCAGGACCATCATCAGAAATAGTAATTTTAACGTGTTTTGAATCGCAATCTAAATTTATCATTACCTTGCTTTTTGAAAATTTAACTGCATTTCCAACAAAGTTACGAATTCCATAGGTTATTTCTACTGATCTGTCTATCAATATTTTTTTTTTTGCGTTATCTAAATTTAGAATAATTTTTTTTTCTGATATTTCTTCAAATGACCTTGAAATTTCAATAAGTAAGTTTTGCATAGTAACCTCACTAATAAATTTATCGTCCTCGATTTGAGCGTTAGATATTTTTTTAAGTATTTCGCTGCATCTTTTAGCTTGGCTCAATAATAAATCTATATCCTTTGAATATTGTGGGTTTTTAAAAGTTTCTTTTTTTAGCTCTCTCGCAATTACCGTTATTGTTGATAATGGAGTCCCAAGAGAATGTACGGCTGCGGCTGCTTGAAGACCAATAGATTCGAGTTCTTGTTCTTTTGCCAATACTAATTCTAACTCTTTTAAAGCCGCTGACCTTTTTCTTGATTCAAGTCCAAATCTAGCATTAAAGTAAGTTAAAAAAACAAGGGCAATAACCACCGCCATCGGTACTGAATATAAATAGTAATTTGGTACATGAAAATGGAGATTGCCAGGATGAGGTAATGGGAAATGATAAAATGTAATCAATATCAAAAATAGTATTGTAGCCAATGCTAGTGTGAAGGTATTTTTTAAAGTTAGTAGTGTAGAAGAAACTATTGAAGGCACAATCAAAAAAATTACAAAAGGATTCTTTATCCCACCAGTTAAAAATAATAGAAAGCTTAATTGGAAAAGATCATAAAATAAGAAAAATGTTGAGTCTAAACTAGTTAACTCATTTTTTTTAAACCAAAAATATAAATAAAGATTGGTTATTGCTCCTAAAAAAATTATTAAAGAACAATAAAGAGCTGGAAATTCAAATTTAAAAACGAAATAAACCGTAGATATTGCAATCAATTGACCAATAATTGCAATCCATCTCAAAAAAACTAACGTTTTTTTTTCTAACTGTAAATTCTCTTCCGATTTGAAGAGGTCGGATAAGTTCATTGAACTAAATATCTAAATTTTCAACTTCCAGAGCTCTACTGGTAATAAAATCTTTTCTTGGAGCCACATCATCTCCCATAAGTATCTTAATAATATTCTGATCTTCTTTTGATTTATCTCTAGTTTCCTTTGAGTATTGAACTTTTAACAAAGTTCTATTTTCGGGATTTAATGTAGTTTGCCATAATTCTTCGGGGTTCATTTCTCCTAAACCTTTAAATCTCTGTATATTTAACTTTTGTTTTTGATCACTAATAAATTTTTCTAGATCAGCTTTTTTTAATTTCTTAGAACCATTTTCAGATAATTTTAAAATATATTTCTCTAAATCTTTTTCATTTTTTATATAAGTACTCTTTGTACCTTTGGTGACTTTAAAAAGAGGTGGTTGTGCTAAATATAAGTGACCTTTCTCAATTAACTGGTTAAATGGTCGGTTATTAAAAAAAGTAAGCAATAAAGTTCTTATGTGGGATCCATCTACATCAGCATCTGTCATAATAATAATCTTTTCATACCTTAAATTCTCTATGTCAAAATCCTTGGAACCGGTTCCCAGTGCATTAATTAATGTAACTATTTCATTTGATGACATCATCTTAGACAAAGTTTTGGTTTCATGAGCACCGTTAGCTCCATTAATTTTTTTAGTTTCACTAACATATGTATTTAAAATTTTTCCTCTTAATGGAAGAACTGCTTGAAATTCTCTTTTTCTGCCTTGTTTAGCAGATCCTCCTGCAGAATCTCCCTCAACAATAAACAGTTCTGTTCCTTCCATTGTAGAAATTTGACAATCGGCTAGCTTTCCAGGTAAACCAGATAATTCTAATGTACCCTTTCTTCTAACGCTGTCTCTGGCTTTTCTTGCAAGGTCTCTAGCTATTGCAGCTTGTAAAACTTTTTCTAAAACCATCCTTACAACTGAAGGATTTTGGTCAAACCAAACTGAAATTTTATCACCTACTATGGACTCGACGATATTTCTTATTTCTGATGAAACTAATTTATCTTTGGTTTGAGATGAAAATTTCGGATCTGGCATTTTAATTGACAAAATTGCCGTTAGTCCTTCTTTTATGTCTTCTCCACCTATGGTTACTTTATTTTTTTTGTTTAAATTTTTTTCAGAAGCATATTTATTTATTATTCTTGTCAATGAACTCCTAAAGCCCAGAAGGTGTGTTCCTCCGTCCTTTTGATGAATATTGTTTGTGAAGGCCAACACTTCTTCTGAAAATCCAGCATTCCATTCTAAAGAACACTCTACTATTACATTATTTTTTTCCCCTTTTAGATAAAGTGGTTTTTTAAAAACCGCCTTTTCGTTTTTGTTAATTAAAATCGATTTTTTTTGATCTAAAAATGTAACAAATTCGCTAATTCCTCCATCATATTTATTTTCATAAGTTTTTGTTTTAGCATGAGTTTCGTCTATCAAATTAATTGTTAAACCCTTATTTAAAAAGGCCAATTCTCTCATTTTTTTTTGTAATATCGCAGCACTAAACTTAATAGATGAAAAAATATCTTTTGAAGGAAGAAAGTTAATTTTTGTACCAGATTTTTTAGTTTTTTTTATAAATTTAATTGGATTTTTTGTTTTTCCATTTGCAAAAGATACAAAATATTCTTTATCATCTCTAAATATAGTTAAATCTAATTTTTCTGATAAAGCATTAACAACTGACACACCAACACCATGTAGTCCTCCGGAAACTTTATAAGAATTTTGATCAAATTTACCACCTGCATGCAGTTGTGTCATTATAACCTCTGCTGCTGATTTTTTTTCTCCTTTGTGTGTATCTACCGGTATACCCCTTCCATCATCCTCGACTGTAACAGAATTGTTCTTGTGTATAGTAACAGTTATATTTTTACAGAAACCAACTATTGCTTCATCTATAGAATTGTCTACTACTTCAAAAACCATATGGTGCAAACCAGAACCATCATCTGTATCTCCAATATACATGCCCGGTCTTTTACGAACAGCATCTAATCCTTTTAAAACTTTGATCGAGTCTGCACGATAATTTTTATTGGAATTGGTATTTTCGCTATTTTTCATTTTAAACTAGAAGGCTGATTGTATCATCTTTTTTTAGTTATATAAAACGAACCTAAGATGGGGGAGTAAATTATCATTGATTGATAAGGCTAATATGAGACAAATTAATTTTTTTTCTTAAAATCAATATATTTCAAATTTTCATTGGCATAATTACAAAATAGCTTTGTTTGTCAGATTTATCTTGGATTAATACCGGAGAGGTTGAATCATTTAAATTCATTATTAATTTTTCATCTTGAATTTCGGATGCTATATCAAGCAAATACCTAGAATTAAAACCGACTGTTAGGTCATCTGAATTATATTGAGCCTTTAAAGTTTCCTTTCCTTCCCCAGAAGACGAACTATTAACAAATAGCTGAATTTCATCTTTTTTAAGAGCAATCTTAACGCCTTCCTTTCTATCAATAGAGACCGTAATAACTCTTTCGATAGAATGAATAAAATCTTTTGCATTTACAGTTAAAGTTTTATTGTTATTTTGTGGCACAACCTTTTTGTAGTCTGGAAACTTTCCATCAATAATTTTAGATATTATCTTTGAATTTCCTATTTGAAATTGAATTTTAGAATCTCCAGAGTAAAGCAGAACCTGTTCTTTACTATCTTGTAACAAATTACAAAGTTGGAAAACTGCTTTCTTAGGTAAAATAAAGGCTTTAAAATCTTGTATTTTTTCAAGAGGAATACTGCTAGATGAAAGCCTGTGACTGTCAGTTGCAACACCTGTCAGATATGACCTTTTGTCTGACTCCGTAATATGAATAAAAATTCCATTTAAATAATGCCTCGTTTCATCATTAGACATTGATATTTTTGTTTTGTTTAACAAAGTTAATAGCATTTCTCTGTCAAGATTGACTGGGTTTGTTTTGAAAGACTCGTTAAAATTTGGAAAATTATCAACTGGTAAACATAGAAGATTAAATTTTGAATTTTTAGCAGAAATACTTAGTTTGTTTTCATTTTGTAAAGTAAATAAAACGTCTAGGTTTGATGGTAGTTTCCTTAAGATGTCATACAATACTGTTGCAGATGTTGTTGTGCTACCCTCTTTATCTGCTTTAAAATCTGAGATTTCATCAAAAAATATAAGATCTAAATCAGTTGCAACTATATTTAGTTTATTATTTTTAATTTCCAAAAGAACATTCGATAAAATTGGTAAAGTATTTTTTCTTTCAATAATGTTGTGTGCTATTGACAGTGACTTAAGTAGCACATCGCGCTTTATTTGAAACTGCATTTTAATCGCTCAAAATTATGGATGTTATTTCTTCAATATTTTTCTTCATCAAACTGTTTTCTTGGGATAATTTTTGAATAGTTTTCACAGCATGAATTACAGTTGTATGGTCTCTATTAGCAAATTTTCTGCCTATTTCAGGTAAAGAACGTGTTGTAAGTTTTTTAGCTAAGTACATAGCTATTTGTCTTGGTCTAGCCAAAGGACGCGATCTTCTTTGTGAAAGCATTTCTTGTAAATTAATGCTAAAAAAATTTGAGGTTACATTTTGAATTTTATCAATGCTTATTACTTTGTTGTTATTATGAACATCTTTCAAAATTATTTTACAATCATTAACGCTCAGAGGCTTCTTGTTCATCTTACTAAAAGCTACAACTCTATTAAATATACCAATTAACTCTCTAATGTTTAAATTGGATTCTTTAGCCATGTAGTCGATGATCTCCTCATTTAAATTAGGATATTCATGAAAGGAGTTTTGGAATTCTGTTATTCGCTTTTTCAAAATATTTAGTTTTAAGTCATAATCTGGTACTCCAATATCAACAACAAGTCCTCCAGATAATCTCGACTTTATTCTGTCCTGAACCCTATCAAGTTTGTTGGGTGGACGATCAGAAGAAATTATAATTTGTGCACTTTTATCAAATAGACTATTAAATGTATGAAAAAATTCTTCCTGCAAACCTTCTTTTCCTCTAATGAATTGTATATCGTCGATTATAAATACATTGGCTTTTCTAAAAAAATCTTTAAAGCTTACCATTTCATTCTTTTTGATAGATTTAATAAATTGATACATGAACCTTTCTGCTGAGATAAACATAACGTTGGAATTATTTTGTAATTCAAGACCTATTGCATTTATTAAGTGAGTTTTTCCTAATCCTACACCACCATATATAAACAATGGATTGTATCTAGAAAGTTGGGAAGATATTTTTTTAGCTGATAAAAAGGCAATTTTATTACTTTTGCCAACAACAAAATTTTCAAAATTTAAATTAGGATTTAATCTATTGTAGTTTAAAACCCCATCTTTTATTTCTGTTATATTATTACCATCTGTCTTGATTGGTAATGACTTACCGTCTAATTTTTCTCCTTCAATCTTAAATTCAATTCTATTGATGCTTAATTTGTGTTTTTGTAATTCACTTAAAATTTTGTCTGCATACCTTGAAGTTATCCAATCCCTGAAAAATCTAGTTTGTACACCCAAAACTACATAATGGTTGTATTCTTTAACTAAAGAAATATTCTTTAACCAACTAGAATAAATCTCTGCGCCAAAAGCTTTTCTGAAGTTTTCTTGAACTAAATTCCAATTCAAAAGACTTTCTTCGGCAACAAAATTCTTGGTAGCTTTAAAAGATTTTTCCATATCAATTATTTTAAAAAGAAATTAGTTTCTATAAAAAATTTTTTTTTAGTTCAACTTTTTTCTTATAAGAAAAAAAAATAATTGAAGCTGAGTTGTAAAATGATCGTAGGAGATGAAATTAAAAAAATTAATTTAAAAAAATAATCGTAGGAGATGAAATTAAAAAAAACAGTTTTCAACCTTAAATAATAATTGTCTATATCTAGTTTAAAAAAAAAAATTCCAATCTAGTATAATCGGAAAAAGTTTAACAACCTTAAATTGATTACAACTAATTATTGATTTTTTTTATTCTCTGAGAAATTCTTGAGATCTTTCTGGAAAGATTTTTCTTTTTTACAACCCCTGTTTTAGCAACTCTCATGAGTTCTGACTGAAAGGTCGGAAAAAACTTCTTGATTTCTTTAATATCCTTCTTTTCAATCAATTTATTCATTTTTTTTATGGCCACTCTATAACGACTTCTTCTAAGCTTATTGACCAAAGACTGCTTTTTTACTCTTTTTACCCTTCTAATGGCTGATTTTGTGTTAGGCATCAATGGGACATATATATGTTTGAAATATTTAGGTCAACATTTAACCTCGTAGGAAATGAAAAATATTAATCAGTCTAAAAAGAAACATGTAGAAAAGGTTTTTGATGAAGTCTTTAATAAATATGACTTGATGAATGATTTAATGTCTTTTGGAGCACATAGAGTCTGGAAAGATCGATTAATGGACTGGATGAACCCCAAAAAAGATGATCACTTAGTGGATATGGCCTCTGGGACAGGAGATGTAGCCAAAGCTTTTTTAAACAAAACTAACTTTTTGGGAAAAGTGACATGTGTGGAACCCAATAAATTTATGCTTAGTGCTGGAAAGAAAAAATTAAAAAGTTCAGATAAAATTAAATGGTATTGTTGTCCTGCAGAAAAATTACCTTTTAAAGATGAAACTTTTGATATATATGCCGTAAGCTTTGGAATAAGAAATTTTTCAAATATAAATCTTTCTTTAAAGGAAGCTAGACGTGTTCTAAAAACAGGAGGAAGAATATTGTGCTTAGAATTTGCTAAAGTAAACAACGAAATTTTAGCAGAAATCTACAAAAGATACTCAAAACTAATTCCATATTTAGGCAAGTATATAGTGGGAAAATCGGAACCTTATGAATATTTGGTCAACAGTATTAAGAGTTTCTATAATCAGGAAGAATTGCTAGAGATTATAAAATCAAATGGTTTTGAAAAAGTAGAATACAGGAATTTATCTGGAGGTATAGCTTCGATTCATTCTGGTTGGAAAATTTAGCAATGTTCAAAAAAATTTATAGTTTATTAAAGATTTTAAGAAAATTATCTGTTTCAGGTGCTGTCGAAACGCTAGATGAAATCAAACCAATTCCTAAAAGTCTCAAGTTTATATTTAATATATTTTCTATTGGCTCATCAAAAAAAATAGAAAATTTAAAAAAATCCTCTGGAGAAAAATTGTGTCAGTCTCTAGAAGATATGGGTACAACATTTATTAAACTCGGTCAATTTCTAGCTACTAGACCAGACATTATTGGAGAAGAAATTGCTAAAAAATTAGAAAAATTACAAGACAAATTGCCTGCTTTCAGCACGGAAAAAGCTAAAAATATTATAAAAAAAGAAATAGGAGCTGAATCTTTTAAAAATATTTTATCTCTAAGTGAACCAGTTGCAGCAGCCTCTATAGCACAAGTTCATTTTGCAAAAATAAAAATTGATAATAGTGAAAACGAACTTGCTATAAAAATTTTAAGACCAAACATACATTCAATGTTTAATGAAGAGCTTGATGCATTGATGTTTCTTGCTTATTTGATTGAAAATATTTTTAAAAAAACAAAAAGGCTAAAATTAGTGGAAGTCATTAATTTGTTAAAGGAAATAACTAATGTGGAAATGGACTTAAGATTTGAAGCTGCCGCTGCAAGCGAACTTAGAGAAAATACAATAAATGACAAAGGTATTAAAGTTCCAAAAATTTACTGGAACTATACATCAAAAGAAGTATTAACTCTTGATAAGGTGGATGGTGTTTCTATAAGAGATATAGAAAAACTTAAAAGTTTAAACATTAATCTTAAAAGCCTTTCAGAAAATTTAATTCAATTATTTCTAAAACAGTCTGTAAGGGATGGTTTTTTTCATGCAGATATGCACCAAGGTAATCTCTTTGTAGATAATCATGGAAATATAGTACCGGTAGACTTTGGTATAATGGGCAGGTTAGATAAAAGTAACAGAAAATATTTGGCTGAAATCCTTTATGGTTTTATTGAGAGAGATTATACAAAGGTAGCTGAAATGCATTTTTTGGCAGGACTTGTACCTGCTAACACTTCTAAAGAAGATTTTGCGCAAGCCTTAAGGTCTATTGGAGAACCTATTTTTGGTCAATCAATCAAGGATATTTCAGGAGGAAATTTATTAGGGCAATTATTTGAGATAACAGAGAGATTCAATATGCAGACACAAACCCAGTTATTGTTACTTCAAAAAACAATGGTGGTTATTGAAGGTGTAGCTAGAAAACTAAATCCAAATACTAATATTTGGGAAGTTTCAAGACCAGTTTTAGAAACCTGGATGAAAGGTATGAAAGGACCAGAATCGGCTATTAATAAAACAATAGAACTTTCTAAAGATCTACTGGAAAGAATTCCTGATCTACCCAATGTTATGGATAATGCCAACACAGCCCTACAGATGATAGCTGAGGGAAAATTAAACTTAAATGCTCTGAACGGAAAGAATTTTGAGATGGAGGAATTAAAATTGAAAAACTTAAGAAATAATATGATTATAATTTTTTTGGGTATTGTAATAGGAGTGTTTATAGTATTTTAATTAGACATGAGTTTAAAAAATAAAAAAATTCTACTTATTATTGGTGGAGGAATCTCGGCATATAAGTCTCTTGACTTAATAAGATTGCTACAAAGAAAAGGGTCCTCTGTGAAAGTTATTTTGACTAAAAGTGGAAAGAAATTTGTAACCTCACTATCAATTTCATCTTTGTCTAAAAATAGAGTTTTTGAGGATATATTTGATGAAAAAAATAAAGGAAAAATGGATCACATCTCTCTTTCTCGTTGGGCAGATTCTATTTTAGTTTTGCCTGCCACGGCAAATTTTATGTCTAAACTTTCTAGAGGAAGTGCTGACGATCTAGCTACAACTGTAATTCTCGCTTCTAACAAAGAAATTTTTCTTATACCAGCTATGAACGTTAGAATGTGGCTACATAAAGCAACACAAAAGAATGTTAGCACATTGGTTAATTACGGTTATAAATTTATAGGTCCAATCGATGGTGAAATGGCATGTGGTGAGTATGGTAAAGGAAAAATGTCTAGCCCAAGACAAGTTCTCTCTTATTTAGAAAGATTTTTTAAAGAAAAAAACTACTTAAAAAAGAAGAATATAAGTGCAATTGTAACTACAGGACCTACTAGGGAATACATTGATCCAGTAAGATTTATTTCTAATGAGTCTAGTGGAAAACAGGGTTATGAAATTGCTTTAGAATTATCCAGACTTGGAATCAAAACAACATTAATATCTGGACCAACAAATATAAACTACAATAATGAAATTAAAGTTAAAAAAGTTACTTCTGGAAAGGAAATGTTTGATGCTGTTAAAAGAACATTGCCGATTGACATTGCTGTATGTTCGGCAGCCGTATCAGATTTTAAACCACTAACAAAGAAAAAACATAAAATTAAGAAAAAATTTAAACTAGACGAAATTAAATTAGAAAATAATCCGGATATATTAGAATTTTTAGGAAAAAATAATAGATATAAACCAAAATTACTTGTAGGTTTTTCAGCAGAAACAGAAAATATAATTAATAATTCAATAGAAAAAATGGAAAATAAATTGTGTGATATCATCGTAGCAAACGATGTGTCTAAAAAGGCAGTGGGATTTAATTCTGATTTAAATGAAGTTATAATAATTGACAAAAAGGGAAATGCAGAAAAAGTAAAAAAAAATTCAAAAAAATTTATAGCATCAATAGTTGCCAGAAAAATTATGAATTCTTTTTTAGATATTAAAAAAAATCTAAATTAATAATGGAATTAAACACCATCGACCTTAAAAAATATTCAAAGCAATTGATATTAAAGAATATTGGTGTTTCTGGACAAAAAAAAATATTTAATTCTAAAATTCTAATTATAGGAGCGGGGGGTCTTGGCTGTCCTTTAATATTGTATTTGGCATATTCTGGTGTAGGAAATTTAGGAATAGTTGACAATGATAAAGTTGAAATCTCAAATTTAAGTAGACAGGTTTTGTTTACTAAAAAAGATTTAGGAAAATTTAAGGTTGAAGTATCAAAAAAATTTGTAAAAAAAATAAATAAAAAAATCAACGTTAAAATCTT
>MDTB01154193.1_pt1 | contig 32828 bp, 31 predicted proteins | sample 811161 | NCBI WGS metagenome assembly MDTB01 (sample SAMN05326650, study PRJNA326480) | marine metagenome | isolation source: seawater | place: Mediterranean Sea | collected 2009 | reverse complement strand
CTCACCACTTACGTAACATCCGAAGTACTGATGCTTCATCGGTGAGAGTGGTTATCTCATGCGCACCAATCCAGCGAAGGTCGTAAGACTCTTCCGAGACCACATAGTCATCATGAGTTGCCTGCAACAGGAATCGACAGTCGTAGTGAAAGTGTGCGGGTTCCTTACCACGCGCAGGGATTTCATGGATGTCGATATCAAAAATCTGATCTGATAGTGCGGAGATATCATTGATCCCAGATTCTTCCATCGCTTCGCGCAAAGCAACATTGGCGATGTCCGCTTCTCCATCGGCATGCCCACCAGGCTGCAGCCAGCGTCCCAGTTTTCGATGATGCGTCAACAGCGCACGCTCACCACTACTGTCGAGTAACCAGGCTGAGCCCGTGATGTGACCAGCCAGGAGCGACCGTTCAAAACAATCGACATTGGCTTCTACAAAGTCGCGCATTCGTGTCACCGTACGCCGTTCATCCGGATATCGCTCGGCATAGTCCGCCAACAAAGCGAGCAAGGGAGCGCGGTGCATTATTCGATCTGGGCCGCTCGAACGGTCGCGCCGGTCGTGTTGGACTTCTCATCGAACAGATCCACCAGCTGTTCGGTCATCGCGTCCCCCAACTGCTCGGCGTCAGTGATGGTGACCGCACGCTTGTAGTGGTGAGTCACATCGTGGCCAATGCCAATGGCTACCAGCTCTACCGGCGAGTGATTTTCGATCATGTCGATGGCGTACTTCAGATGTTGTTCCAAATAGTTACTCGCATTCACCAGCAGCGTACTGTTGTCCACAGGCAGTCCATCTGAAATCACCATCAGGATCTTGCGGTCTTCAGGGCGCCCAACAATACGGTTGTGTGCCCAGATCAGTGCTTCCCCATCGATGTTCTCTTTCAATAGTTCCTCTCGCATCATCAGGCCCAGGTTCGTGCGCGAACGACGCCAGGGTGCATCAGCCTCCTTGTAGATGATGTGACGAAGATCATTGAGTCGACCAGGTTGTGGTGGTTTACCTTTCTGCAGCCAGCGTTCACGGGACTGTCCGCCACGCCAGGCTCTGGTCGTAAATCCAAGAATCTCGACTTTCACCATGCAGCGTTCAAGTGTACGACCAAGGATGTCAGCACACATGGCCGCAATCGTGATCGAACGACCTCGCATCGAACCACTGCTATCGATCAACAATGACACGACAGTATCGCGGAATCGCATGTCCTTTTCCTGTTTGAAGGCAAGCGGCGCAAATGGATCCATGATCACCGTGGTCAGGCGAGAGGTATCGAGGGTTCCTTCTTCCAGATCGAATTCCCAGGTTCGATTCTGCTGAGCCATCAGTTTTCGCTGCAGGCGATTCGCAAGTTTGCTGATGATGACCTGCGAACTCTGGAGATGCTTATCTAGCACCCCACGCATCCGGAGCAACTCCTGTGAATCACAGAGCTCGTTTGCTGGAATCACCTCATCGAATTCGTTTGTAAACGCTTTATAGTCTGATTCTCTCGGACGATTCCAATTTTGAGGAGGGGCGCCATCAGGCGGACCACCGGGTTCATCTTCCTCTCCCTCAGCCTCACCCATTTCCATCGAGTCGATGTCCGCCGGGACATCACCCTCGACGGCATCAGTCATCTCAACATCACCATCCACATCCTGCCCACCAGCTTCCTCACTCGCACCGGATTCGCTTTCTTCAGGATCCTGATCGTAATCATCGGCATCCGGATCACCTTCTTCCTGACCCCACTCATCTGTAAGCCCCATTTCCTGGATCATACGGCGAGCGATACGCGCAAACTCCACCTGATCCTTGACACAGGCCTCGAGCTCTTCAGTATTCATACCAATGTGGTCTTCGATGAAGTCTCGCCAGGGTTCCAGGACCCGTCGAGCAGGTTCTGGGAGGCGACCAATCAACTTCTCCTGAATCATAAAACCAACGGCTTCACCAAGGGGCGCATCCTTTCGGTCTATAATCTTGTGATAGCCACGCTCTTCACACTGGGCATCCAGCTGTGCATATAGGTTATCCTCAACGCCTTGCATGAGCCCACATCCAATCGAAGCGACCCGGGCCTCTTCGATGCAGTCGAATACTTCTTGTGCGACACCCGCTTGAGGACGATGTTCACGATGCCAACCTTCATCGTGAAAGCGCATCCTGAGAGCAAACTTGTCGGAGATCCCTCGCATGGCAGCGAGCTCGGCTTCAGCCAGAGACGAATCAGGCATGGGTAGACGTGCACGATCACCCTGAATGTAAGGTTTGCCGCGACCAAACGTTACGGTGAGCTCATCATTGCCCGAGATGGCTCGCATCGTCGACGTCACCGCCTGCCTGAACAGCTCTGCCTGGTCTTCCGGTTGGGACATGATGTTTCCGGTTTAGCTCTCGCTCAGGCCAGCACCAGCTTGGACGCTGATTCCGGCAGCTCCTCACCCATGCAGCGCTGATAGTACTCTGCAACAATAGCGCGCTCGGTCTCATCACACTTGTTCAGGAACGTCATCCGGAACGCAAGACCATAGTCGTTGAAGATGCCTGCGTTCTCTGCCCACATGATGACGGTGCGAGGTGACATGACGATCGAGATGTCACCATTGACGAAACCCTGACGCGTGAGATCTGCGACCGAGACCATATGACCGGCTTTCTTTTTATCCAGATTGGGTACTTTGGATAGAACGATGTCCACTTCGTTATCATGTGCCAGATAGTTCAACGTCGTCACCACATTCCAACGGTCCATCTGGCCCTGGTTGATCTGTTGCGTACCATGATAGAGCCCGGTCGGATCACCGAGACCAATGGTGTTGGTGGTGGCAAACATTCGAAACGACTCGTGTGGTGCAATCACCTTGCTCTGGTCCAGCAAGGTGAGCTTGCCTTCAACTTCCAGCACTCGCTGAATCACGAACATCACATCGGGTCGACCCGCATCATATTCGTCAAAGACGAGGGCACAGGCTCGCTGCAATGCCCAGGGGAGGAGGCCCTCTTTGAACTCGGTAATCTGCTTGCCATCCTGAAGGACAATGGCGTCTTTGCCTACGAGGTCAATCCTGCTGACGTGGCTATCCAGGTTGATGCGGATACACGGCCAGTTAAGGCGAGCGGCCACCTGCTCGATATGGGTCGATTTACCCGTACCGTGGTAACCTTGGACCATAACTCGCCGGTTATGAGCAAACCCCGCCAGAATCGCCAGTGTTGTTTCCGGATTGAACAGATAGGCGCTGTCCACGTCCGGTACATGCTCAGAAGGCTCGGAAAAAGCGGGCACTTCCAGGTCCATTTCCATACCGAATGCATCCGCGACGTTGATCTTTGTATCCGGGACGCCGCTCCCATCGAGCGCATTACCTTTTGACATTACTATCTGCCTGTCTGAATGTTGTCTGTTGTCTGAATGACAAATCCCCTTGACCGATCACTGATCAGAACAATACGACACCAACCGCATGTCGGGCCGCCCAACGGACGTTCATCGATCCACGCTTATCCACACGTCAATCCAAATTAACGGTAGCGGCCCACGCAGGACAGCGAAAGGCCGTATTCGAGGGGCTGATCAGAATAGCCAGAAAGCGATGAAATTGCCACGGTGAAACTGCCAGATCAGATTCGTCAAATCTCGCAGCACTAACCTTTCATCACAACGTTGACCCCAGCAATCGAAAGAAGAATCTCACGAATACAAGTCCATGGATCGCCAGCTGTCATCCCTTTGGCCATCCGGTCGGCATTGACCAGTAGCGGCATCAAACCAAGGATCTCCTGGTACGTCCGAGCCGCCACACATCGCTCAACGATGGGCTTACGCTTAGGGAACACACGATAGGCCCCCATCAGCTTGCCAATATCCCCACCAGCGCGTTTCTGGTCTGTCATAGCGAGCAACATTCGAACCTCACGAGCAACCATCGCCAAGACCACAATGGGCGCGGCACCCTCAGCACGCAGACCGTCGGAAACCTTGACCACACGAGGGGCATCCTGAGCCAATGCGGCGTCGATCAGCATGAAGACGTCGAATCGGGCGGCATCCGCGACACTGTTGACGACCTCCTCTGCAGAGATCTCTGTATTGTTACTGATGAGACGGATGCGCTCTATTTCCTGAACTGCCGCGAGCTGATTGCCTTCAACACGGTCAACGAGCGCATCAACGGCTTCCCTAGAGGGTAACAATCCCGCCTCCTTGAAACGCCCTCTGACCCATCCGGGAAGCCTGGATCGATCAACAGGAAAAATCTGAACAACAAGACCTGCTTTTTCCAGCCCTTTGAACCACTTGCTGTTCTGACCAGAACGATCGAGTCTCGGGAGTACAACGAGCGCTCTGGTGTCGGGCGTCAGAAGCCCAATCAGCGCAGCCAGGCCCTTTGCGCCTGAGTCGCCTGGCTTCCCATTAGGAATCCGCACCTCCAGCAATTTCTGCTCAGCAAACAAACCCATGCTATTGGCGCTGTGTAGGACATCATCCCATTTGAACTGACCTTCAACGTGGAAGAGCTCCCGCTCGAATCCCTGACCACGTAGATGCGCACGAATCCGATCACACGATTCCTGAACAACCAGGGGCTCATCTCCCATCACGACATAGAGGGTGTGGTCGAGCGCCAGTTGATCACTTAGTTTTTCGGGATAAATCTTCAACGTTCTACTGAAGACTCCTGCATGGCGGCCAGCTGACGCACAATCTGACCCGCCAATTCTCGACGCATCTCGGTCATCAACAATTCTTCTTCCTGGCTATTCGTTGCAAGATTGTTCACATCGAACTCGTAGTTGCGCTCCGCATACACCGACCGTGTCACACCACCTTCACTCGTGTTCGACTGTTCGCTTTCCACACCTTGACCGCCCACATAAAATCGATAGGTTAGCTCAAGACGAAGTTCGTAATGAGTTGCGCTTCCCTGACCTGCCGTTGCGAGTGGACGTCGTCTTAATTGCTCTCGAACCAACTCCACACGTCCGGCAGACCCTCTATCAGCAGCTAGGGCGCCAATCTGTGAGAGCCCATCCGCCAGCGCAAAATCTGACTCGCGGTAGGAAGAGGACGTCAAAAAGACAGGGGGCATCTGCACGAGCTGCTGACCCGTGCCCCTTAGATGAAACCCACAAGCCGCGAGTGCGACAAGACATAGCGGCAGCGCCAATTTCATGAACACACGCCTCGGGATCATGACATGTTTACCCAACGACGAAATTGATCAAGCGGTTGGGAACATGGACGACGTTGCGAATCGTCTTGTCCTCAAGAAATCGAAGTACATTGTCGCTGGCACGCGCTGCCTTTGCAGCGTCCTCGGCGGAGGCGTCTATCGCAAGCGTGACTTTTCCTCGCAACTTCCCGTTCACCTGCACAATCAACTCAACGTCACTCGCGATCATCGCGCTCTCATCAGCTTCAGGCCAGATCGCCCCTTCCATGGGCTTACCATGCAAATCCTGCCAAAGTAGATGACAGATATGCGGTGTGATGGGCGACATGATGACAATCGCAGCAGAGAGTGCCTCCTGCATCACAGCCAAACCCTGGGGTGAGGTATCTTCAAACTTCGACACGTGGCCCATCATCGACATCACAGCTGAGACCACTGTGTTGAACGCAAGACGACGTCCGTAGTCGTCTTCCGTCTTTGCTAGGGTCTCATGCGTAACACGCCGCAGTTCTTTCTGTTCTTCCGTGAGCTTGCCGGGTTCCAGCGTAGGCACCTCACCCTGTCTCAGATGCTCCTGTACGCGCGACCAAAGACGATTGCGCAGCCACTTCTCGGCCGACTCGACGCCATGTTCTGACCATTCAAACGATTGTTCCGGTGGCGCTGCAAACATCATCGCCATTCGCACCGCATCTGCGCCATGTTTATCCAACAACACTTGGGGATCACCCGCATCGCCGGCAGACTTCGACATTTTCGCACCATCTTTCAGCACCATACCGAGAGACAGCAACTTTTCAAAAGGCTCGTCCGAGCCCACCAGTCCCTCATCACGCATCACCTTGTGGAAGAATCGGGCGTACAACAAATGCAAAATGGCGTGCTCTTCGCCACCCACGTAATGATCGACATTCCGCCAATACTGCATCCGATCATCGAGCATGCCGTCATCGTAATCAGCGCTGGCAAACCGCGCGTAGTACCAGGATGACTCCATGAAGGTGTCAAAGGTATCCGTGTCACGGACCGCCGGCCGGCCGCACTTTGGACAAGGTGTGTTGTACCAGTCTGGCATCTTGGAAAGTGGAGATCCGGAGCCATCGATACTCACATTTTCCGGTAACGTTACGGGTAAATCTTCATCGGGAACGGGTACCGGCCCACAATTATCACAATGAATAATTGGAATCGGGCAGCCCCAGTAGCGTTGCCGTGAAACCAGCCAATCTCGTAACCTATAGTTCACTTTTCGCTTACCCAGTGATTTACGCTCGAGGGCGGTCGAAATCGCATCGAACGCACGATCAAATTCCAATCCGTCGTACTCACCAGAACCCATAACGACGCCATTTTTTGAGACATAGGCCTCAGTCGTGATATCACATACATCATTGCTGCCCGGTTTTGGCGTCACAACCTGAACGATCGGCAAACCGTACTTTTGCGCAAATTCAAAGTCGCGTTGATCGTGTGCCGGTACCGACATCACTGCACCAGAGCCATACTCCATCAGAACAAAGTTGGCGACCCAGATGGGGATGTCGGTACCCGTCAGTGGATGCTTTGCGGTTAACCCTGTGAACATGCCTTCCTTTGGCAGCTTGGCCATGTCGGCTTCGGCGACGCTGGTCTGGTTACACCTGTCCAGAAATGCCTGCAATTCAGCTTTGCCCGAGGCGGCGCTGAGCGCTAATGGATGTTGTGGTGCCACTGCCAAATACGTCGCACCGAGCAAGGTGTCTGGGCGCGTTGTGTAGACATCCACACCCGTCATATCAGAGACAGGGGATTCCGGCATCGGAAACGTCATCTCGACACCCTGGGAGCGACCGATCCAGTTCCGTTGCATCGTTTTGACCTTATCCGGCCAACCCGGCATATGATCGAGACGATCGAGCAGTTCTTCTGCATAGTCCGTAATTCGAACAAACCACTGGGACAATTCACGGCGTTCGACAGGTGCGTCTGACCGCCAGCCTTTCCCGTCGATGACCTGTTCATTCGCAAGCACCGTTTGGTCAACCGGATCCCAGTTGACCCAGGCCGCCTTCTTATACACCAGTCCCTTTCGAAACATACGAGTGAAAAACCACTGTTCCCACCGGTAGTAAGATGGATCACAAGTCGCAAATTCGCGATTCCAGTCAAACGAGAACCCGAGTCGCTTCATCTGACCCTGCATGTATTCGATATTGCTATGCGTCCATTGCGCCGGCGGCACATTTCGTTTTATCGCGGCGTTCTCAGCCGGTAAGCCAAATGCATCCCAACCAATAGGATGCAGGACGTTCTTACCTTTTAGCCGCTGAAATCTCGAGATTACGTCGCCCAGCGTAAAGTTACGAACATGACCCATATGGAGCTGGCCACTGGGGTACGGGAACATCGATAGGCAATAGAACTTCTCACGCGATTCATTTTCTGTGACAGCGAACGTTTCGTTCTCCGCCCAGTACGCTTGCATGCTTTCTTCGCCAGAAGCCACGCTATAGTTCTTGATCTCATTCACGTCGTATCGTGCCTACATTGATTCTCAACTAACGAATACAAGGGCGACCTTACTCAACTGGCCGTCTGCTTCACTGTATTCCCAGGGCAAAACTGCGATTCTACCCGATCCCAGGCTCGGGAGAAGAACAGACACCACCTCAAGGTTTCATTGATAGGGATTCATCATTCCATTTGAGGTTCGTCGTCACCATCAAAACAATCACGAGCATTGTCAGAAACACCGAGGGTAGGTCGCCTATCGTTCTATAGGGAGTGTCACCATCCATTGCGTAGACCTCAGCCCTAAGGACACCGGCCTCAAAACGCGGAAGCATCTCCCTTACATGACCATTTGGATCAACCACGCCAGTGATTCCGTTGTTTGTTGACCTCAGAAGATACCGCCCATTCTCCATCGCTCGCGCCTGCGCCATCTGCATATGCTGATCCGGTCCAAGCGATGCTCCGAACCAGGTGTCATTGCTGATGGTAACCAGCAGATCAGGTGACGCCGTTTGATTGCGGACCAGTTCGGGAAACACAATCTCGTAGCAGATCGACATGGAAATCGTCAACTCACCGGCTGTCAAAGGTGGTTGCTCAGCAGGACCCGGTACATTCCGAGACATCGGCAGATTGAAAAACGTGATCAAGCCCCGTAGCTGATCTTCAAAAGGGACGTACTCGCCAAACGCCACCAAGCGCTTCTTGAAGTACTCGCCATTACCCCCACCTATTGCGATCGCCGCATTGAGGAAGTGTCCATCTTCATCCATATCCGGGAGCCCCAGGATCAGGCTGCTACCAGCGGACTCCGCGCGTTGTGATATCTGGCCCAGTACACCATTTGCCATATCGCGAAAGAACGTCAGCGAAGCCTCAGGCCATACAACGATCTCTCTTCCCCATTCGGCCTCAGAAAGGGTCAGGTAGGTATTCAGAATCAAACCACGACTGCCTGAATCCCATTTCGTCGATTGCTCGATATTACCCTGCACTAGGCTGACACGAATCGGGTCCCCGGTCTCACTAACCCAGGTCATGGGCAAACTGACAAAGGTCGACAGCGAAAGCACACCGATCACGGCCAACGACCATTTCCTATATCGGTCCTCTATGTGTCGATACGAGACTGCTGTTACCGTCACTAGCACGAGCAGAAAGCCTGTCGTCAGGACACCGACCACCGGGACCATTCCAGAGAAAGGAGCACGCCAACCCAGACCCACCTGGGTGTAGCCCACGAGCAGCCAGGGAAAACCTCCCAGGAACCAGGTATACGTCCACTCTCTGAGTAACCAGAGTGACGCGAACAAAAACGCGCCCATCGGCGCTGGCTTGCGCTCACCGTTCAGCCATCGTTGCAACCAACCAAACGCCATCCACGGCAGTGAAATGCCGAGGACAAACAGAAACACGAGGAATCCCGCCAGAGGCAACGGCGCATGCCCGTGCTCGTGGATGCTCACGTAGATCCACGATGTACCCACCAGGTAACTCCCAAATGCAAATAGGAAATACCGCCACACCGTGCGTTCAGTACTGACCCAGAAGAAGAGTCCCACCGAGAAAAGGGAAACGGGCCAGAGATAGAACGGCGCGAAACCGAGTGGGAAAATGAGACCGGCCGCGAAAGCAGCCAGGTCAAACCGCCGCCAGGTGATATTCAATGTGCGTTCAACGATCCGCGGGTACCAGCTGCAAGAGGTGGACTCGGCGATTGTCCGCGTTCAGCACACGAAACTCGTACTCGTCGATTGTGACAGTCTCATCACGCTCAGGTAAGTGCCCGAACTCAGCAATCACGAGCCCCCCCACTGTGTCCGTGTCTTCCTCAGAGAGCGCGGCGTCAAAAACCTCGTTGAACATCTCGATTGGCGTGAGCGCCTTGACGGTATAGCTGCCATCATCGTGTTGACGGATGAACTCCTCCTCGTCGAGGTCGTATTCATCCTCAATATCACCGACAATTTGTTCAAGGACATCTTCAATCGTGACGATTCCCGAGATATCGCCAAACTCATTGAGCACGATCGCCATATGATTCCGATTGGCGCGGAACTCCTGCAGCAACACATTCAAGCGTTTGCTTTCCGGAACAGAATTGCACGGACGCAGCGCATCCTTGAGCACAAATTTTTGCCGACCTTTCTTGGCAAGCGGGAGCAGATCTTTAGCCAGGAGTATTCCCTGAACGTCGTTGGGCTTCTCACCCAGCACAGGAAAACGAGAATGCCCAGATTCGATCACTAAAGGAAGGATATCCTGAACGGCCATCTCCGCTTTCAGAAAAACCACCTGGGAACGCGGGATCATGATTTCCCTGACCTGCATCTCTGCAACCGTCATCGCTCCCTCAATAATCGACAGCGCTTCTACATCGAGGAGGTCCCGTTCCTGTGCGGAACGAAGCGTCTCCAGTAACTGGCGGCGTGACGTAGGCTCAAGTATGAATACCTGCGAGAGACGTTCCAGCCAACCCAGATGTTCTTCGTCGTCGCTCATTGGCGGTGAGCCCCCGGAGGCTCCTCCCTGTCCTTGTCCATATCACTATCCATCATGTCCCAACACGGGCGTTTCGATGTTCGTTGAAAGTTCCATCATCCGCTGTTTGAACCCTGATCAGAGTTCGGCTCTTTACCCTGTAATCCCGTTTGTATCGTAACCTGATAGGGGTCGTCAAAGCCTGCGTTCCCGAGTAATTCCGCCTCAATCGTTTCCATCTCTATCGCAGCTCGTTCTAACTGATGGTCATGGCCAAGAAGGTGCAGCACACCGTGTATCAACATGTGGGCAGTGTGTGCTGCGATTGTCTTGTGTTGCGCCCTGGCTTCCGAGAAAACGACGGTAGAACAGATGACGACATCGCCAAGCAATAGACCCCCGTCCGGCAACGTCACGTCCGCCGGGAAGGAAAGAACATTCGTAGGCTCTGGTTTTTGGCGAAACTGTTCATTCAGCGCGGCGATCTCCGCTTCGCCCACAAACCGGACCGTAAGTTCAAGATCCTCGCAACCATCCAGCACACGTTCAACCCACCCACGCATGACTTTTTCTGACGGCAGCTTGTCCTGCCCTTCGGCAAATTGAAACTCAATCTGGTGCAAGGGATGACCCGGAGTCGCCCTAAGAGCGAGGTTCCTGATCCGATCGCTGGGAATCGGCGGCGCGCTGATCACGTTGCTCGGCCTCGACGCTATCGTAGGCCTCAACAATTCGCTGGACGAGTGGGTGACGAACGACGTCTTTAGCGGAGAATTCTGTGAAAGAGATACCGTTGACGCGTTCGAGGATTTGCTGCACGTGACGAAGTCCGGAGCGTGTACCCCGAGGCAAATCCACCTGGGTCACGTCTCCTGTCACGACGACCGTTGAACCAAAACCAATTCGGGTCAGAAACATTTTCATCTGTTCGACGGTTGTATTCTGACTCTCATCCAGAATGATGAAAGAGTCATTCAGCGTACGACCACGCATGAACGCCAGAGGCGCGACTTCAATCACACTACGTTCAATCAATTTGCCAACACGCTCAAAACCCATCATTTCGTAAAGAGCGTCATACAGCGGGCGCAAGTATGGGTCAATCTTTTGTGCCAGATCCCCTGGCAGGAAGCCTAGCTTCTCACCGGCTTCTACAGCCGGCCTTACCAGAAGTATCCGTCTCACTTCTTCCTGCTCAAGTGCTTCAACGGCGCACGCCACCGCCAAGTAGGTCTTCCCCGTGCCAGCAGGCCCGATACCAAAGTTGATGTCATGGCTTTGGATCGCTTTCACGTATCGTTGTTGATTACCACCGCGCGGCTTGATGCTCTTTTTTCGTGTGAAGATCAGTTCGTCATCGTTCTGATCAGGTTGCTCTGCTGTCTCGAGTGCAGCCAATCCGGACTCCTGCAAAAATAGATGGACGTCCTTGGAATTCAATCCGGGGTTCTTTCCAGCCTGACGATAGAGACACACCAGCAGCGTTTCTGCCGTCCTGACACACCGGGGCTCACCAATAAGTTCAAACTCATGACCACGATTCCTGATCGCGACATCCAGTCGTTTCTCGATCTGTTTGAGGTGAGCGTCAAAGGGACCACATAGTGTGGCTAACTGGCGACTATTATCGGGCTCCAGGGTGACCTGGCGAGGGATTGTCTCGTTTTCCAAACTGATGGGGGCGTCGCAAGCTTTTATAGTTAATTGCCAATCACTTTATACCCTCGCCGGTGCAAGTAAAAGTGGGCCGTATGCTAATTTTTGGTGCGCTTTCGGTACACGCTCATAACGAAACGTTATGTTCGCCTCGCAGCGAATTCGGCAACGAATCCGTGATTTCAACATCTGCAAACTGGCCTACTAGTGTCATCGGACCTCTAAAGTTGACCACGCGATTGTTCTCTGTCCTTCCTTGCATTTCAGCAGGATCTTTTTTTGATGGCCCGGTGACGAGAACACGCTGGACGGACCCTACCATCCGCCGACTGATCTCCTGCGCCTGCAGCGTAATTCGATGCTGAAGTATCGACAGGCGTTCCTTTTTGACGGCCATCGGGGTCTCGTCGGGTAAATCTGCGGCCGGTGTCCCAGGACGCGCACTGAAGATGAAACTGAAAGAGTGATCGAAACCAATTTCCAAGATAAGGTCCATAGTCGCCTTAAAGTCCTGGTCCGTTTCTCCAGGAAATCCAACAATGAAGTCAGAGGATAGACTGATGTCCGGTCGTATCGCCCGCAGTTTCCTGACGCGAGATTTGTACTCCAACACGGTATGGTTGCGTTTCATTCGCGCAAGCACGCGGTCAGATCCACTCTGGACAGGCAGATGCAGATGATCGACCAACTCCGGCACATCAGCATACGCCTCAATTAAACTATCAGAGAATTCCATTGGGTGAGACGTCGTATAGCGAATGCGATCTATACCTTCGATCTCGCGAATCACGCGAATAAGATACGCGAGGTCAACAACGGCGCTGCCATCCACCGAGCCACGATAGGCATTGACGTTCTGGCCCAGCAAATTCACCTCTCGCACGCCCTGTTCCGAAAGCGACAGAATCTCTGTCACCACATCCGCCACCGGACGACTAACTTCTTCTCCTCTCGTGTAAGGCACAACACAGAAGCTGCAATACTTACTACAGCCTTCCATGATAGAAACAAAGGCTGTCGGCCCTTCTGATCTCGGCTCGGGGAGACGATCAAATTTCTCAATTTCAGGAAATGAGGTATCCACGACAGCTATCCCACTGTCCTTTTGTTCGCTGAGCATTTCAGGTAAACGGTGCAGGGTCTGCGGGCCAAACACGAGATCTACAAAAGGTGCGCGTTCGGAGATCGCATCTCCTTCCTGGCTGGCGACACAGCCGCCGACACCAATCTTGAGCGCCGGGTTCACTTCCTTTAGCTCTCGCCAACGCCCCAGTTGATGGAACACCTTCTCTTGTGCCTTTTCACGAATGGAACATGTATTCAGTAGCAGCAGATCGGCTTCGACTTCATTATCCGTTGGCTCATACCCTGCGTCATCACGAAGCAAATCCAGCATCCGTGCTGAATCGTACTCGTTCATCTGGCAACCGTGTGTCTTGATGTATACCTTAGCCATCACCATACAACGAGGGGTTATCGCGTCCGCGACGTCCCTGCGCTCTGATCCTGTGTGTCGCAAAAAGGGGAGAGAATTATAGACCTACCGCGCAGGAATGCACGCCTGGTCACCCATACTCCCTTGAAAACGCTGTCTGGCAAATCCAAATCACCTTTCTCATGACTTTTCAGGTAATCTTGCGTGCCTCGATTGCAAAAAGGCGAAACGCAGAATTCGGACAACACTATGGCAGACGCACCGATCTACAAGGTCATCTTCTTCAACCAGGGCAGCATCTACGAGGTCTATGCGCGACAGATCTTCCAGAGCGATCTGTACGGATTTATAGAAATCGAAGAGATGGTGTTTGGCGAGCGATCCGCCATGGTGGTGGATCCGAGCGAAGAGCGACTGAAGGCTGAATTTGAAGGTGTCTCCAGAAGCTATATCCCCATGCATGCCATCGTCCGGATCGATGAAGTCGCCAAACAGGGCATTGGCAAGATCAGCGAAGCCTCCGGCAACAATGTTTCTCCATTTCCAATGCCCGCCTTTACACCAACCAAGTCAGACTAGCGGTTCAAACAGCCGACACTAGGTAGACGGGCTACCCATCGCACCGAGTAAATGAGTCACCGTCCGGGTCTGCCCAGGTAGACGAAGATCAGGTGCAATTTCCGCGAGAGGTGCCAGGACAAATGCTCTTAACTGCGCTCGAGGGTGGGGGAGTATAAGGCGCTCGTCACTGTATACGATGTCACCCACGGCAATTAGATCGAGGTCAATGGTTCTCGCAACATGGTGGGCGTGCGTCGAGGGTCGCCCCCTCGCGGTCTCGATGGCTTGAAGTGCTTGTAACAGTTCTAGCGGTTCCAAAGAACTGGTGAGGCACACGGCCGCGTTCAGGAATGGGCCACTTTTATCGGCCATATCGATAGGCGCCGTCTCACGATAACTTGACACAACTACGGGTCCCGTGCCCAGCGGCGAAAGTTGACGAACCGCGGCATCAAGATGGGCCCGACGATCACCCTTGTTACTACCCAGCGCAATATAGACGGCGTTTGGCTGGTTAATTGACTTGCTTTCTATAAACATCGACATTGGTGTGATTAATCAGATCAATCATGTTAGCGTCTTGGCTCCGCGGATGCATGGTGTCAACTGAGAACTATGCCCTCCATAGATTTATGGCGTCATCGATAAATCAGGATATGATCACTGGAATGGAGATCGTAGAAGCAGAAACGATAGGCCTCAGTAGCCACCGTCTGGCGAAACTGAATGGCCTGATGACGTCCTATATCGACTCTGGTAGGTATCCAGGTACGACAACCCTGGTTGCTCGCCATGGCAAAGTCGCTCACCTGTCATTCCAGGGTAAATCCGACGTTGAGAACGACGCCAAGGTCGCGCGCAATACGATCTTTCGAATCTACTCAATGTCTAAACCCATCACCAGTGCCGCTCTCATGATGCTGTATGAAGATGGTCACTTCATGCTCGATGATCCTGTGAGCAGATTTATTCCCGGATGGGAAAAACTGAAGGTTTACACACCCGAGGGGACGGTCCCTACAGAAAGGCCCATGCAGATCCGGGACCTGCTTACGCATACATCCGGCCTCACCTACGGTTTCATGAACGCACATCCTGTGGACGCCATGTATCGCGATCAGGGAGCAGAGTCTGCAGAGGACCTCACAGAAATGGTGAAGCGACTCGGCGAAATCCCACTACTGTTCTCGCCGGGTACCCGCTGGAGCTACAGCATTGCTACCGACGTCTGCGGGTATCTGGTGCAAAAAATTGCCGATCGGAGCTTCGATGAATTCTTGATCGAACGCCTCTTTAAGCCGCTTGGCATGGTTGATACCGACTTTTGGGTCCCTGCAGATAAGGCGCATCGGCTCGCCGCCAACTACAGCAAGACACCTGACGATGGCTTGCGCCTGGTCGACCCACCGGGCAGAAGTACGTACCTCACAAAGCCAACACGGTTTAGTGGTGGAGGTGGATTGGTTTCCACCATCGACGACTACTTCCGTTTCGCCCAGATGCTGCTGAACAAGGGTGAGCTTCATGGGGCTCGTATTTTGGGACGCAAGACCGTGGAACTCATGACCAGCAACCACATGCCTGGCAATGGAGACCTCGCCAGCATGGGTCAGTCGGTCTTCAGCGAGACACCCTATGATGGGATCGGATTCGGGCTCGGGTTCTCAGTCATGCTGGACCCGCCAACCGCCAATATCCTGGGGACACCTGGTGAGTTCGCATGGGGTGGTGCTGCAAGTACCTATTTCTTTGTAGACCCTGGCGAAGATCTACTTGCCATCCAACTGACACAGCTATTGCCCTCATCAGCCTACCCGGTACGAAGAGAACTACGTGTCCTAACGTATCAAAGTCTGATTGACTGACGGTATAAGCCGAACACAAGGGAGCTCGCAAAATGGCAACAGAGGAAATCGAATCAGAAGTCACCGGCAAAGTCTGGAAGATTGAGATGAAGGAAGGTGACAGTGTTCGGGAAGAAGATGTCATCATGATTCTTGAGTCCATGAAGATGGAGATTCCGGTCGAAGCCCCCTGTGACGGAACAATCGCCAGTATTCTCGTGAAGGAAGAGGACACTGTCGAAGAAGATCAAGTCATCGTGATTCTCGACACCTGAAAACGCGGCTGCTGGCGATCAGCTGCTTATTCTGGAACCGAGGCTTCAGGTCGCGCCATCTTCCTCCGCGGATGTTATCGGCTTCAACAGATCTTCGATCTGTTTGGAAAAATCCTCAAAGGTGTAGCTGGCAACCTTATACTCCCACGCCGAGAGGGTCGTCGTCTCACGACCGACCCTCAGCCAGTGTTCTTCGCCTTCCTGACGTGCCAATACAACCACATCGGTGCCGTCCAACAATCGATATGTCGACTGATGGGCTTCTAACCAGGGCTCACCTGCAGAAGGGCGGACATCCGTCATTCGAATGTTGGTAAGCGAACGAGCTAGCTCGTTCGCAACAGTCGCATACCTCAATTCTCTTCCATCAGGTACATCATCGACGACCAAATTCTTCGCGCCTTCTTTTCGGCGCACGGTCAACACCCCACCATCCGCTCTTACTACATCAACTTGATGCACATCGTCCGAATCCACATTTGTGATGATTGTATCGATCCAGCCACTGGGATCCTCGTCAACGTCGATAACGTGGCTCGCGAGCCACACCTGGGGGTCAGTTCCTAATCGCACATAGGATCCCCCGCTGCCACCTGTTGAAGAATCGCCAACAGTCAACGTCCAAATCATTGATTCATCACCAGTTGACACCGTAATCACCACAGCCTGGCTATCCTTCGAATCCAGATCAGCAACACCCAATCGCTGATGATTCTCAAGACGTGCGGTCTTTTGTTCGACGATCGTCACTTCCGTCAACGTATCCAACAATTCCACCAATAGTTCAAAATCAACTGGATACCCCCCCTTTTCAACGACCTGCCACTGGTCTTCAGAATGCACCATCGTGACAGTGTCTACACGGCTGCGAAGCTCAATACGGGAAAGTTCCGTGACGGCATCAGTCAGACCTGTCAGTAGGGGTTGTCCAATTTGATCTGAACTCGCGTGGGTACCGCTACCACTATCCACAATCAGTGCCGCGCCCAACGCGAGCACGATCACAACCGCAATCAATGTCCAGAGTCCTCGCCTGTTCATCTGATTTCCTGACCTCTGTTTCGACGATTTTGTTATCGCGTATGACCGCGCTGAGTCGGATCTAGGCGTCTACACTTCTGCCGCGCCAGATTCTCCATGCCAACATCAATATGAGCGTAAGCAAGACAGGCAGCAGAATAACGTTGGCGAACTTCAAAGTAGCGCCCAGCGCCTGGATATCTTTGTCGAGCTGATGACGGACATCTCGAAGCTCTTTACGAATCCGCAGCTTTTCATCCTGGAACCTAACCAACTCCGCTTCCTGCTCCGGCGATAGCAAGAGTACACTCTGTTCTGTTCGTTCCCTCTGAAGAGTTTGGAGTTTGCTCTCTGTCTCCGCCAACCGATCCTGCAGGTCATTGGCACTCGCCAGATAACTCGCTTCTGCCTCTCGTCGCAGATTCTGGACCACGTCAAAAGGCCGCGTAAAACGGCCACGGCTACGAACCCTGATCAGAGCGGAACTTCCGGTCATGTTCTCGACCGCATTGCTAAAAAAATCGCCATTGTCCGCAAACGGGCTAGCAACCTGAGTTCCAAAGAAATTCCGGACCTGAACCCAGAGTCGATCGCTTAAGAAATCGGTATCAGCAACCAGCAGAACGTTCAGGTCGCTGGTTTCAGCCAGTCCATCTTCTTCGGAGGCGCGATCCGGATATGCAGAACTTGCCTGACCAGAGAGACGTGCGGCTACCACGTAACGCTCGCCCGTTGGAGAAAACCCCTGTTGTAGCTCCTCTGGCCCACCCAGCATCAGCTGAAAGGACTGCAGTGGCGCTGCATATTCAGAGGAATGGATCAAAGGCGTGAAGGTCGTCATAGCGTCTGCCATCGGTTCAATGATACCGACCGACGCAAAGTTCAACGATTCCAGATTTCCTATTATGACATCATTCGCCGCCAAGTTGTCTTGACCGAAGCCAAGGATCGCCAGGTGGCGTACCGGCTGACCACCTTGACCACCAACGGTAAGCGCAGACTGTGCATCGCCCAGAACCGTATTCGGCATCAATTCTGCACCCCACGCAGCAAGTAGCGGACCAAGATCCGACGCCTGACTCTGGAGCTGAGTCATCGGATTCGCACCCGGTGCCTGGGCATCCATCTCTGCAACGGGATCTATGAAAGCAACAATACGTCCACCGCGAAGCGCGAACTGATCGATGGCGTAAAGGGCATCCTCCATCAGGCCTTTGGGGTGAATCAAAACCAGTGTTTCAATGTGATCCGGAACTTCGGTCGCGGTACTAGGTACTGTTTCCACATCAAACATCTGTTCAATCTGACCAACAACTACCCAGGGGGGCGACTGTTGCATGGTCTGCATATTGAAGTCACCTCGCACCACCATCGACGATAGTAAACCCACGGTGGGTCGCTCTACCTGATTCAGTGTTTGTACCAGTTTGCTGATCTCGTACTCTAAAAACTCTTCTTTGTCAGGTTGGAAAAAACCAATAATCTCTTGTCCATCCGTCGAATTAGTACCCGCGAGTCCGAAGTAGAGTTCATCACCCGCGTTGTTCACGGGAACACTTTGCAGACCAAATCCTGCCGCCTGGTCCTCAGCATCTGAAAAGGGCTCAGGGTCGACAACGGACAGCAGTATCTTGCCACGGGCTCGCACCTCATATTCTTCCAAAAGTTCCCTAACCCGCGTGGCGTAGCTGCGTAGAGCAGTCAAATCGGCGCTTGCCTGGTCAGAAAAGAAAAAGTAGAAATTAATCGGTTCATCAATGCTGTCGATGATCTCGTGGGTACCTGGTGAAAGCGTATAGAGGTTGTTCTCTGTCAGATCCAGACGCACGCCAGAAAACAAGGTATTGCTGATCAGGATGAACATGACAAAGGCAACCGCCATTAACGCCAGTCCCGCCCCCGAATAGATCAACTTCTCGTTCATATGTGACCCTCAGTCTGCCTGTTTCATCTCTAGCACAACCACCGTTGCAGCAAGCCAGATACCAATCATGGAGAGGAAGTAGACAAAATCGGCAAGACCTACAACCCCTCTCGAAACCGCACTGAAATGCATCAGGAAACTCAGACTTGCGACAGTGTCGACTAGGAATAGTGGTAGCCAGTCCCTTAACAATCCAGTGATCATCTGGAATCCGGCCAGCACGAACAGCAGGCAAACAATTCCGCAACCAATAAATGCAATGACCTGGCTTCTGGTCAAGGCAGACATGCAGGACCCAATCGCAAGAAATCCGCCAGCCATCAAAAACGAACCCAGATAGCTGGCAAAGATAACGCCATTATCCGGATCGCCCAGGTAATTCACCGTGATCCACAGGGGGAACGTGAGTACCAAAGCCAGGCCAGCAAACGACCAGGCGGCCAGAAATTTACCTAAGACCGCATCAAGCCGAGTCACGGGCAAAGTCATTAACAGTTCGATCGTGCCTGTCTTCCGTTCCTCCGACCACAACCTCATCGATATCGCGGGGATCAGAAATAGATAGAGCCAGGGATGAAAACTGAAAAACGGAGTGAGATCGGCCTGTTCACGCTCAAAGAAGTTCCCCAAATAGAACGTAAACACGCCAGATAGCACAAGAAAAATGAAGATAAATACATACGCGAGTGGTGTCGCGAAGTAGCTCTGCAGTTCGCGTTTCAGAATCACTAACACGCCGTTCATACGCAGTACTCCCTACCAATCGGATCCTGGATAACTAAAAGAGCCACCTTGGTATCCAATTTCGCATCGATCCAGCCATACATCATCAAAATGGACCTTTACATCCTTTAATTACCAGACTGAAGCCCTGTCACTTCTCGGAAGACCTCATCCAGGCGCCCACGTTCCTGAAAGACACCCGTGAAATCAGCACCGTAGTCCCGAAGATAATCCACCGTCTCTTGCGCCACTCGCTGGGATGAACCTGATTCGTCACTGGGAAACAACGTCAACTCCGCAGTGGATGCCGCTACCTCGGACCCGGCCACGCCAGGAAGCGCTGTGAGTACGCCACGATGCGCAGCCAGTTGCGCTTCACCCACAAACTGAATTTTTGTCGCCAGATGATATCGAGACCTGGCTTCCAACTCATCTGGCGTACAGTCCGCCAATACTGTTCCTGCGGCGATGATGATCGCTCGACTACACACTGCAGTGACCTCTTCCAGAATATGGGTAGAAATGATGACGATTTTGTCTTTGGACAGACCTCTGATCATCTCGCGAACATGATGTTTCTGGACCGGATCTAGACCATCTGTTGGTTCATCAAGGATCAGGACATCTGGATCGTGAAGGATCGCCTGAGCGAGGCCCACGCGACGTTTAAATCCTTTTGACAAAGTCTCTATACGTTGATCCAGGACGCTCGCCAGCGACATGGTCTGCACCACAGTACCAATCCGCTCAGCGCGATCCTCACCATTGATGCCACGCACGTCTGCAATGAATGAAAGAAACGTTCGAGGCGTCATTTCTTCATAGAGCGGCGCCCCCTCCGGAAGATATCCCATGTGCTCCTGTGCACCCAAAGGGTCCGCAGCGACATCGCATCCCCAGACCGAGACTTTGCCTGAAGACGGCGCCAGAAATCCGGTGATGACCTTCATGGTCGTTGATTTACCGGCACCATTTGGCCCCAGGAAACCAAGAATTTCGCCTGGTACCAGTTTGAAAGAGATGTCGTTGATCGCGGTCAGATCACCAAACTGCTTATGAAGATGACTTACCTCGAGCATTGCGCCCTGGACCTCCCTCGTTTGCCTTCGTACGTCGTTGTTCTTTATTACTCAAATGTCACCTCTCGCTTTCACCGTTTACCTCGACGGTTCTTTAAGCGCGTTAGTGACTGTCTTTCGCTGGCCGAATTTAACAAAAAACCAACACGTCACGACACCCCTCTCTCCGATACCCCATCCTGCAACTCAGACAGGCAAATGGGTAGGCTTACAACAATAGAACCGTTCATCTCCAAAAGGTTCCGCCGATCCAAAACGCCGTGAACCCTGCAACAGGCAGGCCGGACTTACTCGTACGGGTCCCGTCGAGGACCCTGTTTGGGGGAGGCCTGTAGCGCTCTATCGCGATGGCGAGGGGCGCTGCGGGCCAGATCACCGATTCTCTGTAACACTTCCCGCCAATCGCAGTCATTTCTTCTAAAGAACCAGTAACCCAACGCCTGCTTGTTAGCACGAGTGGTTCCTGAGAACATACCGCAGTTCTGTACACGCGCTCCAAGTCCCAATCACACTTGAACGAAAATGCCCTTTAGACTGACCCAACGGGAAGCACTGCCCGTCCTTCTGACCCACCTCGTTGTGGAACGCCAGATGACATTCGAATCGGCTCAGATACAGTGAAGCTGCAACGGCCACGTGGCATTATCTTCGACCTAGATGGTACTTTGCTCGATACAGAGCCTCTCTATGCCAAAGCCGTCGAGAGGATTCTCGAACCTCTCGGCCTAATCTACGAAGATTATGTGAAGCAACGGTGCATGGGCGTGCCGTCTCACCGCTCTGCTGAAATCATCATAGAAGCCTACGCACTTTCAACATCAATCGAAGATTTCATCTCAGAGCGAGAGCGTCATCTCCGTTCGTTGTTGGAAAATGTGGTGGAAATTTCAGGCGCGGGTCAGTTTGTCACTGCGGTCGAGGGGCACATTCCCATCGCGCTCGCAACCAGTACCTATGCTGACCTTGCGAAGGATAAGCTCAAAAAAACTGAGTGGGGGCACCTGATAGCGTCTCGCGTGTATGGCGACGACCCGGAAATCAACCTTGGCAAACCGGCACCGGATATCTTTTTACTCGCTGCAGACAGGATCCGACAGTCACCGGGCACCTGTATGGCATTCGAGGATTCACCCAATGGCATACAAGCCGCGAAAGCCGCTGGTATGACCGTCATTGGTATCGCCAGTTCGGCAGCGGCCACGTGCAGTCCTCAGCCAGATGAATGGATAGCGGATTACACCGAGATCAATGACCGCCTTGTCGACTGGCTGGCTGCGGAGGCGGTGACTAAATGCCCCTAACAGCTTTGATTACCGGCGCCACGTCCACGCTTGGGGAAGCATTTGCTCGAACACTGTCGTCGAGAGACATCAGGCTGGTACTAACCGGACGACGGGAAGACAGGTTGCGTGAAATCGCCGAGACCATACCCGGGGTTACCTCGTTCATCGCGTGCGATCTCACCGAAGATATATCACCGCTGATGGCACATACCAAGGGGACATCGATCGATATCCTAATCAATAATGCAGGATCGTCCCGAGTTTCTAAGTTCTATCAAATGCCCGAGGCTCGCATTGAGGAACAGATGGCACTCAACATCCTGTCGTTGACCAGGCTTTGCCGCCATTTCCTGCCGCCGATGGTTGAGCGAGGCCATGGCAGAATCCTAAATGTCGCGTCGATTGCCGCATTTCATCCATTTCCTGCTCTTTCGGTCTATGCTGCCAGTAAAGCCTATGTCCTTTCTCTATCCGAGAGCCTCTCTGAAGAATGCAGAGGATCGGGGATCTATATCACCTGCCTGTGCCCAGGGGGTATCGACACCGTTGGACAAACCGCCGACACCCATCTCGATGTTCCAGAGTTCACACAGCTCGACGCACAATCTGTTGCCACCCTCGGCATTGAAGCGATGATGAAGGGGGACGCCATCTGTGTACCCGACAAAACGCAGGCCGTTGCCGTCGCCGTCAGCCAACACCAGCCTCGCTGGCTCATGCGACGGCTCACCGGTATTGCAACTCGTTTGGCGCGAGGTCACTGATGACTCGGTATACGACCCTGCGGATCGTCCGAATCCACCGTAGCTAATGCGGAAAATGGACGAATCGTGTAACTTCAGTTCGATACAGGATTACTTATTTTTTTGGGGGAATAGATGACCGACAGCGACGACGATCGTCGTAAATATTCGTCACTTGTAGTGGACGGAATGGACAAGGCGGCGGCACGCGCGATGTTGCATGCCGTCGGTTTTACCGACAACGACTTCCAGAAACCCCAGGTGGGTATCGCGTCTACCTGGAGTAATTTGACTCCCTGTAATACGCACATCAACGACCTGGCTGATGCGGCGGCCATGGGAGCTGATGAAGCAGGCGGCAAGGCTGTAACGTTCAATACTATTACTGTTTCCGATGGTATCTCGATGGGCTCACCCGGCATGCGATACTCTCTGGTCTCCCGAGAGGTCATCGCCGACTCCATCGAGACTGTGGTGGGCGCCGAGGGATTCGATGGCTTTGTAGCCATCGGAGGCTGCGACAAGAACATGCCAGGCTGTGCCATGGCCATCGCACGCCTTAATCGACCAGCCGTCTTTGTTTACGGTGGGACGATCCAGATGGGCAAGGAGCGGCGTGATGTGGTCTCAGTATTTGAAGCTGTGGGGCAACGCGCTGCCAACAAGATCTCTGACATTGAACTGAAGGAAATCGAGGCTACAGCCATTCCAGGACCAGGGTCCTGCGGGGGTATGTACACGGCCAACACAATGGCTTCCTCTATCGAGGCCATGGGGCTCTCCCTACCCAACTCATCAGCGCAGGAAGCGGTCTCAGAGAATAAGCGAACCGACTCATACCGGGCCGGTGAAGCGGTCGTGAACCTGCTGGACCGTGGCATCAAACCGTCTGACATCCTCTCAAGGGAAGCTTTCGAGAACGCGATTACCGTGTCGATCGCCCTCGAGGGATCTACCAATGCGGTGCTGCATCTCCTCGCGATTGCCCATGCCGCGCGCATCCCGCTGTCGATTGATGACTTCACACGCATCGGCAGACGCGTACCTGTGCTCGCGGACATGCGACCCGCCGGCCAATATGCGATGAGCGAACTGATCGAAATTGGCGGTATACAACCACTGATGAAAACACTTCTGGCAGAAGGCTTGCTGCACGGTGACTGCATGACAGTAACAGGGCATACTCTGGCAGAGAACCTGGCAGAGGTAGCACCTTACCCGGCATCACAAAAAATTATCCGTCCTCTCGATGATCCCATCAAAAAGGATAGTCACCTGGTGATACTGCGGGGCAATCTTGCACCCGATGGTGCTGTAGCGAAGATCACGGGCCATGAAGGACTGAAATTCAGTGGCACCGCACGTTGCTTCCATGGTGAAGAAGCTGCAATGGCGGCAATACTTGATGGGACTGTTCAGAAAGGTGACGTCGTCGTGGTGCGTTATGAAGGCCCGCGGGGCGGACCCGGGATGCGCGAAATGTTGTCTCCCACCAGCGCAATTAACGGTCGTGAACTGTCTGCCGATGTCGCCCTCATTACAGATGGGAGGTTTTCGGGAGGCTCGCACGGGTTTGTCATCGGACACGTCACACCAGAAGCGTTTGACGGAGGCCCGATCGCGCTGATCGAAGATGGAGATCAGATTACAATTGATGCCGAAGCTGCGACGATGACACTTCACATCGACGATGAGACCATGGCGGCGCGAAGAGGCGTGTGGGAACAGCCTGAGCCCTATACAGACCGGGGTATTCTGGCGAAATATGCCCGCCTCGTCAGCTCTGCATCAGACGGCGCTGTGACCGATGGCATATAGATCTTCCCATGAGCGTGGTCGAACCCGATTCTTTCGGCCGATCCAAGTGCCGGGGTTGCAAACAGAATATCGCTAAAGGCAGCTTAAGATTTGATGAACAACTACCGATTCCCTTTGCTGACGGCGACATGTCCCTGTGGTTACACCTTCCATGTGCTGCGTTCCGGCGTCCGCAAGTACTTCTTACGACAGTGAACATTGCACCTCTAAAAGATCGTCAGTGCCACGACCACCTGACTGAAATCTCCCACATTGGAACAGAAGTTTCTCGACTCAAACGAATTGCAGAAACAGAGCTGTCGCCCAACGGTAGAGCCCGTTGCAAGAGTTATAAGGAACCCATACCCAAGGACTCGTGGCGAATCCGACAAGAGCACTTTGGAGAAGGCGCATCTACTCCGAGTGGCAATATCCATCTGGGCTGTGTAAACCTCTTCTTCCCGACGAACGAAACCGTGCTTGTAAGAACACAGTACTTCGCGCCATCACTCACAGAGGCGCAGCTTCCCGACATCAATGGTACCCGACAATGAGGGGCTGGCTGGACAAGTGGATCGAGATGGGCTCGCTGCGAATAGCGCTGCATGTCACCGCGTTCATCTATATCCTGCTTACGCCGTTTTCAACACCCAAGCGGGTCCTGGAGACCACTTCTGAGTTATTCTGGGGTGGGGTCCTGCCCGCGACGACACCGCTGGTGATCGTCGTGCTTCTTTTTGACCTGCTGATGTGCCTTGCGCTTAGAGGTGACAGCGAACCTGAACGACGCGAACTTCTCGGCCGAACAGCGGTTATCCATGTATCCCTGGTCGCTGTGCTCATCATCTTGTTCCTGAATTCTCTGTCAGGGGTCCTGTTCTGAGTCACGCACGCAAGTTGACTGTCAGACGTCCTATAGGACTTCGGTTGTCATCTTATGCAACATCGATGCTCAAACCAGGTCACGAAACAGGCCGTTCACCGGTTTTCAGTGTGTCACATGCCTCAATGCGTTAAGATTTCGAAAGTGGAAACATACTGGCCGGCTATTCTTTGAACTTCGCCTTTCTGCTTTACAAGTACTTCCCTTACGGGGGCCTGCAAAGGGATTTCATTCGTATTACGCGGGAGTGCCAACGTCGTGGCCATCAGGTACGCGTCTATACGCTGAGCTGGGAGGGAGATCTGCCCAACGACCTTGATGTCACTGTGGTTCCAGTAGATGCGATGTTCAATCACGTCAAATACCAGAAGTTTACGGACTGGGTACAGAACGCGCTAGCCGTCGATCCTGTCGACTGCGTTGTCGGCTTCAACAAGATGCCCGGACTCGACATCTACTACGCAGCAGACTCCTGTTATGAAGAGAAAGCTCGCTCACAGCGTCCTTGGCCCTATCGACTTTTGCCTCGGTATCGCCATTTCTCATCATACGAAGATGCAGTATTCGGTGTACGAAGTAGTACCGAGATACTGATGATCTCAAACACCCAGATGCCCTACTTCCTCAAGCACTACGGTACGCGGCGAAGCCGGATGCAGCTGCTCCCACCTGGTATTTCCAGGGACCGAATCGCACCTCTGGACGCCGATAACTTGCGTAATCATATTCGTGAATCGCTAGGTATCGCACCCAATGAAAACATCATCCTGTTTGTTGGTTCTGGCTTTATCAAAAAAGGGCTCAATCGAGCCATTCTCGCTATGGCATCGTTACCCGATCAATTGCAATCCCGCACTCGTATGTTGGTGATTGGCGAAGATCGTGCTGGGCCCTTTGCAAGGATGATTAAACGCCTTGGTCTCACGGACCACATTGAACTCCTCGGCGGTAGGGCAGACGTTCCCCAATACCTGCTTGCAGGGGATCTTCTGTTGCATCCAGCAAGCGATGAAAACGCTGGAATGGTATTGCTCGAAGCAATGGTCGCCGGTATTCCGGTACTGGCAACTGACGTTTGTGGCTATGGACATTATGTGGTCGAAGCCGATATGGGTGCACTGGTCAGCAATCCCTTCTATCAGGAAGAATTGGATGAGAAGCTAGCGACGATGCTGCTGTCAGGTAACACCCGCAAGTGGCGAAAGAATGGCCGGCAGTTTGCCGAGACAGCAGATATCTACTCGCTACCCGTCGCTGCGGTGACCGCCATCGAAAAGATCATGCAGGTCGCAGAACCTAGCACAACCTTGCATTTTTCTCCGAACCCATCTCCAGACAACTCAAATCCCAACCAACTGTCGTCGTAACAACGGCGCCTAGTAGAGCGGTTTATAGCCCTCTGGCCGAGTTTTGAAGCGACGGTGAAACCACCAGTATTGCTCCGGACGCTGTCGAACAGCCTCCTCAACTATTGTGTTGATGGTACAAGCGTCTGTTTCAAACGAACCTGATGGGAACCCTGTAAGCGGTGCCCGAAAATGGAGTTCATAGGTCTGCCCATCGTCAATTCTGAAATGTGTAAACGGAACGACCAAACAATCAGTCATTTGTGAAATTCGACTGACCGCCGTCATCGTCGCCGCCGGTACGTCAAAAAACGGTACGAACACCGCGTTCCTAGCCCCATAGTCCTGGTCCGGCCCATACCAGACCACTTGTCCCGATTTGAGGCTTCTTATCAATGCACGTATATCGTCACGCCGGATGGTTTTCTGGAAATGGCGATCCCGGCCACTGTACATTGCTGCTTCTATCACCGGGTTGTCGTTCGCGCGATACATGACTTCCAGTTTAGGGATCCTTCGTGACAGGAACGCCCCAGCGATATCTAGGGTGGCCATATGCAAGCCCAACAGGATGACGCCTTTCCCTTCGTCGATGGCACTAAGTAGGTGGTCCAGCCCCACATAACGTACCCTCGATGAAATCCGGTCAATGTCACCGAGCCATGATGTTGCAATTTCGACCATGCTCATGCCGCCAGATATAAAGACATCTTTCACCAACGTTTGTCGTTCGTGATCTGACAATGACGGGAAACACTGAGAAAGGTTCACTTCAACGACGCGACGACGGCGACCACCAATGCGGTATGCGACACGTCCAAAGCTTTTTCCCAAAGACTGACGAACAGTATGAGGGCACCGGGCGATACACCACATAAGGCCATATAGCAGCCAACTCAGCCAGTAATGAGGGTGCCAAAGTCCCATGTGATGACGCCAATCTCTCCTCTGAATCTAAGCGATTATACCCTTCGTATGCTCTTAACAGCCGGGTTTTGGGCAAGTCTTGTCATATTGCTATACTGTTGCCCAACCTTCCGTAACGTCTATCGTTGATGAGCACAGTCCCAGCCACCGCAACGATTATTGTCCGAAACGAATCTCGTAATATCGTGGAGTGCATCAATAGCGTCTCATTTTTCGATGAGGTGCTCGTCGTGGACTCGGGTAGTATCGATGATACGGTTGCCAAAGCGAACCAGTTAGGGGCACGTGTCATTGTCAACCAGTGGCCTGGCTTTAGCCGACAACGCCAGTTCGCTACGGAAAACGCATCCAATGACTGGGTATTCTCAATCGATGCGGATGAGCGCGTTTCGGACGAACTTCGGCACGCGATTGAGCAAGTATTTAAAGATGGGACCAAGCTGGACGGCTATCAGATCAATCGACGCAACCACTTTATGGGTCAAGCGCTCGCACATGGTGAAGGTTATCCGGATTGGTTGCTACGCCTGTTCCATCGAGGAAGGGCCGAGTGGAGCCATGATGCAGTGCATGAGCGAGTGAAACTAATCGGAAGAATTGGAAAAATCAAAGGTGATTTGAACCACCGCTCACAAGAATCACTGGCCGCGTACTTCCACAAGCAGAATATGTACACCTCGCTACAGGCCAAAAGCATGTGGGAATCAGGACGAAGGTCGAGTCTGTTGAAAATCGCCGCGTCACCCACTGTCCGTTTTTTGAAGTTCTACGTCATGCGTCTCGGATTTCTCGATGGAGTCCCAGGACTTGTCCATATTGCGATCGGTTGTTTCAGCAGTTTCGCAAAGTATGCGAAGCTGAGAGAACTCGAGATCAATGGCGGTGCGGATCTCCCAGAAGACGATCCGATTTCGCCAGTTGTGGGAAAAGCCGGATCCATAAACCCGCAACGGCAATCGTAGCAGAGCCCCCAAAGACCACCGCGGGGACCAGACCGCAGTGACGTCCAATTCAAACTCTCCAAGTTCATTCGATGCACTGATAAAGAACACGTTCACCGCACTGACGCGCCCCCGAATCTGGTCAGGCGTTTCCAGTCGAACCAACACGTGGCGAATATAAACGCTGGTCATGTCCGCGGTTCCCGTGAGGATCAATGCAAGGAGCGATAGGTAAAACCGTGTCGAGAGTCCGAAAACGACGATCGATATATCGAAGACCACGACGTTGCCAAACAACCAAACACCAAAGTGCCTGCTGATGGGGTAGAACGCCAGAGCAATCGTGGTTAGCGCTGCCCCAATAGCAGGTGCTGTTCGCAACAATCCCAGTCCCTCTAGGACAATTGGCCGGCTTCGTCGATCTGGGCATCTCAGGTAGCCGCACCAGGAAGATAAAAACAACAGATAAGGTCAGCGCCACCACTGGTTGCGATGAGCCCTGACGAGGAGTTGGTCGAAACGGCATTCGGAACCGCAAACCTGGGAATCACGTTGAGTATAATAGCCTGGCTATTTGGCATCGCAAACGTACGCGCAGCGCCGAAAAACAAGAGGACTGCAAACACCACCCAGACTTCGCGCAGCCCCGCCACCGAAAATCACAGCAATAGCAACGTACAGACCATATCACCGAAGTAACAGAGCGCGAGAATGGTGCGTCGATTAAAGCTGTCCGGCAGGCAGCACACGAACCACAAACGGCAGGAACTGCACAAGACCGATCAACCCAAGATCAAGTGGACCACCCGTAATGGCACACACCTGCACCCGATAGCGACGCTCTTCATCTGGATTGCGACCGTTATCAGGAAACAAGCACCGAGATGATATCGGCACGTTGCAAAAGCCAACGCCCGCGCATCTAATTTCCGCTCTACAGGTTCTGCCATGCGATTAATCAGTCCGGACGCTATGAGCTGATGACTGCATCATCATTCTGATACGCATCCCGGAAGTGCTGCCGGCAGACAGAGACGTAACGATCGTTGCCACCAATCTCAACCTGCGCCCCCTCCGTCACCACCTTGCCAGCTTTATCCATCCGCAAGACCATTGTCGCCTTACGCCCACAGGCGCAGATCGCCTTGATCTCGCGCAGATTATCGGCCCATGCGAGGAGGTACTGACTACCTTCGAAAGGCTCACCTTGGAAATCCGTACGAATCCCAAAAGCGAGCACAGGAATATCAAGTCGATCACATACGTCCCCCAGTTCCCTGACCTGATCTCGCGTCAGGAACTGTGCTTCGTCGACCATGACACAATGAAGGGCGTTCCGTTCACAGACCTCGGTAGTGACAGCAAAGAGATTGTCCGTATCGGAAAAAGGGAACGCATCAGCGCTGATCCCAATTCGGGAGGTGATCTTTGCAGAGCCGTATCGATCATCGCGTGAAGGTGTCAGCAGTAGGGTATTCATTCCCCGTTCGCGATAATTGTAACTGGACTGTAGCAACGTCGTGGTTTTCCCAGCATTCATCGAGGAATAGTAAAAATAGAGTTTGGCCATAGGCCAACACTCTAACGATGTGTCGGTTAGATTGGTATCAGCGGGAAAGAGATTAACCAGGATCTATTTGATCAGGGATCAAATCGTGCAAGCTGATTGGAGCGGATCATCCCCTTTATATCTTGAACGTAGTCATAACCACGTTCTGAGTAGTGCTTCAAACCTTCTGCCAGAGCAATCCCAGCCGGCTCTGACGGTTTCAAAGTGGCGCGAATATGACGAAAGTCTGCATACGCACGATGGGAGTTGATATTATTCATATAGTGGCGAACGCCATCTGCGACAGTCGCGAATCTGGCCACCTGATGCGTACGACCGGCATCCCTGGACAAGGGAGTCAACCCGCAGCCGCTGCTGAAACACCAGATACCAAAAAAGTTATTGGCCTCACGAGCAAACCGGGACCTCCCCCAGCCTGATTCAGTCGCGCCTTGTGCGAGCACCAGCGAAACAGGAATCTCATCAACCCGCAGCATCAACTCGCGTATCAGAATAGCGAGTTTCAAATCGTCAGCCACCTTATATTCGCGCGCCAGAGAACGAAGACGCGCGCGGTGGGTCTCTTTCAGACGCTGTGACTGAATTGACAACAACCACTTTCGATCCCGGCGAATGTTTGCGTTGGCGGCATCGATCTTCGGTGCCAGAAAATCAAAGAACGTACGTTTTCGATCTGAGATGTTAGTGATGACACGAAAATCAGGCACGACCTCAACCACTTCACGATCGACATCTACCTCACTACCGGTTTCGTCGTTGGTCCTACCGAGCTCAAGCGAGATTGACGTTTGCGCTGAGCTCAATGCCACTTCCGCATCTTCCGTTAACGCTGCTTCCTGACGGAACGCGGCATCTTTTGGATACATCTGTACCCCCATGAGCAATACAGTGCAGAGTATGATTGATGTCCGTTTCACGCGCGCTATTGTACGCGTACATCACGAATTGTGAAGATATCTCCATATTCGGCGAACAAGGGCCAGAGTATTGATATCAGCAATACTGACTTATAAACGGTCGTTTAAGCCCCATTTCGATAATCAGACCAATTCAAATTCACGAGTACCTTACAGAACCGGATGAACGGTCATGGGTCCATTTTTAGAGATCTTCCGATAATACCGCCCCAACGACCTGACCACACTTGACCGGGACTGCGGTGGGATGACCCGGAGGTATCGGTAATGACATACTCCGGGCTCCCGCAAGAAAAACATCCTACGCAGGTCAGCCCTATGGCCTGCTTTGTGAAACACTGAACAAGCCAGGGGTTTCTAATGAAGCTGTTAGTAGCAAACCGAGGCGAGATAGCGATCCGGATCATCCGTGGAGCAGCAGAACTGGGACTGGGTACCGTGGCAGTGGCGCCAGCCGACGACTCCGCTTCCCTGCATGTGGTCAAAGCTGACGAGTCCGTTGAACTGCAAGGCACCGGCACCGCTGCGTATCTCGATATCGATCAGATCATCGCAGCCGCTACCGGCACCGGCTGCGATGCGATCCACCCGGGTTACGGGTTTCTCGCAGAGAATGCCGAGCTTGCACGACGTTGTACCGATGCTGGGCTCACCTTTGTCGGACCCTCACCCGAGATGCTGGAGCTCTTTGGCGACAAGGCCCGTGCGCGAAAAGCGGCCGTTGATGCCAACGTGCCAGTCATTCGTGGCATCGATCATGCTGTCTCTCTGGCGGAAGCCGAGGCATTCTTCAAAGCACTGGGTGATGGCCGTGACATGATGATCAAAGCCGCCCACGGTGGCGGTGGTCGTGGCTCCCGCATGGTGGAGAGTGCCGACGACGTTGCCGCAACCTATGAGCGTTGCCGTTCGGAAGCCGAGCTCGCCTTCGGCAATGGTGATGTCTACGTCGAGGAGTTCATTCGCGAGGCACGCCATGTGGAGGTGCAGATCCTCGGTGATCAGGCCGGCAACATCGTGCATCTGTATGAACGCGAGTGCAGCGTACAGCGACGCTTTCAAAAGATTATTGAGATTGCCCCGGCGCCAGCACTTGATGCGGGTCTGCGTGATCAGATCCTGGACGCCTCTGTGCGCTTTGCCGGTCAGGTTGGCTACACCAATGCTGGCACCTTTGAGTTTCTGGTCGACAGTAGCAGCGGCGATCAGCCATTCGCCTTTATCGAGGCCAATGCCCGGCTGCAGGTCGAACATACGGTCAGCGAAGAGGTCACCGGTGTTGATGTGGTACAGACGCAGTTACGGATCGCTCAGGGTGAGTCTCTCAAAGACATGGGGCTCACTGACGACAATCTGAGTCCTCGCGGTTACGCCATCCAGGCGCGAGTGTGTATGGAAAGCGTGCGTGAAGACGGCAGCATCAACCCGGAAGCGGGGGTCCTGACGGCCTACAGTGCACCCAGTGGTCCTGGCGTCAGAACCGACGGTTTTGGATACGCCGGCTACGAGACCAGTCTGATGTTCGATTCACTGCTGGCCAAGGTGATCGGCCATTCGCCCTCGCCAAACTTTGCCGACGCCATCTCGCGCATCTCACGCGCCCTCGCGGAGTTCCACATCGAGGGTGTCGATACCAACATCGGCTTCCTGCAGACCATTCTACAGCATCCGGACTTTGCCACCGGGGATGTTCACACCCGCTTTGTTGATGAACATCTGATGGAGCTCGCCAACGCCGATGCTCAGCCTCAGTTCGTCCCT
>MDTB01236842.1_pt1 | contig 32832 bp, 29 predicted proteins | sample 811161 | NCBI WGS metagenome assembly MDTB01 (sample SAMN05326650, study PRJNA326480) | marine metagenome | isolation source: seawater | place: Mediterranean Sea | collected 2009 | reverse complement strand
TTGAAAGACGACTTAAATTGTCCTTTAAAGGTTCTTTACGGAAACTAAGAATAGGAACATTATCAAAGAAATCAATATTTACCCTTCTAAGAGGAAAACCTCGAAAATCAGGAACTACTTTAAATCTAATTAAATTTTGATCAGCAAAATCTACTAAATCTTGAATTTTTTCAGTGTATGTTAAAGGCATAGTATAATAAATTTCATCAACCTCATTTTCAATAATAAAATCCTTAATCATTTTAAGATTTTCGCTTTTAACATTACTCTTAAAAGACAATTTATTTTCAGAAAATATTGCAAGTAGTTTTATTCCTAAAATATCATCAGAGAAAAAATAATCATGAAGACCTTTTGCAACATCACTTCCTCCAATAATTATAACTCTGTCATAGTTATATCCATATTTTCTATATAAGAAAATAAGTTTTATTGAGACATATCTCCATAAAAGTACTAAAATAAAAACTCCAAAATAAGTGAAATATAAATGTTCTCTTGAAAAGGGAGAGTCATCGTTTAGAGAAAAAAGAATAGCTGCTAAAACAAATACATTAATCATACCTGCGCGAATTAAATTAAAGAGAATTCTATCTATTCTCTTTAATCTTCTTATTGAATAAAGATCTAACATAAATGCAGTAAACATCCATATAAAATTAAAAATTACAAGTAGAAATGTATATCTATCGTCAGAAATATAAGAGCCAAACTTAAAATAATGTGATAGTAAAAAGGATATATTTATTAAAATAATATCTCCTAAAAAATGGATAAACCAAAAATATCTAGAATAGCCTTTCATTAATAACTAATAAAAACAAATATAAAAATAAAATTAACTGAGAAAGAAAAGTCTCAAATGATAAGTTAATTAGCTATTTTAAAAAAGATAGAATTTTTTTAGATACAGAACGAGTAAAAGAAGCCATAGGAAGAATAATAAAAAGAATAGCAAGAAATATCATAACTATAAATGATAATGTAACATTATCTCTAATAACAAAACAAATTGAAGTAAGTATAACACAATACATAACAGCAAAGAAGGCTGCCCAACCGTGATTAAAATTCTTATCCACTAAAAGATGATGAATATGATTTCTATCTGCTGCAAATGGAGATTTACCATTAAGTATTCGAACAATAAAAACTCTAAGGGTATCAACAGAAGGATATGCTATAACACATAGAATAAAAACAGGATTAATTGTGCCAGATTTGTCAATTGGAAAATTACATAGTTTAATAGCTGAATAAGCAATAATTACACCAATAACTAAACTTCCACTGTCGCCCATGAAAATTTTGGCAGGTGGTCTATTGTAAAACCAAAAAGCAAATAAAGAACTAACACCAGCAAAACATAAAGTTGCATCATAAAAATGATTGCTTATTAGAAATAAAATACCAAAAGAAACTAATATATATATGCCTAAAGAGGTTGCTAGTGAATCTAATCCATCAGTAAGATTAAATGAATTAATAATAAAAATAACAACAATCATTGAAAAGATGATTGATAATAAATATGGTAATTCATGAATTCCAAATAAACCGCTAAGACTTTCTATTCTTATATTACCAAAATATGTCAAACAAAATGCTACAATTATTTGAATCATAAATCTAAATCTTGATGAAAGAGAGGTTAAATCATCCGACAAACCTACTATAAACATAATAATACAAGAGGCAGTTATTATTATGTATGACAAAAATTTATCAAAACTTTTAACATCTAAAAAAGGAGAAACTGAACTTATTTGCTCTACATAATAAGTTAGCAAGAATAAATTAGATAATAAAAGACCTATAAAAATAGCAATGCCTCCAATATTTGGAGTAAAACCTTCATGAACATTCCTACCGCCACCACCAGCCAGTATTCTTTTTTTTATCGCAAGCTTTATCACTGAAGGCATTACAAGAAATGTTCCAAAGAAACTTATTAGAGAAGCAGTTATGATAAAAACCATAAAGCAAAAATAAGCATAAAATTAAAGTGTTAAACTAAGTATAAATACTTATGAATTATCTTCATTATATCCGTATCCATATCCATAATTATATGAGTATCTATAATTATACCCATACTTATAACCATAAGAATATCCGTAAGCATTTTTTTCTCCAACACTATTTAAAATTAAACCTAAATTTATTTTATTTTCAGCTTTTAATTTAGAAACATGCTTTAAAATCTCAGTATTTGTTAAATTACATCTAGTCATAAGTAAAACTGCATCAGCTAATGGAAATAAACTTTTAGTATCAGCCACTAACAATGTGGGTGCAGTATCAATAATTACATAGTCATAGTAATTTTTTGCATCATCAACTAATTTTTCAAAATTACCATTGTTAATTAAGTTAAGAGGATTAGGAGGGATAGAGCCTGAAAAAAGGATATCAAATGTAGGAAGAAGATCAAATTTATTTAAACAAGCTTTCTTCCAATCAAATTTATCATTTACTAGAAAATCAACTAAACCATCAATATTTTTATCTTCATCTGTATAATTATGAATCTGAGGATTTCTTAAATCACATCCTATTAGTAAAACCTTTTTATTTAAAGTTGCAAATGCCATTGATAAATTAAGAGCTGTTAATGTCTTTCCTTCTCCTTTAATTGATGACGTTATTAAAATTACATGCGAATTTTTGCTATCATCTAAAAGATATCTTGTATTTGACATCAACATTCTAAAAGATTCTGAAACAATAGATCTGTCACTAGGATTAGAAAACAACTTATTAGTAATTGATTCATCAAAAAATGGAATCTCTCCAACAATGGAGTCATGAAATCCTAGAGACTCAAGATCATCCCTTGAATAAATTTTTGTATTAATTAAAAATATAATATAAATAATAAAAATTGGTAAAATCAAACCTAATAAAGTGGCAAAGAGATAAATAAAATTAGATTGTGGTGCAAATGGAACATTACTGGATCTTGCAAATTCAACAACTTTAATTGTTGGCTTTGTAATAGCAAAGTTGACTTGCGCTTCTTCTCTTCTTTGTAATAAAAATAGATATAACTTTTCTTTGATTAGTTGGCTTCTTTCAATAGATCTTAAAATCTTTTCTTTTTCTGGAATACCCAAAATATCAGAACGATATGAGAGATTTTTATTTAAAAGATGATTTTTTGTTATTAATAATTGATTTTTATGAGATTTTATTGTTGTAAGAATATTACCTCTTTTGTTATATATATTTTCTTTAATTAATTTGAGAGAGGGATTATTTGATCCTGCGCTATTTACAAGATTTTGAAGTTTTAAAACATCAGTATTAAATAAGAAAATTAAATTATTAATATTTTCATCATTGAGACCCAAATTTACAGGAAGTAAATTAATAGTATCTAACTTAATATTATTTATAAGCATATTAGATAGTAATAATTGATTCTCTATTTTAAATAATTCTTCCTTTGCTTTAGAGCTATACTCTAAACTTAGCATAGAATTTGATGCTATATCAATTAAGTTATTTGTGAATTTATAATCTTTCTTTTTGGTCTCTATAGAATCAAGTTCATATGACAAGTCAATAAATCTAGAGTTTATAAAATCTATAGTTCTTTTATGTACTAGCTGAAGATCTCTAACTCCATCCTTATTGAATACATCAATAATTGAATTAATGATAGCCTCTGAAAATTCTGAATTTGGAGAAGAATATGTTAATTCGATTATATCACTTTTTTTACCTAAAATATTTGCTGAAAAGTTTTTATATAAATCATTAAATGCACTTTTTAATGTAATAAATTCAACATAGTAAGAGTTATTCTCATCGTTTTTAACAGATTTAATGTCCCAACTTATATCAAAAGGTAAGTTGTGCTTTGTAGAAAAGGTACTTAATCCATTAAAAACATATGTAGAGTCTGTATTTTCATTTATAATCTTTAAATTATCATCATTGAAAACAATCTGATAGCTGTATTCTTTAGGATTTTGATTATTTAAATGAAATTTAAATGGAAAACTTAATATTCTAGAAGACATTAAGGTACCAGTGTTATATAAAACTGTTGTTAGTTTTAAATCATTAATAACCTCAGATAAAATTGGAAACGATTTAATAACCTCAATTTCATTCTCAAGATTAACAGAATTTTTAATAAAACCATCAGCATCTGGAAAATTTATAGACTCTTCATTTTTATCAATTATTTTGATTTTTCCTTTTGTCTGAAACAATTTAGGAGTATATCTAAGATAGATAAAAGAAGTCAATAAAGAGATAATAAGAAAACAGAGGATCCATTTCCAAAATGCAAAATATTTAAAAAACTCTTTTTTAATATCAATTGTATCAGTATCTTTTGATAAGTATTCCATATTATTTATTTATTATTAAAAGAGTAATACTTAATAAAAGTGAAGCAATTGATGAGATTGTTTGTGGACTTCCAATAAAACCAGAACTTTTGACTTTATTAAAGTTAGGGTTTATAATAATAATATCATTATTCTTAACATAATAATAAGAACCTTTTAAAAAGTCAGAAGAAGTTAGATCTAATGTCTTTGTGGAAGTACTTCCATTTACGTGACGTATTATTTTAATTTCCTTTTTTTTACCAAAAGAATTTATATCTCCAGCATAACCAATTGCTTGTAAAAGAGTCAACTTTTCATCTAATAATGTATATGTTCCTGGTGCACTGACCTCTCCAAGAATAGTGTACTTTGCATTTAAATGTCTTATATTAACTAAAGGATCATTAAGATGATTTCCAGATACTAATTTATTAGTTATGATTTGTTCTAAATCTTTAATAGTTTGGTTTTTAACGTTAATTAATCCTAAATTAGGGAAATTAATTTCATAATTTTCACTTACAACATATCCATTAATCTGCATTAACTCTAATGATGGCTGGTTATTTATAATAAGATTATTATATGGAACTGTAGCGTTTGGTAAATTGGAGAAAACATCAATCTTTAAAACATCATTTATTTGTAAAAAATTTGGCTTTTCCCATTCGGAATTTTTTACATTATTAAATTTTGAAATGTCTTGTAAATACACAACATCTTTTTTACTAGTGCATCCAAAAAAAACACTTAGAAGATATATGTAAAATAAATTTTTCAATCTAGAAATTTTAAACAAATATAGCAATATAGCAATCATTTAGTTCACATTTTTTATAATTATAATTTCAATTAAGGCAATAATTTACTATATAAATTCTTCATATCATCTACAAGTCTTAAATATGAATATCTATTTTGAACATGATTAAAACCACAAGATGAGAAAGCATTTCTTAATTTATTATCTTCAATTAGTTTTAATAATTTATTAGAAAAAGCAAGTACATCATTCTTATCAACAATAAAACCATTTTTATTTTCATCAACAACGTCTTCAATACCTCCAACTCTAGTGCAAACAACAGGCTTGTTAGCTGCTAAAGCTTCTATTATTGCAACTGGAGTACCTTCATTTAAAGAGGTGAGAGTTACAATATCTAAACCAGAATATACGACATCAATATCTTTAATCCAAGATGTAAAACATAAAGTTTTATCATGAATAGCATCATTATGATCAGTAAAATTAATTTCATGAATATTACAATAAGATTTTAATTTACTCATGTCTTCACCATCACCTACAATAAAAAATCTTAGTTTCTTGTTTGTTTTATTTTTGACTATTTTTATCATATCTAAAAAAAAAGTATGATTTTTTATAGCTGTTAATCTTCCAACAATACCAATACCTAATTCACCTTTATTAAGATTATATTTTTCTCTAAAAACATTTCGTTTTTCACTAATTTTTTCTTGAAACTTTTTCAAATCAAAACCTAAAGGAATTACCTTTATTTTTTTATCTGAGCAGATATTAAACTTGTTAGATAGTTCTTTTTTTTGTTCATTACTAATTGCAATTATACAAGTAGACTTATTAGCAAGAAATTTCTCAATCAAAATATAGAGATTAGTTTTAAATTTACTAAAATAAGAATGAAAAACATGTCCATGAAATGTATGAATTATTACTGGAACTTTTTCAGAATAGGCCGCAAGACGTCCTAATGCACCTGATTTAGCAGCGTGTGTATGTACTATATCCGGTTTAAACTCTTTGATAATTTTTTTTATTTCATAGTATGCTTTGATGTCATTAAAAATATTTATTTCACGATACATATGTTTAACATAAGTTGCATTTATTTCATATTTATTAATAATAAACTCTGAACTTGCTTCTGATTCTAATTTTATTCCCGCAACAAGAAGTGTGTCATATTCATCATCCATAAATTTTGACAAATATGTTACATTGTATGTAGGACCACCTAAATTTAATCTATTAATAATTCGTAATACCCTTTTTTTCATTAAGTATCTATTTTAAGATATATTCTATTTAAAAAAATCAGGTTTTTTTGGTAAATCATTAAATAGACTATATAAAAGATTTGAATTTGGAAAAATGATTAACCAAAACGTTAGAAAGACAACAACAATATCAATATAAAGAGAAATTTTTTCACAATACCAAATCTCTAATTTCCCTTTATATGGAGCTATTTTATTAGAATAAAAAACCTCAAGTTCTTCACCAGAACTTTCAAGCAAACTCTCTTCATCTCTAAAAGCTAATGAACCAATTCCTGATAAGCCTGGTAAAATATTATTTATTTTCTGTTTTACTTCTTCAGAATAAAGATTATATGTTTTTTCAATAAGTGGTCTTGGGCCAACTATAGACATATCTCCAAATAAAATATTTAAAATTTGAGGAAGTTCATTTATTTTTGTAAACCTGAGAAATCTACCAAAAGGGAGTATTCTTGGATCATTTTTTGCGGTATAAATTCCTGTTCCAATATTTGGACTATTTTTTATCATAGTTGCAAACTTATAGATATGAAAGTAATCCCCTCCTTTTCCAATTCTTTTTTGAAGATAAAAAATCTCGCCTTCGCCAGTAATTTTAAGAATAAAAGCAATTGGTATAAGAAATGGAGAAAGTAATATTAAAGCTAATAAAGAAAAAAAAATATCAAGTATTCTTTTAATATATAAATACATAATATTAGTTAAGGTTTTTTAAATGATGATTCAAAAGTATTGTCTCCACTTTGAAAAAATTCAGAATACCATTCTAAAGTATATTTAAGCCCTTCTTGCCAACTTATTTTTGGAGAATAACCTAAGTCATTTCTAGCTTTAGTAATATCTGGACATCTTCTTTTTGTTGAACCAGGAAAAGTGGGAGCAGACTTGTAAATACCATTAAAACTAAAATAATTACCTGCTTCCATGATAAGATTTTCCATTGATATTTCATCTTCAGTTCCAATATGATAAATTTCACCATTTGATTTTTCATTTTCCATAGCAAGAATTGTACCATTTACAGCATCATCAATGTAGCAAAATGCACGAGTTTGATCGTGACCATACATTAAAAATGGAGATTCGTTAGATAAAAAACGTTCTGCTAAATGGGGAATAACATGCTTAAAACCCATTCTTGGACCAAATACATTATGGTATCTTACAATACAACACTCAAAATTAAACATCTTGGAATAATTTAAAAATCCAGACTCTCCAAGCATTTTTGTAACTGCATAAGTATATCTTGGGTGAGCAATATCACCAATAGTTAGAGGAATATTCTCAGGAGTTGGAATTTCATAGCCAAATCGATCAATTGTTCCCGCATAAGCCTCACTAGTGGAAGTGAAAAGAACTTTTTTAACATTTGTTGTTTTAAGCCATTCAAGAGTGTTAATGATTAACAAGGAATTTATTCTAATTATTTCATGAGGAATCTCCAGAGTATTATTAACACCAACTACAGAAGCTAGCATATAAAAATAATCATAATCTTTTTCTAACAATTCGAATGTTTTGGAATCAGTAAAATCTCCAACAATCAAATTACAGTTGTTATTTTTTATTAAATCATTAATATATTTATCTTTTTTTCCTCTAAATAAATTATCAGCAATAGTTACATGATTCTCATCTAACTCCAATAAACTTTTGGCTAAATTAAAACCTATAAAACCTGCACCTCCTAAAATTAAAATTTTTTTCATTTTCATATAAATTTATTTTATATCTCCTCTACCTAAAACATAAACAACATGTTTCTTTTTCAGTAATGTAATCTCTTTTGTATTTAGAATACCAATAGTATCATAAATAATTAAATTATCCATATCAATTAAACGATCTATTAAAATCTTATTATCTGCATATTCATTATGACCAGTAGAAAAAACAATAATATCATAAGAAAAAGCTAGAACGTCATTTAATGAATTATTTACTTTCATTTCTTTTTCTTCCCAATAAGAAACAAAAGGATCGTGTAATTGTATTTTAGCATTTTCAGAAATCAAACAATTATAAAATAACTCAACAGGAGTATACCTAGTGTCTCCAACATTACTTAAATATGAAACTCCTAATAAAAGAATTTTTTTATCTTTTAAATCAAAAGATATATTCTTTTTTAAAAAATTAAAAGCATTTTGAGGCATTTTATCATTAATTTTTACTCCCATTTCACTCTGACCTAAACCTACTTCTGAATTAAACATATTTTGTTTAGACCAGCTAGCTAAAAGTGGATCTTTAGTTAAACAATACCCACCAACTCCAATTCCAGGAAGCATTATATTTTTATGAGTAGGTCTCATCCTAATTGCTTTAACAATCTCATATAAATCAACTTCTGCTAATTCTGCAAATCGTGACCACTCAACCATAAATGCAATATTCATAGCTCTAAAAGAATTTTCTAAAACTTTAGCCATTTCAGTTGCATTAGTACCATTTAATCTAGTTAATGGAAATGTTTTGGTCGAAATAATAGATTTTAAAAAATTCTCTGTTGCAATTTCACTTTTTTTATCAATACCTGAAAAAACACGATAAAAATTTTGAATTGAATCAATATAATTTGGACCAGGCATTACCCTTTCATATGAATGCCCTATTTTTATTTTGTCTGAACTCAGCCCCCTTTTAATTAGCTCTTCCTTAATTATAGGTTTCACAATTTGATCACATGTTCCAGGAGGAACAGTAGTTTCAACTAAAATAAGAGCATCTTCTTTACAATTTTCTCCAATAATCTTAATAGCTTTTCTAAAAGGATTAAGATTTACATCATATGAAATTAAATCCTTCATTTTAGATGATTCTTTATCAACATCTAAATTTATGTCAACTATAATTACATCAGCCTTTGAATATGCATAAGGATCCCAAGTAGCATATAAATTACGTTTTCTTTGTGATTCCTTAAAAAATTTTGCAATTTTTTTATCTGAAGAAACTACAGGGAAAACCCCATCATTTATAGATTCAATTTTCCAGTAGTTTTCTTTGTTTTTTAAATCTACACCAATAACAGCATATTCTTCATTTAAAGCATTAGAACATATTAAAGACATAACAGCACCTACAAAGCCTAAACCTTGAACAACAACTACTGGACTATCTTTATGATTATCTAAAAATTTATTAATTGATAAAGAATCATCATTGACTTCCGGTATTTTATATTTTTTAGAATTTATTATACTTTCTGAAATCAAAATTTAGGAATTTTTATTCTACAAAAATAACTATTAGATTATTAAAAAAAACAAGTATAAATACGTATTTATAAAAAAAAATTTGTTTATATCTATTTTGGTATTTTTCTTTTAATGTTAATTGACTCCAATATCATAAAAATGAAAACTATTGGAACTAATACTTGAATTTTTTGCCTCATAAATAAAATTAAATTATCACCTACACCATAAGAAAGAGATACTACAACTATTATAGAATAATAAACTGAAAATCTAAACAGATAATAATATTTAGAAACTCTAATAAACATAAAGTTTTTTATAAATAAAATAAACATTCTAATAAAAAGAATAAACCAAAAAAGATTTTCAATTGCCATAACAAATCCAAAACTATTTTTAATGTCAAAAAGAAAAGGCCTCAGTAACGTTGTAAAGAACCTCTCAATAAAATTCATTTCTTTCATATCAACTGAATAAGTACCCCCAACGTTTGATGCAATTTCAACCCTTCTTTCGAAGAAATCAAATAAAAGTTCTGTGTTTGCAATACCAAATACATTTTTAATTAATAAATAAATAAGTGGCAAAAAAGAAAACAGCAAAGTATACATAACTAATTTTTTCAAAAATTCAAATTTTACATTTTTTAAAAAATTTGAAAGAAAGACAAAAGACAATAATAATGCAATTGCTATATGGGGTCTAACAAAGAATGCTAATATAAAAGAAAATAAAAATAATTTAAAAGATATCATTTTCTTGTCGTATACATATAAAATAATATTGGTAATAGAAAAAAACATTAAACTATCTTTTCCAATCATTGAAGTATAAAAGTGAACGCTTGGCAACAACATTAAAAACAATAAAACAGGTAAAGCAAAAAAACTAAAGCGAAGATTTTTTTCAGAATACAGAAGAAAAATTTTTGAATATGCAAATAGTCCAAAAAAACTAAAGAAAAGATAACAACTAAAATATCCAAAATTCAAATAATTGATAAGAAAATAACAAATAATATAAATAAAATCTGTACTAATAAATCCAAAATTTGAAAGGTCATCTGCTTCTGTTGCAACAAGGAAATATTGATTTGCATCAAATAAATCATGTAGAGATAATTGAAAATACAAAACTGTAGAAATACAATGTAAGGTTACAATAAAAAGTAGTTGATTAAATTTATTGAATTTCAGAAATTTAACAATAAATGTAAATGTAATAAATACAAAAATGATAGTCCAAAAAAAGTCATTTATTCCAAAACTATATATAGAACTCATTTTACTTTACCATTAAATTATTAAAGATTTTTTCATAGGAACTAAAAAAAACATCAATACTAAAATTATCTTTTATATAATTTGAGGATTTATTTTTATAATCTGAATACATATCTTTTTTTGTTAACTCAAATAATTTTGCAGAAAACATCTCAATATCATTTGATGAAAAAACAAGATCATTTTCACCATTATAGTCATCTTCAGTTTGAAATCCAACTAATGGTATCTTGGCCATTCCAGCTTGTAAGCCTGCAATACCAGTATTCATTTTAATCATTGCAACAACAAAAATATCAGATAAAAAAACAAGTTGTTCAGGTTTTTCAATTAAACCAGCGAAAATTACATTGTCTGATAAATTATAATCTACAACTAATTTCTCTAGAACTGCTTTATCTGGACCATCACCACAAATAATATACTTAAAGTCATGAAAATTATACTTTGTCCTTAACAAACTAAAACCTTTCAAAATTAAATCATATTTTTTTTCAAAAACTCTTAGCCTTGCAATTGACATATAGATAATCTCATTATTATTTTTAAGTTTAAAATTAAGTTTTTCTGAATTAATATAACTTAGGTCAGGTTTAACAATTGGAACAGCAAATGGAACAAACTCTATTTTTCTTGCAAATGATTTATTTTTAATAATATTAATTTCAGATTTTTTAATCTCATAAATTAAAAGATCAACCAAAGACCAGCTTAAAGAAAAAATTATCTTATTGTAAAATTTTAACAAATGCCAATTTGTATGATACGTTTCAACATATTTTGTTTGTCTGTTAAAACAAGAAAAAACCTTCCAAAACAAAAAATATAAACTTGACATATTCATATTAATATGAACAATATGAAAATTAAATATTTTTAAGCGTTGATAAAGAAAAAGAGCTATAATTGGAGAAAAAATATATAATATTAACTTAACAAATATTTTATAACTGTTGCTTGAATATTTATTAAATTGAAAAAGACTTTTAGTTTTGATAATTGGATTTAATCTAGCTAAATTTGAATTATCATCTTCATATTTAGTGAATGAAAAAATTGTAATCTCATTTTGCAAACACAAATGATTTGACAAATTAACAATAATATCTTCTGCTCCTCCTCGGCTTAAAGATGGCACAACATGAAGTATTTTCATTTATTTAGTGATTTTATTATTTAAATAAAAAGCTAATAAAAAAATTGTTAGCATAAATAAGGGGGTAATAAAGAGATAATCTGAAAAATCATATTTATAGAACACTAATAAAAAGATTATTGCAAAAACAAATAAAGGAACAAAAACAAATATAAGTAAAGATGATTTAACATTAAATTCAGTAATCCATTTTAAAGATATTTGAGAAAGGTATATATACATAAGATAACTAATTCGGTAAATCAAAGCCAATAAAAATGATTGAATAGTAATTAAAGAAAGATCAAAAGTTTCTAAAAAATTAAATGGATTAAGCAAAAATAACAATACAAATAAAAATGCAAATAAAATTAGAACAAAATAATATGATAAAACATTAGTCGCAACATTTCTTAAAGTAAATCTATTATCAAGAGTCTCTTTTAAAAAAAAATTAACTAAACCATTTGAAATCAAAACTATTGGCATAAAAAACTTAGCTGTTATAGCATAAAGGCCAGACAATAAATATAGTTCGTAATAACCAAAAAACAATACTGGAAACCAATCTATTATCATAGCTAGTAATCTTAATGAAAAAGCTACAAACCAACTTCCTTTAAAAAAATTATACCTTTTTAACTTTAAAGAAAATATACGCTTAGGTATTAGCAATAACATAATCAATACAGTTAAAATTAAACTTAGAAAAAAGAAATAAAAAACACTTATTTCAGATGAAGTATTAATTAAAAACATTATCCAAAAAAGTATTACAGGAAGTGATAAAAATAATTGCCCAAAAAAAGCTTTTCCATCTTGAAATAAAAATCTAGCTATTTTTTCAACAAAAACCATTATTGACATATACATAAACAAATAAAAACAATCTAGATAGCTGTATTTAAAAAAGAAAAATAAGGACAAAACAATAACAGTTGCAAGAAAAAAATGATAAAATGTTGCGCTTATAGATAATTCATTTATATGATTAATAGAATATTTTTTTTGTGCTAATTCTGGAATACCTAAAGAAATTAATGAAAAAGAAATAAAAGCGATAGACATATCGAAACTAAATTCACCTAGAAATGATAATCCAAATTTATTGGTTAAAAATAAAGCAGCAAAAAAGCTTACTAAAGCAGAAAAAATTTGAATCCCAACTATTGATGATATATATTTTAACTTTGTACTCATAAAAAAATTATATTTCTCAGAAAAGGTATAAAACTAATTTTTCTTTTCATTTCTCGTAATAATTTCCATCAGAATATCAGTAGTTTTTTTTCCAAAACTAGCCCATGTAAGTGATGAAAAGTCTTCGGCTGATCGCATTCCAATTTTTTTAATCAAAGTAAATTCTCCTATTAGAAAATCAATTTTTCTACTAATCTCAGAAGAACTTGCTTTAATAATAAAACCATTTTCACCCTCATTAAACAATCTCTTATCTGTCGAAACCTCAGATGCAACTACAGCTATTCCGGAAGCAGCAGCTTCAACCACAACTCTACTAAATCCTTCTGATAGTGATGGAAAAATAAAAACATCACATTTTTTAAACCAATCACTTGGATTGACATAACCGTGATAATAAATGTTAGGATATTTGCTTATATATTCATCTATTAAAATTTTCATATCCTCATAAATTGATCCACATATGTGAAGTTCTGCTTTAGAACTATCTATTTTATCCCATGCATCTAAAATAAGATGAACTCCTTTCATTTGAGTAACATTTCCTACATATAAAAACTTAGTTTTACCTTCTCTAGAATATATATTTTTTTTTTGAAATAATGTTCGAATCAAAACCCATTGGTGTAATAAAAACATTACTTTTATCAAAACCATCTCTGATATAGCTTTTCATAGACTCTTCAGAATGAGCAATAACATAATCAACATATTTATATGTTTGGCAAGATCTTTCTAATAAATCATTATCCCAAATTGAAGGCTTTTTGTTATTACCATAAAGGTTATTAAGAATCTTAATATTCTCTGATGCATTCATTTCTGCAGCATGTAAAATTGTTGTAAATCCTAATTCTTTAGCTTTTTTAAATGACATTTTAAGTCTTGGAACACCATAAAAAAAGTTATTACTTTTTGTTTTATTTATTTTGATAGAAACCAGAAAATCAAAAATCAATTCTTGCCAATATCTGGCTCTGAAAGACACGAATAAATATTTTTGGACAGCAGTTAATATTCTAAAAAGAAAGGAACCAAAAATAAACACACTTTCTTGACGTGAATATGTTTTATCATTAAATTCTGATTTGTTTCTTAGATAGACTCTACCAAGAATTTTCTTTTCTAATGATTTTATTGCAATATTTTTAATTTCAAGTCCTTTTCCGTATGATTGACCATAATCAGTCATAAATGCAATATCAACTTTATTCATTTTTAATTTTAATTATATACTATATTTCATCTATAGAAATAAATCTAATTTTCTTATTTCTCAAAATATTAATTGATTTTAATAATAGATTTTTAGTTGTATCGTTATGAAGTAAGTCATAATAATGAGTGGCTAGACATATAATACCATCTTTTTTCTCATCAATATTATTTAATGTCCTAATTACATATTCTTGATTAGCAACATAACTTATTGGAATAGATGATATTTCATTTAAATTATTAATTTTTCTTGGAGAAAAATAAAATTCTTTTGATAAAGAAAAAATCCTGTTAAGTGAAAAAAGAAAAAAATAGTACAAATTACTAAATGACATTTTTCTTTCGTAAAATATATGAGAATAAGAAACAAATAAATATTCAAAATATTTACTAACTATTTCAGAATTTCTTAAGTTAATTGAATTGTTTGGTGAAGAAAAACATTTTAAATTAATATCTAATTCATCATTAATCATTTGTATGTTCTTTGGTATTTTTTTTTCATCAATTAAAAATTCCATTTCTTTATAATGATGATGAATTCCATGCATTCCAATTCCAATGAGTTTATTTTTAATTTTTAACTTCAAATAATTCATTAACTCTTTATTATCAATGAATAATCCTTCTGCAGAAAGTGTTTTCCAAAAAAAATCGCCATTTTGTTTTGCCCAAGTTTTTTGTGGGTTTATTAAATCTGGTATAACAAAAAAATTAATAGGAATTTTATTTATAATTCCAGAATAGGCTTTTTCTATCTCATCAATATTAGATGAGATATTTAAATCATCATCTCTGATAATTGCAATCATATTATTTTTTGTATAAATTAATTACTCTAACAATATGTTCTAGTTCATCAACTTTCAAATAAGGGTCAATTGGAAGACTAATAACTTCATTATGAATTTTTTCAGTAATTGGGAAGGATTTTTTGTTAAACTCTTTATATGCTAATTGCTTATGTGGAGGAATTGGATAATGAATAATTGTTTCTATACCATTCTTTATAAGATAATTTTGGAATTTTTTTCTTTCTTTAACTCGTACAACAAATAAATGCCATACATGTTCCTTCTCAACATTAACAATTGGAAGTATAGTTTCTGAATTATTAATGTTTTCTAAATAAAAGCTTGCAATAGATCTTCTATTTAAAATTTCTTTATTTAAATAATCTAACTTAACATTTAGAAAGGAAGCTTGAATTTCATCCATTCTACAATTAAGACCCTTATAAATATTTATATATTTCTGATTAGAACCATAATTCCTAAGTGATGAGATAACATTAGCTAATTCTTGATCATTAGTAGTAACAGCACCTGCATCTCCAAGAGCTCCTAAGTTTTTTCCAGGATAAAAGCTATGTCCACATGCATCACCAAGAGAACCAGAATATGAATTTTTAAAAGATGCACCATGAGATTGTGCTCCATCTTCAATTAATTTTAAACTATTATTAGATGCGATTTCTAAAAGCTCTTCATTAATAGAGATTTTACCGTATAAGTGAACCGTCAAAATCGCTTTAGTTTTAGTTGTTATCTTTTCTTTTATCCTTGCTGGATCTATATTATAAGTGTTTATATTAGGCTCAACAAAAACAGGTATTAAACCATTATCAGTAATAGATAATACTGAAGCAATATAAGTATTAGCCGGAACTAAAACTTCATCTCCTTTTTGCATAATACCCATTTCAATATATGCTTTAAAAATCAGTCTAAGAGCATCTAAACCATTTGAGACACCCAAAGTATATTTTGACTTACAATACTTGCTGTATTTTTTTTCAAAAATCTCAAGCTGCTTACCCATTAGATACCATCCGGAATCAATCACTTTAGATGATGTTTCTTTTAACTCCTTACTATATTTTGAATTTAATCTTTTTAAATCTAAAAATTTAATCATATCTTATTTTTAAAAAATTTATACAAATTAACATCTTCTTCTTTTACCCAATCAAAAATATTTTTACCATAAATATCTTCAGAAAACATATTTATTTTATATTCAAATAGAAGATTTAAAATTTTCATGTCTTTAGTTTTTATTGCGTTTTCTTTAGCATACATTAAAACATTTGTAAAGTTATAATTACAAGCATTACAATCTGCCCCATAATGTAATAATATTTCTACACACTCATATGAACCATTATAAACAGCAATAATAAGAGCAGTCCAACCATTACTATTCTTTTTATCTATTAATAAACTATTATTTGCAAGTAATTTTTTTAAAAATTTATAGTTATTAATTTTACAAAGATTCCATAAAGATTCATATAAATCAAAGTACAAAATAACATCAAAATCTTTTGTTGAAACTATAGCAGATCTCTTGTCCTTATCAAAAACAACTTTACCAGAAATAAGAGATTTGTCTTTTGTTATTGACCAACTAGATATTTGAAAAGACTCAAGTTTAGGTAATTGATATTCTCTGAATGAATACGCTCTCAATTGATTCACTAATTGATGAGCTAGCACATTCAGCTTGATCTTAATATTTGAGAAATCAATGTAACTCTTCGAATAATAAGATACGTTTAGCTCTAATTGAGGATGAGAAGTAAAATCACCAGAAAAAATATTAGATAAATTTGAAATTACTAATTCTGTTCCATACTTAATATATTTGATATACAAATCTCTCGCAGTGTCATTATCATGAATCTTGAAGCTTTTTTGATCAATAATATTTCCTGTATCAATACCATCATCAATCTCATGTAAGGTAACTCCCGTTTTTTCTTCATTATTTAAAATAGGAATTGTTGATGTATACATACCTCTATATGATGGTAATAACGAGAAATGTATATTATATAATTTTTTTGTTTTAAATAAATTAGTTTTTACAATTTGATCAAATTCTAAAGAAAGAAATATAACATCATCTATATTGTAAACATCTTCTAAATCTACTATTTTAATATTCCATAATTTAGAATAGAATCCTAATGATTTTTGAAAGCTGTTTCTAAATTTTTCAGTTTTATTTACTACAACAAATATCTCTGAAGCTAAATTGTTTTTTATAACATAATCTAAAACATCAACAGCAATATCATTCTTTCCTGCAATAATTATTTTCATGATTTATAAGCCAAAAAAGATTTATAATCCCTAATATAATCAGATTCATCATATTTATGAGATGCTAAAACTAAACATATAGATGAAGATGCAAATCTTTTTTCAGCAGCCCATATTCCAGGAGGTATATACAGTCCTTCATAAGGTTGATTTAAATTAATTGTTTTTTTAGAAAAACCATCATCTAATTCAACATCAAAACTTCCTGATGTTGCAACAAGAAATTGATGACATTCTTTATGTGAATGAGCTCCTCGATCAGCACCTCCAGGAATGTCATATAAATAAAAAACTCTTTTAATATTAAAACCTATATTTTCTTGTCCATTAACAACAATTATATTTCCAGCACTATTTGTGATTTTATGTAAACTAATTATTTTACAATCTTTAACACTTATCATAAAAAATAAGATTTAAATTCACTTTTATCTCTTATGTAATCATTTGAATCATAATGAGAATCAGAAACAATAAGAACTACTGAATTTGTTGAAAAATTTTCCATATGCCTCCAATATCCACTTGGAATATAAAGACCAAAATACGATCTATTTAATGACAATTTACAAGTTTCTTTTCCATCATCTAAAACTATATCTAAACTTCCAGATAAAGCAATTACAAATTCTTGTTGATATTTAAATGCATGACCACCTCTTTCTTGGCCGCCTGGAACATCATATATCCAATAGGCTCTCTTAATATTAAATGGTATTTGATGCAAATTTTCAAAAAAAGATAAATTACCTCTAGGGTCAGCTATTTTTGGTAAATTAATAATTGTTGGTTTATTCATTATTATCTTATGATTTTAAATTTTTGTAGTACCAAATAATGGCTTCATCTATACCTTCCTCAAAAGAATAATTTGGATTATAATTTAAATATTTTTTGGCTTTTTCAATTGAAGCTAATGAGTGAGGAATATCGCCATCTCTAAAAGGACCATAAATAATTTTATTGTTTTCTATTTTCTTATCTAAGAATGATAATTTAGATTTTAATATTAAGGCGAGTTCTGTTAAATTAGTTTGATTACCACATGCAGTATTATATACTTGATTAATATCATTATCTATTCTAGAACTAATAGCTAACATATTTATTTGCACAACATTATCTATATATGTAAAATCTCTTGAATAAAAGCCATCACCATTTATCTGAACAGAATCAAGTTTAATTAATTGCTTAATAAATAAAGGAATAACTGCAGCATAAGCTCCGTTAGGATCTTGGCGTTGACCAAAAACATTAAAATATCTTAGACCTACACATTCTAAATCATATGATTTATTAAAAATATCAGCATATAATTCATTAACATATTTAGTAATTGCGTAAGGAGAAAGAGGATTACCAATTTCATTTTCTATTTTTGGTAATTTCTTTGAATCACCATATGTTGAAGAACTAGCTGCATAAACAAAACGTTTAATATTATTATCTCTTGAAGCTATTAACATATTTAAAAACCCAGTAATATTTATATCATTAGTTGTTTGAGGATCAATAATTGAACGAGGAACAGATCCTAAAGCAGCTTGATGTAAAACATAATCAACATCTTTACATGCCATGTTACAAATTGAAAGGTCTCTGATATCACCGTCGATTAATTCTACATTATCTAAATCTAAAAATGACTCAACATTATGTATATGGCCTGTTAAAAAATTATCTAAGATTCTAATTTTTTTTGCATTCCACTTTACAAGATATTCAACTAAATTAGAGCCAATAAATCCAGCTCCACCTGTAACAAGAAAAGTCTTTTCCTTAATATTGATGTTATGATACTTTATATTGTACATCTACAATCTTTTATTTATTTTATTAATATCCAATATACCTTTAACATCATATAAAACTGAATTATTCTTTTGATAATAAGTTAAATCATCATCAATAAAATTATCATGAGCAACAGTTAAAATAACAGCATCAAACTTTTGATCAGGTTTATCATTTGTTATGTCAAGATTATACTCTAATTTAACTTCTGATTTATTAGCCCAAGGATCATAAATAATTACATTTGTGTTATATTCAATTAATTCAGAAATAACATCTACTACTTTAGTATTTCTGACATCCGGACAATTTTCCTTAAAAGTAATTCCTAGCACTAAAATATTTGCATCTTTAATTTTAATATTAGATTTTATCATTAATTTAATTAATTCATTAGCAACATACTTTCCCATTGAGTCATTTAATCTTCTTCCAGACAATATGATTTCTGGATGGTATCCAACCTCTTGAGCTTTTTGAGCTAAATAGTAAGGATCAACTCCTATACAATGTCCTCCAACTAATCCTGGCTTAAAAGGTAAAAAATTCCATTTTGTTCCAGCTGCCTCTAAAACATCATTAGTGTCAATTTCTAATAAATTAAAAATCTTTGATAATTCATTTACAAAAGCAATGTTTATATCTCTTTGAGAATTCTCAATTACTTTAGCTGCTTCAGCTACTTTTATACTAGTAGCCAAATGAGTTCCTGCAGTAATAATTGATTTATAAAGATTATCAATTTTAATAGCAGATTCTTTATTTGATCCAGATGTGACTTTCAAAATTTTTGTAATGGTCCTTTCTTTATCTCCTGGGTTAATACGCTCCGGTGAATAGCCCACAAAAAAATCTATATTTAATTTAAGACCGCTAGTTTTTTCCAAAACAGGGACACATTCCTCTTCAGTTACTCCTGGATAAACAGTACTTTCGTAGATAACAATATCATTCTTCTTAAGAATCTTTCCAATTGATTTAGAGGCATTCAACAATGGTATTAGTACTGGTCTTTTATTTTTATCTGTAGGAGTTGGAACTGTAACAATATAAAAATTTGCAGAGGAAATATCTTTAGATTCTGTAGATAAAAATAAGCCGGATTTATTTCCATCAAAATCATTGGATTTTCTAATAACTGATTTTAAATCTGAAAATTCAACTTCCAAAGTAGAGTCATTAAAGGCATTAAGTTCATCAACTCTACTTTGATTAATATCAAATCCAATAGTTTTATATTTTTTTGCAAATTCTACAGCTAAGGGAAGTCCCACATAGCCTAATCCAATAACTCCTATAACATCTTTTTTCATTATTATTTATTTAAAAGTCAACATATGTTTTACTATTCTTTTTGATGTTTTTCCATCCCAAAATTTTGGTATCTTACCTTGTTTCCATTTACCACTTAAAAGCTTATGAAAAGTTGGTTTAATATTTTTTGGGTCTGTTCCAATTAATTCATTAGTACCTTCAATTACAGTTTCAGGTCTTTCTGTGTTATCTCTTAATGTAATACAAGGAATGTTCATAACAGTTGATTCCTCAGTTATACCTCCAGAATCTGTAATAACTGCAAAAGAATTCAAAACTAAAAAATTAAATTCAAGATATGATAATGGCTCTATAACATGAAGTTTTGAATTAAAAATATTTAATTTATCAAAAACAACTTTTGTTCTAGGATGCATTGGAAAAATAATTTCTAACCCATTACTATTATTTAATATTTCATTTAATAATTTTTCAAGTTTTATTTTTTCATCAACGTTAGCAGGCCTATGAAGTGTGATAATTATATAACTTTTCTTTTTAAGATCTAAGGATTTCCAAATTGAAGGTTTCTTAAATTTAGATTTATTTGCAATTAATGTATCAATCATAGTATTTCCTACAAAGTAAATATTCTTTTTATCTACACCTTCATTAATTAAATTATTATTTGCATATTCAGAAGTAGTAAAAAAATAATTGGTTATACTATCTGTAACTAATCTATTTATCTCTTCAGGCATTGACCAATCACCACTTCTAATACCTCCTTCAACATGAGCAACTTTAATTTTTAATTTTTGCGAGGTAATCGCACATGCCATTGTAGATGTAACATCTCCAACCACAAGAACTAAATCAGGTTTATTTTTAATTAGTTCTTTTTCAAAACTTATCATAATAGAAGAAGTGATTTCTGCTTGTGAACCGCTGCCACAATTTAAGTTAATGTGTGGTGAGGGGATATTTAATTGTTTAAAAAAAGAATCAGACATATTTTGATCATAATGTTGTCCAGTATGAATTAAACGATAGTTAATGAAACTATTGTGTTTTTTAATTCTATTAATCTCGTGAATAATTGGAGCAATTTTCATGAAATTTGGTCTTGCTCCTGCAACAATTGTTAAATTCATGATTTCTCTTTAGTCCATTTAAATGCAGAAAATACTGCTTCATTTATTGTTTTCTTTGCTTCCCATCTTAATTCTTTTTTTATTAAATTACAATCAGCATATATTTTTTCAACATCACCCTTTCTTCTTGGTCCAATTGAATAATTAATTTTAATTTTATTTACTTTCTCAAAAGTATTAATTACTTGCAAAACACTATATCCGGAGCCAGAACCAACATTAAAAACATGTTTTCCTTTATTTCCAAACAAATAATTTAAAGCACTAACATGAGCCAAGGCTAAATCTTGTACATGAATATAATCTCTGATACATGTTCCATCATCAGTATTATAATCAATACCATTAACTATCAATTTTTTTCTAATGCCATGAGCAACTTCTGCAACAATAGGAACTAAATTACTAGCTTTATCAGCTGAACAATCACCTATTAACCCAGATTTATGTGTTCCTATAGGGTTAAAGTATCTCAAAGAAATACTATTACACTTGCTATCTACAATTAAATTTTCACATTTTTGTTTTGTTTCTCCGTATGGAGACTCTGCTTTTTTAAACGGCGAACTCTCTGTAACTGGAAGAACATCTGGAGCTCCATATACTGTGCATGAAGAGGAAAATATTAAATTTTTAAATTTATTATTTTCAATACATTTTAATAAAACTTCGGTAGAACCGATATTATTTTTATAATACTTTTGTGGATTTTCAACAGACTCACCAACTGATTTAAAAGCTGCAAAATGAATACATGCTTGTATATCTTTATTTTCATCAAAAACAGCACTTAATCTTTTAAAATCAGTACAATCTTGTCTGTAAAAAGGAATATTTGTTTTAAGAATCTTATTAATTCCATGAATATTTTTCAAAGAAGTGTTAGACATATTATCGACAATAATTGGTAAATATCCTGCTAGATACAATTCAACTGTTGTGTGCGCACCAATATATCCTGCCCCACCTGTAACAAGTATTTTTTTTCTCATACCTAAGCAAAAGTAATTATAATCAAGAAGTTATTTGTTAAGTATTAACACTTACATTCAAAAAATTTTACAATTAAATGTTAATAAATCTTACTTCTTAAAGGAAGTAAATTTTCCAAATAAAACAAGAGCAACAAATCTAATATTGCCTATTAAATACCTTCGCCACATTCTTGTTGGCTCTTGAATTAATCTGTAAAACCACTCAAGACCCAAATTTTGCATAAATTTTGGAGCTCTGTTAACAAAACCAGAAATAACATCAAAACTTCCTCCTACTCCCATAATAAAATTTATTTTATTTAAATCTTTTTTATGTCTATTTAAAAAAATCTCCTTTTTTGGTGATGTAAGAGCAACAAATAATATGTTAGCTCCAGAGTTGTTAATTTTTTTCACAATTTTTTTTTCATCTTGATCTGAATAATATCCATTACAAAAACCAGAAATGAAATCATTTGAATATTTTTCAGCATAATAACTCACAACTTGTTGTACCACTTCTTCCTTAGCTCCAAAGAAAAAACATTTATATTTTTTTCTATGTGAAAGCTTTACTAAATTCTGCATTAAATCTATACCAGTAACTCGTTCCTTAATATCATGTCCTAATAATCGAGCTGCCCAAACAACACCCATACCATCTGCATTAATAATATCTGAGCTAATAACACTTTTTTTCAAAACTATATCATCTTGCATTTGCACAACCTTTCCTGCATTTATAACACAATGATGAATTTGTTCTTTATTTATAATTGAATCTTCAACTTTTGAAATAGTTTGTGACATTGTTAGTATATCTAATGGAATGTCTAAAAAATTAATTCTATTAATCATTAATTAAAACTTCATAAATTGATTTATAAATCTTTGCATTTTTCAGCCAATTCCTGTCCTCTTTGATGAATTCATATGCATTTTCCATAATTCTATCTAAATCATTTCTATCAATTACCTCTAAAATAATATTTTCAATTGCTTGAACAGAATTAGATGTAAATAAAAGTCCATTATTCTCATGCTCAATTAACTCCTTCATACCACCAACATCACTAGCAAGAACTAATTTTTTATAAGCCATTGCTTCAAGAGTTTTTAAAGGAGTGACAGAATTAGTTAAATAACTACTTTTTCTAGGATTTATAATAACATCTATTTCTTTATATGCATTAAATATTTCTTCACTTAAAATTTGTCCTCTAAATTCAATATTGATATTTTTATTTACTAAATTTTTTAATTTTTCAAAATCAATTCCATCACCAAAAATCAACAATTTATTGTTCAGTTTAAGATTATTAAATGCCTTAATTAATAAATCTAATCCTTCAATTGGACTTAATGTCCCAACGTATCCAAAAACAATCTCATCTTTTTTTAAACTCAAATCCTTTACATTAGACAGGTCAACTGCATTTTCAACTATTATAATTTTTTTATTCTTCAAAAAAAATCTTTTTTTTAATTCTGTTTTAAGATTAGTATTTATTGTAATTAAATGATTTGCTAAAAACATAGAAAAAGTTTCAATAAATGTTATAAATGAAAATATTAAATAATTTTTAAAACTATTTTTCTTAAAACGCTCTTCCCAAAGAGACCTTATTTCATACAGCATTGGTTTATTAAGCAATAAACTCGCAATTTTTGCTGAAAAAGAACAAAAAAACATTGCATGAGCATGAATAATATCAACATTTTCTTTTTTTGCAATTTTATATACTTCAATTGTAAATTTAAAAATTCTTAAAAATTTACGAATTTGCACCCAAAATCCTGTTATAGTTTCAGAAACTATCTCATTTTTATTTATAAAAGTTCTGTAATACATTATTCCATCTACATATTCTTGTTTTTCACCACTTTTAAATGGATGCTGAAAGGGTGAAGTAATTACAACGGGAGTTAAGCCTATTTTTAGCTGATTATTAATAATATCTCTAGATCTTATACTAGAACCAGAAGAATTAGGAAGAGATTGATATAGAACGTGTAGTACTTTCATTGTTCATGGAAATAAATAACAAATTTAAAAATAAGAAATGAAAAACTGTTCCTGATTGATACAGGCTTGACATTGTAAAAAAAACTATTAAATAAAACAATATATAAGATTTTTTAAGAGAAGCAACAAAACAATTTAACAACAAAAGTCTAAAAAATAGAATAATAATTAAAAAACTGAATAATCCGTATTTTACAAATAATGTTAAATAAGTAGAATCTATTGTATTTAGTTTTGTATCAAGCCCTCTATATTTAAACCATGGAATATCAAAATATGTACCTAACCCAAATCCTGTAATATAATTGTAGGAATTCATTTCATTAATTTTGATAAGAGCAGGCCCAAATCTAGATGCTAATTGAATAGAAACAATTTCTTTAGAATTTGATTGTAAAACTTTATCAGATTGCATAACGTAACTAGATGTAAAAAATAATGAAAGAAAAAAAAATGAGACAACTACTTTCTTAAGAAAATTAATATTTGATCTAATAAAATAAATCAACAATAATGCAAAAAACAAAATTCTTAAATTTGAAATCAACACTACTGTAATAGATAATAAAATCAAGAGGTTTAAAGTGAATTTAGAGCTATATCGCAATATCTTTTTTCTGTTAAATATTTGATATATAATAAACAAACTAGCAATAAATGTTGTGGCATCAAAATATCTATAAATATTTTCTTGATAATACACATCATTAAATGCAAAGCCAAGAAAAATTAACAAAAAGAAAAATATTTTAAATATAAAGACACCAATTAAAACATAAATCAAATTTTTAATATTAAGAATTTCATTATTTATTAAAGAAGTAATAATAAATGCATAAAATAAAGTTAAAAATGGCCTTATATCTCTAAGTAAATATTTATCAAGATCTATAGAATTTACAAATGCTAATACAATATAAAAGGTAAGAATTGATAAACCGATTATGACATTATAGATGTTTTTCTTTAAAATAATTTTGCGCTCAAATAAAACAAAAAAATAATAGAATGAAATAAACATAAAAAAATAATCATAAAAATAAATTCCATTAAATGATGTATAGGACATGAACTGATTTGAAGTAGGAATAATTAACCCAAAAACAAAAAAAATAGAAAGAACTTTTTTTGGATAAAGAAAATAAATAAGTCCCAAAAAAGCTGATGTTAAGCTTAGTAATAAATAAATTATAAGATCCAAACTCACTTTATCTGTACCTAATAAATTTGGCTGGATTACCAGCAACAATAGTATTAGACTCTACATCTTTCTTAACTAGAGAGCCTGCACCAATGATTGAATTAGAGCCAACATTTACTCCAGGCAATATAATTGATTGAGCTCCTATCCAAACATTCTCATTAATTATAACCTCTTCTTTGCTATATCCTTGTAAATTTATATTAATGTCTTTTTGATGGAAATTATGATTTTGAGAGTAAATAACAACTCCTGGACCTATTAGCACATTATCTGAAATTCTCACACCTCCACCAGCATGTATTACAGATCTTCTATTAATAGACACATTATTGCCTAATTCAAGTTTTGATGGGCTATCAATATGAGTACCTTCCCAAATAGATACATTTTTACCATTTTTATATGGTAAAAAAAAGTTTCTTATTATACAACCAGTTCTTCCTGGTATCAATTTTAATAAGTGTTGAGTCCACATTATTAATTCATATCTAACTTTCATATCTTCAGTATTTGATTATACCAAATTAAACATCTTATAATCCATAAAATTATAATATATATAATTGTTAAAAAAACTGAATACGAAAAATAATAAATAATAGGAGCTAATACAAGTATACTGCATATAGATTTAAAATTTATATTGTAAAGCATCGAATTATTTGAGAGGGCACCGATTACAGAAGACAATAGAGAATAAATTATTTTAATATTACCTAAAAAAATCAAAGCTAAAATAACATCTAAATTCGATTTAATTTTTAAATCATAAATACCAGAATATTCGATCAGAAAAAAAAATAAAAATAAAAAAGCAGAAAACATACATGAATATTTTAAAACTGAAATTAATTTAGACTTTAGAAGAAATAGATCAAATTTATTTTTAAAACTTATAATCTCCTTAAAACCAATATAAGATTGAAATAAAGAAAAAGGAAATAAAAAAACATTGATATAGAAAAAGTAATCACCTACAGCTGCTAATCCAAATCTACTTTCAATAAAAAACCGATCTCCATACCCAATAATTGATATTGTAAAAAGCGTAATAAAAAATAAAAAAGATTTTTTAATTAACTCAAAAACAGACTCCTTATTAATTAAACGAATCATGTTTTTTAAACCAAAAATAGAAAATAGACTAAATGATAAAAAATATAATATTAAACGCATAATATTTTCTAATGAAATAGGATGTGAACTAAAAATTTCAAATCCTAAGTATATAGTTAAACTAATTTTCCAAAAATTTAATGATAATTGTGAAATACTAAAATTTGAAATTAATCTATGAAGATTAAATAGTAGTTTAACAATTATTACTAAAATAGAAATTATAAATATTTCAAAGAAAGGCAAATTAAAATCATAATTACTTAACATTAAATGTGTACCGCAAGTTGAAACCAAAAGAACAGAAAAACCAGAAATTAAAATAAGTCTTTTATTTATTTCAAGTTTTGATTTTATTATAGATACTCTTAGAAGAGTTTGTTCAAGCCCCAATAAACCAAAAGATGATAATAAAGATATGTACGTTACAAAAATTGAAAACAACCCATAATCATCAGCACATAAACTATCCTTTAAAAGGATATTTAAAATAAAAAAACATAAAGCAGAAAAAGCAAGAATAAAAAATGAAAAGTTTTGTTTTAAAATTCTTTGATACCTGACAGTAAAATTTTTATTTATTTCCATATTGAGCAAGGTAATAGTCCTTATACTTTCCAGAACTAGCATTATCAAGCCACTCTTTATTAGACAAATACCAATCAATTGTTTTAGACAATCCTTCTTCAAAATTTACTGATGGATACCAATTTAAATCATTTTTAATTTTGTTAGCATCAATTGCATATCTCAAATCATGACCTGCTCTATCTTTAACATATGTAATTAATTTTTCACTAGAACCAAGTGGCCTTGAAAGTTTTTCATCCATTTTTTTACAAAGTAATTTAACAAGATCAATGTTTTTCCACTCATTAAAACCACCAACATTATATGTTTCGCTATTCTTAGAGTTATGGAAAATTAAATCAATAGCATATGCGTGATCTTTAACAAATAACCAATCTCTAGTATAATTCCCATCTCCATAAATAGGAAGTGGTTTATTATTTAAAATATTATTAATAAAAAGAGGTATTAATTTTTCAGGAAATTGATATTCTCCATAATTATTAGAGCAGTTTGAAATCACATAAGGCATATCATATGTTTCTCCATAGGCTCTAACAAAATGATCCGAGCTAGCTTTTGAAGCTGAATAAGGAGAGTTTGGATCATAAGGAGTAGTTTCTTTAAATAACCCAATATCTCCTAATGTTCCATACACCTCATCAGTACTTACGTGATAAAATAATTTATTAACCCATGCGTCTTGCCAAATATTCTTAAATGCATTTAAAAGAACCATTGTTCCTAAAATATTTGTTTTAGCAAAAAGTAATGGATCAGTGATTGATCTATCTACATGAGATTCGGCTGCCAAGTGAATAACTGCATCGAATTTATATTTTAAAAACAACTTATTAATAAAGTCTTCATCAGAAATATTTCCTTTTAAAAAAGTATAATTATCGTAACTTTCTATATCAATTAAATTCTCGAGATTTCCAGCATATGTTAAAGCGTCTAAATTGTAGATATTATAATTTGAATAATTTTTAACAAATCTTCTTACAACATGAGAGCCTATAAATCCTGCTCCACCGGTGATCAAAATATTTTTCATTTTTATAAAGTTTAATTAAATAATTGGTTAAAGTTAATTGAAAAATTCTTAGAATTAGAATTAAAAAAATCATGTAATCTACTCAAAAGTGATAATTGATTTTTTAAACTAGCATCAATCAAATCAAAAATAATATTTATTGATTTTACCCCCTCAACTATTACAGTACTATCATTAGAATTAGGGTTATAAAAACCTTTACCAATTAATAAGCCAAGAGTTCTATTTCTACTTAAATCATTTAAAGCTGTCATACCTACATCTCCTAAGCCGCAAGAAAGAAATACTGTATCTAAATCTCCACCAAATTCATTATTCAAAGCACGAATCTCAGAAAAAACTTTTGTCATAAACATAAATCGTGTATTTGGAGAATTATATTTTGCGTCAACAATACCCATCAACAAAGCATAAATATTTTTAATAACACTTAATATTTCTACACCTCTAATATCTAAAGTTGCATCAATATGAATTCTAGTTTTTTTAAAAATTCTTTTAATAATATTATACTGTCTTTCATCATTATATCCTAAAGTTAGTAATGTATTAGCTCTTTGCATAATTTCAACAGCAAATGAAGGCCCTTTTAAGCTAACAATATTATTAGTCTTTAAGGTTTCATTTAAACAATCGACAATAGTTTGACCATTTTTAAAAATACCTTTAGATAAGTTAACAATTAATTGATCTGAGGAAATATATTCTTTAAAATTATTAATTACTTCTAAGATGACTGAAGATGGTAACGCGATAAAAATAATATCAGCCTGTCTTATATCAACAAATTCTAAAGTACATTTTAAAGAATCCATTAATTTTGAGTTAGCAAAATATTTTTTATTTGTTTTTTTATTATTTATCTCATTTACTATTTCAGTAGATCTACTATATATAGTGATATTATTATCTTTATCTCTAGCAAGTTCATTAGAAATTGCTGTTCCAAAAGTTCCTGATCCTATTACAAATAGATTCATTGAAAATTATTTTTTAAATTCAAACTCTGTAGTATATCCTTTAACTGTTTGTAATAACATTTCCTTAATTATTGACTCATCTTGTTCATCTCTTGATTTTTTAATCATATCAATAAAAGCAACTACTTCTTCCAAAGATAATTTTTCTTCTCTTGCCTGCATTATACGAGGATGTTTTGATTGTATTACATCATCACCAATCAATAATTCTTCATATAGTTTTTCTCCAGGTCTTAGCCCAGTGAATTTAATACGTATATCTCCATCAGGATTATTATTATCTATTGGTTTTAATCCACTCAGGTGAATCATTCTATATGCTAAATCTAAAATTTTAATTGGATCTCCCATATCTAATACAAAAACATCTCCTCCTTTTGCCATAGAACTAGACTGCAATACTAATTGTACTGCTTCAGGAATTGACATAAAGTACCTAGTTATATTTCTATGTGTAACAGTAACTGGACCACCTTCTTTAATTTGCTTTCTAAACAAAGGAACTACAGAGCCAGCAGAATCTATAACGTTACCAAATCTCACCATTGAAAAACAAGTTTTAGAATTTTGATCTGCAAAAGCTTGTAAAATAAATTCAGATAATCTTTTTGAAGCACCCATAACATTAGTTGGCCGAACAGCTTTATCTGTACTAATTAATATCATACTTTTAACTTTTAACTCATCAGCTGCTTTTGCTATATTATATGTTCCAATGACATTATTATATACTCCAGAAACAACATTTAATTCAACCATAGGAACATGCTTATAAGCTGCGGCATGATAAATAGCATCAATCTTATACTTTTTAATTACATTATATATCTGATTATAGTTTGTAACTGTAGAAAGAATAGGAATTACTTTAACACCATTAGTTATTGTTAGTTCATGATGAATATTATATAAATTATATTCTGAATTATCTAATAAAATTATTAAAGAGGGGTTCAATTCTTTAATTTGACGTGATAACTCTGCTCCAATACTACCACCCGCTCCTGTTATTAAAATATTTCCACCTTCAATAGTTTTTTGTAAAAGTTCTTTTTTTGGCAAAACAACTTCTCGCCCCAATAAATCATCAACCTCAACAAATTTAATTTGCTCTAAAGTTATAAGGTTATTTTCAATATCATCTAAGTTTGGTAAAGACTTCACCTCTAAAGGATACCGAGATAGTTTTTTAAGTATTTCTTGTCTTTGGTTCAGATTTGCTGATGGCATTGCTAAAATTAGACTCTTAACTGTTTTATTATTAATTAAATCATTAAGATTTTTAAATCCATACACCTCAATAGAATTTACAATAGTCGATATCTTACTTTCATCATCATCAATAAAACCTACAACACGATATTCATTAGATTTTTTTATACTTTCTGAAATTTGAACACCAGCTTTACCGGCGCCATAAACTAAGATATTTTTCTTATCCATTTGAAAACTGTCAAATGAATACAAAATACCTTTAAAAATAAAGCGAGAAAAAATTAATAATACATTAGAAATAAACCAATATATTAGGAGAACTCCATTTGGTAATTTAATAGGATCTATAAAAAAAAGTAAAAAAACAATAACTAAAGAACTTAAAGTAGTTACTCTAAAAGTAGTAATAATCAAACGAGCACCTATATATTTTAATACTGCTCTATATAAGCCAGATTTCACAAAAAAGAATGTAGTTATTATTGGAATAATAATAAACAACCACCAGTTAGTTAATATAGAAGCATAAGCTTCAGGTAGCTTATTTCCAAATCTTAAAAAAAAAGCTAATATTAATGAAATGAACAAAACAATTTGATCGTTAAAAATCATTAAAATCTGCTTATAAATCCTATTAAGATTTGTAAATCTAAATTTCATATAACTTCTTTATGATATTTATAACTCTATTTAAATCATCATCAGTCATATTAGATCCAGATGGCAAGCATAAACCTCGATTAAATAAATCTTCACTAATACCATTAGTTACACTAGAATATGATTTAAAAACAGGCTGTAAATGCATTGGCTTCCAAAGAGGACGACATTCTATATTATTATTTTTTAATTCTAAACGTATATTTTCTTTATTTATTTTTGAATTTTCATCTAAAGTAATGGTTGTTAGCCATCTGTTAGAATAATAATCTTTAATATCATCCAAAAAATTAATGGTTTTTATTTTTGATAATTTTTTTTTATAAAAATTATGAATATATCTTCTCTTTGCTACTCGCTTTTCTATAACTTCTAACTGTCCAAGACCGATAGCAGCACAAACATTACTCATTCGGTAGTTATAGCCAATTTCTGTATGCTCATAATGTGGTTGGTTTTCTCGAGCTTGAGTTGCAAGAAATTTAGCTCTGTTAATTAGTTCCTTACTTTTTGAAAGTAAAGCTCCACCAGATGAGGTGGTAATAATTTTATTACCGTTGAAAGAGAATATTCCAATATCTCCAAAAGTTCCTAGTTGTTGATTTTTATACTTTGAACCAAGTGCTTCAGCTGCGTCTTCAATTAATGGTATACCATACTTTTTTGATATACCAATAATCTCTTCTAGTTTAGATGGATAACCATATAAATGAACAAGAATAATTGCTTTTGGTTTTTTATTTACATTAATCTCATTAACAATTGCTTGTTCTAACAAAAGTGGATCCATATTCCAAGTCTCTTGTTCACTATCGATAAAAATTGGAGAAGCACCTAAATAAATAATAGGATTAACTGATGCAGAGAAAGTAAATGACGAGCAGATCACACAATCATCTTTTTTAACTTCTAAAAGAATCAAGGCTAAATGAATAGCTGCTGTACCTGAACTTAATACTGCAACATCTAAACCCTCAGAAACTCTTGAAAGCTCATCTTCAAATTTATTAATATGAGGACCAACAGGAGCAATCCAATTTTGCTCAAAAGCTTCGTCAACATATTTTTTTTCATTTTCAGAAATATGTGGAGGTGATAGCCATATTTTTTTGTTTTTAATCAAACTATTTAATCTTAAAAATCTTCTTTAATATATGAAAAATTGTAGCAAATATAACTTTAATGTCAATCCAAATATTGTGATTATAGTAATAATTTAAATTCAATTTAACTTTGTCTGGAAAAATAATCTCTTTATTGTAACGTGTAGGGTCTTCAACAGTT